>Ga0116219_10001917_pt1 | contig 18453 bp, 14 predicted proteins | sample Sb_taG_4_FD_91019 | JGI IMG/M metagenome (GOLD analysis project Ga0116219, IMG submission 91019) | Peat soil microbial communities from Weissenstadt, Germany - Sb_50d_6_BS metaG | ecosystem: Environmental > Terrestrial > Soil > Wetlands > Peat | place: Germany: Weissenstadt | collected 2010-09-21
GGCCCCCTGACATGCCGTCTCCCGTGTCACCCCGCCGCCCTCTCCCCGCCGCCGCCCTGTCACCGCCGTCATCCTGTCACCCCGTCACCGCCCCCGTCACCCCGTCACCACCAGCAATCCCGTCCCGTCACCCCGTCACGCCGTCATCCCCCGCCGCCCCCCGTACCCGTCCGCACGCACTCATCTTGTGTTTTTCCCTATATTTAGACTAAGATTGACCTTACCAAAGGGGGTAGTGGCGATTATGCGTTCGAGGGCCGGCTTCGCGCTGGCAATCCTGATTCTTCTGCTGCCGGCGGCGCTGGCCGGCCAGGAGCCGCAAGGTCCGCCCAAACTGAATATCGTGGTGGCCGAGGGAGAGGGCGCCATCAATAACATCAAGCAGCGCACCGCGCGGGACACCATAGTGCAAGTAGAGGATGAGAATCACAAACCGGTTGCGGGCGCAGCCGTCGTGTTCCTCCTGCCGGGCGACGGGCCGGGCGGCACATTCGCCGGCGGCGCCAAAACCGCGGCCCTGGTCACCGACAACAACGGGCAGGCCGTCATGCCCCGGCTGCAGCCCAATCAACTCGACGGGCAATTCCAGATCCGCGTGACCGCCTCGCACCAGGGTTACCAGCCGGCGAACGGCGTAATCCACCAGTCGGTCGGATCGGGCGGAGCCGGCGGCGCTGCCCCTGCCGCCCACGCAGGGATCTCCGGTAAGGTCATCGGAATCATAATCGCAGTCGCCGCTGCCGGTGCCGTCGGAGCCGCCTTGGGACTGCGCGGGGGCGGCAGCAACAATACGACTACTACGACTACGTCCATGCCGAGCGGCACTATTTCCCTCGGCACTGGCGGCGCGACCCTGGGTCCGCCTCACTAAAGGGGAACAGTCATGAGAATTATGGGCTTGATGCTGGTGGCGCTGGGCGGCTTGGCATACGCGGACGGGCAGCTCGGCGGTCCGGTCGCCGGATATACGGCAGGGCCGTCCCGGCTCGAATTACGCGCGATTCTAGGCGTGCCGGGCGCGCTGCACTTCAGCCAGCCGCTGACGCTTCCCGAAGGAACCACGCAGCTCCGCATGGCGCCGGGACAGGATTTCGCGCTGGTGGAACGCAAGGGTACAGGTCCGGCCGTTCTGGTGCTGAGCGCCGGCGCGGTGGACCACCTGACGCCGCTCGATGGCGTCCTGGCGGCGGCCGACTGGGTGGCATTCAGCACCGGCGGCGTGTCCGCGGTTCTGTTTTCTTCCTCGGCGAACCGGCTCCAGGTAGTGACCGGATTGCCCGGCTCGCCGCGCGTGGCGCTCGATCTCGACGCCTCGTCTTTGCCCGAAGCGCCTCAAATAGCGGCGGCCGGCGACGACGCCAGCCTCGTCCTGATCGCCTCTGGCAACTCGGTCTACGCGGTTTCGCCGCAAGGGGCCGCGCAACTGGTGCTCTCCGGCGGCCAGATCCAGGCGGTGGCCGTGCTGCGCAACGGCACCGACGCGGTAGTGGCCGATGCCGCCGCAGGCTCCATCTCCCTGGTCGCGAACGCCTCGGTTGCGCCGGTGTCGCGCGTTCTGGCCTCGGGGCTCGAGGAGATCGGGCCGATTTATCCGAGTCCGGACGGCGTGACTCTGTTTGTGGCCAGGCCCGGCGCGCAGGCCATTTCGTCCATCGATTTGTCTTCGGGCCAGGTGCGCGATTTCCAGCCGGCAGCGGCGCCCGCCACCCTGACGCCTCTTCGCAACCGCGACACCTTCCTGATTTCCACCAGGCCCCGGCAACCGGGCTGGATTTTCTATCGCGACGGAGATGAGGGGCGGTCGGTGTTCATTCCCGCCCTCACCGATGAAACACCGCGTCCGCCGAGGGGAGGCGGGCGATGAGCGGACGGCTCGCCATCCGGGTTCTGTTGCTGCTGTGCGCGCTCGCGGTTTTGGCTTGGGGCCAAACTCTCACCTTGTCCACCGACCACCCCAACGGCTCGACTTATGGGCAGCCCGTGCAGTTCACGACGTCGCTCAGCGTGGCTGGGATCCAGGCGCTGATCACCTACACGGATAATGGTCAGGTGATCGGCTCGGCCGTCGGGCCGCCCGCCGCGATCACCACCATGACGCTGTCAGCAGGCAGCCACTCCATCCAGGCGTCCGCGACAGTCAACGCGGCACTCGTGAAATCGAATATCCTTACGTTCACGGTTAATCCGGTCGCGACCAGCACCACTCTCCAGTCATCGCTGAGCCCCGCCAACATAGGCCAGGGCGTGACGCTGACGGCGGCGGTGACGCCGCCCACCGCCACCGGGGTCATGAGCTTCTTCGATGGCACGACGCTTCTGGCCCAAAACGTTGGGGTCACCTCAGGGGGAACCGCGCAGTTGTTGACATCCTTCTCCACGGCGGGCCCCCACAACTTGACCGCCACGTTCAGCGATCCGAACCGGAATTACGCTACCAGCACTTCGTCCATCTTCGTGCAGGTCGTCAACACCGGCAAGACCGCCACCACCACGAGCCTGGCATCTTCGCAGAATCCTTCGAGCTTCGGCCAGGCCGTCACCTTGACGGCGAGGGTGACTCCCGCCGCCGCAACCGGCAGCGTCACATTCGTCGATGGCCAAACTCCGCTGGGCACCGCGGCGCTGTCCGGTGGAACCGCCACCTTCCCCACCTCCTCCCTGACGCTTGGCTCTCATTCGCTTTCGGCCACCTACACCGGAGACGCCAACTTCTCAGCCAGCACCTCGACCGGGCTCGCGCAGGTGGTGAAGGCGCCGACCACGACAAGTTTCACAGCCAATCCGAATCCCGCGAACGTCGGCCAGACCGTGACCCTGACCGCTACGGTGTCATCGGCCGCCTTCGGCGTGGCCGCGCCGTCTGTGCCTACCGGACAAGTGGCGTTCGTCGATGGCTTGAGCGAGCTGAACCGGATCACCCTGACCAATGGAACCGCCACTCTGAATATCTCGACGCTGGCGGCCGGAACTCATTCGCTGGCGGCTGTCTACATTGGTGACGCCACGTTCAACTCGAGCACCTCCACCGGCATCGCACTGGTCGTTCAGAAAATCACGACCACTACCACCTTGACATCCACGCCGAGCTCTTCGTCTCCCGGGCAGGCAGTCAACCTCACGGCCACGGTCGCGCCCGCCGCGGCCACCGGAAACGTCACGTTTTTCGATGGCACAAACCCGCTGGGGACCGCCACTTTGTCCAGCGGGACCGCGACGCTGCCTACCAGTTTCTCGACCGCCGGCAGCCATTCGCTCACCGCCACATACGGCGGCGATGCGAATTACAATTCGAGCACTTCGGCAGCGGTCACGCAGGTGGTGGGAAGCCCTCTGACTCTGACCGTGACGCCCAATCCGTCGAGTTTCGGACAAACCGTCACCATGACGGCAACCGTGACGCCCGCCAGCGCCACGGGAAGCGTTGTCTTCTCCGATGGCCAAACTCAACTGGGCACGGTCAGCCTCAGCAACGGCAGCGCGCTATTCATGACCGCTACCCTGGCGGTCGGCAGTCACACTCTGACCGCGGCCTATAGCGGCTCCACTTCGGCGGGCGTGGTCCTTGTCGTCAACAAGGCGCAGAGCACCACCACGCTGTCGCTCAATCCGAATCCGGCGAACCAGGGCCAGCCGGTGACTTTGCTGGCCTCGGTGTCCCCCTCCACTGCCACCGGCAGTGTAACGTTCCTGGACGGGGGAGTGACCCTCGGAGTGTCCACGCTGGTGAACGGTACCGCCAGCATTTCGGTTTCGACACTGACGCAGGGCAGTCACTCGCTGTCCGCGTCATACACGGGAGACGGCTCATACTTGGGGAGCACGTCGCAGGCGGTCACGGAGAACATCAATGTCTCGGCGGCGACTGCGACCACCCTTCAGGTTTCGCCCAATCCGGCCACCTTGGGCCAGGTGATAACCCTCTTCGCCCAAGTGACGCCGGCCGCCGCTACCGGGACCATCGCGTTTCGCGACAACGGCGTGCTCCTGGGATCCGCGATCCTGACGGGTGGTGCTGCCAGCATGACGGTCTCGACGCTGGCGGCGGGCAGCCACCCGTTGACCGCCACATACAGCGGCGACAGCAACTACCTCACCAGCACCTCCAGTACGGTTATCGAGGTGGTAGGCCAGGTGGCGACCACGACTACCTTGAGAGCCGACCCGCCTTCGGCCCAACCCGGGCAGTTGGTGGTGCTGACCGCCGCGGTGACCCCCAACACCGCCACGGGAACCGTCACGTTCACGGACGGGAACACCCCGCTGGGCACGGTGGCTTTGACCGGGGGGATCGCCACCCTGAACGTCACCACGCTGGCGAACGGGTCACATTCCATCACCGCGGCGTTTACCGGGACTGGCAATTTCGGGCCGAGCACTTCGACACCGGTTCCCGTATCGATCGGGTTGAACTCCACCACGACCACGCTCACGGTATCGCCGCAGTCGCCCAACTATGGGGACACCGTGACGCTGACCGCGAAGGTGACTCCCACAGCCGCAGGTGCGGCCGCCGCGACCGGGTCGGTGGCCTTCAGCGACGGTTCCAACAGCCTGGGAAGCGCCAACCTGAACGCCGGCACTGCCAGCATCACGACCTCGGCCTTAACAGCGGGCGCGCACTCGCTCACCGCCACTTACAGCGGAGACACCGTGAATGCCACCAGCAATTCGAACACGGTCAGCCTGACGATCAGCAAGGCAGCGACGACCACCACGTTCACAGCCGCGCCCAATCCGTCGGCGCCCGGCCAACCCGTCACCCTGACCGCCACCGTCGCGCCATCCAGCGCTACCGGAAGCGTGACGTTTGTAGATGGCCCGACGCCTCTGGGCACGGCCGCGTTGACCGGCGGTACAGCGAGCCTTGCCATTGCCACCCTGGCCGCCGGCGACCACGCGCTTTCGGCCACCTACACGGGAGACGCCAACTACCTCAACGGCACCTCCACCGGGCTTGTGCAGACCGTGACCTCCGCGGCCGGGCCGGTCAAGATCGCGGCGCCTGCTTCCCTTCCCGACGGAACCGTCGGCGTCGCGTATTCGCCACAGCTCTTCACTGCCACGGGAGGAACCGGGCAGTTGACCTGGACGCTGGTTTCGGGCACGTCTGGCGGCTTCAATTTGACCATGTCGTCCAGCGGCGTGCTTTCGGGAACGCCGCAAACGGCGGGGACCTTCACCGTGACGGTGCAGGTGAAGGACAGCGGGACGCCGCCGGCCACCGACGCGCGGACTTATACCGTGACGTTCCGCTTCCCCACGCTGCCGGCGATTTCGGTTTCGGTCAACTCCACATCGGGCCAGACTGTCCCGCAAGTCACCTTCGGGCAGGCCTATCCCATCGCCCTCACCGGCACGTTCACCCTGTCGTTCACGCCCAATGCGGCCGCTTTGCCGGCGAATTATTCGAACCCCGACGTGCTGTTTGCCGGCGGAGGAACCACCGTTCAGGTGAGTGTTCCGGCGAACTCGACCGCGGCGGTATCCCTCCCGGCCGTTCAGCTCGGCACCGTGGCGGGAACCATCAACGTGACGCTGACGGCGCTGGCCACGCAATCCGGGCAGGCCGTGCCGCTGCCGGTCCAGGCGCCGGCCGTGACGATTCCGCTGCCGCGGACAGCGCCGGTGATCGTGGCGGGATCGGTGAAGCTAGCCGGCATCACGTCGACGGGATTCCAGGTGACGTTTGACGCCAGCTCCAATCCGCGGGATCTGACAAGCGCGAGCCTCACCTTCACCGCGGCCTCCGGTACTACGCTGACGGGCACGCAGTTCACGGTGTCGTTGAGCGCGCCCGCCACGACGTGGTTCCCCAGCACGGCCGGGGTCGCCGCCGGCGGCGCTTTTTCGGTGGTGATCCCGCTGGCGTACTCGGGCGACCCCACGGCGCTCGGCACTGTCTCGGTGACGCTCACGAATTCGGTGGGCACTTCGGCGGCATCCTCCGGCGGGCGATGAGGCGAATGACCTGTGCGTTTTGTTCCGCGGCGCGCTTCGGCGTGAGAAACCAGAAGTTGGCTGCCGTCCCAAAACGCTGGTTCAACCTGGATTGGTTCGACGTACAAGCGGGTGAAGCTATAATGGTGACTGTGCACAACGGCGAATGGCCCGCCTGGAAGGACACATGCCAGCGGCATTCCCAGTGAAAGGGCTGTATCCGCCAATCCCAACGGCAGAGTTATCCACTCAGGTGCTCGGCGGGGCGGTTTCCGTTCCGGACTTCCTCTACAGTGGTTTCGTAGTCAGCGAAGGAATCAGACAATTCTTGAGCCTGATCGGCCGGCCTCTGGAGACCTTTCATGACGTGCTCGACTTCGGATGCGGATCGGCTCGCGTCCTACGGTGGTTCGGCGGCTACACCGCGATCAAGTGGGTGGGTAGCGATATCAGCAAGAAAGCTATTGAATGGAATCGCCAAAACCTTGGTTTCGGCGAATTCGTAATAAACGATGTTGAGCCGCCGCTGCCGTTCCCATCCGGTTCGTTCGATCTCATATACGCAGTTTCCGTCGTCACCCACATTAGTGAGCAACTTCAGTTCGCGTGGCTTACAGAACTCTCTCGCGTCCTCCGTCCCGGAGGCATTGTCATGCTCACCGTGATGGGGGAACAGGTAGCTGCCTGGAAGCTAGCGCCTGAGGAATTTGCGGAGTTTCAGTGTAAAGGTCATTTCTACAAAAAAGTCCAGGAGGGCGGGTTGCACGGGTTACCGGATTTCTACCAGGACGCCTATCACTCCCATGCTTACGTGATCAGAGAGTGGTCTCGCTACTTCCAGCCCATTGCCTACATCAGGAATGGGCCGATGTACCTTCAGGACCTGGTTATCCTCGAGAAGTCCGGGGCAGGCAAGGAGTTCCTCGATCTTGACCTCCCATTAGGCGGCTTTTGGAGTCCTAACTTTGCCGATGAACTTTCAGTTGAAACACTGACCGTTTCGGGCTGGACGTTCCAGCATCGGGGTGGACCCGTATCGCTCCGGATCTACGTGGATGGCATTGAATTTGGTTCCACCACGGCAGAGTTGCCAACCCCAGCAGTTGCAGGTGTCTACCCGGTTTTTCTTGCCGCTCGGACCTGCGGCTTTTCGAGAGTTCTATCACTCCCAGGAATTGGGCGCGGGCCTCATATCTTGCAGCTCAGCGCGGGGGGGGGGGGACGAACCACTTCCGTATTTGGCGACGTGCTTTTTCGTGCGCCCCTTCCCTGAAGGCGTGGACCAAATCGGAGTATGAGACCTACTTTGGTGATATACGCTTTCACACTGGAAATCTTGATTGGGCTGTTTGTCAACCGGAACTCCGTCAGCCAGACAGAAGTTCTACAGTCCACCACGGCAAAACTGACCGTTCCCAACGGCGTATCTGCGGTAGGCTTTCTGGATGTTGTGAACGGTAAACCGAGTATCTCCGCATTGGCGGGGAGTACCCCACAAGTCTCCGGTTGGGCGACTTGCATCGTTCTATGGCCCGTCCTGCGTGGCAGCCCGCGGAGTGACTGTGCTTGATCAGCCGGCAGGCTCGAACTCCAGATTCTGTTCCGCCCGAGGCCACATCCGGACTTGGCCTACGCTGCCCTGTTTCAGACGGACAACAATCGCCCGAGCCACGGTGCTGGTACCATCGAAGTATGGGGGCCCCGGCGCGGCGGATCTCTCGCAGATCGATGCTGGTCTCCGGCATCGCAGCGGCACGCCTGCTGGCCGAGGGCGGCAAGGGAACGCCGTTCGCATCGGACTCGAAGCGCTACTCCGATCCCACCACCGAGCTGGATGTTTTCCGGCTGACCGACCCGGCGTACTCCAGTACGCTGCCCGCCTGGCACAGCCGGGCCATCGCGCGGAACAGCGGCTCGATGCTGTTCTGCTGCGATCGCGCGGGAAGCCCGCAAGCCTTTCAGATGGACTTGAAAACGGGGGCCACCAAACAGTTGACCGAAGCCGAGGACCTGGATGGCAGCTCGCTCACGCTGACCCCGGACAACCGTTCGTTCTGCTATTTCGCGGGACGCACCTTGTGGATCGTGGGCGCCGCCGCCCTCCGGCCGCGCGAGTTGTACCAGGTTCCCGAAGGATGGGAGCGATGCCCCGGAATGAGCGTCGGCCCGGACGGCACGCACGCCACCTTCGCGGAGCGCCGCGGCGAGGGCTCACGGCTGCGCATGGTCACGCTGGCGCAAGGCGTTCCGCGAACCGTGGTGGAGGCGCCGTTTGCCGTGAGCGACCCGATCCCGCGGCCCATGCGCGCGCAGATGCTCTATCGCCAGGGCGACGAGGCGCTCTGGCTGGTGAATTCCGACGGCAGCCAGAACAAGCCGCTCAAAGCGGCGCCCGGACGCATCGCGGCGCCCAACTGGTCGCCCGACGGCAAGACCGTCCTGTATCTGAATTTCCCGGCGGACACCACCCAGTTGAATTCCATTCACGAGCTGACGCCGGATACCAACACCGACAAGCTGGTGGCCAAGACCAGCCAGTTCGTGCATTTCGGCTTCAACCGGGATTCCAGCGTGTTTGTGGGGGCCAGCCGCAATGCCGCCTCGCCCACGGTCCTGCTGCTGCTGCGGTTGACGCGGCGGGAGCTGACCATTTGCGAGCACAAAGCCCATCGTCCGGAAACCGTGGCCCCGAGGTTCACGCCGGACAGCCAGCGCGTGTACTTTCAAAGCGACCGGGACGGCAAACCGGCGCTCTACTGCATCCACGTGGACCGGCTGGTGGAGAAGACCGAGGAGACGGGGTAGCGCGGCGCGGGCGCGTCCTACTTTTTTCGGCGTTTGTACTCTTCGCGCAGTTCCTGAAGGTGGCGGGCGTGCGATTCGGTGTGTTCGGCGTCGCCCTGGAGCAGGGTGCGGAGAGTCTCACGGCCCCTTTCGGTATGGTTGCCGGCGCGCTCGAAGGCGGCCTCGGGAAGGGCTTTCAGCAGCTCGTAGTTCTCGGCGCGGAGGCGGCGGAAGGTCTCCAGCGACTGCTTGGGCTTGCGGCGCGCGTAGTCCAGGTTGGCGCTCCACGCATCCTGGCTGTAGGCCACGAGCGTGGGGGTGTCCTCGGCAATCACCTGGCGGAAACGGTGGGCGGCCACCAGTTCGGCGTCGGCGAGGTGGGCGATGATCTGGCGGATGCTCCACTTGCCGGGCGCGGGGGCGAAGTCCTCTTCGTCGCCGAAGACGCCGGTCAGGACCACGGCCAGGAGTTCCGGACCGCGGCGGTATCGTTCGAGCAGACCCAGGATATCGGACATGGAGGATGAACGTAGAGATTATACCGCTCCCGGGCGCCCCACCTGCGCCGCTCTCGGGCACACCGCACTGCGTCGCCACTGCGGGCCCGCCTGCGCCGCTCTCGGGCATACCGCACTGCGTCGCCACTGCGGGCCCCGCCTGCGCCGCTGCCGCGCGATCCGACTGCGCGGTTCCCGTCCCGAGCGCCCCGCCTGCGCCGCTGCCGCGCGATCCGACTGCGCGGTTCCCGTCCCGAGCACCCCGCCTGCGCCGCTGCCGCGCGATCCGACTGCGCGGTTCCCGTCCCGAGCGCCCCGCCTGCGCCGCTGCCGCGCGATCCGACTGCGCGGTTCCCGTCCCGAGCGCCCCGCCTGCGCCGCCGCGCGATCCCCTACAATGGACTTACTTCTATGAGATTCAGACTCGCGGTTTTATCGGTCGTGGTGGTTTCGGCTTGGGCCCAGCGCCAGCCTCCGAACCGGCCCGTGAAGTTGCCTTCGCGGGGCACGCACGGCGCGGTGGCGGCGGGAACCGAGTATGCCACCGAAGCCGGCATGCGCATGTATTTTGCCGGCGGGAACGCGGTCGACGCGGGCATTGCTACCATGCTGGCCGCCTCGGTCACGGAGTTTTCGCACTTCGGCCTGGGCGGCGAGGCCCCCATCCTGGTGCGCACCAAGGCGGGCAAGGTGTACGCGATCGCCGGCGTGGGCACCATGCCGAAGCTGGGCACGGCGGACTTCTATCGCAACCACAAGATCCAGGCCGACGAGATGGTGGATCCTCCCGAGGGCCACGGCCTCAAGGACTGGGTGCCCGTGTCGGGCATCCTCTCGACCCTGGTGCCCGGCATGGTGGATGCGGCCCTGGTGACGCTGCGCGAGTTCGGCACGAAATCGTTTGCCGAGGCCGTGCAGCCGGCCATCGAACTGGCGGACGGCTTCCCCGTCGACGAGCTGCGCCAGTTTTCGGCGGAGCGCTCGGTGAAATACCTGGATGCCTGGCCGGCCTCGAAGCGCGTTTACATGCCGAACGGCCACACTCCGAAGGCCGGCGAAATCTTCCGGCAGCCCGACCTGGCGCGCACCCTGCGCTCCATGGTGGAGGCCGAGAAGAAGGCGCTGGCCGCGGGGGCCAGCCGCGCCAAGGCCATCGACGCGGTCCGCGATTATTTCTACCGCGGCGACATCGCGCGGCGCATCGACGCCTTCTCCAAACAGAACGGCGGCCTGCTGCGCTACGAGGACATGGCGGCATTCCGGGTGGAACCGGAAGAGGCGGTCTCGACCACGTTCCACGGCTATACGGTTTACAAGCCGGGCTTCTGGAGCCAGGGGCCGGCCATGGTCGAGACGCTGAATATTCTGGACGGCATCAATCTCACCGGCATGGGCCTGAATTCCGCGGACTACATTCACACCCTGACGGAGGCGCTGAAGCTGGCGTACGCCGACCGCGACACGTATTACGGCGACCCGAAGTTCGTGAAGATCCCCATGGAGCGGCTGCTTTCCAAGGAGTACGGGGCCGAGCGGCGGAAGCAGATCACCAATCAGGCGTCGCTGGATTTCCGGCCGGGCGACGTGGAGCCGAACCCGCCCAAGCACCCGTTCTACTCGCAGATCGCGCGCTATAAGATCGACGACGCCCTGCTGGCCAAGGACACCACGTGCGTGGACGCCATCGACAAGGACGGCGTGGCCATTTCCATTACGCCTTCGGGCGCGTGGATGCCTTCCTACATCGCGGGCGACACCGGGATTCCGCTGACGCAGCGGGCGCAGAGCTTCCTGCTGGTGCCGGGGCATCCCAACGAGCTGGCACCGGGAAAGCGCCCGCGCGTGACGTTGAGCCCGACCCTGGCGGTCGGCCCCGGAAACACCGTGATCACGCTGTCCACTCCGGGCGGCGACAACCAGGACCAGGCGCTGATCCAGGTGTTGTTCTACGCCACGGAGTTCGGGATGAACGCCGAGAATGCCGTGGAAGCCCCGCGGTTCCAGACGGAACACCTGGTGGCGAGCTTCGACAATCATGCCATGAGTCCCGGGAGCCTGCTGCTGGACGATCGCACGGCTCCGGCGGTGGTGACGGAATTGAAGAACCGCCACCACGTGGTGGAGATGCGCACGCGATATGCCAGCGGGGCGGCGCCGGTGATGATCCTGCTGTACTCCGGGGGCATGATCGAAGCGGGCGCGGACCCGTATTACTTCCGCTCGGCGCAGGCGTGGTAGGACCGCTGTTCGACGAGCGCGACGCATTCGATCGCGAGGGGCTGGCCGCACGCCTGCGGTCGCTCGCGGCGGAGAACATCTATATCGGCGGCAGCTCGTGGAAGTACGAAGGCTGGCTGGGACAGGTTTACCATCGCGAGCGGTACCTGTCACGAGGCCGGTTTTCGCGCAAGATGTTCGAGGCGGAATGCCTGAGGGAATACGCCGAGACCTTCCCCGCGGTGTGCGGCGATTTCGCGTTCTACCAGTTTCCGGGCGCGGAGTTCTGGCGCAAGCTGTTCCGCCAGACGCCGCCGGCGTTTCGCTTTGCCTTCAAGGTGCCGGAACAGATCACCTGTAAAGTGTTTCCGGCGCATGCGCGCTACGGGCCGCAGGCGGGCAAGGAGAACCCGGCGTTTCTGGACCGCGCGATGCTGGCGGAGATGTTCCTCGGCCCGCTCGAGCCCTATCGGGACCAGACCGCGGTGCTGATCTTCGAATTCGGCGCATTCGGCCGGCGCAGCTTCGAAGGGCCCGGCGAGTTTCTCGACCGGCTGGACCCGTTCCTGGCGGGCTTGCCGCCGGGGTTCCGCTACGCGGTGGAGATCCGCAATCCGGAATACCTGGAGAGCGGCTACTTCGCCTGCCTGCGGAGCCACGGGGTGGCGCACGTGTACAACGCGTGGTCGAAGATGCCGGAACTGGAATACCAGGTGGGGATCCCGGATTCGGCGACGGCGGACTTCCTGGTGTGCCGCGCGCTGCTGCGCCGCGGGCGGGTGTACGAGGACGCGGTAGACAAGTTCACGCCGTACAGGGAAGTGCAGGATCCCAATCCGGAAGCGCGGCAGGCCATGCGGGTGCTGATCGGCCGCGCGCGGGAGAACAAGGAGTTTCTGTTCCTGTTTGTCAACAACCGCCTGGAGGGAAACGCGCCCATGACGATCCTCTCGGTGGTGGAGCCTGAAGAGGTCACCTCATGATTACGCGAAGAAGCTGGTTTGCCGGCCTGGCGGCCGGCGCGATGCTGCGGCCGGGGCTCGCCGCGGCCGCGGAGAAGTACCCGCGCGACCTGTCGAAGGACGACGTCGACCGCTGGATGACGGAGCTTTCCAATTGGGGCAAGTGGGGCAAGGAGGACCAGGCGGGCACGATCAACCTGATCACGCCGGCGAAGCGCAAAGCTGCCGCGGGGCTGGTGCGCGAAGGCGTGAACGTTTCGCTCTCGCTGGACGCGGATTTGCCCAAGGAGGGCCCGACCAGCGGTCCGTTGCCCGGGGCGCCCGGCCAGCGGGGCGGTGGAGCGCCGGGCGGCGGGGGCGCCAATCGCGCCACCTGGACCATGACCTCGCGGCCGCCGGGACCCGACCCCAGGCCGCTGGCGGCCTACGTGGTGGACACCATCTCGACGTCGTATCACGGGAATAACACCACGCATCTCGATGCGCTCAGCCACATGTACTACAAGGGGCAACTCTACAACGGCTTTCCCCAATCCAGTTACACCGACCGGGGGGCGGGCAAGGGCGATGTCATGGCCTTCAAGGATGGCATCTTCACACGCGGCGTGCTGTACGACATCCCGAAGCTGAAAGGCGTGCCGTACCTGGGCGATGACGAACCCGTCTATGCCGAAGACCTGGAGGCGTGGGAGAAGAAAGCCGGATTCCGGCTGGAAAGCGGCGACGCCATGCTGCTGCGAACGGGTCGCTGGCTGCGGGTCAAGGAAAAAGGGCCGCTCAATCTGAACCAGGCGACACCCGGCCTGTACGCTTCCACTCTGAAGTGGATGCGCGAGCGCGGAGTGGCCATACTCGGCAGCGACGTGGTGCAGGACGTGCGGCCATCCCGCGTGGAGGGCGTGAACCAGCCCATCCACCAGATCGGCTTGATGGCCATGGGCATGCCGCTCATCGACAACTGCGACCTGGAAGCGTTGAGCGAGGCCGCCGCCAAGCGGCGCCGCTGGACCTTTCTGCTGACGCTCAATCCGCTGCGGATCCCCGGCGCGACGGGCGGGCCGGTGAACCCGATCGCGACGTTTTAGAAGTCACCTCCAGGTTTAGCCGGGCGCCACGCCGGAGAGCAGCGGGAGACCGCAATGCCGCAGCAGCGATTGGAATGCAGGCTGGCTGCGAAGGGGATCCCACTTTGGCTCGACCGTGAGGAACACCAACATCCACGGATCGGTAACCGGTGTTGCGGCGCCCGATCGCAAGGGCACCGGCAGCTACACGATCAACCCGGATTGCAGCGGCACGATGACGCTGAACAACCCGGGCTCGCCGACGCTGACGCTGCGCATCGTGGTGGTCGATAACGGCAACGAGGTGCGGGCCGCGGTGGTAGATCCGACCGCTACGGTCACTCCGGCAACGCCGGCGCCGCAGGTGATGGTGACGAGCAACGGCCGCAGGGTGGTGACCCGCACGCGAGCGGGCGGCGGCATGGCAATTTCGGACAACGCGAGATCCGGGCCGGCGCAATGATTCTTTCGCGCCGGTTGTGATGCAGCGCGCAGGTGGCTGTAGTGGAAACGACGGTCTGGCGGTCTTTGTAGTGCCGGGTTGCTAACCCGGCGCGCGGCCGGCTCTGCGGCCGACGCAACGATACCGAGGCGCTCGATGAGGTCGAGCGAGTGGTGTATCGATGACGCCGGGACCAAACAGATTCATCTCGCAGCAGCGCTCCTGGGGCACCGTATGGCTGGCGGGTGCGGCCGGTTTCGCTTTTTTCTGGGTGGTGGCTCGCGCCGCGATCCAATCCATCACCATCGACGAGGCCGACGGCTACCTGTTCTACGCGTGGCGCGCCAACCCATCGCACTGGGAAGCCAGCTCGGTGAACCATCTGCTCAATTCGCTGCTGATGCGCCTGTTCACGGGGCTGTTCGGCCTCTCGGCGGTGACCGTGCGGATGCCGTCGCTCGCGGGCGCGGCCATCTATATCGCGGCGGCCTACCGGCTGTCGCGGCTGGTCTCCCGGGAGTGGATTCTCGAATTGCCGCTGTTCGCGTGCCTGGTGTACAACCCGTTCGTGATGGATCACCTGGTGGCGGGCCGCGGATACAGCCTGGCCATTGCCTGCCTGCTGGCGGCCATCGCGCTGGCCGCCGGCGCCACCGCACCGGATACCGCCCCGCTTGCGCAGCCCTACCGCACCTGCTGCTGGTGCTCGCTTCTGCTGGCGTTCTCCTTCTGCGCCAGTTTCTCCTTTGCGGTGGCCGATGCGGTCGCACTGGCCTTCATTTTCGTGTGGCTCGCGCGGCGCGGCGGCACACGTTATCTTCCCTTGCTGGCCTCCTGCATACTGCCCGGACTGCTGCTCACGGCCTTCCTGGCGGGATCCATCCTGGCAGATTGGCGGCACATCAGCCTGGCCTGGGGCGCCAGCACGCTGGGCGAAACGGCACGCAGCGTGATCGAATCCTCCTACTATGAACCCAATCCGTATCTGCTCAGCCCGCCGGTTTACCGGTTTGCCGTGTACCGGCACTGGCTGCTGTTTCCACTGCTGGGCGCGGCCTGTCTCGCGCACCTGATCTCGGTGTGGCGCGGCTGGCCGGTCCGGCAGAACCAGGCTTCGCGGTGGCTTGCCGGGTGGGGACTTTCGGCCGCGGGCATCCTGGCGGCCGCGCTGGCGATCCATCGCGTGATGTACGGGCTGGGCCACATCCTGATGCCGCTCGGACGCCGCGCAGTGTTTCTGGCTCCGCTTTCGATGCTGGCGATCGGCGCTTTGCTGGCGCTGCGAGCCGCGGGGCGCCCGGCGGCCTGGATGCGCGGCGCGGCCCTGGCAATGTTATGGGTGACAGCCGCCTACTTTGTATGCTGCTTACGGCTGACTTACTTCATGGAATGGAAGTACAACGCGGACGCGCGGGATCTGTATTCGGTGGTGGCTTACTATAACCACACTTACGGAGTGCGAGACATCTCGTCGAACTGGCGGTACGTGGCGGTGTTGAATTTCTACCGGATTCATTCGGGGCGTGAAAACCTGGAGGAGATTCCGGGCGGTCCGGTGGAAGTGGCGGCGTTCCCGCCAGGGAAGCCGCTTTACGTGCTGCACTACGCCTCGGACGCGCCGTTCATCGACCGCGAGAAGCTCAAGATTGTTTACCACAGCCAGGTGACCGACGCCACGGTGGCCATCCGTCCGGAAATCGAGCGGGTGGCTTGCCGGGCCGCGGGGACGTAGCGGAGCGGGATATCAGAAGGTGCGGCCAATGCTCAAGACCGGCACGAAGTCATGCAGCCATCCGCCGAGCTTCGAGCCGGGTGCGGGAGCGATGATGCCCGTGGGGAAGGGCGTCGCGTAATCGCGAAGATCCAGGCGCAGCAGCCAGCGATCCGAAAGAGCATACGTAAGGCCGCCGCCGAAGGTGAGCAGCGCACGGCTTTGGTTGGCCGACTGAAGCGCCGCGAAGTCCTGGAGAGGCTGCGGGCCGGCAGAGCCCGTGCCGCGATAGATCTTCACACCGAAACCGGCGGCTGCAAACGGGCGGATGCGGCTCTTCCTGCCGGTGCCATAAACCAGCAGCCCACCAAGAAGCGAGTGCGCTTCGCCATCGAGATTGGCTTCGCGTCCCGCGGACTTCAACTCCAGGTCGCCATCCTGAAAGGTGTAGCGGGCCTCGGCGCCGAAATGTTGTCCCCAGTTGTGGCCGGCGGCCGCGCTCAAGGCGAAGCGCGGGCCGAAGCCGGCCTGCGCCGTGCCGTCCGCATTGGCGATAGTTACATCGCGGTAAAAACCGAAACCGATTCCCAGGCCGATTTGGTTGTTCTGGGCGGTTGCGGGGACGGCAAAGGCCAGTACCAGGGCGAGGAGCAAGAGTCGCATCGTTGGCGGCGGCCTCACGCCTACGATTGTAAGCCGGGCGGGCGCAAGGGGCGGTGAAGAGCGGCGATCCTCAGAACAGTTCTTTGACCGGCGGCTGGTAGACGCTGGCGGATTTCAGGTAGTTATACGGATTCACGGCGTTGCCGCCCAGGTGGACTTCGTAATGCAGGTGCGGCGCGGTCACGCGGCCGCTGGTCCCCACCAGGCCTACCACCGCGCCACGGCGAACCTGCTGGCCGGCGACGGCGATGAAGCGGGAGAGGTGGGCGTACCAGGTTTGCATGCCGACACCGTGATCGATGACCACCAGGCGGCCGTACCCGCTCTGTACATCGGAGAAGACCACGATCCCATCGGCGGTGGCGCGCACCGGAGTTCCGATGGGCGCGCTGATGTCCACACCACGATGGAATGTACCCTCTCCGGAGAACGGATCGACGCGCATTCCGAACGGTCCCATGAATCGCCCTTCGACCGGCCAGATGGCCGGCAGGCCATCAATGGGCGCGAGGCGGCGCGAGGGCCTGCTCGGCAGATCGATGGTGCGGGCGCGCCGAAGATAATCGTAGTCCTCGACGCTTTCGGTAAAGCTGGGAATCAGCTTGCCCTCACTGGAGATGTCGGAGGGGCCCTCGAGCGTCTCCTTGATCCCATACGCCAGGCCGACTTCCTTGGCGTAGAGCTGGAGCGAGGCCAGTTGGCGGTCCTTCTGGTTGACGTTGTTGAGCAGGCTCTGGTAGCGGGACCGGAGGTTGTCGGCCTCGCGCTTCAGCGCGTTGTAATTGGCAACCTTCAACGCCATGCGGGCATAGCTGGCGACCATACCGAAGACCGAGAAGCAACCGAGGAGAGCCAGAATCAGAACCGCGTAGATCGCAGTATGGGGGATCTGAACACGCCGGAGCCTGCCGCGCAAAGAGTGCGCTAAAACCACAACGAAGTATTCCTGTTTCATAGTCTTCTCCAACGGATCATTTGGGATTCGGAACCAACTTCAGTTCCGTGATCCGGGGGGCTATTTGAAACAACCGAGTCCAAAACAACCAAATTGGCGAAACTGTGACTGTAACAAGATAGATACCGGGTTGTCAACCGCGAGGCGCCGATTTCCCGTGATTGCAAGTTATTGAAAAAGCTGGTATTGTTCAATACGACCGTGGCCAGGAGACTCCCCGGAACCCTGTTTTTGCAGAACCTGATCGAAAGGCGCAGCCTGCTCTTCCAGCTGGTGCGGCGCGACTTCGAACTGCGCTTCGTGGGTTCGGCCATGGGATGGGTGTGGGGGCTGATTCATCCGCTGGTGCTGCTGATGAGCTGGACGTTCGTTTTCCAGTATTGCCTGAAGCAAACGGTGCCCGAAGGCGAGGTCACCACCAACTATCCGCTCTTCCTTTTCGCGGGCATGCTTCCCTGGCTGCTGTTCAGCGAGACCATGCAGCGGTCGGCATCGAGCCTGCTGGAGCACGCGAACCTGATCACCAAGACGGTATTCCCCTCGGAGATGATTCCCGTCTCGGTGTTCCTCTCGGCCTTGGCAAGCCACCTGCTGGCGGTGGCCCTGATGATCGGCGCGGCCGGGGTATGGCTGAACCAGGTCAGCATCTTTTTGCTGGTGCTGCCGGTTTACATGCTGGCGGTGGGACTGCTGGCGGTGGGGTTGGGCTGGATCGTGGCCAGTCTGCACGTGTTCCTGCGCGACACGGCGCAAGTCCTGACGGTGATTCTGACGTTCTGGTTTTGGGTGACGCCGATTTTCATCGCGGAACGCAGCTTCCCGCACTGGGCGCATTTCGTGCTGATCGCCAATCCGCTGTACTACGTGGTGCGGGCGTACCGCTCGGTGCTGCTGAGCTCCAGAATGCCGGATCCGCGCGACCTGGCGATCCTGACGGTGTACGGGTGCGCGGCGTTTCTCGTCGGCGGCTTGTTTTTCCGGCACATGAAGCGCGGATTCGCGGACGTGCTGTAGGGAGGCACCGAGACGAATCCCGGCGCGGCAGACAGTCTGCGCGACGGGAACGAAGAGGCGAGCGAAGCTCGCCGGGCGGGTTGCCAACCCGCCGCAGGATGCCATCCTGTCGCCATGAGCCTGGGGCTCACCAAAAGTGATGAAAACCCAAGCGGCTGGCGGGTTGAATCCTGGTTGCATCTAATTAAGTAGCGCACGTCCGGTCCA
>Ga0116219_10001918_pt1 | contig 18444 bp, 8 predicted proteins | sample Sb_taG_4_FD_91019 | JGI IMG/M metagenome (GOLD analysis project Ga0116219, IMG submission 91019) | Peat soil microbial communities from Weissenstadt, Germany - Sb_50d_6_BS metaG | ecosystem: Environmental > Terrestrial > Soil > Wetlands > Peat | place: Germany: Weissenstadt | collected 2010-09-21
CCAGCGCCGGAAGATCCAGCGGCCCGGCGTCCTTGCCGCGCCGGGTCGCGTGGTTCGCCCACTGGCGCAGGCCGGCCAGCGCCCGCGCGTCCGGGGCGCGCCCGTACTGCGCCCGGTACTCCCCCGCGAGCCGGACGGTGACCGGGCCGATGGACTGCCGGCGGGAAGAGAACATGTCCATCAGCGCCTGACCAACACCGGCGATCTCCCGGCCGTGGCCATCCCGGCGCTGCACCCAGCCGATGCCGTACTCGCGGGTCAGGGCGTTCTCGGCGGCCAGGGCGGCGATCGCCGACGCGGCCGGGCGGTGCCGGTACAGCGACATCGAGTCCAGCGCCCGCCACGCCCCGTCGGATTCACGGCGGACCTTGTGCAGGATCAGGTTGTGCACATGCAGCTGCGGATCCCCGTCCCGGCTGGTGTGCTGCCGGAACGACGCGATCACCCACTCCCGCGCATCCTCCCACCGCCCGCCCGGGTGGTACCCGGCCCGGGTCTGCCCGGCCTCACGCTGCAGGTAATCCAGGGCCGCCGCGTTGCCCTCCATGATCGCGTCCCAGATCCCGCCCGCGGCCCCCTCCCACCCAGCGGCGGCCGCCAGGTCGCCGCCCTGGGCTGCGGCGGCGGCATTGGCCAGGGCGCTGGCGTGCAGCAGCGAGATCGACTTCGACACGCTGAACGTCGCGTCCCAGTACAGGTCCGGCGTACGGACCTGCGTCTTCGCCTCGACCATCAGCTCGGCACGGCGCTCGGCCGTCGCCTGCGGCTCGGCGGCCAGCAGCACCGCGTAGATCTCCTCAGCCGGCCGGAACTGACCCGGCGCCCGGCCCAGCCGGGCCTGCCCCGACGGGTCACGCGGGTCCAGATGCTTCCCGTACAGGGGCTCGAACACCCCGCGGTCAACCACGCCGCCGGGAACCAAGCCCAGCTCGGCGACGGCCTTGCCGGTCCAGATCCCCGGCGGCTCCCCGCCCTTCTCCGCCGGCGACAGGTAATAGCCAACACCCGGACCCGCGCTCCTGGCGGTCTTGCCCGGCTCGGCCGCCTTGATCTGCCTCCACGGATAGGACGCGTCATGGCCCTTGGAGATCGTGATGATCCCAGCCACCAGACGGCCTCCTCCCGCGGACTGAACCACCCATGATCATTAGCAATGCGTAGGTGTGAGAGCTAAATCAGATGACTAAGATAATGCAGGATCGGGTAGGGTGGGAGCAAGAAGAAAATGGGCGTTGAGAGGTCGGGCGGACCGGAGGACGTGAGCGGAAATGGTACAAGGTGCGGCTCCACGACATCACGACGCTGCACGGCGAAGCCGACCTGCGGGAGCGACTTGCGATCGAGACCGAGCCCTTCCCCGACGCCGACCGCGAGCGGACCGGGCGGGCGCCGGACCTGGCATCACTGACGTGCATAGCCAGTCGGTCGATTGTCCTTGAGGCGCGTTATGTGGGTTGATTCGCATCTATCAGCACGGCGAGTCGCACCCAAGAGGTCTCGCCGACTTCGCTCAGTCCGCACTCGTCACGGGGAACGGTATCCGCTCCCCCTCCCACGGCTGGGCTGATACGTTTGGGCACTGTGAAAGGGGCCGAGCGTCGGCGCGTTCGCGGTCCAGCGTCTCCCGCCATGCGTCCACCGTCCCGGTCACCAGAAACGGGCCGAACGGAACCTGCACATCGTCGCTCTCCAGGTGAACCGGAACGCTCTCGCCGCCGATATCGACATCGCTGTCGAGCCCGTCGGCGGCCGCGTCGAGTGCCGAAGCCAGGTTAGGTACACCAATGGCGGCCGCCCACTGCACGCCATTGTGCCGAGCCGTCGCGACGATCCTTCCCTTGTCCCACTCACTCTCGTACAACGTCAGCTCCAGCTCTGACCCGGCAAGCGGATCGGACTCAGCGGTGCCCGCCGCATCCAGCCATGACGGCCGGAGGTTGTCCAGCAATGCGGTCATGGCCGCAGCAAGCAGCTGGCGGCGCGCGGCCAGGAATTCGCGGTATGCGGCCGCATCGCGCCGCTCCTCATCCAGCGGTACAAAATGCGCTGCCAGCTCGTCATTGCCGAGCGACGGAAAGTAGGTCATGGGCGATCGATCGCTAATCTTCTTGTTGGCCTTGCTAGAGATGAATGCGAGGTTGGCCAGATCGTTGATCTCAGCCTTGGCGTAGCGGTTGGCGTGACCCGCCAGCGTGGCTTGCGGGTGAATGTGGTGGTACTCCAGTTTCTGGCCGCCGTCGCCGCCCATTGCCACGGCAGTGCCGAACCACCAGTCGTGGCCGCCTGATTCCTGCGTTACAAGGAAGCTGAGCAGGAAGTACGGGCTGTTGATCGAGCGCCCGGCAAGATCTCGGGAGGTCACCTCTACCCGTGTGCCCACGATCCCCAGGTTGGTAAGCAGCGTGCGAACCGGGTCCGGCGATCGTGCGGCGGGTATGTCCTGGCCCAGCGTGGTGTCGGTAGCACCGCTGTAGCGGTTGCGGATGGTGGCAACAAGCAGCCAATACAGGATTCCGTCGGCAGTATCTGCGTCCAGCGGTTCGTCGGGTCGCTCGCCGAGCAGGACGATCAGGGGCAGCAGCACGATCAACGAAGGCAGCAGGCCGCTGTGCTTCACCTTTAGGTTGTTCTTTAGCAGCGGAATGAGGTGGCGTAGCCCTCGCTGTACGGCGGCCCAGCCAAGCTCAAGGGTCTCGTCGCTGGCTGCGGCGAGGCGGGCGTGTGACCAAGTAGACAGTCCGCGACCAAGAATGGCACCAGTCAGCGCACGGGTGAGGAACGTGACGTCTAGCCCGTTGTATCCCTGCCCAGCCCAGTGCGTAGCCTCTGCTTCGAGCATCTCGAGCACGCCGGGCCAGCGGGCGGACAGCGTGGCCAAGGCGAGGTCTGAGGTCCGTAGCGGCCGACCGCTGTTGACCCTGACGAAGATCTGTGCGACCTCCTCGTACGGGAAGTCGGTCAGCACCTCCATGTGAAAATGACGGTCGCGGATACCCGCCATGCGCTGCAGCCGCCTGGCGATCTTGTCCTGGTCCAGCTCAGGGATCACCTCGTGAAGCCTGCCAACCATTTCGAAGTGCCTGGCACCGGGCCGGGCGACGTCGTAGACCTTCACCCAGCGCGGATTCCTCGCCGTCGCGGCACTCTGGTTCTGAAACGCCTCGGTCGCCACATTGAAGACCACCTGGGCATCTTGGTGATCGCTCAGTACCCGGTAAAGCGCGGTAAGGCGCTGCTGGCCGTCCAGCAGGTACAGCGGCTGGACTACCGGCTCTGCTGGAACGACACCCGTAGCGAACCCGCGGGTCCGCGGCGGCTCGGTGGTCTTCCAGAACAGTAATGAACCGGTCGGATAGCCACGGTAGAGCGACTCGACCAGCCTTGCCACTTGGGTCGGCTTCCAGACGTAGCCCCGCTGGATCTCGGGCAGCTTGATCTCCGTCCGCGAGATCTCGCCCATCAACGTGGTGATGTCGCGCTCGGTCTTCTCAACGGGCATCCCGACCTGCCTCAGTGGTCCTCGAAGCCGTATGACTCGAATCTCAGCGTGCGGGCGTTCTCGGTCACGATGCGCACCTTGTCCTCGGGGAAGCCGTCGGCCTTGCGCGCGCTGATCTCTACCCGAATCTCCAGCTCGACGCCCGTCGGCGCAGCGAGGTGCTGGATGATCTCCTGCGAGAGCCGTGTTAGGTCACGGGCGTAGCGTTCGGGGTTGATGCTGGCCACGCCGAAAAAGCGCGCGTTCTTCGGCCCCGGCTGCGGTTGCGGCGCGCCGCCCTGGCCGGGCGACACGCTCCGGACAGTTCCGGACTGCGCACCGCCGCTCGTCCCCTCGCCTGCCGGCCCGGCCTCCGCGCCACCAGCCGTGTCCGTGCCCGTCGCGGTCGCAGCGCGCTCCGTCAACTCCTGCTGCCGCTGCAACATGGCCAGGTCCGGCTGAACGAGCAAGGTGCCGTCCGTCACCTGGACAAATGGATCCTGATGCGGGATCGCCAGGCCGACATACCGTCCAGTCTGCTCGTCATATCCGGTAGCGACAGCGAACCCCTCGATGTCCCAGGTCAGTTCATCGAAGACTTGCGTGATGCCGTTGTCCAGCACGCCTCGGTCCCGCAACCGGGGTAGGTAGGGATAACGGCAGTAGTATCCCCACAGCTCACCGACCCGGACATGCCCGCGCTCCCAGACCGTGGGCAAGCGCTGGTCCAGGTCGTACCGGATACTGCGTGCCCCGTGCACGACACGCAGCAGGTCGGACTGGCAGAGCTTGTCGCTGGCCCGCTCGGCCAGATGCTCCTTCGCGCCGTCGGCCTTGACGACATCCCAGGTAGCCGGCCGATCCGGCATTGGCTGCACGGGCACGAGCGCCCAGTGATAAGCCGCGACAATGCGTAGCCACGCCGCCTGATCGGCGGCCTCCAGTCGGTTCCTGGCCTGGGTAGCCTGCTGGGCCGCCAGGTTGAGTTCCTCCACTCGCCCGGCGATGTCCTGCCATGCCAGATAGTCACGGACCGCCTCGGACAGCTCCTCCATGCGTTTAACGTCGGCCGCAAGGAAGACGACCATGTTCCTGTTGACCCGCTGCGATGACCCTCGGGTATCGAGCGCCCGCCGGGCGAACACCATTGCGGGGGACGCATCTTCGCCTTTGACGTGGTGGTACTGCGGGTGGACGATCACCAGTCGGGCCACCGGGTCATCGATGATGTCACCGGTATCGGCCGAGCCAATGTGAACCCGCGCGAACGCTCCGCGGACCCGCAGCTCGCGCTCAGTCAGCCGACGCACGATCTCCGCCCAGACCTCCTCTGGCCGGTCCCGAAGCCGGTCAGCATAGTCCCTCGCCGCACGGCTGATTGACGCCTGGGTGTCGTACCAGTATCTAGCCCCGTCGCCGTATAGGTAGGTCGCCCGGTCGGCGAGCAGGTGCAAAGCCGACCCAAAATTGCCGACCGTGTCGCCGGGCACCGCGACGCCAAGCCAGATGTGCGGCTGCTCAACACCCTTGTGCGCGGTCTTCAGCGTCGCTGCGGAGCCCAGGAAGATCGTTCGCGCGATCCGCCGGGTGACGGACCGCTGGCCGAAAGTCGGCCGCTCCCCGTCGATCACATACGGAGTCGAACCGCCACCGTCGATGTCGGCATCGATGATCGGCTTGAAATCGTCCTCCAGGTACTGCGTCAGCTCACCGCGCACCCTCTCGGAATCTAGCGGCACCGTGCCTGGCATGATCATGGGTGCGGCGTCGCCTGCGGTCCACAATGCGTGGATGACGGCGCTCATCAGCCGCAGCACGCCCCGGGTTCGCTGGAACCGTTCAAGCGTCGACCAGTCCTCATACAGCCGGTCGAACAGCTCAGGGTGGATCGGGTATGCGGCTCTGATCCGCTCCTCGTAGCCGAATTCACCGGTGCCACCAGGAAACTCGCCCCGGTGCCTCGCGTAGAACTCCACGAATGTCCTCGCGACGACATTGATGTCGGCACGGTCGGTGGGCGCCGGCTCCTCGAAGAGACGGCGCCGCACGATCTCGAATGACTCGTGGTGCGTGGCGGGACGCCACTGATCGGCCGCCCTGCCGATAACTTGCCGCAGCCTGGCCAGTGCCTCGCGACCGTTATGTCCGCCAACCTCAATCCCGCCCGGATCGACGGCATCGAGTCGCGCGTCGCCTCGTTCCACCTCTTCTTCCGACGGCTGGGCCGAGGATGCCGGGATCGAGACGACCAGCATCGCGCCGGGCACGGCCTTGACAACCTCGGTCAGTGTCTGAGCGAAGGTGAACTGGGTGTCGAACGTGCCGCCGTCCAGATCCTCGCGCCCGTAGAGCTGCCTGGCGTAGGCCACCCATTCGTCGATCAGGATCAGGCACGGCGCGTATGCCGCGATGAGCTGGTGCAACGCGGCACCAGGGTTGCTGCGGGTGGCGTCGGCGTCGGCCACAATCTGATACGCCTCGCGTCCCCCGAGCTGCCAGGCCAGTTCGCCCCAGAGCGTCCTGACATGCGTGCCATCGTTCTTGACCGAACCCTTGCCAGCCGCGATGTGGTTACCGACTAGCGCTATCCGATGCGCGACCTGACCAAGCTGGCCGATCTCGTGCCCGGCTAGTAGTTCCTGCAATTCCTGCGGGTATTCGGCCAGTTCGTGGCCGGACAGCAGGTGCCACAGCGCGAGCATGGAGTGAGTTTTGCCGCCGCCGAAGTTGGTCTGCAGGTTGACGATCGGTGAGGCGTTCGAGTCGCCGTCGAGTCGCCGGGCCGTCCGCCGCAGCAGGTCTTTCAGGCCCTCGGTGAGGTAGGTTCGGCGGAAGAACTCGACAGGATCGACGTACTCCCGGCTGCCCTCGCCCTTGCTGACAAAATGCAGGTCGGCTGCGAATTCCGAGGCGGTGAAGTTACCACTGGCCACGTCTGGATGTGGCTGGATCACCTCCCGCCACGGCTTGAGGCCGAGCCCGTCCACACCGGTGACCGACCTGACGCCCTTCCTGGTCTCGGCCTCGATTGCGGAGCGCTGATGGTCGAGGCGCAGCTTACGCACCTGGCTAGCCTCGTCAGCAGCGCCAGTTGCGGACAGCAGCCGCTCCATCGTGTCCAATGCGCGGTACGTGTCATCGGCTGAAAACGCGTCGCCGTGTGCCCACTTGTTGCCGGTCTCCCTCAACTCGCTGGCGAAGCTTTGCTCACCACGGGAGAGATGGTTGCCGAACGCACGCCTTTCCTCTGTGAGCAGCTGGAGTAGGAACCGCGGATCTGACCTGGAGAAGCGCCGCGGAGCTCCTGAGCCAGCGACACCGCGTCTCGCGGCATCGCGCTCGGCCCACGACTCGACCCAGTCGCGACCGTCCGCGATGGTCGCGCCCATCCGCTCATCAACAAACGGGCTCAGGCCGACCGCCAGGACCTCCAGGCCGCGCCCGACCCTGTCGCGGTTGCTCATCGCCATCGACCCTCTTCTCGCCTATTCGTCATTCGTGCCTAGGTCGAGCTGGCCCTGGATTTGCACAGGACCGGCCATCGCTGGGCTGCTCGCCACACTCGCCAAGTCAGACCAGGACGTACCCAGGCCGTTGAACAATTGCGCAGTCTCGGTCCAGCCCTTCTTCTCTGCGATCGAGAAGAGCAAGTAGGCTAGCTCCTTTACCGCGTCTAGATCCACCTTGTCGCGCGCTGCCGCCATCAATCTCGCGGCGGGCTCGCCGCCCTGCTCGTGCAGCCGCTTCGCCAGGTGCAGCGCGATCTCCCATTCGGACACGCGGTCGTCGTCCGCAGGGTCATAATTCGAGGCAACATCCTGAACTGAAGCCAGGCGGACCTTCCCGGCCCGTGATTTCAGCACGCCAGCGTGCTCAAGACCATCGACGCTAGTGTTCTTCGCCTTTGATAGCGTCTCCGCGCTGCCGAACGGGCCGTCGTCGAACCCATAGCTCTTGAACCACTCCACGCACCAGCGCGTGTCCGCGCCGAAATCGCCTTCCTGCTCAGACAGAACCTCATCGAGCACCTGGTTGATGAGTGCGAGAGCGGTGCGGACCCGCATCGCCGAACCATCCGGCTCATTTACTCGAGCGTAGCGCGAAAACACCGCCATACCAGGGCCGATCGCCGCCTGCGCTAGGTCCACAGGAGCGATGCTGCCCTGCTGGAGCTTGCGCAGCGCGCTGGGGAGCTCCTCCTGCAACGCAGCGATCAGCCCTCGCCGGTCCGTGACTCCAGCTGTCTCCTCACGCGGCCGACACGCCAGAACAATCGAGGAGGCAAGTGAGTTCGTATCAATACCAACGGACCGATCTGGGCGCTCGGTGCGGATTGGCCAGGTCGCAGTTATTCCAAAACCAGCCGTTATCAGGCCAGTCAGCATTGTTTCCCAACCCGTCGAAGCGACTCCGTCGAACTCGCTCTCTTCGGCCTGCTTGAAGGCATAGAAAATGGTGACTGGAGTATCCGAAAGTTCACAGTGGCGGATCCTTGTGAACGTTCGAATAAATCCGTTTTCGAAATGCTTCTCAGCCCTCTTAGCGTCTCCATCAAATCGATATGGATTGGCGACTAGCTCTTCGGCCTTCGGAGTGAGCATAGTGCTCGTGAGATCTGGATAGCTCGAACCGATCGAGCGGCGCAGCCAAACGTAAAAGAAGTCCGCAAGATCGGCGTAACCAATATTGTCATAGTAGGGAGGATCAGTTGAGATTGAAACTGAGCCGATACCCCTCCATTCGAATTGCGCAGCATCTGCCTGTTGGGCGTCGCCAGCCTTACATGAGACGGGAAGATGATCGAAACTCTCCGCAGTCCAGTCGATGGCACCCTCGAAACTGCCAGCGCCCTTCAACAGCATGTTCATTTCGGCGTAGTCCCATGTCATCGGGATCGCCTGGCGTGAAAAAGTGTTTCTTATAGACTCCCGTTGAAGAACCCAGGAACAAATCACGGAACCGCGATCAGCCATCTTCGATAGCGCAAAGGCGAGGTAAGTGACTACCGACTCGCTGTACCCTGATGCTTCATTGGAGGACATTCCGGCTGCCGTTGCGTCGCGCTTGACAATTTCGCGGACCTCCGGGATGAGATCACTAAACGTTGTTAGCATTACCAACTGGCGAGGGGAGAAATAGTCGGCAAAGGTCTTGAATCCATATCGACGACCTTGGGCATTTCCACCAAATGTACCTCGGGCTGGTGCCGTTATGATATCTTCTTTTTCGAGGATTTCGCGCGCAGCTTCGTTGCAGGCGTAAGCGGCGATAAGATGCACTTCAGAAGCCGGCAGGTAGATACGCTGACGATTGCCCTCTGCGACAACTGCCAGCAGCATTGGCAATGGCGCTATGTGTTCATCGATTTGACGATGTATTTCAGCTGCCCCAATAAGGGAACCGCACACGAGGCAAACGAAATTTGCACCCCGACCTCGCTTTGGAGATTCCTGCGGTCCATGGGTTCCTACGCGAATTTCGAACCTAACGGACTTCTCTTCGACGACTGGCTGGAGCCACGTCGGGCGATCCTTATTTTTCGCCAGCCAGTATGTACTGAGGAGTGGCGTAGTTGCGCCACATGCCGGGTTCGGGCAAATGACGGTGCGGGCCCAGATCCAAGCGACGACGGCTGCCTCGGTGCCGTCAGCGAGCATGGCTTTCGGGTAGAAGAGGCCGATCCGTTTCTCGGCCTCGTCGCGCATCCAGCTGCCGTAGCGACGAACGTCCTCAGCCAGCCCAGTTGTGCCAGGCCAGCTATTTGCCCCCTCGACAGCACCAGGGAAGACAGGCAGGCGTCCCGCCCATTTCGGTGGAATTTCGATCAACGCCTTGTTGATCAGTACTGCGACCGGGTTCAGGTCGGAGGCATGTGCTTCAAGCCCGAGGCGCTGAGCCTCTAGCGGGATAGAGCCGCCACCGGCGAACGGGTCGAGGATCGGCGGCGGATGGCCGTCGCACGACTTCCAGATTTCAGCGCGGGCTTCGGCGATCAGTCCTTCATCGTGGATGTTCTCCCATTTGACGAGCCGCCGGATGATGCCGAAGAGCTTCTCACGCTCGGCCGCTTGCGCTTCCTCGGTCGGAAACTCTTCCGGGTGCGCGGACGGGTCGTCCACGAGCTGGGCGAACAGCACCGCTCGGCAGGCAGCCAGTGGACGGCGCGCCCACCAAAGGTGCAATGTGGACGGATGCCCATGGCGGATCGACTTCTCCCGTGCAGATTCCTTATTAATGTCTTCGAGTGGGATCGCGACCTCGATCAGCTTCGGCTTGTATGGCCTGCGCGGGCCGTCCAGTCTGCCCCCCTGTGCAGTGTCATTCATACCGGATCGCCTCCCCGCGCCCATTCTTTGGCCCAGTCACCGATCACGCCAGTCGCGGCGAAGTCGCCGAAGTCCACGGCACGAAACGGGTCGACAATGTACCGAACCTCGTCGCGTTCCGGGCCGTCCGGATGCACCGTGACGAGTGCGAGCCGAAAACCGGTGCCGCAGTTCTTGCCAGTCAGCGCCTCGGTGCGGGTGACCCAGAACTCCTCAGCCCCGAGCACCCGGCCCTTGACCTCGATGAACACCATGTGATCGTCTGCCGTGCGCGACTGTATGTCGTACCCCGGATTGCTGTGCGGCAGCTCCTGGGGGATCCGGCCGATGCCGCGTTCAGCAGCCAGCACGGCGTCCACCGCGCGACGTTCCGCCAGCGCTGTGTCCTTCGCAGTGCGGGCCGGATCGGAGGTACGGCCGAGCAGATTGTCGAGCAGTCCTTGCGGGATCACCAGCGCGCCGCCTGTCAGTACCGGCGGCCGGGCCATCAGCTCCTCGTCCCTGGCCAGATCGGCGAGTCGCTGCTCAAGTCGTCCCTCCAGCTCCCGCGCACGGCGGAACGCGGTCTCTGGCCTGATCTTGAGCTGGCGGCCGGCCGACTCAGCCTCGAGCAGCTCTGCGTGCCGCGCGTCCCAGTAATTGATCTCCTGGGTGAGCCGCTGCTTCACTAGCCGACGGGTGTTCTCCACTCTGGTCGTCACCCGGTCGCGCACCGCGGCAAGTTGGCCCGGCATGCTGTGCTCGACTGCCCAGTCGAGCGCGAGGTTGTCCACCCCGGCGCGAAGCCATGGTTCGTCGCGAAGACGCGACACGACCTCCCGTTCGGCGTCTTCGAGAGGCTCATAGTCTAGGTACCGTGCTTCCCCCGCAGCGCGGGCACCACCTGGACCGTCAGGGCCGATTTCGACGAAGTCGAACCGCTTGCTGACCGTGCGAGCCGGGTCGTGGTCATCGGTGATCTCTTGCGTGACCGCGATGAGTAGCTGCGGGGTCTCGCTCGGGTCATGCCGGTTCACCAGCACAGTCCCGTGCTTGAGCAACGAGCCGTACCGCTCGATGATGAGGTCGGTAACCGCGTCGAGCAGCGGGTGGCCGGGGGCGAGCAGGCCGGCGCGCGGCCTGCCGGCCGAGCGGACGAGCTCCCGCTCGAACGTCACCCGCTCGTATCTCTGCAGGACGGGCGCGCCGAGGCCGATCTGTCGATCACGGCCACGGATGTCGGCAGGCACATGTCGAATCTCGTATCGGCCTGATTCGCGCTCCGCGATGGTCCCGCCGAGCAGCTTGAACGCAGCGAGGAAGAAAGCTCGGATGTAATGCGGCTGCAGCCGACGGGCTTGCACCTCGGCCATCCGCAGCCGCCACTCGGCTAGGTCGGCCCCGGCTAGTACGTTATGGTAGGCAGCCCGCTCAGCGATCAGCCGGTCCAGACCCTCGCCGACCGTGGCGTCGATGACCTCATCCAGGTGCGCGCGGACATCCGGCCGTTCGCCGTAACGGATTGCCTCAAGTAGCAGCAGGCGCAGCGGCTGCCCCTCGAACTCGTCACCGAGCACGTCGAAGACCTTGCCTTGGTAGGCAACCCGCTGCTCTTCGAGTTTTTCAAGCAGGCGCTGGAACACTGCGCCCTCCCGTGTGCCGTCAGCGACCAGGTTCCACAGGTGGCACACTTCCTGCTGGCCGATCCGGTGGATGCGGCCGAACCGCTGCTCGATCCTGTTCGGGTTCCAGGGCAGGTCATAGTTAACCATCAGGTGGGCGCGCTGCAAGTTGAGGCCCTCGCCCGCGGCATCGGTCGCCACAAGAACCCGGCAGTCCACGTCCTGGGAGAACAGCTCCATGACCTTGCGGCGCTCCTCGCGCCTGACCCCGCCGTGGATGACGACAACTGCTTCTGGGCGACCTAGCAGACCGCGGATCCGTCCGGCCAGGTATTCCAGGGTGTCCCGGTGCTCTGTGAAAATAATGATCTTACGGAGGTTGCCGTCGCTGTCACGGATGAGCGTGTTGTCGGACAGCAGGTCACGCAGCTCTGTCCACTTCTTGTCAGTGCCCGAGTGCCTGACCCGACTGGCTAGCTCCACCAGGTCGGCCAGCAGGGCGATCTCGTAGTCAAGCTCGGCGGCGGTGCGAGCGGCGGTCGCGGCGTCTGCGACGTCGGATTCCAGCTCCTCCACCTCGCCGCTGGGCAGGTCGTCTAGTTCGTCCAGAACCTCGGGCTCCTCGGGCATATCCTTCCCGAGCAAGCTGGCCAGGCGGTTGCGGAGGCTCTGCTCCGCCGGCGATATTCCGGCGGCGGAGCTGGCCATCTCACGGCGGCGACGCTCCAGCCGTTTGCGACGGCGCTCCAGCGACCTCAAGATCGCCTCCGGGCTGGACGCGAGCCTGCGCTGCAGAACGGTGAGCGCGAAACCAACGGTAAGGCCGCGCCTGGTGTCGCCTTCCTCTTTCAGCCGGTCGGCGCGGTTCATCTCCTCGCGGACATACTGAGTGACCGCTTCGTACAGCTCCTGCTCATCATCAGACAGCGGGTAAGGCACGGTATATGCGCGCCGCTCCGGGAACAGCGGCTTGCCCTCAAACGTGAGCAGTTCCTCCTTGACCATGCGCCGCATCAGGCCATTGGTATCGATGGCATGCACAGCATCGCGGTAGCGGCCCTCGAACCTGTCGCCATCCAGCAGAGCCATGAATAGCTGGAAGTCTTCTTCCTTGCCCGCATGCGGGGTAGCAGTCATCAGTAGCAAATGTCGGGTGTGACGCCCCAGCAGCTGGCCCAGCTGATAACGCTTTGTGGTCTTCAGCTCCGGCCCGAAGTAGTGAGCCGACATCCGGTGCGCCTCGTCGACCACTACCAGGTCCCAGTCAGAGCGGTCGAGCTGCTGGCGCAGATCGTCGGATCTTGACAGCTGATCCATCCGGGCGATCAGCAGCGGAAACCTGGTGAACACACTGCCGTCCGCTGTGGCATCGGCGAGCTGACGGGTGAGCAGCTCGAACCGCATGCCGAACTTCTCTGCCAGCTCCTCCTGCCACTGCTCGACCAGGCTGCCCGGCGCAACAATCAGGCAGCGCTCCAGGTCACCGCGGAGCATCAGTTCCTTGATATAAAGGCCCGCCATGATCGTCTTCCCGGCACCGGGATCATCGGCCAGCAGGAACCGCAGCGGGGTCCGTGCGATCAGCTCGCCATAGACCGCCTCGATCTGGTGCGGCAACGGCTCCAGGTCGCTCGTATGCACCGCCAGCATCGGATCGAACCTGGCCGCCATCCTGATCCGCAGCGCTTCTGCGGCTAGCTTGAATGCCGTCGCGTCCGCGGAGAAGTCGTAAGCCGCAGCCGCCTCAACGAGGGCAAGCCTTGGCTCGTGGTCACGGTACAGAAGTCGCTCGTCAAGGCGCCCGTCAGCAGTCCGGTAGGTCAGCCGCAGCGCGTTCGATCCGATCCACTGCACAGCAACAACCATTAACGTGCTGTCGCCAGCGATCCCGCTGACCAGCGCGCCCGTGGTGACATCCTCAAGCCGCACACCCATACGTTTCTGCCGATCCTCCGTGCCTGTGCTGAGCCACACATGGTGGTGCCCGTTCACGGCGCCGGGTTTCGCGCCGCAACGTCGGCACCTACGTGCTCTCGTCCCGACTCTAGACGCGCGAGCGGACCAACATGGGCACGCTGCGCCTTCCCCTCTGGCCCGCTGCCCTCTCGCCGATACTCAACGAGACCGCGCCGACAGATGTCCCAGCCAGCGGCCTCGTACGTGTGCCGCGCAGATCGGTCTCACCAGACGCGCCAGCAACCAGATCTCGGGCAGCATGACAATGGGAAGGCGAATCGCTCATCTGCTCGTCGACGAACGGACCAAGACCGACCGCCAAGATCCCGGGGAGGAGCCCGATGTGGTGGCGCTTATTAATCGCGATCGGTTCTCTCGTCAATCTATTGGTCGTCCGTTTGGAAGTCGATCTCGCCCTGCACCTGAGGGACGGTCATTGCTAGATCATATGCTGCACTGGTGATATCAGACCAGGAAGTGCCCAGGCCGTTGAACAATTGCGCGGTCTCGGTCCAACCCTTCTTCTCGGCGATCGAGAAGAGCAAGTAGACCAACTCCTTTACGGCGTCCAGATCTACCTTGTCGCGCGCTGCCACCATCAGTCGCGCCGCATCATCGCCACCTTTCCCATGCAGCCATTTGGACAGACGCAGCGCCATCTCCCACTCTGACACACGATCATCGTCAACAGGCCCATAATTCCAGACGCTATCCCGCAAGGAAGTGAGGTGGACCTTTCCGGCGCGGGATCTCAGCACGCCAGCGCGTTCAAGACCATCGATACTGGTGTTCTTCGCTTTGGACAGTGTCTCCGCGCTGCCGAACGGCCCGTCGTCGAATCCGTAGCTCTTGAACCACTCTACGCACCAGCGAGTGTCTGCGCTGAAATCACCCTCCTGTTCGGACAACACCTCGTCAAGCACCCGGTTGATCAGCGCAAGCGCCATTCGAACCCGCATCGCTGACCCGTCCGGTTCGTAGACCTGGGCATATCGAGAGAAGATCGCCATGCCCGGGCCGATTGCCGCCTGAGGCAAGTCCACGGGCGCGATCGAACCCTGCTGCAACTTGCGTAGCGCCCCTGGTAGCTCCTCTCGCAGCGCCGCGATCACCCTGCCCCTATCGATAACGCCCGCCGTCTCCTCCCGGGGCCGACACGCCAGAACAATCGATGAAGCAAGCGAGTTGGTGTTAAGTGCCTTCGCCCTATTGCCAAGTTCGGTTCGCACTGGCCAGGTTCCCGTCACGACCCAGCCGGCCTTCAACAAGCCTTCGAGAAGCGTCTCCCAGCCAGTTGAAGCACGATCTCCTTCGCCATCCGTCTCGGTTTGCTTAAACGCGTAGAAGAAGCTAATTGGATAACCTTTTGGCGTGCCGTAGCGAATTCGCCTGAACACTTCTTCGAAGCGTTCTTCGAAGAATCTCTTTGCGTTCTCTTTACCGCCATGACGGAATGGATCAGCAACGATCTCATCGGCCTTAGGCGTGAGTACCATGGCCATCTGCTCTGGATAAATATCGCCAAGCGATCGCCGGAGCCAAACGTAGAAGAAATCAGCAAGATTCGCATATCCTACGTTGTCATAATATGGGGGATCCGTTGCAACAACAAGCCGGTTGTCGAACGCTATTTGGGCGGCATCGCGTTGCTCTACTGCTCCGGCGGTGTCGCACCTTAGACCTTCAAGAACGCGGACTATCCATGACGTGCTCCATGAAAAGTCCGACGGCCCCTTGGTGAACGGGCAACCTTCGGCAAAATCCCAGACCATCGGTAATGCCTGCCGACTGAAAGTGTCGTTGACGCTTTCCTTTCCGACGTCTGGACGCCATCGACAGAGACTAGAATTCGTGGATGCTATTCTGCTGCCGGCGAGGGCTAAATAGACACAGAGTGCATCGGCGTAAGCGTCAGCTCCCGTTCCACCGGCGACAAGCCGGGTAGATCTCGACAATCCCGCGGCGCGCGCATCGACCAGCAGCCGGTCACGAACCTCGTGGATCAGATGGGTAATTGTGGTAAGTGCCGCGAGCTGCCGGTTAGTGAAAAGCCGTGCAAACGTCGTCAGACCATAGTTAACGCACCAAATGTTTCGAAGGTCATAGGCTAATTCTTCCTCAGGAACTTGGGCCGGACGTTCGATCTGGGCTGCCTTGACATGATCATCGCTGGCCGGAAGGTATATTCTCCGGCGATCGCCTTCGGCCACGATCGCAAGAAGCTGGGCACCCATCCTACCTGCCGCACCCTCATCTTTGACGTAAGCGTCATTAGTAAGGTCGCCGCAAACCAGACATACGAAATTAGCGCCGCGGCCCCGTTTGGGAGGCATAGATGGCCCAGCTTTGTCTACACGAATCTCGAACCGAACCGACCTGCCTTCAACGATCGGCTGCAGCCAGGTCGGCCGGTGTCTTTTCTTTGACAGCCAGTAGCTGCTGACCAGCGGCATGGTGCCGCTGCAGGCCGGGTTCGGGCAGGTGACCGTACGGGCCCAGAGCCAGGCGATCACAGGAGCTTCGGTGCCATCGGGCAGCTTGGCCTTCGGATACAAGTGCCCGACCCGCTTCTCGGCCTCGTCGCGCACCCATTGGCCGTAGCGCCGCACGTCCTCAGCCAGACCCCTCGCACCGGGCCATGTGCTCGCACTGTCGGCCGCACAGGGGAAGACGGGAGGATGCCCGGCCCACTTGGCGGGGATCTCGATGAGCGCCTTGCTGATTAACACTGCCACAGGGTTCAGGTCGGACGCGTGCGCCTTAAGCCCGAGGCGCAGCGCTTCCAGCGGGATCGAGCCACCTCCCGCGAACGGGTCCAGGATTGGCGGCGGGCTTTGGGCGCAAGATTTCCAGATCTCAGCGCGAGCCTCGGCTAACAGTCCCTCGTCGTGGATATTTTCCCACCTGACTAGCCGTCTGACGATGCCGAGCAGCCGCTCCCTCGCGGCCGCTTCCTCTTCCTGGTTCTCGAAATCCTCAGAGTGCGCTGAGGGATCGTCCACGAGCTGGGCGAACAGTATCGCGCGGCAGGCCGCTAACGGCCGCCGCGCCCACCACAGGTGCATGGTGGATGGGTGACCGTAGCGGATCGACTTCTCCCGCGCAGACTCCTTGTTGATTTCCTCAAGCGGGATCGCGACCTCGATCAGCTTCGGCTTGTACCCGTGTGCCATGTCGGGGCATATACCCCGCACAATGCCAATCACACTGACCCGGTCGGCCACGGCAAGGGCAACGAAGGTGAAGGCATCATCACGAACCGAGCGCAGGAATCAAATTCTGATTCCCTCTGTCCTGCTACACATGGAGACCGGCCCTCGGCCTGGCCTGGACTGCCGGTGTATGGCCTGTGTGGCCCGGGGCCGGACCTGCTGAGTCGGATCACGTGCCGTCAGACCAGCGAGTTCGCTGTCTGGCTCGGGAGTTCCATTGAGCGGGCCGACCACTGCGGCCACCTTGGCCCGGTTCACGCCTAACTGGGCCGCCAGGTGGCGTTGTGAGGCGGGTGTTGCCGACACGCTTACGGCCGTGCAGAAAAGCGCGGATGACCGCGTCATCAGCCGTCATAGCCACATGGTGTGAGCAGTGGCCAGGCAATGATCCAAGGCGGCCGTCACCGGTACCGGCTCCGCGCGCGGGAACGGCGGACCAAACAGTTTAGCGTCTCCAAGCAAGCTTAGCACCAGGGCCGACAGCGCCGCGTCTAGGCCGCCAGCAACGTCGGGGTACCACTCCGCGGCCATATTCACGGCCAGCGTGGCGCCGATGCCGAACACCTGTGACACGATGGCTAGGGCTGGCTTGGCCGCGCCGTTGCGGGCGGCCTCCAGCAGCTCCATCGCGCCGATACGATCATCAGATCGTCCACGGGCGGGATTAGGTAGCCACCGAGCACGTATTGCGTAAGGACTGGACGACGGCGGCGCGTGCAGGTAGCTGACAATGGCAGTGATGGCCGCCAGGGGCGAACAGCGACAGGCCAGCGATCAGCCGCATCCGGCCGTCTGCGGCAACCTGGCTGCGCCTTGCCGCCCCGTCACCATTGCGTCACCGCCCGGTCGATAATGCAGACAATCTCGCCTAGGTAGCCCACGGCCTCACCCAGCAGCGCCGCAATGTCTGCGTGGGTCTCACCTGCTGGCTCCGGCTGGCGGATTCGCCTTGGGAACGCTCGGATCTCCTCGACCGGTAACGGCTCCAGGCGTCCAGAGTCGGCCGCCAGCCGGCGTCTGGCTCGTTCCCAGCGGATGCAGAGCCCAGGTCAGCTGGCCGCCAACCAACCTCCGAGCCGTAGCCCGGCCAATCTTATTTAAATAAGACATGCTAAAGTTGTAACTGTGGACAGCCAGATGGCAGGTTGCGACCAAGGCGCGGCTGTGGCTATCCAGCAAACTGCACAGGCCATGCGCGGCCAGGCCGCGACGATCATCTGGCATGTCGTGCATTACGTCAGCGGCTGCGCCGCCGGGTCGGGGCGACGATGAGCCGGCGCCGACCCAGGGAGTACGTGGGCGAGCCGTTGTTCGGCGCGGACTGGTGGCGCCAGGATCAGCAGCTGTTCGCGGATGCGGTGACTCGTCAGTCCAGCGCCAATACCCGGACTCGCCGTGGCCCGCGCCGGACGGTCCGGACCGATAGCGTACAGAGCCAGTTCGTGCAGGACGCGCTGTTCTCTGGCGATGACCTGCCATCCGTTCAAGGAGCCGAGCATGAACCGCTATGGCCTGATGGCCCAGCAGCACTGGGCTCGGTGGCTACCGGGCCGGTACGCCCAGATCGAGGATCCGGAGAGCTTCTTCTCGGAGCTGGGAGCGCGTACGGCGGAGCGGATCGACAGTCTGGCGCTGACGCTGGCGGGGGACGACCAACCGGGAGAGGGATATCTCGGCAAGGCGGGCCGTCTGGGGCAGGCACGCCGCCAGGCGGAGGAGATCGTGCTGGCGGAGCTGATCCTGCTGGATCCGGAGCCCGGAGCAGAGGACGGGCCGACGGACCTGGAGGATCGGCAGGTGAATCCCCGGAGCGGCTAGGAGCATTCCGGCCCGCCGGTCAGGACGATCTCGCGCCGTCGGGTGCGGTCAGC
>Ga0116219_10001919_pt1 | contig 18437 bp, 11 predicted proteins | sample Sb_taG_4_FD_91019 | JGI IMG/M metagenome (GOLD analysis project Ga0116219, IMG submission 91019) | Peat soil microbial communities from Weissenstadt, Germany - Sb_50d_6_BS metaG | ecosystem: Environmental > Terrestrial > Soil > Wetlands > Peat | place: Germany: Weissenstadt | collected 2010-09-21
CCTGGACGCCGCTGCCGGTGTGCAGGAAGTAGTTGGCGCTGGTGTGCTCGGGGAACTTCGACACCATCGACTTGATGAAGGCCAGGTCATCGACGCAGCCCGCGACGTGCGGGAACAACTCGCTGACCCAGGCGCCGCTCTGGCCATGCTGCCGGAACTTCCACGGCGAGGCCATGACGCGGCCGACGTTGTTGAACTGCGTCGGCTCCACCTTGAAGACCGAGTGCGGATCCTGGCCGTGGTACTTCTCCAAGAGCGGCTTGTAGTCGAAGGTGTCCACCTGCGACGGGCCGCCGTCCATGTAGAGGAAGATCACGCTGGTGGCGGTGGCCGAGTGGTGCCGCACCGGGCCCTTGCCGCTTGCGGCTTCGCCGGCGTGACCCTCCTCGGCCAGCAGCGCGGCGAGGGCAACGGCGCCGAAGCCGTTGGCGCAGCGCAGCAGCATCTCGCGGCGGGTCAGGAATCGGCCGTAGCGCATGGTGAATGTCCCTCAATGAGCAGCCGCTGGCAGGGCGGCGCTTCTTCTCCGACGGCAGGACGGGCGGCGCAGGCGGGTACTGTGTCATGATACCCCGACCGCGCTCGCTTTCCAACCGGCGCGCTGACATCGACACGACGGGCCGGCTCCGATACACTCCGCGGCGATGAACGAGTACGACAAGGCGGGGCGCTATCTCATCAAGCGCGACCCGACCGGCTTCTGCCGCTGGCTGCTGCGGCGCCAGGACGTGGCCTTCTGCGCCTGGATCGACGCCCGCCGCCACGCGCTCCCCCACCAGGGCGACCTCACCAACGATCTCGTCGCCGCCTTCCGAGTGGATGAGGGGTTCGAGGGCCTTTGCGTCGAGTTGCAAGCGGAGTCGGCGGCCGATTCGGCGGCGCGGCTGCTTCTGGGATACCTGCCGCGCTTGCTGAGCGAGCCGGCCGGGGAGGGTAGCCTGGCCCTGAGCGCGGCGGGCGGCGCCGTCGTAAACCTGACGGGCCCGGGCCAGCCTGGCGGCGTGGAACAGCGCCCGACCGTCGCCCCAGATTGCTGGTTGGCTGGCGGCATCCTTCAGCGGACTTTGCGCACAGAGGACGCTGCCGCGACCTTGCGCGACATTGCGGCGGGCGCAATCTCGCGCTGGCTGCTCGCATGGCTGCCGCTCATGCAAGGCGGCGCCGAGGCGGGTATAATGGAGGCGTGGAAGATCGAGGCCGCCAAGGAGTCGCAGGAGTACGATCAACGACTCTTGGCACACCTGACGTTGACCTTCGCCGGCCTGGCGCAATGTCGGGCGGCTTGGCAGCACCAATTGGAGGGCTGGGCCGTGATCAAGTCAGAGTACCTCGAGGAACTGCGGGAAGAGGTTCGCAGCGAAGCTCGGGCCGAGGGGAAGGCCGAGGGGCGGATGGAGACGTTACGCCAGGCCATTTTGCGCCTCGGGCGGCAGCGATTCGACAAGGTCGCCGGCCGCAAACAGAAGGCGCAACTGAATGAGATGACCGATGTGCCTCGGCTGGAGCGCATCCTCGACCGAGTCCTGGACGCTACCTCCTGGGACGAACTGCTCGCGACCCCTTGAGCGCCGGTTCGGCGGGTGGAACCGCCCCGCGCTCAATTCACGAAGATAAATTCCTTCACGTTGAACAGCGTGTGCGCCAGGTCGGACCACACCCTCACCTCGTCCGCCCTGCCGCCGTACCGCTTCGCCTGCCCCTCCAGGAACGCCAGGCAGGCACCGCGCTCGCCGTCTGTCGGCGGCCGGCCGAAGGCGCTGACGTACATCCCCTCGACGCGCTCCGCCGCCGTCCCGGGGCGCGCCAGCACGCGCTTCGCCCACACCTCCGCCTGCTGGTGAACGAACGGGTCGTTGAGCAGGATCAGCGCCTGCGCCGGCACGTTCGACACCGAGCGCCGCCCCACCGTGGAGAACGGGATGGGCGTGTCGAACGCCAGCAGCAAGGGCGACAGGAAGTTGCGGCGCACCGCCAGGTACAGGCTGCGCCGGCCATCGCCGTCGAGCGGGCCGCTGCCGGGCCGGCCGCGGCCGTCCAGGAACGCCGTCAGGTAGATCGGCACCGACGGCCCGTACACCTTCGCGCTGAGCCGACCCGACACCGCCAGCATCGCGTCGCGGATCGCCTCGCCCTCCAGCCGCCGCAAGCGCATCCGGTGCAGCAGCAGGTTTGACGGATCGACCTTGTCGGCCTCCGCCGCCGACTCCGACGCCATGTGGTACGTCGAGGACAGCACCAGCTCGCGGATCAGCCTCTTGAGCGACCAGCCCTCCTTGACGAAGCGGTCGGCGAGATGGTCGAGCAGCTCGGGGTGCGTCGGCGCCTCGCCGAGGACGCCGAAGTTATCGACGGAGGCGACGAGGCCGCGGCCGAACAGGTGGTGCCACAGCCGGTTCACCATCACCCGCGCGACGAACGGGTTGACGGCCGGGTCGGTCATCTGCCGGGCCAGCTCCAACCGGCCGCTGCCGCGCGCCGGCGCCAATGGGCCGGGGCCGGCCAGCGCTTCGAGCAGGCGGCGCGGGGCCACCTCCCCCTCGGCCTTCGGCACACCGCGGACGAAGACGTGCTCATCGACGCCGCTGCCGTCGAGCATCGCCAGCGCCAGCCGCGAGTCGGCCCTGATCCCCGCCGCGACCTTCTTCTCCTCCTCGACGAACGACGCCACCTTGTCGTCAAGCGCCTTCGTCGCGCCGAGCAGCCTCGGGTGCCGCAGAAGCCAGCCGGCGAGTCGCGCGACGTCCGGCGCGTCCGCCGCCCCGACGACCTCGTCCGCCGCCAGTCGCTTCGTCACGTCGAGGAACAGCCGTCCGTAACCGGCGGCCAGCGCTTCCGCTGACTTCGCCTCGTCCAGCAGCGCCAGCAGGGCCCGGCTCGGCCGATCGACCGCACCGGGCGTCTGTTCGGCCTGGACGACCAGCGCGACGGCGAAGTCGGACCCGGAGGCGGCGGTGAACTCGACGTGGGCATCGAGCCCCTTGTAACGCGTCAAATCCTGACCGGCCCAGTGGAACTCCTTGCTGGGCGGAAGGCTCGTGACCATCTGCGCGTGCAGCGGGCCGTCGATCTCGACGTGACTCCCGACCGAGGCGTAAGCGGCGCCGGCCCCTCTCACCAGGTAGTACACCTTGCCGGTCGTCACCCGGAACGTCGGCGTGCGGAGGGTGCGGCCGGCGCGCACGGTGATGCGGCCCAGCGCCCCGGGGTCGTTCTCCGCGCCCGCCGCCAGCCGGAGCACGTCAAAGGTCCGGTCGTACTCGGCGGCGCCGCGCTCGACGAAGCGGAGCGCCCCGCGGGACAGGCGGACGGCGCCGGGCCGGGCGGGACCGGGACCGAAGGCGGCGTCGTCCGGCATCCAGTCGGCCGGGTCGCTCCGACTGTAATCGACGACCACCTGGGCCTCCTTCAGCGCGGCGTCGGCGGTCGCCTCGCATCGGCGCATTTCCTCCGCCAACCGCTTGCCGTCCTTCGCCTCCGGGTCGGCCGCAACTCTGGCCCAGGCGTAAAGCGGGTCGTCGCGGTCGCGCGCCGCCTTCAGCGTCGCCTCCAACCACTCGCGCAGCAGCGCGGCATCGAGCTTGCGCCCGGCGGCGATCCTGTCGCAATCCGGCTCGGCTCCCCCCAGCAGCGCCTCGCGCGCCGCCAGCAGGTAATCGGCCATCCGCTCCGTCGCCGGCCTGGCCGCGGCGGCCAGCGCCTTGCCGATTTCCCCCCGCGCCCGCCCACGCAGCTTCGCCAGGTCGGCGGCCACGGCTCGGTCCTGGTCGAGCGAGTCGAAGCGCGCCAGGCGATAGCTGCTGCTGCTCAGGAAGCCGTACAGCGCGTAATAATCCTTTGTGGAGATGGCATCGAATTTGTGGTCGTGGCAGCGGGCGCAGGCGACGGTCAGGCCGAGGAAGGTCTTGGTCAGCACGTCGATGCGGTTGTCGAAGCGGTCGGCCTGGTCCTGGCGCACGTCCACCGGCGAATGCACCTCCTCGCCGAGGAACCAGAAGCCGCTGCCGAGGATCGACTCGTTGAAGCCCTCGGCCGGGTGGCGGCGCGGATTCAGCAGCAGGTCGCCGGCGACGTGCTCCATCACGAACTGGTTGTACGGCAGGTCCAGGTTGAGCGCCCGGATGACGTAGTCGCGGTACTGGTAGGCGTCGGGAATGTTCGGGTCGAACTCGTGGCCGCGGCTCTCGCCGTAGCGCACCAGGTCGAGCCAGTGCCGGGCCCAGCGCTCGCCGAAGTGCGGCGACTTCAGCAGCCGATCCACCACCTTGTCGCAAGCGTCGGGCGAATCGTCCTTCAGAAAGGCGTCGATCTCTTCGGGAGTCGGCGGCAGGCCGACCAGGTCGAAGGTGACGCGGCGCAGCCAGGTGCGCCGGTCGGCCGGCGGCGCGGGCCGGAGCCCCTTCTCTTCCAATTTCGCCAGGATGAAGCGGTCCACCGGGCCGCGCGGCCAGGCGGCGTCCTTGACGACGGGCGGGACTTCCGCGCGCACGGGCTGCCAGCACCAGTGCTCGCGCTTGCGCCGGGCCAAGTCGAATGCGTCCTTCCCCTTCGGGCCGGTCTCGGCCGTGGCATTCGGCCACGGGGCGCCCATCTTGATCCAGGCCGCGAGGTCGGCGCGGACGGTGTCGGGCAACTTGCCCTTGGGCGGCATCGTCAGTTCGGCGTTGGTGTAGGAGACGGCCTCGACGAGGCGGCTCTTCTCGGGACTGCCGGGGACGATGGCCGGCCCGTTGTCGCCGCCCTTGAGGAGCCCCGCCCGGCTGTCCAGGCGCAGGCCGCCCTTCACCTTCATCTTGTCCGAGTGGCACTTGAAGCAGTTTTCGACAAGGACGGGGCGCACTTTCTTCTCGAAGAACTCCTCCTGTTCGGCTGCACGCGCCGCCGTGGCGAGCAACAGGCAGGAGAGCAGGCCGAAGCCGCGGAGGGAAAGACGCAGGATCATCAGGACTCTCGCTTGCGGGACGGCCGACGTGGGCGGCGGCGGCCGGCGGGTGGGACTATGGGGATAGTCTACACCGATCGGCCCAGGCGTGTCACCCCGCTTCTGCTGAGCGGCGCGTAGAATAATGGCGGAACACAGAGATGACGCATCGGCGAGGCCGGACTGCGTTCGTCCGCGCCGCGCCGTTTTTCGGCAATCTTCCTCGTCGGTCAGCGAATAGTGATGAGACGCGCCTGCTCCTGCTCCGCGGAGTAACACCCCATGCCCTGGCCGATAATCGCAAAGGTGCAGCACTGGCTCGGCAAGCGCCAGCGCCTGCTCGAGGGCCTCGTCGGCGTCGCCGTCGAGGAGGCCGTCGATCTCATCCCCGGCGCCCGCCTGGCCGTCCGCATCGTCGGTGAGGTCGCCAAGCACGGCGTCGAACGCCTCGCCAGGACCGAAGCCGACATCCCCGACCTCAAACCGTCTGGACAGACGTTCCCGACCGAGCAGCTCGACCAGATCAACGCCTGGCTGGAGACGCTCACCACGTCCTACGGCCCGCTGCTCGATCGCCTGGAGGCCCTTCCGGTCAAGGACGAGGCCAGCGACGCGGAACTGACTGCCCTGGTCAAACAAGCCCTGGACGAACGGCAGGAATGGCGCGCCGAGTTCGACGCCCACAAGAAGAGCGTGTGCCTCATCGCCCTATCGCTGAGCCGCATCGAGGAGAAGTTGGACGTCTCCCTGCACGTCCAGCAGCAGGTGGCGCTGGGCATGGAGGAGATCAAGGTGCTGTTCGTCGAGATGATGCCGTTGCTGGGAGAATTGGCCGAACTGCGGCAGGCCCAGCCCGATGCCCTCCAGATCCTCCGCCGCGCCGACGAGCATTTCCTGGCCGGGCGGCGCGACCAGGGGACGCAGGAGGTGCTCGGCCTGCTGCGCCGCCGCGGCGTCGGCCAATCAACGCTGTGCCGGCTGGCCGGCCTGCGCTTCCTCAGCCAGGGCGACCTGAACCGCACGCGCACCGCCCTGGAGGGGATCGACGGCGCCAGCCGCTCCTCGTCCCTGACGCGCGTCCTGACCGGGTTGAACACGGCGAGCACGCGCGGCGGGCGGGTTCCGGTGTGGCGCAGCCTACCGCGCGGTTTCCTCGTCAGCCGCAAGTACCTCGTCGAGGCGGAAGTCGGCCGCGGCGGCATGGCCAGCGTCTACCGCTGTACCGGCGCCTCGAAGGTGCGCGCCGGCGAGGTGGTGGCCGTCAAGGTGCCGGCGCCGTGGCTGATGGCCGATACCGAGGCGTGTCGCCGCTTCGTGCAGGAGATCGAGGTGTCCCTGCGCCTGTCGGAAGGCCGACACCCCGCCATCGTGCGGACGCTCGGCTACGAGATCTTCGACGACCCGCACACGACCGGCCGCGAGCTGTACGGCCTCGTCCTGGAGTACATCGACGGCCTGAGCCTGGCACAATTCCTGGCGCAGCGGCAGGCGAAGAACAAACCGCTGGATCCGAAGGAGATCGTCCACATCCTCAAGCCGCTCGGCGAGGCGCTGGCCTATGCCCATGTGCAGGGAGTCTATCATCGCGACGTGAAGCCGCCCAATGTCATGCTCGCCAAGGGCGGTCACGCCAAGCTGATGGATTTCGGCATCGCCCGCGTGCTGGAGGACGGGCGGGCGACGCTGACGGGACAGGCGGACGTCGGCACGCCGGTGTACATGCCGCCCGACCGCGACTTCGACGTCCGCAGCGACATCTATCTGCTCGGCAACCTGCTGCTGGAGCTGCTGACCTTCGACCCGCGTGCCGTGGCGGTTCCGGCCGGCTGCCCGCCCGCCTGGGCGAAGCTGGTGGCCGACGCCATGAACCGCTTCAAGGAGAATCGCCCGCAGACCGTCCGCGAGTTCCTGGACCGCCTCGAAGGCCGCACGGCTGCGGTTCCCCCTCCGCCGCCCCCGCCACCCGGGGACCGCATCCGCGAACTCATCGACGCGGAGCGCTATGAAGAGGCGATGGCCGAGTACCGTCGCCTGCCGCACGAGCGCCGCCGGCCGGCGCTGCTGAAAGAACTCCAGGATAAGTGGCGCGAGCACGCCCACGCCCTGGCTCGCGACGCCGCCGAAACCGACGCCGACTACGCCGCCGCCGTCGCCCTGGTCGAAAAGCTCCCCGAGGCGCTGCGCGACGGGGCCGTTCTCGCCGACTACCGCGCCAAACGGGATCGCCTCGCCCAACTCCGCGCCGCGATTGACGAGGACGTCGAGAACCACCGCCACACCTTCCGGCTGCGCAACCTCGTGGCCGAGTATCGCCGCCTCAAGCCGGACGCCCCCGCGATTAACGAACTGCACCAGGCGCTCGGCGACGTGCCCCGCGAGATCGTCAACTCCCTGCGCATGAAGCTGGTCCTGGTCCCCGGCGGCACCTTCTGGATGGGCGACCGCGGCAGTCAGACGCAGGTGCAGATCCCCCGCGACTTCTACCTGGGCGCCTTCCCGGTGACGCAGGAGCAGTGGCAGGCCGTCATGGGCAGCAATCCCAGCTACTTCACGCGAGGCGGTGGAGGTGCCGACAAGGTGAAAGGCATCACCGATGCTGACCTGCGGCAGTTCCCGGTGGAGCAGGTGTCGTGGGACGACGTGCAGGAGTTTCTCAAGCGGCTGAACGCGCGCGAGAAGGATAGTGGATTCTTGTACCGCTTGCCGACCGAGGCGGAATGGGAATACTCTTGTCGGGGAGGGGCTATTTCTCAAAAAGACTGCGCGTTCGACTTCTACTTCTCCCAGCCCACCAACGACCTCTCCGCTGAGCAGGCCAACTTCGACGGCAACCATCCTGCCGGCAACGCGCCCAAGGGTAAGTACCTGGAGCGCACCTCGAAAGTGGGCTCGTACAAACCGAACCGTCTGGGTATCTACGACATGCATGGTAACGTCTGGGAGTGGTGCGAGGGCCACTTCGAGGCAGGAGGCTCGGCCCGCGTGCTCCGGGGCGGCTGCTGGTTCCACAGCGGCTCCAACTGCCGGGCGTCGCTCCGCTTCAGGTTCGAGCCCTCGTTCCGGATCAACTACCTGGGCGTCCGCCTCGCCGCAGTCCCGTCCGGGGAGTAGTGCCGGCGAGAGCGAGTCCCGCCTGGAGCGGAGGCCGGTGGGCCGTTAGCGCAGCGGAGCGAAGGCGTGCCGCGCAGGTCAGGCCCATCCAGCGTCGTCTCGCGGTGCCGGATGCGTTCGAGTGTCGGTCAGGAGCGTTTGCCCATGCCGCTGCCTTTCGACGCCACGCTGAAGGACCTCGGCGGCGACTATCCCGCGGACTTCCTGACCACCTTCGACCGACCTCAGCCTGGCCCCATCACGCTGCTCAACGTCGATCTGTCAACGGTGACGACCGCAGCCGATCTCGTCATCGGCGTTGGCGAACCGCTGGGGGAGATTATCCATCTCGATTTCCAGTCTAGCGCCGCGGCTTGGAAGCACGCCGATGTCCTCGTCTACAATGCCCTGCTGTACGCGGACTATCACGTCCCGGTGTACAGCTTTGTCATCCTGCTGCGCCCGCAGGCGGCGCACAGCAACCTCAGCGGCGCGGTGCGCTACTCCTCCCCCCTGCGGCCTGGTAGCATGAACTTTACCTACGAGGTCGTGCCTCTATGGGAGCGGCCGGCGGAAGCGTTTCTAACCGGCCCGCTGGGCACGACGCCGCTGGCCATGCTGGGGGCGCTACGGGAGGGCCTGCCGGCACAGGACGGATTGACCGCGGTGGCCCAGCGACTGATCGAGCGGCTGGAGCAGGAGGCGCCCGCCGACCAGGCGCGCAAACTGCTGACAGCAGCGTTCGTGCTGACGGGCTTGCGCGTCAAGCGTGACGTGGCCCGTCAGGTCTTTCGAGGGGTGCAAGCGATGAAAGATTCCGACACCTACCTGGCGATTGTTGAAGAGGGGGAGGAGTCGAAAGCGAAGAACGTCATCCTCCGCCAAGGGCAGAAGCGGTTCGGTCCCGCTGATGAATCGATCACCGCTCAACTGAACAGCCTCACGGACCTGGATCGGCTGGATCGGTTGATCGATCGGCTGTTTGACGCGACGGCGGCGAGTTGGCAAGAACTCCTCGACACGCCATGATCGTTCTGGGCGGCTCGTGTGGCATTCGCACGTCGCACCGGCAAGGGACGGATCGTCGCCCTGCTGTGGGCGCAGCAGTTCGCCCATCGCTTTCCGTTCTTCCTGAAGCTGGACGACCGAACGGAGCATAGCATGGATTTCCTGGGGTGTCGTGTCTTCCGGCAGCACCAGGTGCTAAACCGGCGGAGCCGGCAGCGCTTTCGTCGGAAGTTGGCCCGGCTGGAAGGGGACTTCGCGGCCGAAAGGATCGACGAAGGGGAGTTGCAGCAACGGGCGACGGCGCTGGTGGCCTTCACGCGGACGGCGGGCCTTTGCGGTTGGCGCTTTCGCCGAGCCGTGCTAGAGGAGATGCCGGTGAGCGGTCACAAGGCTCGGCCCGCGTGATCCGGGGCGGCAGCTGGAACAACAACGGCTGCAACTGCCGGGCGTCGAACCGCAACAGGAACGAGCCGTCGAACCGGAACAACAACCTGGGCTTCCGCCTCGCCGCAGCTCCGCCCGCCGCACCGGCACGGTGCCGGACGGGACCGACCGCTCTCCGGTTCTGCCCGAGGAGGCAGACGAAACGATTCCAAGGCCGTCCGGTGCTGGTAGCAGGCGCGAACGCCCCGGCGGCCAACTTTCTCGCCGCAGTCCCGTCCGGGGAGCAGTGCAGGCGAGAGCCCGCGCACCGCCTCGAGCGGAGTCCGGCGGCGCGAAGTGGAAGGCCCGTCGGTCCCGCTCATGACCCAGAAATCGGCCGCTTCATGATCTGCACCACGGCACCGTAGCTCTCACCCCCCAGATCGGGGGCGCACGCCGACGTTCACCGGATCTCCGCCCGCTTCCGTTTGGTGTCGGCATCCCGCCCCTCACCCGGAGCGAGCGCGTAGAATGAGGGCGGGGCACAGAGATGACGACTTCCGGAGGGCCGGCCGATGGCGAGCCTGGGAGAGCGGCTGCGGGCGATCTTCCGCCAGCGCTGCCCGCGCTGTCTGAAGGGGAAGGTCTTTTCCGGGCTCATCCGGATGAACGAGACGTGCCCCGAGTGCGGCTACCGCTTCGAGCGCGAGCAAGGCTACTTCCTGGGGGCGATGTACGCCAGTTACTTCCTGGCGGTGCCGGCGGTGGGCCTTCTCACGTGGGCCATCAACGAATGGCTGGTGCCGAGCTGGACGCTGGAGAAGGCGATCTTCCTGGCGGCGCCGCCGTTCATCCTGGTGTCGCCGCTGATCTTCCGCTACTCGCGCGTCATCTGGATGCACATGGACCCACCGCCGGCGTGACAGGAGGGGTCAGGACTTCGGCAGGGCGTTGGCGCGCACCCAGGCGCGCAGCGCGCGGATCAGGGGCAGATCTGTCATCTGCACCAGCTGACCCAGCAGAGGCAGAACCTCGCCTACCGGGAGCGTTGGGAAGGTGGGGCTCGCCGCCGCGAGTTCGTACGAGCCGTCGGGTTTGCGAAGCCAGATTTGCAACCCCTCGCTATCGCAGCGCCACACCTCCGGCACGCGGAGGGCACCGTAAATCCCCATCCGATTCAAGGAACTGCTCGTGTTGTCCACCTCGATGGCGAGGTCAGGCGGCGGGTCCGTCGTCAGGTCGATCTCCATCCGGCCCGCGATCGCGGCGACGTGTTGGATGTAGAATGAGCGATCCGGCTCCAGGCCTCGTGCAAGGTCTGCCCGCTTGAAGGTCGTGGACCAGGCGGCTTTGAAATCGAGGTTCAACTCCTCGGCCAGGATTTCGATGAGGCGGCCGAGTAGGCCGGAATAGTTCTCGTGCCGGAAGAGTGGCGCCATGATTTCGAGACTCCCGCGGTCATAGGTGAGCCGAATGGAACTGTTATCCAGGTCCAGGAGCAGCGCCTCGTAGGTCTCCCAGCGGATGCCGCGGAGCAGGACACGCGGGTTACTCGGACGCGGCGGCGCCTGCGATCCGGTAGGCACGGCCGGGGGTGCGAGCGGTGGGGCGGTCGGTGCGGCAGCGGTCGTCATGGCATCTCCCAGGTCCGGGTTCCCAAGGCGCTCTCAGGATACCCGGACCGCTGCCGTCGCTACAATGCACTTTCGGCCCGTCATCGGGGACACTCCATGCCCCTCTACTTCCTCCTGCACGATGCCGCCCAATTTCACCAGATGATCCGCCCCCCGCTTGGTGAAGCGTGGCGCCGGCGCAGTTTCGAGCCCTGCCGGTCGCTCTGCACCACCCTCGCCCCAGCCGCCGTCGCCTTCGCCGAGCGCTACCACACCGGACACGACGAGCCGCTACTGGCCCAGGTCGCTTCCGGCGGCGTCCCCTTCGACCGCGACTTCTGGCGCCTCCTCGTCGGCGAAGTCCTGCTCTACGGCGCCGCGGCGGTGCCCGACATCCTCACCGCTCCCGACATCCTCTGTGGCCTGCTGGCACCGGGGCAGGACGGCGCGCCCATCCGGCAGGCCCACTTCGGCAGCCACGACCTCGTCTTCGGCGGCGGCTTCTACCGCCCCGACGCCGCCGGCTGCAACGAGGCCGCGGACGTGGCCCGACTGGCGGAGTACCTGGCGGCGATCGATCCGAACCGCTGGACTGTCGCCGATCTCGACGGCCTGCGCGAGTTCGATGACGACGCCGACCGCGCCGACGAGTTGGAGTTCGCGCGCGAGGTGTTCTCGTCCCTGGGCGAGTTGTATCGGGGCGCTCGCGATGCGGGACAGGTGGTGATTTGCGAGGTGCTGTGATCGCCGCCAGCCGATCTCTATAACACCCCTGCCGTCCGAAGGGAACCGCGGCCGCCTCGGCTGCGTAGTGACTCACAGGCTATCGTTGCGGGTCGGCGGAGGGGTGCCTTCTTTGCTCGGTCCCATCTTCAACCGCGAGTGGCTCACCGTCCCGCGCCGGCCGCGCCACTACGTCAACCGCGCCGCCTACCTCGGCCTCCTCTGGGTCCTCGGCCTGACCGCCTGGCAGATGACCGTCGGCTGGACGCACACCGCCACCCTCGGCGACGCCGCCCGCTTCGGCCTGCTCCTCTTCCAGATCGTCGCCTTCGTCGAGCTGACACTTCTGGTCTTCTTCGCCGCCCTGGCCGCGGTCAGCACCATCACCCTGGAGAAGGACCGCCGTACCTTCCTCTTGCTCCTGCTGACGGACCTGCGCGATCACGAGATCGTCCTCGGCAAGTTGTTCGGCAGTCTCTTGCAGATCGGCACCCTCGTCGCCGGCACCATCCCCGTCCTGGCGCTGCTGCTGCTGCTGGGTGGCATCGCCCCGTCGCAACTGCTCCAGGCCGTCCTCGTCATCGCCGCCGCCGTCCTCGCGGCCGGCTCGCTCGGCGGCCTCGTCGCGCTGTGGCGCGACCGCACGTTCCCGGCCCTGGCGCTGACCGTCCTCTTCCTCGTCCTCTACCTCAGTCTGACACTCAACCTTCCCGCGTTCCTTGCGCTGCTGGGGCCGGCCGTTGTCGCCCTGCTCGCCTGGGGCTTCCTCTCACGCCGCGAGCGGTACCGGTCGCGCCTTCTCACCGGCGCCCTCGTCGCGCTGGTGCCGGTCGCGGCCGTGGGGCTGTGGTGGTTCCTGAGTCGATCCGAGGATCTGCTGCGCGTCGAGCCGGTCGTGCGCTCGTGGCTGCACCCGTTCGTCGCCCTGGCGAGCGTCGTCAACCCGCCGGCCGACGCGGACGCCTCGGCCATTCCAGCGGCCTACGGCTGCGCCGCGGTGATGCTGCTGCTCAGCGCGATCCTCAACGGCTGGGGCATCCTCTGGCTGCGCGTCTGGAACCCCAGCGGCGAGCCGATCATGCAGCGCGAGAGCCCGGAGGACGCCAACGCCGAGGAGAAGGACCGCCTCAAGGCTCACGCCTCCCCCGGCAAAGTCCGCCAGGTCTGGGCCAATCCCATCCTCTGGCGCGAGATCGCCACGCGCGCCTACGGCCGCCGTCCCTTCCTGGTCAAGGTCGCCTATTTCATCGTCCTGGGGCTGGTCTGCTACTACGCCCTGGCGCCGGTCTGGGCCGGCGAGCCCGGCACCTTCGCCACCATCCTCGGCCTGGTGCTGACCGGCGTGCTCAGCCTGCTGCTGGTCAGCGCCCAGGCGGTGACGGCGATCACCTCGGAGCGTGACACCGGCGCCCTCGACCTGCTGCTGGTGACCGACCTGACGCCCAAGGAGTTCATCTTCGGCAAGGTCCTCGGCATCTGCTGGAACACCAAGGAATACCTGCTGCCGCCGTTGATCCTGGCCGTGGTGTACGGCTGCCTCAGCCTGCTGGCGACGCCGCCGCGGGCGCACCCCGAACTAGCCGCCTCGAGGAATGCCGAGGCCCTGGCCTGCGTCGTCGGCGCCGCCGTCGTGCTGCTGGCCTTCGCCCTGATGCTGGGCATGCACGTCGCCCTGCGCACCCAGAACAGCCGCCTGGCGATTGTCAACACGCTGGGCACGGTCTTCTTCCTGTCGGTCGGCACAGGGGTATGCATCGCGCTGATCCGCATCAACCGGCAGTTCGAGTACCAGTGGGCGAGTTTCGTGCTCTTCATTCTGGCCGGCATCGGCGGACTGTGGTGGGTGCTGTCGGGCGAGCGGCCGTCGGCGGCCCTGACCTTGGCGAGCTGGTTGTGCCCCCTGGCCGTCTTCTACAGCGTGACGAACATCCTGGTCGCCCGGCCGGGCAGCGACGAGACGGGCGACCCGCTGGTGCCGTTCCTGGTCATGGGCGGGGCCTTCGGCTTCACGGTAGCGGCGATGCTGGTGCCGCTGATCAGCGAGTTCGACGTGGCCCTGGGGCGCACTTCCGGCGGGGCCGATTGATTCCCAACCCGCAGCCTCGGCATGGTTCAAACGCGGGTCGCGCCGTGCCCGTGCCCGTGCCCGTGCTCGGTCTGGAATCGGGCACGGGCACGGGCACGGACCCGCGCCACTTGAAACGGCCTGTTGTTGAACCAACCCGCAGCCTCGCCCCATCAGGCGGGCCACCGGGACTACACCGCGAAATTCAGAACGCCCTGCCAAAGGGTGTTGTCCTGACCGATCCCGAAGGCTTCGAGTTGCCCGCCGGCAGTCTTCCCCGAGACGATCTGCTTGAGGGAGCCCCCCAGCAGAACCCAGGTGAAGGACCAGGTGCTGCTGTTGGCCGCTGTCTGCGACCGGGTCCACAGGGCGTTGTCGGCCGCGATGGCGAAGACCTGCAGCCGGCCGTCGGCGTTCCCTGCCGTGGTGATTTGCTTGAGGTTGCCGCCCAGCGGGGCCCAGGTGACGTCCCAGGTGCTGCTGTTGGCCGCCATCTCGGCCCGCGTCCACAGGGCGTTGTCGGCCGCGACGGCGAGGACTTGCAGGCGGCCGTCGGCGTCGGCGGCGACCGTGATTTGCTTGAGGTTGCCGCCCAGCGAGGCCCAGGTGAAGGTCCAGGTACTGGCGTTGGCCGCCGTCTGCGCCCGCGTCCACAGGGCGTTGTCGGCCGCGATGGCGAAGACCTGCAGGCGGCCGTCGGCGTTGGCGGCGACCGCGATCTGCTCGAGGTTGCCGCCCAGCGGGGCCCAGGTGAAGGTCCAGGTGCTGGCGTTGGCCGCCGTCTGCGCCCGCGTCCAGAGGGCATTGTCCGCCGCGATGGCGAAAACTTCCAGCCGGCCGTCGGCGTTGGCGCCGACCGTGATTTGCTTGAGGACGCCGCCGAGGCTCGTCCACATGCTCCACGTGCCGCCGCCCATCTCGGTCCTCGTCCAGAGGGCGTTGTCCGCCGCGATGGCGAAGACCTCCAGCCGGCCGTCCGCGTTTTGCGCCGCCGTGATGGTGTTCAAGACGCCGCCCAGGCTGGTCCAGGGGCTCCACACCCCGGGGCTCGTCTCCGTCCTCGTCCGCAGGGCGTTGTCCGTGCCGATGCCGAAGACCTCCTGCTGGCCGGCCTGGTTCGTGGCCCAGGCGATGGACCGGAGGGAGCCGCCCAGGTTGGTCCAGGTGGTGGTGTACTGCACCTCGTACACGGCGCCGTCACCGCGCGAGAGGATGTACAGGCTGCCGTCGGAGGAGACCGCGAGGTCGGTCGGCAGGTTGATGCCGGTGGCGAACCCGCTCACGGAGTTGTTCGACGGGTTGAACACTTTGACGTAGCCGCCGCCGAGGTCCGCGAAGAAGTAGTCGTTGAGGTAGCCCGGGAACTGCATGGACGTCGGGTCGTAGAAGGCCCCGCCGACGATGGCGGTCGATCCGTCCGAGTGGTCGTAGGCGTAGAGCGGGTCGCGGTAGGTGCCGATCGTGGTGGGGGTGTCGCCCGGCTTGCGGAAGCCCTCGCTGTAGGGCCAGCCGTAGTTGGAGCCGGCGATGCCGTCGTCGATCTCCTCGCGAGCCTGCGGGGGGCTGGAGCCGACGTCGTCGATGAAGATGCGACCGGTGCCCGGCTGCACGGCAAAGGTAAAGGGGTTGCGCAGCCCCAGCGCCCAGATCGCCTGGTCCTTCCCGGTCGTCTGACTCACGAAGGGGTTGTCGGAGGGGATGGTGCCGTCGGGGTTGATGCGCAGGATCTTGCCCAGCAGGCTGTTGAGCGACTGGGAGTTGGCGGGGTTGGCGTTCTCGCCGGCGCTGATGTAGAGCTTGCCGTCGGCGCCGAAGTGGATCGAGCCGCCGTTGTGGTTGGTGGCGCTGCTGAGGGGGTCGAGGTCGAAGATATCGACCTCGCTGCCGGGCACGGCCGTGTCGCCGCTGGCGGTGAAGCGGCTGACGCGGTTGTGGGCCGGCGACCCGGGCACCGTGTAGTAGAGGTAGACGTACTGGTCGGAGGCGAAGTTGGGATCGAAGGCGATGCCCAGCAAGCCGCGCTCGCCGCTGGAATCGACGTTCAGGTGGACGAAGGGCGTGGGCAGCAGCGCGCCGTTCTTGATGACGCGCAAATCGCCTCCCTGCTGGGAGACGAACAGCCGGCCGTCCGGCGCGAACTCCATCAGGGTCGGGTTGACGAGGCCATTCGCGACCTGCGAGATGGTGAAGCCCATCGGCACGGTCGCGGGGGTCACGCGGTCCTCGAGTTGTTCCACCCGGGGGCGGAAGCTGGCGGGGGATGCCGACGGCCGACGGGAAGACGTGGCAGGGCGCCGGGGCGAGAAGAGGCTCCAACGCACGCTCATCGATTGCTCCTTCGAGTCGCGAGACCAGGGCGACTCCAGACCGGGGGACGGGTGTCTGCCCCCCGAGGCCCCCTGGACAGCCCGCGGCCGAATGGGCAGAGGCAGGGAAAACTCGGCCGCAATGGGAGGTAGCAACAACGGTGCCGTCGTCACGATTGCGGCTTGCGGCGCGCCGGGGTCACACCTCGGGGGATACCACAACCTTCATACTACCACAGGAATTATCCCTGCTCCCGCTCCGCGTTGCGGGCGCGGCGAAATTCGTGTGCGTAATTCAGCAGCAAGCGCCGCAGGCAAATGGATTGCATTGCGCGCGCACACACACAACTGCTGCCCAATCACGCACCGTGATCGAGAAGTGGGCGGCGCGGCGAGGCGGGACGGGCAGGGCGAACTTGCCCACGCTGGGGGGAACTTACCAGAGTTTCCGGGGAAACTCCGGTAAGTTGACCGCGAGCGCAACTCCTTGGCATACAGCCGTTTGCGCCGCCGATCAGGGGAACTTACAATGTCATTAACAGGCGTTTGCTTTCCTGTGCTTTAATTGCTTGTGCGGTCTGAAGTTCGGGCGATCGGCTGCCTCAGCTGCCGGGTCAACTGGCGCAGCTGAAAACGCCGTTGTCCGCCATCATGGTAGTGGTGACCAAACCCCTACCTGGAGCGGAGCAACGGCGTATGGCTCAGTCCGCCTGTCCCTGTCCCCCGGCGGCCCCGGTGCCGCCCTCGTTCCTGGGTTGCTTCGGTTACTTTCTCACACCCCAGGTCTGGAAGCAAGCACAACAGGCCGCGCGGCGCTGCCGCCCCCTGCGCTGGCAGGTGCAGCCGCTGGTCTTCGTGTTGCTGGCCATGACCTGGTGCGCCGGCGATTCACAGCCGGAGCGTTTCGAGACGGCCCGGGCTTTCTACGTGGCCTTGCATCAACGGCGCCGACGCCCGGGCAAGACCTTCGCGGGCTTCGAGAAAGCGCTGGCCAAAGTCCCGTTGCCCGTCCTGCGCGCCGTCGCCGGCGGCCTGCGCCGGCGCCTCGCCCAGGTCTTTGCCGGGCGCTTCTGGGTGGACGGCTTTATCCCCCTGGCCTGTGACGGCTCCCGGCTGGCTTGCCCCCGCTCCGAGCAACTCGAACGCCGCCTCGGGGTCGGCGCCAAGAAACGACGGCGGAAGAAGAAGGTCGCCCCGGCGGGCCCCCCGGGGCCGGCAGGCACGCCGGGCCCCGGTCCGGCCCAGGACCAGGGGAAGAAGACAGCCGGCCCGGCGGTCCCGCAACTGTGGGTCACCGCGGTGATGCACCTGGGCTTGGGCCTGTTGTGGTCGTGGCGCCTGGGCAAAGGGACCGCCGATGAGCGCGGGCATTTGCGCCACCTGGTGGCGACCTTACCCCGCGGGGCCCTGTTGGTGGCCGACGCCGGTTACGTCGGCTACGCCCTCTTGGCCGCGCTGCGGGCCGCCGGACTGTCCTTCTTGATCCGCCTGTCGTCGCGGGCGCCTTTGTACGTGCCGGACAAGTCCACCCTGAAGCGCTACCGCGAGGGGCTGGTCTACTACTGGCCGCAGTGGGCGCAGAAGCAAGACCTGCCGCCCATCCCGGTCCGCCTGCTGCGCATCCGCGGCGAGAACGCCGACGTCTGGCTAATCACGGACGTCGTGGACGAGCAGCGCCTGCCGCGCAAGACCGCGGGCAAATTCTATCGCTGGAGGTGGAGAAACGCGGGCCTGTTCCGCACCTACAAAAGGACGCTGGGCAAGGTGAAGCTGATGAGCCGCACCGTGTCCCAGGTGCATCGGGAAGCCGAGGGCTCGCTGCTGGCGACGCAGTTGCTGTTGGCGCAAGGGGCCGTGGCGTTGCACGCCACGGCCCCCATGCGGGTGCTGTTGCCCAGCGCTCGCAAGGTGTTGCTGGAGATCCGGGCCGAGATCCGCAACGTCACGGGGATGTATCTGGGGCCGCGGCAACAGCAGACCTATCTGCAACGGCTGGCCCAGGCCCGCTGGCGCGAACGCCGTCAGCGCTCCGCCCGGGTCCGGCGGCGTTGGCCGGGCCGAAAGGACCATAAGCCGCCCCGACCTCCGAAAATCCTCAAGATGGGAACCATCCTCAAAGACAAGCTGGCAAAGACGTTAGCCACGGCGGAGGGACAGACCTGTTTATGACATTGGGGAACTTACCGGCATGGTTCAGAACGGGGCAGTTTCGGGTGGCGCGGCCGTAGGTCAGGCTTTCCAGCCTGACTCGCTTCTTGTCAGGCTTTCCAGCCTGACTCGCTTCTTGTCAGGCTTTCCAGCCTGACTCGCTTCTTGTCAGGCTTTCCAGCCTGACTCGCTTCTTGTCAGGC
>Ga0116219_10001921_pt1 | contig 18423 bp, 20 predicted proteins | sample Sb_taG_4_FD_91019 | JGI IMG/M metagenome (GOLD analysis project Ga0116219, IMG submission 91019) | Peat soil microbial communities from Weissenstadt, Germany - Sb_50d_6_BS metaG | ecosystem: Environmental > Terrestrial > Soil > Wetlands > Peat | place: Germany: Weissenstadt | collected 2010-09-21
CACAGGGGGAGGGACCGCGTTCTGCAAGGGGCGTTTGCCAAGGCTTGAGCTGTATGCATCGGAATGGTGCCCGTACAGTTCTTAGGGGAGGAGGTGCTGGCAACAGCACCTCCTTACCCGACGGGCGGAGGCATCCGGTGGCGGAAGCCTTTGCTGAAGGCTCCTGGGAGTCTTGGAGAACCTGCGAGCAAACCATTGAATCGGTCTGGCCTGAAGTTGCCCTGGCCTCGTGCGGCGCGGTATGCTGACGGGAGAAGGGACCGACCGAACCGCTTGGCCGAACTCCGGGCATCTCGATGAACGAGAGGGACTACATCGGCAAACGGGCGGAGGCGATCTTCAGATTTCTGATCACGGAGTGGTGTGACGGGGAGCCTTGGTTCGATGACAACTTTCTTGGCGAGAAGCAACCCATCAAGGACTTCATCGTCAACCTCATTGAGCCGACCTCTGGTGATGCTGTCTTCTATGCACAGGTGAAGGCCACGATTGGCAAGTACGTTGGCAAGGGACGGGCACGCAGGCTCAAGGTGAAGCTCTCCAAGAAGGACACGGCCAAGCTAAAGCAGGCCCCAGGCCCGGCGTTCCTCGTCGGCATCGACATTGACAGCAAGAAGGGATATTTCGTGCAGCTTTCTGCACGATCGCCCCAATCGTTCTCCAGCATCCCTCTCCGACATCGCCTAAACTGTAGGAACATCAAGAAGATTTGGCAGAAGGTAGATGATTACTGGAAAGCACGGTCAATGCTCCCGGACAGTTCAGAGTTCGATGCCTAAGAGTGGTGCCATGAACGAGACTGAGAACAAGTTCATCGTGAATCGTGCGGAGACCCTGGCCCGCGAGTTCCTGACGCGACGGCCCGAAGTGGTCATCCACCCGTTCAATGACTACGACCTGGGCTTTGTCGTCACGCTGGACCCCTCGGCGAGCCTGAAGATTCAGGGCTTCAGCCCGTTCGGGGTGATCGTGTGGGGGACCAACAAGTCCGTCTCCTCGGAGATGGCGGCCTCCCAGTTTGCCACCCGGCGGTGGAAGAGTGAGGACGAGCCCTCGAAAAGCAGCCACAGGTATTTCTTGCCTGTGATCGCCCTGCTGTACTCCGTCAAAGAAGATGTCGGCTATTACGCCTGGATCTCGGAGCCGCATTTTCCAAATGACGGCCCGCCCAAGCTCATTCCCAATGAGCATCTCGATTGCACCATGATTATGCGGAACTCCCTGGACAACATCGTCGAAAAAATCGCCGAGTGGTACACCCGCCTGGCGACAGTTATCCTTCCCGCGTAGCGGCCCGGAGCCACAGCACAAGACTCCGAAGGGCAAGTTCGGCAAAGAGGAGCGTGACGAAGGGAAAAAAGGGGACAGCGTGATTAAATCGTCTGAGTGGGGAAAGGGGACACGGCTTTTTTCGGATAGTTGACACTTCTCCAAGCAGAGTCGGCTGCCATGCCTCAACGAATCTACATCGAAACGACGTTCGTCAGTTATTTGACTGCTCGGGCCAGTCGTGATGTGGTCATCGCGGGAAGGCAAAAAGAGGACGCGGCTCGTTGTTGTAAACGAACGGCGGCCTCTTTTCGTGCGGGCCTTCTCGCTCACGCCGACCAGTCCTCGAATTGCAGACCGGGAACCTTCCTGAAGTCGCGGGCGTTCCGGGTGACGAGAACCGCCCCGTGCTCCAACACGACGGCGGCGATTCGCAAGTCCATTCCACCGATCTTGATCTTTGCCTTGCGAAGCTGCTCCTAGCGCTGCATCGCCGGCTCATCGTAAGTCAGAATCCGCAGGTGCGCCAGAAAGCTAACCGTATCCGCGAGTCGGCGGTACGCCCACGCTAGCCTCACGGGGCGCTTGGCTTTTCGGACTTCGGCGTACCATCCGGAAAGCTGCTCCTCGACCGTCAGCACGGTGATCGCTATGTCCTCGGGCCGCTGTTCGAGAAAGCGCCGGCCCACCTCCGGGTGGCCTTCTTCGAGCAGCGTCAGCATGGCTGTGTCAAGGACGTAGAGGGTCATGGGCGGTCTCGATCCCGGTCGCTTTGCCGGCGATACTCGGCCATGGACTTCTTCCAGTGTTTGATGAGCGGATCGTCTTTGAACATGCCGACGAACTTCGCGAGGGGATGCGGCTGAGGCGCCGTTTCCAGCGGCACGATCTCGGCCCCGTCGCGGAGACGGGCTTGCAGCTGCTCCTTGAGCTTGGCCAGAGCTTCCTCCCGGGTCGGCGCCTCCACGACCACGGCCAGCAGCTGGCCCCCGCTCGCTCGGTAGCCGTTGCCGGCGATGGGTTCGATCAGGACGGGGATCTGCATGACTGGTCCTCCTGGTACTTCGCTTGGTCCGGCTTCATTCTAGCGTTCGGCGCCATGAAGACAGAGGGGTGGAACTCTACCTTGGCTTGGTTGGCGCGCACCTGGGAAATGGTGGGAAATGGGGAAATGGTGGGGAAATGGTGACGCTCTACGTAGGTTCTTGTCCGAAAGGGACTTGCGGGGACAATCGTACCGGGTGGGCTGCGACCGGCGAGACGCCCGGAGGAGCCTGTCAGGTGAGGGGGCCCCCCGGACAGGGGGAAACCGGGATGCCCGCCGCGGCCAGGGCCTGCCGGATGGCTCGGGCAATCGCCGGCGAACCGGGCGTGTCCGAGTGGACGCAGAAGAGGAGTAAGGGGTCGGAAGAGGAGTAAGGGGTCGGGAGTCGAATCCCGAAGGATTCGATGCCCCGTAGCGAGCCCCTGAGTCAGCCCGTTGGCGCCTCGGGACGAACTCCCGCACCCGCGACGCTCGTCCGGGGAGCTGTGTCGCGGAAGGGCGACTCATCCGCCGCGGGTCGGGTGCGGAAGGTGATGACGCCGTCACCGACCTGCACGTCGTAAATCGCCGGCACAGCGGCCCCATCGGCCGAGTGCAGGCGGAGGCCCAGGGCGCCGATCCGCTCGTCCAGCGCAGCGACGGTGCCGAGGAGCTGATCGTTGGCCGCATCGACGTATTCGGCGAAGAGGCGCTCGACCTGGGGATAAGCCGGCCCCGGGGTGAACCGGCCAAAAACGACATCGTGCTCGACGCGCTCGATCACGACCCGGCCGAGATCGCGATCCTGCTTATCCTGGAGGGAGATGGGCTGTAGGTGGCGCAGGGACATGGCTATCTCCCGGGAGTCGGTGTGTCAGTGAACGCCCGCGCCAGCCGCTCCAGGTTGGCGTCGCTGAACCCGGCAACGCCACCGGGATTGATGATGCGGGCGTGGTTGGGGAACTTCGTCGAGGGATCGGGCAGCACGTCGAAGCCGGCGGCCCGGATGGCGGCCACGGTCGCTGTCCCGACCGTCTCTGCCAACAGGTGCAGCCGCGCGAACTTGCGCGGGTCGGGGAACGCCTGCCGCATCTGCTCGGCCGCGTCGCCGGGTGCCCCGCCGAGCAGGACGGAGAAACCGGGCGGCCGCAGTGCCTCCTGCGCGGGCTTGAGCCGCAGGTTGGCGATGCTACCGCCGCCAATGCGGCAGACGGCTGTCTCGGGTGTCAAGCCCACCCCGGACTCGGGAGGCATTCCTTACCCTCCGGCCGCCCCTCTCTCTGCTCCCAACTTTATCCGAAGTAGCGCGAAAAGCCAAGCGAATCCCTTGTACCTTCGTCCGCCGGTCCTCGGCGAAGGCGCGGGCGCTGTCGGCATCGACTTCGAGGGAGATTGTTGCTGTGGCCATGATTCACTCATCCTACCGCCCCGGAATCGACCAGCGCAATTCTCTTGCGACGGCGAAGGGTGTCAAGGCCGATTGGCTCGGACACGCCCGCGGGGCGGAGACCGAGAGGTTGTTGCCGCGGCTGATGGAGGACGTGGGCGAAGGTCGGTTGGTTTTCGCCCGCCATTTCGGAGCCCGCGCCATGTCAATGCCGTTCGACGCCACGCTGAAGGAGCTCGGCCGCGACGGCCCGGCCGACTTCCTCACTCTCTCGCTCGCCGCGCCCGTCGAACGCCTCAGCGCTCGTCCTCGAAGAATTCCGGCGGGTCCTGCAATTCCTTCATCGCCGGGTCGTCGGCGAGGTCGGCGAACTCCTCGAGCCAGTGCTGCGTTTCCTCGCGCGACACGCGGGTTGGCTTCGCCGGCGGCTCGTCGGGCGCCGCGGCCGGCGATCTGCGGCGGCGCTCCAGCGCCTGCAAAAAGTCGCCGCAGCCGCTGACGACGCAGCGGCGCCGCCGGGCCGCCTTCTGAAGACGGTGATCGTCGGACACGACGGTGAGGTGACGCGGGGCGGAGGCCTTGCGGATGAACACTTCGATGAGGTCGTCGGCCGCCGCCATGCCGATCGCGAAGCGGACGTGGATGCCGTGGTACTCCATCTCGGCGGCGGCGCCCGGCCGCGGCCGGGCCGCGTCGAAGACGACGGTGACGTTGGCCGACTCGTCGCCGAACGAGCCGTGCAGGACGCCGAGCAGGTTCTGCCGCGCCTTCTCCAGGCCCTCCGGCCCCATGCGCTTGTGCAGGACCCCCAGGGCGTAGAGCAGGTTGTAGCCGTCGATGAGGTAGAGCATAGTCATTAGTCATTGGTCATTAGTTAGCGGCCATCGAAGAATGACTTCCGTTGAGCGGCGGGTCGCAGACCCGCGCGGGTCTGCGACCCGCCGCTAAACGGTGGAACTTATTGATCGATTGTCGCTTAATGACCGGCCAGCGCCTCTCGCACGGCGTACCACAATTCGTTCATCTTGAAGGGCTTGCGCAGCAGGCCGGCCGCGCCGCGGGCGACAAGGTCGGGCGCCGCCTCGGCCTGCGGCAGGCCGGTACAGAGGAGCATCGGCAGCCGCGGTCGACACTGCCGCAACCGCTCCCAGGTCCGCAGCCCGTCCTCGCGCGGTATCATCAGGTCGAGGATCACCAGGTCGATGTCGCGGCCGCGGCGCAGATGCTCCAGGGCGTCCTGTCCGTTGGTGACGCCGATGACGTGATGGCCGGCGATCTCCAGGAAGCGGCGCACCACGTCCAGGACCGCCTCCTCGTCATCGATCACCAAGATGGTCCTCCCGGGCGTCACCTCCGGCTCCACCACCTGCCCTGACTCGAAAGCCAGCCGGCCGACTCCCTCCTCCGGGGCGCTGTCCAGACGCGGCAGGTAGATGCCGACGCAGGTGCCGCGCCCCGGGGCGCTCTCGATACTCAAATAGCCCTGATGCCCCTGCACGATGCCGAAGACCACCGGCAAGCCCAGTCCCGTCCCCTGCCCGACCTCTTTGGTGGTGAAGAAGGGGTCGATCGCCTGGGCGAGCACCTCCGGCTTCATGCCACAACCGCGGTCCTCGACCTCGATCAGGACGTAATCCCCCGGCGGCACGTTCTGGGGGAATGCCTTGAGCTGCTCCGCGAGTTGCCGGGCGCGGGCGCGGAAAGTGACGGCCGGCGGGCCGGCGGTCCCGGAGCCCGCGCCCTCCCGGGCGGGGACGGCGTCGCGTGCGTTCAGCCCCAGGTTGACCAGCGCCTGCTGGAGTTGGTTGGCGTCGCCGCAGACCAGCAGCGGCGGCTCGCCGGGGGGCGGCACGGCCAGCGCCGCCTCCAGGCCGACCGTCTGCCGCATCAGGTCGGCGGTGGCCGTCACCATCCCGACTACCGACGCCGGCTTCCGCGTCATCTCCGGCTTGCGGGCATAGATGAGCAGCTGCCGCGTCAGCCGCGCCGCCCGCTCCGCCAGGTTGACGACGTTGCGCATGAACTCGGCCGCCGTGGCCCCCAGGCCCTCCTCGTGCAGCGCCAGCGAGGCATAGCCGCTGATGCCGGCCAGCAGGTTGTTGAACTCGTGGGCCACCCCCGCCGCCAGCGTGCCAACTCCCTGCATCTTCTGTGCCTGCATCAGCTGCCGCTCCAGGTACTTGCGCTCACTGACGTCGCGCAGGATGCCGGCCAGGTGCGTCAGCTGCCCGTGACCGTCCAGGACCGGCGACACGGTCAGCGACACCTCGATGAGTCGGCCGTCCTTGCGCCGGTTGGTCAGTTCGCCCTGCCAGACCCCGCGGGCCAGCACGGTACTCCACAGTTTGGCGTACACCTCGGCGGGGTGCAGTCCGCTCTTGAGCAGGCTTGGCGTCTGGCCGACCAATTCGTCGCGCCGGTAGCCGGTAAGCTGTTCCAGTGCCCGGTTGACGTGGATGATGGTCCCGTGCAAGTCGGTGACCATAACGCCATCGCCGGCCGATTCCAGGGCCGCCACGAGCAGGCGGTTGCTCTGCTGCAAGCGGTGGCGCGTTACCGAGTCGCGGACGCGCTTGGGCAACTCCGCCAGGAAGGTCAGTTCCCGGTCCTTGACGACATAGTCGAGCGCCCCGGCCTGGAGCACGCGCGTGGCCAGGTGCTCGTCGCCGTGGGCCGTCACCATCAGGGCCGGCACCGCGATGTGCTCGCTCGCCAGCGCCTGCAGCAGCTCGGCCCCGGACAGGTCGGGCAGCTTCTGGTCGAGCAGCACCAGGTCGAACGCCGTGTGCCCCAGGACCGTCAGGGCGTCCGCGCCGGTGCGGAAGCGCGTGACGCGATGGCCCGCCCGCTCCAGACTCTTGCGCACCAGCAGCGCGATGTCGTCGTCGTCTTCAACCACGAACAGGTGCAGGCTTTCGGTCATGGTCCTTCTCCCTGTTCGTCGTCCTTAGTCCTTAGTCCTTAGTCCTTAGTCCTTAGTCATTCGTCGATGGTTCTTTGCTAAGGACTAAGGACTAAGGACTAAGGACTAGGGGACACGTGACGATAAACACGGTGCCCGAATCGCGGCCCGATTCGGCCCGGACGACGCCACCCCAGTCCTCGGCCAGCTGGCGGACGAGGAAGAGTTCGAGTCCGGGGTCGTCCGCCCCTGTGAAGGGCTCGAACAGCCGGTCCATCTTCTCGGGCGGGATGGCCGGGCCCCCGACGGCAACGCGAACCTCGACCTCCGTGTCGGTGATGGGCGGGCTCACGGCGACCTGCAGGGGGTACACTTCGGTGCCCGCGCTCGCGGCGTGCCGCAGGAGGACGACGAGGACCTTGCGCAGAGCGAGGCGCGGCGCGGACAGCAGAAGGGTCCGCTCCGACGCATGATACTCCACCGACCGGCCCGGTGCCAATTGTTTCACCTCGGCGACGGCCTCGGCGACCACCTCGGCGACGTCCACCGCCCCGGCCGGGGGAGCCGGTTTCCCCAGGCACGCCACCTCGGCCAGCGCCGTCACCAGGGCGTGCGCCTTCTCCGCGCCGGTCGCCAACCGCCACAAGTACTCCCGCCCATCCGCACTGAGCCGCTCCCCCTCTTCCAGTTCGAGCAGCCGGGCCAACCCCTGCACCGCGGCGAGGCGGTTGGGCAGCTCGTGTCCAAGCCCTTTTTGCAGCACGGCCAGCAGTCGCACCAGGCGAGCCGCCGCCCGGTCCGCCTCTCTCGCGGCGGCCGGCATCGCGTTAGGGTCGGCGTTCATCGGATCATTCCGCGAGACAATGTGACGATCTGTCAGAGTCGGTATAGCGGTGGTACGTGGTCGCGAACAGTTCCCATCCCGGAAATGTGTCGCCCCTCGCGCCGCCGCGCCGCCGTGGCATTTCCTTCCGGTGCGAGCTAAGCTGACGTTAGCCTGGTGCTTCCCCGCGCCGCCGGCGGCGCTCGCGGCGCTGCTCGTCGAGGAGGAACACCCACAGCGCCTTGTCGCGCTCCTCCTGGGCGTCGGCATCGTCGAGCGGCAGGAAGCGCAAACCAAAGGGACTGCCTTCCTCCTCCGCCCCGGTGTACACCACCGCCGCGGGGATGGCCAAGCGGCGCAAGCCGTGGGGGATGGCGAAGTGAACGACGACGGGGTGCGCCGGGTCGAGGCGGATGGGGGCGTCGCCGAGGTAAGCCAGGCCCCCGACCGAGAGGTCGACGATCTGACCGGCGGCGAGGCGCCGGCCCCCCGCGGCGGTCAACTCGACCCGCAGCCGATCATCGACTGCGAAGGGATGGCGGTAGTCGTTGCGGCGGTTATTCACGGGAACCTCCAAGGACGGAGGGGAGAAGGGGGGTGGCGCTCTTTGAGACGCTTTTGGGGAGGGGATCGTTCCACCCGAATCATGGGAAAAAAGCGCGAAGGCGTCAACCCCAAGAAGATTGATGCGATCCGCACGGCCCCGACGATATAAGGAATATGATGCGCCACTGCATTCATCTTTTCTGGCTTTTACCCTTCCTCGGGGTGGTCGCGCTCGGCGCTGACGAGTTGCCGCAGCCGAAGAAGGATCCCACCGCCCCGCCGGCGACCTTCCCCGACCTGCCGGCGTCGCGACCGGCACGCGCCGGACCCGACGCCGACTCGGCCGAATTGCAGCGGCTGCTGCGCGAGCTGCGCGCGCAGCGCGAGGCCCTGCGCCACGAGCCCTCTGCGACCGATCGCGACGCGGTGCCGTCTGGTCCGCCGACGGGAAACGAGGAAGAGATCGCCCGGCTCCGCAAACGGATGCAAGAATTGGCGGGACGGGCGGCCAGCCGCCCCGCGGGCGCGGCGCGGCCGCGGGAGCCGTTGCCGTTGCCCCTCCCGAGCGACGCTGAGACGCCCGGGGGGGTGATCGACGCGGTGGCCGTGGCCCAGAACTACTTCCGGGCGGGCGACTACGAGGCGGCCCTCGACGCCTACCGCAAGGTGCCGACCCGGGGCGTCGCCGCCGAGGAGCGGGCGCCAACGCAGTACATGATCGCCACCTGCCTCCGCAAGCTCGGCAAGCGCGACGAGGCGGCCAAGGTCTACCGCGACGTGGCCGCCATCAAGGACGACCCGTTTGTCGCCGACTGCGCCCGCTGGCAACTGGACACGCTCTCCTGGCGCAAGGACGTCGAGTCGCAGCTCGCCCAGGTGCGCCAGCGCCGCAAGGGACTGGGGAGCAAGCCATGACCCACGCAGCCACCCCGGAGGCCGTCCTCTGTTCCGCCTACCGCGACCAGGCCGAACGGTATCGCCAGGCCGGCGCGCTGGCCGAATCCCTTCCCGCGCTGCTCCGCTCGGGCGACGATCATTCCGAAGGCCTCGGCCGCGTCATGGCGCTCCTCGCCGAGGTGGCCGCCATCGAGGAGCGCGTCCGCCCGCTGAAGGAGCAATGGACTCGCGGCGGCAGCACGCCGGGCCCCGAACTGCGGGCGGTCCTCACCGAGGCGACGCAGCTAATCCAGCGCCTGGCGCAGAGCCTCGCCGCGGCGGAGCAGGAGGCGGCCGCCCGACACGAACGCCTGGTGCCGCAGGTCGATGCCGTGATCCGCGCGCGCGCGATGCGCCGCGCCTACGGCCCCGCCTGAGGGCCGCCCCTCTCCATACTCAGCCGATATACGAACGCTAAAATTTCCGCCACCGCCCGGTAGACGCTCGGCGGAATGTCCTGCTCCAGGTCGAGGCGCGACAGCACCTGCACCAGGTTGCGGTCCTGGCGGATGGGGACGCCGTGTCGCCGCGCCAGTTCGACGATCTTCTCCGCGATGTGTCCGCGCCCCTTGGCGGTCAGGCGCGGGGCCTCGTCTTCCCGCGGCGCGTAGCGCAGGGCGACCGCTTGCAGGGGCCGTTTCGGTTTCTCGTCCACGTCACGCCCTCACGTCAACCAGGTGAACGCCGGCCGGCACCCCCAGCGCCATGGCCTCGACCTTCTGTCGCCGCTCCGGCGGCATCTCGCCCGCCGGCCGCGCCGCCAGCAGCACCTCCTCGTAGCCGAGGCCGCGCAGCACCTGCCCGAACGCCGGCAGCTCCGAGCGCACGCGCTGTAGCGACTGCTCCCCCTCGAGGTAGAACACCACGCGCATCGAGGGCCCGCTGAAGTGGGCGTCGATCCGCGTCCGGCCCAGCCGGTCGAGGTCGAGCAGGAAAAGCACGTTGTACCCCGAACGCCCGCCGCCCTTCTGGCCGCCGGGCGAGCCGTCCGGCTCGACCGACAGGAAGGCCGTCGTCAGATCCTGGCCAGCGTAGAAGGGGAGCTGCAATTGCAGTGCCTCGCCGTGCAGATGGGCCAGCAGGTTGAGGGCCTGCTGCGTCTCGATGCCACCCAGGTGCTGCGCCAGCGCGGCAACCAGCCCGTCGGCCTGCGCCGCCCCGCCGGCCTGGACGTCGTGCAGCGACTGGAGGACGAGCCCTTTGACGTCGCCGTCGATGACGCGCCCGGCGGCCGGGCCGGTTTCGGCGGCCCGCGCCAGCTTGGCCTCGAGCAGCAGGCCGCCGTCGCGCACGAAGGCAGCGAGGCCCGCGGCCGATGGCGGCGCCTGCTCGGGCAGCAGCCGGTCGAGGGTCGTTTGCAGCTTGGCGATGCTCGCCGGCGGCGGCATGACGTTCTCCGGCGCGACCAGCTCGGCGATCGCCTGCCGCAGGGCGACCAACGACTCGGCGACCGGGGCGCGCTCGGCGAGGTTGACGCGCACGATCTGCGCCGCCTGCGTCTCCACCGACGGCGAGGTCTCGACGATGTGGAAGACCAGCTGCGGCTGGACTGCCGCCACGCGCAGCGCCACCTCGCCACCGGGTTGCAGCTCCAGCGGGGCGGCGGCGTCGAACGGCACCCCCCTGACGTTGATGAGGACGTGGCCGTCGGGGAGTTGCTGCACGACGCGGGCGACCACTTCCTGTCCGACGCTGAGCGGGAGGCCGGCGGCGCCCGGTTGCGGGGCGGGGACCACTTCGAGGACCGGGCTCGGCAGCAATCCCTGGAGCGTGACGGCGACCGCGGTGCCCGGCGGCAGGCGCGGCAGCCCCTCGACGAGGAGTTGTTGCCCGCGCACGTCGAGGAGCGTGGCCGGGCCCTGGGTGCGCACGACCGTGGCCGGAACCTGCTGCCCGACGGTGATGTCCGGCAGCTGTCCGGCGACCACTTGCACCGCGAGGCCCCCGGACTGGAGCGGGTTCCCCGCGCCGGCCTGCCCTGGGTTGACGACGTCGATGCGCATGGCAACCGTCCTCTGTTCGTTTAGCGGCCGCCCTCGGGGCGGCGCTCGTAGTGACCGCATTCATGCGGTCTTGGCCGGACCCGATAAATCGGGTCACTACGAGCGCTGAGCGGCGCTCCGAGGGCGGCCGCTAAACGAACAGGATCACCGGGCCCGTGTCTCACGCCGCCACGCCGTTGACGTCCTCGGCCTCTTTTCGTGCCTCGCTCAGGACGCCTTCCGCCAATTCCTCGAAGCACCGCCCGGGCGGGACGTGCGGCTCCAGCAGTACCCACGCCGAGTTGTCTGCCGCGTCGTAGCCTTCGGCCCGGTGCTCGCGCTGCACGTAGTTGGCCATGTGGTCGGCGACCGCCACCAGCGCCACCAGGGCCCTGTGCTCCTCGGCCCATTCCGGCGTGTGATGGAACTGTACGGCGCTGACCAGGGGCGCGGGTAGGTTGTTCAAGTTGGCGAACCACGACCCGAAATAGCAGTGATCGGTGCCGAGCACCGCCTGCTCGCGCAGCAGCAGCTCCGGCCCCTCGACGAAGTCCATCGGGTCGGCGGCCTCGGCGTGGTCTGGGGCGCCCAGGGCGATGAGGACGCGACCGATGTCGTGCGACAGACCACTGGCGAACTCTTCGCCCTCGAAGGACAGGTCCAGGGCGCGGTTGAGGCGCCGGCACAGGCAGCCGGTCAGGAACGAGTGCCGCCACAACCCCTCGTAACGCACCTGGTGCGCCCGCGGCACGTTGCGGAAAAGGCTGCGCATGCCGACCGCCAGGATCAGGTTCTGGCACTCGCGCACGCCCAGGCGCACCACCGCCTGGTGCAGGCTGCCGACGCCGTACCCGGTGCGGTACAGCGCGCTGTTGGCCAGCTTGAGGATGCCGGCGGCCAGCGCCGGGTCGCGCTCGATCACCGCCGACAACTTGGCCAGCGAACTGTTAGGGTCCTTGGCGATGGCCATCGCCTTGGTGGCGGCCTCGGGCAACGTCGGCAGGCGGCCGAGGTTGCCGACTGTTGCTTTCAGGGTTTCGAGGACGGGCCGCGCCTCCCCCGCGGAGGGGTCTTTGCGGCGGCGCATCCAATCAGGTAAGTGCATGGCCGGTCGGTTCCCGTAATCGCTGCGGCTCGGGAGCAGGCGGACTCCGCTTAACCATAGGTCATACCGCCGGGGTCGGCGCACGATACTGAGGGACCGCCTCTCCGCCCCCGGCCGAGGTCGGTTTGGGCGCCGGCGCAATTCTGTCGCCGTCGGACGAACAGCGCCCCCCCTTCGGGGAAAATCCGGCGAAATTCGCCGCGCGCCCCTCAACCCCCGCCGCGCGTGTGCTATGTTCCTTGCATCTTCGAGATAACCCTCTGAACCCAGAGACCCGGCACCATGTTTTCCGCGGCCTTGATCGCGGTGCTGCCGCAGGGGCAGCTGTCCGCGCCTGCCGAGCCGGCCGCGACCGGCTCCGTCGCCCGGCGGCCGGACGACAGCGGCTTTGCCGACGAGCTAGCGGCGGCCCTCGCCGGCAGCGCTCTGCTCACCGCCAACGCCTCGCCCCCGCTGCCCGCCGCTCCCGCCCCGAGCGCGCCGGCCGCCACCGTCAACGCGACGCCGGCCTCCAACCCCGGAGACACTCCAACCAACACCCAGGCGGTGAAGACCGCCGACGGCTCCGGGACGAACCCCACGACGCAGCCCGAGGCGGTGCAGTCCCCGAACAGTTCGGCAAAGCCCACTAACCCGGATTCTTCCGCAACGTCGGCCTCGTCCGCCGGATCGACCGGCCTTTCCCAACCAACCGCGGCGGCCGCTACACAGGCGGCGCTGGCCCATCCCGGCGCGGCGGCCGCGCCGAACGCGACTCTGCCGGCCGCGCCGGCGACACCTGCGCCGCAGGCCGCGGACGTGCCGAAGGCAGCGGCCGCGACGGTTCCAACTAACATTCCGAACGCCGGGCAGCCGACTACTCCCACGGCGGGCACCGCAAAGGGGGCAGCGACGGTGCCAACCGCGACCCTGCGGGCCGCGCCCGATGCCACGGCGGGCACGGCAACGACCTCGGCCAGTGGGAGCGCGACGCCCGCCCCCGCGGCTGGCGTCGCCGCCTCGGCCGTCCCCGCCGCCGCGACGGAGCAGCAGGGCGGTGCGACGGGGCGGCCACCGTCCGTGCAAGAAACTTTCGCCCGCGCCGAGGCGGCCGGCCTCAACGGCCCGACCACCGCGGCAAGCGTCGCGCCGCTGACACTGACGCCGGTCGTTGCCACCGCCCCAACCCGGGCCGACACCGCGACGGCCCGGCCGGCGCCGGCCCCCGCCGCCAGCGGTCCCATGGCGGCCTACGCCGCGCAGCCGGCCTCGGCCTCGGCCTTGGCCACGGGCGCCGCCGCGCCAGCGCGGCCGGTGGCCGACCAGCTCGGCGACGCCATCCTCGCTCAACTGGACTCGTCCCCGGGCGAGGGGCGCATCGACATCCACCTGCGCCTCGACCCGCCGGAACTGGGCCAGGTGCACGTGCAGCTGACGCTGAGCAACCAGACCCTGTCGGCGCGGCTGATGGCGCACGACGACGCGACGCGCCAGCTGATCCAGAACCAGATGGACTCGCTGCGGCAGCGACTCCAGGACACCGGCCTGGGCCTGGGACAGCTCGACGTGAGCGGTGGCGGCGGCCGCGGCGGTCAACGGCAGCAAACGCTGTTCCCCTCCCCCGACCTGGGGGGCGGCACCGTGCTGACTGCCGTCGCCCCGCAGTCCGCGCCGGCGGCCCTGGTGGCGGCCGGAAGGGTCGATGTCGTGGCTTGACCTCCCGGCAGACGCCTCGGTCTGCCGGACAACCAACCGAGGGCAGGAATCTCCGCCTCCCCCGGCTATTTTTCCCGAAGGAGGATCCATAATGATGAGCTCGGCAATCACCGCGACGGGCGGGCTTCCGAACACGACCACCCAGACCGCCTCCTCGAGCGGCGGCACCCCGGCGACCGCTTCCAGCTCGGCCGGCGGCCTCGCCGGGCTGACGGCGACCGATTTCCTCAACCTGATGGTCACCCAGCTCCAGAATCAAGACCCGCTCAACCCCACCAGCAGTGACAGTCTCCTGACGCAGACGTCGGCCCTGTCGCAGGTGGAAGGGATGAGTCAGCTCAACACGAACCTCAGCCAGCTGCTATCCTCGCAGCAGCTCACCCAGGCGGCCGGCCTGATCGGCAGGGACGTGACCTACCAGGCGACCGGCTCCAGCACCGCGCAGAGCGGCACCGTCAGCGCCGTCAGCCTCGTCAACGGCCAGGCGCAGCTGACGATCGGCTCGGCGTCGGTGCCGCTCTCCCAGATCCAGGGCATCAAGGCCGCGTAGGCATTCCGCCCGCCCTCGTGGGCGGCCGGCGCTCCCCCCGGCCGCCCGCGCGCCGGGAGGCCCCGGCGAATACTACTGTCTCGATCGAATTACTCCCAGAACTTGCACCTTCGATACCGCACCAGGGGACTCAGACATGGCAGCCTTTGGCTCGCTGTTGGCCGGCGTGACCGGCCTGAACACCAACCAGCAGATGCTCGACGTCGTTGGCAACAACCTGGCCAACTCGAACACGACGGCATACAAGGGGCAGTCGATCAGCTTCGAGGACCTCTTCTACCAGACGCTGCAGCCGGCGACGCCCTCGACGCAGGTGGCCGGCGGCACCGACCCGATCCAGGTCGGCTTCGGCACCAAGATGGGCACCATCCAGAATAACCTGGCGCAGGGGACGCTGCAGCCGACCGGCAACGACCTCGACATGGGCCTCCAGGGCGCCGGCTATTTCCAGGAGAGCGACGGCGCGAACACCTTCTTCACCCGGGCCGGCTCGTTCACCGTCGATAGCAGCGGCTTCCTGCGCGACCCCTCGACCGGCTTCAACGTCCTGCGCTTCGGCAACGTTGGCGAGCCGAGCGCCGCCGGGGTGGGCTTCCAGGTGGCCGGCGACCCGCGCATCCAGATCCCGTTCGGCAGCAGCACCCCCGGGCAGGTCACCGCCAACCTCAGCCTCCAGGGCAACCTCGACGCCACCGCCGCGCTCGGCACCACGGTGCCAACGGCCATCCAGATCTTTGACTCGAAGGGGACCGGCCACACCCTGACCATGACGTTCACCAAGACGGCGAACGCGGACCCAACGCAGACGCCGCCGACGGGCGACCAGTGGACCGTCAGCGCTTCGGTGCCGCCGAGCGAGGGGACCGTCACCGGCACGTTGGGGCCGATCACCTTCAACAGCGACGGCTCACCGGCGTCGTTCGGTAGCACCAGCCTGGCGCTCGACTTCAGCGCCAGCGGGGCCTCGGCCACTCAGACGATCAACTTCAACCTGGGTACGGCCAGCGGCTTCGCGGGGCTGACGGAATTCGGCGGCAACTCGACGGCGGCGGCGACCAACCAGGACGGCTTCGCCTCGGGCACCCTGACCTCGGTGAGCATCGGCAAGGACGGGGTCATCAAGGGCGTCTTCACCAACGGCAAGGTGACGCCGCTCGCGCAGCTGGCGATCGCCGACTTTTCCAACCCGGGCGGCCTGGCGCGGCAGGGGAACAACCTGTACACCGCGACGACGCAGTCCGGTCAGCCGCTGGTGGGGGTCGGCGGGTCGGCCGGCCGCGGCGAGGTTCAGCAGGGGGTGCTGGAGCAATCGAACGTGGACGTGGCCGCCGCGTTCACCCAGCTCATCATCGCCCAGCGCGGCTACGAGGTGAACGCCCGCACGATCACGGTCAGCGACCAGGTGCTGCAGGACCTGACGCAGATCATCCGCTAACGGCCTGGAATTGCCGCTTGCGGCTTCGCAGGAAAGATGGCGAAGCCGCAAGCGGCGGGATGACTCAGGGGCGCGTCGGGTCGTCCGGCGGCTTGATGCCGGTCTCTGGCCCGCTGCCGAAGCCGTTGCCTTCGTCCTCCTCGTCGTCGTCCTCCTCGCCGCCGAAGTCCATGTCCTCGACGTCCTCGTCGTGCTCGTGGCCGTCCTCTTCCATCTCGGCGATGGCCTCGGCGGGGTCGCGGTCGCCGTAGAGCACGCCCATGACGCCGGCGAAGTAACGGTCCATCGTCATGAGGTTGGCGCGCATCAGGTTCTCGATCATCTTCGGCGTCAATTCGCCGCCCTCCACGTCAACGCTCGTCTTGTAGCGCACCTCGCCGTCGCCATAGTCCATCTCGAAGTTGCCGATGACCAGGCCGTAGTTGGCGCGGGTGATGAACTCGGTGATCTCGACGCGCTTCTCCTCCGGCACGTTGGAGGGCAGGATCGAGTAGAAGGTGAACCACTGCTTCTCTTCATCGACGGTGGCGAAGCACTGCCAGGAGCCGGCTTCGCCGCGGAAGCTGAGCATCAGGGCGGTGTCGTCCTTGACGACCTGGAACTTCCAGTCGTCCTCGGTCAGGTAATCCACGACCGCTTCAAAGAGTTGGCCCATGACGGTTGATCTCCCGGGGTAAGGCCACGTTAGGTCTGCTGGCAGTGTAGCGGCGGTGTCGCGGGCCGCAAGCGGCGACCCGTCAATAATTCAAGCCCGGCACGGCCACGCCGCGCTCCTCGGCGCAGCGCAGGGCCTCCTCGTAACCGGCATCGACGTGGCGGATCACGCCGGTGCCGGGGTCGCTGGTCAGCACCAACCCCAGCCTCCGCTCCGCGCCCGCACTGCCGTCGGCCACGACGACCAGGCCGGCGTGCAGGCTGTAGCCGATGCCGACGCCGCCGCCGTGATGGACACTGACCCAGCCGGCGCCGCAGGCCGTGTTGATCAGCGCGTTCAGCACCGGCCAATCGGCGATGGCGTCGGAGCCATCTCGCATCCCTTCCGTCTCGCGATGGGGCGAGGCCACCGAGCCGGCGTCGAGGTGGTCGCGGCCGATGACGATGGGACCCTTCAGCTCGCCCGAGCGCACCATCTCGTTGAAGCGCAGGCCGAGCTTCGCCCGCTCGCCGTAGCCGAGCCAGCAAATGCGAGCCGGCAGACCCTGGAAGTGGACCTTCGCCCGCGCCAACTTGATCCATCGCGCCAGCGCCTCGTTTCCGGGGAAGGTCCGCAGCGCCGCCTCGTCGGTGCGATAGATGTCCTCCGGGTCGCCCGAGAGCGCCACCCAGCGGAACGGCCCCTTCCCCTCGCAGAAGAGCGGCCGAATGTACTCCGGCACGAAACCGGGGATCTCGAAGGCGTCGGCCACGCCCGCCTCGACCGCCTGCGCCCGGATGTTATTGCCGTACTCGAAGGCGACGGCCCCGGCGCGCTTCATCGCCAGCAGGGCGCGGACGTGGCGACCAATCGATTCCCGGGCGCGGCGCTGGTACTCGTCGGGACGGTCGCGGCGCAGAGCGTCGAGATCCTCGCCGGGATCCCAAGTAAGAGGGACGTAGCCGTTGAGCGTGTCATGGGCGGACGTCTGGTCGGTGAGCACGTCGGGCACGACGCCGCGGCGTACCAGTTCCGGCATGACGGCCGCCGCGTTGCCGGCCAGGCCGACCGACAGCGGCTGCCGCTTCTGCTTTGCGTCGAGGACCAGCGCCAGGGCCTCGTCGAGGTTACGGGACATGCGATCGAGGTAGCCGCCGTGCAGCCGGCGCTCGATGCGCGCCGGATCGACCTCGACGCCGAGGAAGGCGGCGCCGTTCATGGTCGCGGCCAGCGGCTGGGCGCCGCCCATGCCGCCGAGGCCGGCCGTCAGCACCAGGCGCCCCGCCAGGGTGCCGCCGAAGTGGCGCGCGGCGCAGGCGGCGAACGTCTCGTAGGTGCCCTGCAAGATGCCCTGCGAGCCGATGTAGATCCAGCTCCCCGCGGTCATCTGGCCGTACATGGTCAGGCCCATCGCTTCGAGGCGGCGGAACTCCTCCCAGGTCGCCCACTTCGGCACCAGCAGGCTGTTGGCGATGAGGACGCGCGGCGCCAGGTCGTGCGTGCGGAGGACGCCGACCGGCTTGCCCGATTGCACCAGCAGCGTCTCGTCATTGTCCAGTTTGCGCAGGGTGGCGACGATGGTGTCGAAGTCGTGCCAGGAGCGGGCCGCCCGCCCGGAGCCGCCGTAGACGACGAGGCGGTCGGGATCCTCGGCGACGTCGGGGTCGAGGTTGTTCATGAGCATACGCAGGGCGGCTTCCTGGATCCAACCCTTGCAGGTGCGCTCGGGGCCGCGGGGGGCGCGGATGACCCGGTGCTCGGTCGCGGGAAGGGTGGCGGTGGACATGGCCGTTGCTCCTGCCGGTTGTTGGGTTGCGGCGCCACCGATCTATTATACTCCCCTCCGTGAAGGGCGCTCTCACGGTGGCTTACTCATGTTTCCTGTCTCGATTGAAGTCAATCGCCGGCCGCGGGGAAAGGGTGCTTGAAACGCTCTGTCCTCGGGCTTCCGGTCGAGGTATAACCTCGATGGTGAAACGGAGGTCGTTGTAAGCCTAGTGCGGGGGCAAGAGAGGTATTGTTCGACCCCTGCCGGCTTGGAGATCGTCCAGCTTATGGAGCGTTTCGTGCCAACGGTTTACGTCGATCCGGGGTGGACAAAGATGGGGGGAGCAGCTGCCATGACGGGGTTGCTA
>Ga0116219_10001938_pt1 | contig 18314 bp, 19 predicted proteins | sample Sb_taG_4_FD_91019 | JGI IMG/M metagenome (GOLD analysis project Ga0116219, IMG submission 91019) | Peat soil microbial communities from Weissenstadt, Germany - Sb_50d_6_BS metaG | ecosystem: Environmental > Terrestrial > Soil > Wetlands > Peat | place: Germany: Weissenstadt | collected 2010-09-21
CGCCTGAATGTCCTCGTAGACGAGCACGGGGATGACCGCGGTCGTGCTCATGGTGGTGCTGGTGGTGTCGCCGGTCGTGGCCATGTCTCCACTATGCGGGCGGGCGGGCCTCGTCGTCTTGGACAAACCTGACCTCGGGGGCCGAACCGGCGTTGGCGGCGAGCGCGCCCGGCGTCGTGCCCGCCAGGGCCACGAAATCCCGTGTCATGTGGGACTGGTCGTAGTAGCCCACCTCCATCGCCACCTCCGCGAGGGTCCGACCGGCGCCCTCCTCCTTGAGCAGCGAGCTGGCGTGCTCGAAGCGCGCGAGCCGGGCGTAGGCCTTGGAGGAGACGCCCAGTTGGCGCCGGAACCGCTCGGTCATGTGACGCCTGCTCCAGCCGGTCTCGTCCATGAGCGGCTCCACCCGCGCCCGGCCGTGCGTGGCGAGCAGCTGCCGGCGCAGCCACGCCACCTCCGGTGTGAGCGCGGGGACGGGATCGAGACTGCCGAGGGCCTCGTCGAGGGCGTCGAAGCGCGCCGCCCAGGTCGGCGTCTCGGCCAGCCGCTCCATCAGGCCCGCGCCGCGACCGCCGAGCGCCTCGTCGAGCGGGACCGCCGCGTCGTTGAGATCCTCGACCGTCCCGAACAACGCCAGTGCGCCGGCCGGGGTCAGCTCGACCTGGACCCCGAGCTGGTGGCCCCCGACGCTGGTCATGCTCGAGCGCGACTGGTTGCCCACGACGAACGCGCCAAGGGTCAGCACCGGGCTCCCGACCTCCTCCTCGAACACGTCCATGGTGTCGCCGAAACCGAGGATCAGGGCCACCCCGTGGCGGGCCACCTCCCGGCGCAGGAAGCCGGACGCGGGCCATTCCTCGTAGCCGACGTAGTGGCGGACCACCGACGCGCTCGACGCGCCCCCGGCGCGCTGGGCCGCCTCATGCACGCCCCGCTCGGACAGCCGGCGGGTCAGGAAGAGTCCGTCCGCCACTGCCACAGCTTCCCACGGCCGGGCGTCGCGAGCACCCGGGTGCTGGACTGGCGCCATGCTCGAGACGCCCGAAGAAGTCCAACGCCTCCAGGACCTGCTCGACGCGTCCATGGCGACCGCCGGGACCCACCTGCGCGGCATCATCACCGACGAGCGCCGGCTCGGCGCGCACGAGCTGACCGAGCGGCTCCGGGGGATGCGCCTGCTCGTGCTGGCCACCGTCACAGCGGACGGGCGGCCGCTCGCCGGCCCCGTGGACGGCTACTTCCTGCACGGCACGTTCTGGTTCAGCTCGGGCCGGGACTCGGTGCGCATGCGCCACCTGGCCACCCGACCGGCCGTGAGCGCCACCCACCTGCCGGGGGAGGAGCTCGCCGTGACGGTGCACGGCAGGGCCGAGCTTTTCGAGATCGACGACCCGGGGTTCGGGGAGCTGCGTCAGGCCATGCTCGACGAGTACCTGCCCAAACAGGGGCCGTGCTTCGAGACGTGGCTCGACAACGCCGATGCGGTCGGGGCCCGGATCGTGCCGGAGAGGATGTTCACGTTCCACCTCGACGGGTAGCGCACGCCCGCCGACGGCCGCGGCGCGACACCGACGAGGTGGGCGAAGGAGGAAAAGGGAAGAGGAGGGCGAAGAAACGAACGAGGTGCGCTCGTGGGCTACTCGGCCGCCGCCTCGATCGCGGCGACTCGCCGCACCAGGCGGGACTTGTGGTTCGCCGCCGTGTTCTTGTGGATCACGCCCTTGGCCGCGGCCTTGTCGATCCGCTTCACGGCCAGGCGCAGGACCTCGACGCTGTCCTCGGCCCCGGCCTCGGCGGCCACCACGGCGTTCTTGGATCGTGTGCGCAGCTCGGCGCGGACCGACTTGTTGCGCAGCCGGCGCTTCTCGTTCTGGCGGTTCCGCTTTATCTGGCTCTTGATGTTGGCCACGTGTCGATCCTCGGTGCTTTCGAAAGGGGGGCGGCGATGGGCGCATGGTCCACCGGTGCGGAGGACAACTGTAGCAGGTGGCGGGCCCATTTCGGCCGGCGCCACCTCCGGCGGGCCGGACCAAGTTCCCAGGCCAGGCGACCTGGGTCGACGACGTGGGCCGGTACGATCGACAGACTGTGCCGCCCCCCGCAACCTCCGCCGGACCCGTCGCGGTCGAGCGCATCCGCAACTTCTCCATCATCAGCCACGTCGACCACGGCAAGTCGACCCTCTCGGACCGCATCCTGGAGATCACGGGCGCCGTCGACCCCCGGCTCATGCGGGAGCAGTACCTCGACTCCATGGACATCGAGCGGGAGCGGGGCATCACCATCAAGGCCCAGAACGTGCGGGTCGAGCACGGCGGCCACATCCTCCACCTGATCGACACCCCCGGCCACGTCGACTTCGGCTACGAGGTCTCCCGCTCGCTGGCCGCCTGTGAGGGCGCCGTCCTCCTGGTGGACGCCTCGCAGGGGATCCAGGCCCAGACGCTGGCCAACTGCTATCAGGCCCTCGAGAACAACCTCGAGATCGTGCCCGTGCTCAACAAGATCGACCTGCCCGCGGCCGACCCGGAGCGCTGCGCCCTCGAGATTGAGCACGTGCTCGGTCTGCCGGCCGAGGACATCCTGCGCATCTCGGCCAAGACAGGCGAGGGAGTGGCCGAGCTGCTGAATGCGATCATCGCCCGCATCCCGCATCCCGAGGGCGACCCGGATGCGCCCCTGCGCGCCCTGATCTTCGACTCCTCCTACGACCAGTACCGCGGCGTCGTGAGCTCCATCCGGATCGTCGACGGCATGCTCTACTCGGGTGCCCGCCTGCGCTTCATGCAGGCCGGCGCCGTCCACGACATCGAGGAGGTGGGCGTGCGCACGCCGGAGGCCCTCCCGGTGCAACAGCTCGGCCCCGGCGAGGTCGGTTACCTCATCGCCGGGATCAAGGACGTCGCAGAGGCCCGTTCCGGTGAGACGGTCACGACGGCCCAGCACGGGACCACCGAGGCCCTGGCCGGCTACCGGGACCCCAAGCCCATGGTCTTCTGCGGCCTCTACCCTGTGGACGGGGACGAGCTCCCCGACCTGCGCGACGCGCTCGAGAAGCTCAAGCTCAACGACGCCAGCTTCACGTTCGAGCCCGAGTCCTCCCACGCGCTTGGCATCGGCTTCCGCTGTGGGTTCCTCGGCCTCCTGCACATGGAGATCGTGCGCGAGCGCCTGGAGCGTGAGTTCGACCTCTCGCTGATCGCCACCGCCCCGAGTGTGGCCTACCGGGCCTTCCTGACCGACGGCAGCGAGCTCGACGTGGACAACCCGACCGAGCTGCCCGACGCCAGTCGCATCGACCACATAGACGAGCCGATCCTGACGGCGACCATCATCACGCCGAGCGAGTACACCGGCACCGTGATGGAGCTGTGCCAGAGCCGCCGCGCCGAGATGACCCGGATGGAGTACCTCTCGCCCGAGCGGGTCGAGCTCGTGTACTCCATACCGCTGGCCGAGGTCGTCATCGACTTCTTCGACCAGCTGAAGAGCCGCACCAAGGGGTACGCCAGCCTCGACTACGAGCCGGCCGACTACGCCACGGCCAACCTGGTGCGGGTCGACATCCTGATCAACCACGCACCCTGCGACGCCTTCTCCACCATCGTGCACAAGGGGTCGGCCGACGTCTACGGGCGCAAGATGGCCGAGAAGCTACGCGAGCTGATCCCGCGCCAGCTCTTCGACGTCCCCATCCAGGCGGCCATCGGCGGGCGCATCGTCGCCCGGGAGACGGTCAAGGCCAAGCGCAAGGACGTCCTGGCCAAGTGCTACGGCGGTGACATCACCCGCAAGCGCAAGCTCCTGGAGAAGCAGAAGGAAGGCAAGAAGCGGATGAAGAACATCGGTCGGGTCGAGGTGCCCCAGGAGGCCTTCATCTCGGCCCTACGCCTGGGCGACGACTGACGCGGACCGTACCGGAGCCGAACTTGGTGCCCGGGCCGCCGACCGGCCGCTCAGGGCTGCCCGGGGGTCGACCCTGGCACTCGGTAGACTTGAGTGCCAGGCACGCCCATGACACCGCACGCTGACCCCGCCCCGACCTCCGACGCCGCCGGTGAGGAACGCGACCTGAACGCCCGCCGGGCCGCCATCCTCGAGGCGGTGGTGACCGAGTACATCGGGACCGCGGAGCCGGTCGGCTCCTCCCACGTGGCCAGTGCACCGGGGGTGCAGGTGTCGCCGGCCACGGTGCGCTCCGAGATGGTGGCGCTCGAGCGAGAGGGCTATCTCGTGCAGCCCCACACGAGCGCGGGGCGCATCCCGACCGACAAGGGCTACCGCTTCTTCGTGGACCACCTGACCGCGCCGGGCGTGCTCGGCCCGATTCAGCGGCGCCAGGTGACCAAGTTCTTCGACCAGGTGCACGGCGAAATGGAGACCGTGCTTGAGCGGGCGACCGGCCTGCTCTCGGAGCTGACCTCCTACGCCGCCGTGGTCGTCGGGCCATCGCACGACACCGCCACCATCCGCTCGGTCCAGCTCGTGGGACTGTCGCCGCAGCATGCGCTGCTCGTCGTGGTGCTCTCCGACGGCGCGGTGGAGAAGCGGACGATCGACCTCCCCGCCGGGACCACCGACGAGGCCCTCGGCCGGGCCGGGACGCTGCTGGGTGCCCACCTCGTGGGGCAGACCGTCTCGGAGCACTGGGCGGTTCCCGTCAGCGGGTCCAAGGAGGTCGACCCGCTCGTCTCGGCCGCCCGGACCGCCTTCGACTCCATGGAGTCCCTCGAGTCCGACCAGGTGTTCGTGGGCGGCTCGCCGCGCCTCGCCGAGTCCTTCGACGCCGTCGAGACCGTGCGCTCGGTGCTCGGCATCCTGGAGCAGCAGCTCGTCGTGGTGAACCTCCTGCGCGACGTCCTCGACAGCGGGCTCTCGGTCGCCATCGGCGCCGAGCACGGCTACGAGCCGCTGTCGTCGTGTGCCGTCGTCGTGTCGCCGGTGTCTCTCGACGGCCATGCCCTCGGTGCGGTCGGCCTGCTCGGCCCGACGCGCATGGACTACCCGCGGGCGATGGCGGCGGCCCACGTGGTCGGCGAGCGACTCGGGGAGCGGCTCGGTGGAGGGCACGATGGCCGTCACTGACGGGCTGGGCGACCTCTACGCGCTGCTCGGCGTCCAGTCGGACGCCAGTGACGAGGAGATCAAGCGCGCCTACCGGGCGCGCGCCCGCGAGCTGCACCCCGACACCAACCAGGGCGACCCCGAGTCGGAGGCGCGCTTCAAGCAGGTGACCGTCGCCTACGAGGTCCTGCGTGACCCCGAGCGCCGGGCCCGCTACGACCGCCTGGGACCCGAGGGTGTCTTCGGCCCGCAGGCCGGTGGCGCGGGTGGCTTCGGTTTCGACGGTGGCCTCGGTGACATCTTCGAGGCCTTCTTCGGGCAGATGGCCGGGGGCGGCACCCGCCGCCGTGGGCCCCAGACCGGTGCCGACGCGGAGGTGCGGCTCGGTCTCGAGTTCGCGGAGGCCGTCTTCGGCTGCCAGAAGGAGATCTCGGTCCGGTTACCGTCCCCGTGCGCGACCTGCGCGGGCCGGGGCACCGCGCCCGGGACCGACCCGGTGACCTGCGTCGACTGCCAGGGCAGTGGCGAGCTGCGCCGCGTGCGCCAGTCGCTGCTGGGGCAGGTGGTCACCAGCGTCGCCTGCTCGCGCTGCAGCGGCTCCGGCGAGATGATCCCCAACCCCTGCGCCGACTGCCGCGGCGAGGGGCGCCGCATGGAGGAGAGCACGTTCACGGTGGAGGTGCCGGCCGGCGTGGAGGACGGCTTGACGCTGCGGCTGGCCGACCGCGGGGCGGCGGGCCAGCGGGGCGGCCCGAGCGGCTCGCTCTTCGTGCACCTCTCGGTGACGCCCGACGCGCGCTTCGAGCGCCAGGGCGACAACCTGCACACGACGCTCACCGTCGGTGTGGCCCAGGCTGCCCTCGGCACCGAGACGGAGGTCGAGTCGCTCGACGGGCCCCAACGCCTCACGGTCGGGCCGGGTACCCAACACGGCCACGTCGAGCGGATCCGGGGTCTCGGGGTCCCGCACCTGCGCGGCCGCGGCCGCGGCGACCTCTTCGTGCATGTGCTGGTCGCGATCCCCGGCGACCTCACCTCCGAGCAGGACGAGCTCCTGCGGCAGTTCGCCGCCTCGCGGGGCGAGGACGTCTCGCCCCCGGGCACCACGGGCGGCGAGGGCGTCTTCTCCCGCTTGCGCTCCGCCTTTGGCTAGCGCCACCCAGCCCGCCTACGCCGCCATCGCGGTGCGGGCCGCCGCGGTCGCCCAGGTCTTCGTGAGCGATCCGGCCCACCCCACCCTCGCCGAGGAGGACGAGCACCACCTCGGGCGCGTGCTGCGCCTGCGTCCCGGCGAGGAGATCATCGCCGCCGACGGGCTCGGCCGGTGGGCCCGCACCGCCTGGCGCGGCGAGGCCGCCCTCGAGCCGCTCTCCGCCGGCACCGGCATCGGGGGTGACGGCGCCGTGCTGATAGAGCCCCCACCCGAGCCTTCCCTGACGGTGGCCTTCGCGCCGGTCAAGGGGGAGCGCCCCGAATGGGTGGTGCAGAAGCTGACCGAGCTGGGCATCGACCACATCGTGCCGCTGCTCAGCGAGCGCAGCGTCGTCCGCTGGACCGGCACACGCGGGCAGGCGACGGTGGAGCGGCTGCGCCGGGTGGCGCGCGAGGCGGCCGCCCAGTGCCGTCGCGTCTGGCTGCCCGAGGTGTCCGACACGGTGCGCTTCGCCGACCTGGGTGACCTCGGAGGCCCCGGCGAGGTGGTGCTGGCCCAGCTGAGCGGCGACCGGCCGACGGTGTACCAGCGCGTGGTGGCGGTGGGGCCCGAGGGCGGGTGGAGCTCCGGCGAGCTCGCGTCGGGGCTGCCCACCGTGGGGTTCGGGCTCAGCGTGCTGCGGGCCGAGACCGCCGCGGTCACCGCGGGAGCGCTGCTGGCCTCCCTGCGTTCTGGAACCGTGGCCGCGGCGGACGGGTCGCCATGGCCCGACGGGACGCCCGGGGTTGACGCGGTGAGGGCCCACCATGGTCACGGAGGCGCCCCGGGGGCCGGTAAGTTCGGGCGCGTGATCGGTCCGGAGGAGAAGGACGGCGACCCCGGGTCATGACCGACTGCCTCTTCTGCAGGATCGTGGCGGGCGACGTCCCCTCCGAGACGGTGCACGAGACGGAGACGACCGTCGCCTTCAAGGACATCAACCCCGCGGCGCCGCTCCACGTGCTGGTGGTGCCGCGCCGTCACATCAACGACGCCGCGGCGGTGACCGCCGAGGACGGCCCCGTCCTGGCCGACATGCTCGTGGCGGCCCACGCCGTGGCCGAGGCGGCCGGGGTGGCCGCGCCCGACCGCGGCTACCGGCTCATCTTCAACATCGGGCCGGACGCCATGAACTCGGTCCCGCACCTGCATCTCCACGTGCTCGGAGGCGAGCCGCTCAAAGGACACCTTGCCATCACATGATCACACCATGACCACGACCCTGCGCGCCGAGTGCTTCGTCCCCGGCAACCATCTGATGGCCGGCTTGCTCGGGACCCGCGACGAGCATCTCCGCCAGATAGAGCAAGCCTTCCCCGGCGACCAGATCGTGGTGCAGGGGAACCGGATCTCGGTCGAAGGCCCCTCGGCGGAGACCGTGGTGCGGCTCTTCGACGAGCTGATCCTCATGGCGCAGGCGGGGAGGGACCTCGACTCGTCCACCCTGGCCCGCACGATCGACATGGTCCGCGAGGACATCCGCCCCAGCGAGGTGCTGCGCTCCGAGGTGGTGCGGGCCGCCGGCGGCAAGACGGTGCGCCCCAACACGGCGGGGCAGAAGCGTTACGTCGACGCTATTTCGCACAACATCATCACCTTCGGCATCGGTCCCGCCGGCACGGGCAAGTCGTACCTGGCCGTGGCCCAGGCGGTGCACGCGCTGCAGTCCCGGCAGGTGTCGCGCATCATCCTCACCCGCCCGGCCGTCGAGGCAGGCGAGCGGCTCGGCTTCCTGCCCGGCGACCTGATGGCCAAGGTCGACCCGTATCTCCGACCGCTGTACGACGCGCTCTACGACCTGCTCGAGCCCGAGGGCGCGCAGCGCCTCCTCGACCGCGGGACCATCGAGGTGGCGCCGCTCGCCTTCATGCGGGGCCGGACGCTCAACAGCTCGTTCATCATCCTCGACGAGGCACAGAACACCACACCCGAGCAGATGAAGATGTTCCTGACCCGCATCGGGTTCGGCTCCAAGTGCGTGGTGACCGGCGACGTGACCCAGATCGACGTGCCGGGGGGACGCTCGGGGCTGGTGGGGCTCGAGCCCGTGCTCGGCGGGATCGACGACATCGCGTTCGTCCACCTGACCCGCCGGGACGTGGTGCGCCACAAGATCGTGGCCGACATCGTTGACGCCTACGACGTGGCAGAAGGGCGGGCGGGACCCACGCAGTGACGATCGACGTCTTCGCCGCCGATGAGCAGCAGGCTCATCCGATGGAGGTGGCCCGCTGGGCCGAGTTGGCGCGCCAGGTCCTGGCGGCGCGAGGGGTCAAGGGGGAGACCGAGGTATCGCTGCTATTCGTCGACGAGGACGCCATCGCGGCGCTGAACGAGCAGTTCCTCGGCAAGAGCGGCCCCACCGACGTGCTCTCGTTCCCCATTGAGGACGAGCCGGGCCCCACCGGCCGCTCGCCCGACTTCGGCGGCACCGGGCCGGGGACTTCGTCCGAGCAGGGCGCGCTCATGTTGCTGGGCGACGTCGTGATCTGTCCCGTGGTGGCGGCCCGCAACGCCGAGGAGCACGAGGTGCCCTTCGAGGACGAGGTGGCGCTGCTGGTTGTCCACGGGTTGCTGCACCTGCTCGGCATGGACCACGAGAACGACGCCGAGGCGGAGCGCATGGAGGCCCTGGAGCAGCAGCTGCTCAAACGCTTCTACCGGGCGGACCGCGGGGCGTGAGGGTGGGGGCCTTGCTGGCCGCATCGGGCTTCCACAGCCAGGACGGGATCCTGATCGTGGTGATCGTGGTGCTGCTGGCCGGGTCCGGCGTGCTGGCGATGGCTGAGACGAGCCTCGTGCGGATGAACCGGATCAAGGCCAAGTCCCTGGTCGACGAGCACAAGCGCGGGGCGCGGCAGCTGGCCCGCCTGGTCGACAACCCGGCCAATTTCCTCAACCCGATCCTGCTGCTCGTGCTGATCTGCCAGCTCGTCTCGGCCACCCTGGTCGGTATCGTCGCCGAGCACCTCTTCGGCGGCCTGGGCGTCCTGTTCGGCATCGTGTTCGAAATCGTCGTGATCTTCGTGTTCTTCGAGGCGGTGCCCAAGAACTGGGCGGTGCAGAACTCCGAGCGGGCCGCCCTGCTGAGCGCGCCGATCGTCAGCGCCCTCATCCGTTTCCCGCCCATTCGCTGGATCTCGGCCCTCCTCATCGGGTTGGCCAACCGGATCATCGGGGCGACTGGCGATGACCGGGAGAGCATGCGGCACTCCTACATCACCGACTCCGAGTTGAAGGCCATGGCTGACGTGGCCCATGAGGAGAACGTGATCGAGCGCGATGAGCGGTCATTCATCCACTCGATCATCGACTTCGGCGACACCGTGGCGCGCGAGGTGATGACGCCCCGCCCTGACATGGTGACGGTCGAGTCGGACGTGACAGTGCGCGACGCGCTGGAATCGGCGCTGGCGGCCGGGTACAGCCGGATCCCCGTCGAAGGTGAGGGGATCGACGACATCATCGGTATCGCGTACACCAAGGATCTGGTGCGTGCCGAACGGGTGGGCAAGGCGACGCAGATTGTCCGTGACAGCGTGAGGCCGGCCAATTTCATCCCCGAGTCCAAGGAGGTCTCGGATCTCCTGCGCGAGATGCAGGAGAAGAAGTTCCACATGGCCATCGTCGTCGACGAGTACGGCGGGACGGCGGGGCTGATCACGCTCGAGGACCTCCTCGAGGAGCTCGTGGGCGACATCATCGATGAGTTCGATGTGGAGGAGCCCACCGTCGAGCGCTGCGAGGACGGCTCTGTGCTCGTGAGCGCGCTCTACTCGGTCGACGACGCGGACGAGCTGCTCGGCGCCGATCTGCCCCACGGTACCTGGGACACCGTCGGCGGCCTCATGCTGGACCTCGTCGGGCGGGTGCCCGACGCTGGCGACTCCGTGGAGGTGGACGGCTTCCGCCTGACCGCGGTGGACGTGCGCGGGCGACGCATTGGCCGGGTCCGGATAGAGGCGACGGGCGCCCCTGCCACCGGCGGCGACCGCGGTGCCGACGGAGAGCGGCCGGGCAGCGCCTCTCACAACGGGAACTGAGCCTCGTGCGCTCGGGCTTCGTGGCAGTGGTGGGCCGCCCCAACGTGGGCAAGTCGACCCTGGTGAATCAGATGGTGGGGACGAAGGTGGCGATCACCTCGTCGCGGCCCAACACGACCCGGCACCGCATCCTCGGCGTGCTCCACGACACCGACGCCGACGCGCAAGTGGTCTTCGTCGACACCCCCGGCATCCACCGCCCGAAGACCGCACTCGGGACCCGCTTGAACGAGACGGCCACGGACGCGCTGAGCGACGTCGACGTGATCCTGGCGGTCGTCGACGCCACGGCGAAGGTCGGCCCGGGGGACCGGACGGTGCTCGAGCGGGCGGCGCGCCAGGTGCAGCGCGCCGGCGCCGCGGCCGCAGCGCGGGACCACATGGGCGCCGACGACGCCGACGACGACGACACGGTGCCCGGCCTGGTGGTCGTGGTGAACAAGGTCGACCGGGCATCCTCCGCCCAGGTCCTCGAGCGCCTCACCGAGGCCAAGGCGGCCGTGGACGCGCTGGGCGACCTCCCCGACGTGGAGTACTTCCCGGTGTCCGCCCGCACCGGCCGGGGCGTCGAAGCGCTCACCGAGCACGTCATCGCCCGGCTGGCCGACGGCCCGCCCTTCTTCCCGCCCGACGTCGTCACCGACACTCCCGAGGCGCTCTGGGTGGCCGAGCTGGTCCGCGAGCAGCTGCTGGCCAAGACCCGGGACGAGCTGCCGCACGCCATCACGTGCCGGGTGACCGAGTGGGAGGGGCCGCACATCCGCGTCGAGATCATCGTCGAGCGCGACTCCCAGAAGGCCATCGTCATCGGCAAGGGGGGAGAGGTCCTCAAGGCCGTCGGCATCGCGGCGCGCCAGGAGCTGCCCGAGGGCACCTACCTCGACCTGCACGTCAAGGTCGAGCGGCGCTGGCAGAACCGGGCTGAGATGCTCGACCGCCTGGGCTACTGAGGCCCGGGAGGCCGGCGCGGCCGTGCCGCCGGTGGGAGTGATCGGTCAGGCGGTGGGCGTCACCGGCCCGGCGGGAGGGGGTACTTCCGGAACTGTAAGCACAGTCGTTTAGAGTTCTGGGAATGGCCACCACCCGTTCCCGTGCCAAGACCTTCTCCGTGGGCCGACCCGATCCACCCACGCTGCGTGACGTGGCCGACCCCGGCACGCTCGACCGGGTCTTCAAGGCGCTGGCCAACGAGACCCGACGGGGCATCCTCGCCGTGCTGCACGACCACAGGGGGCCGATGAGCTCGCACGACATCGCACGACGCTTCGACATCCCGTGGCAGGGCATCTCACGCCACCTCCGGCTCCTCACCGAGGCCGGGCTGCTGGTCTGCGACGTGCGCCGGAACGAGCGGGCCTACGCGCTCGACCGAGAGCAGCTGCGCCGGGTAGCCGGCCGCTGGGTCCTGCGGGTGGCCACCGAGGGCCGGCCCGACGCCCAGGGCAACCCCGTCTTCGACTTCGCCGAGTAGCCCTACGCCGCGCTGTCCTCGAGCGCCCGCCGCAGGAACGACTCCACCTCGGAGAAGTCCACCGAGCGGCGCATCGGCGGCAGGGTGGAGAGCAGGACGCCGCGGTACGACGCGGTGGCGAGGCGCGGGTCGAGGACGGCGACCACGCCGCGGTCGTCCGCGTTGCGGATCAGGCGGCCCGCGCCCTGCGCCAGCAGTGTTGCCGCCCGCGGCAGGTCGACCAGCTGGAAGGCGCGCCCGCCGGCGCGGTCGCGACGCGCCTGCAGCAGCGGGTCGTCGGGCCGCGGGAAGGGGAGGCGGTCGATGGTCACCAGCGACAGCGCACGGCCGGGGATGTCGACCCCCTGCCAGAAGCCGAGCGTGGCGAAGAGGCATGAGGTCTCGTCGCGGGCGAACTCCTCGAGCAGGCGACCCTTGGGGAGGTCGCCCTGCCGCAGCAGGGTGTAGGGGAGCTCGGGTGCCAGTGCTTCGGCCGCGGCCTCCGTGGCGCGCCGGCTCGTGAAGAGGGCGAGCGTGCGGCCGCCGGCCGCCTCAAGCAGCTGGGCCAGCTCCTCGTGCAGCGCCTCCTCGGCCCCTTCGGCGCGTCGGTCGGGCAGGTGGCGCGCGACGTAGAGCAGCGCGTGGGACCGGTAGTCGAACGGGCTGCCAACGTTGAGCTCCTCGGTGGGGAAGCCCTCCAGCCCCACCCGCTCGACGATGCGCGGCGGGATGGTGGCGCTCGTCAGCACGGCGGTCACCTCGCCCCAGAGCATCCCCGCCAGCGCGGGCCCAACGTCAATGGGGGAGAGCCGGAGCCGGACGTTGCGGCGTGTGCCGTCGACCCAGGCCACCTCCCCGTCGCCGCGGCCCACCAGCCGGTGCAGGTCCTCGGTCAGGTTCGCCGCGGCCGACAGCGCGCGGGTCTTGCGGCTGGCGCGGTCGGGGTCGGCCGTGCCGCCGCCGTCGGACAGGAGCATCCGCTGCGCCCCGCCGCGGCGCAGCGCATCGGTGACCCGGCGCCCGACCTCCGCGGCGCGGGCGAGCAGCTCGGCCAGCTCGCGGTCGTCCACCGGCGGGCGGGCGCCGTCGTGGAGGACCCGCGTCCCGACGCGGTCGGCGAGCAGCGCGCCGAGCTGGTCGCCCAACGAGGCGAGGGAGTCGAGGAGCTCCGCGTCGCGCGCCTCGACGAGGGCGCGGGCGACCGTCACCAGGGCGCGGAAGCGGCCCGGGGTGAGCTCGACCCCGAGGCTCGACGTCATGACCTCCTCGAGCTCGTGGGCCTCGTCGAAGACGACCGCGTCGTGCTCGGGCAGGACCACCCCGCCGCTGGCCAGGTGGGCCCCGTAGAGGTGGGTGTTCACGACGACCACGTCGGCCCCGGCCGCCCGGTCGCGCGCCGCCTCGGCGAAGCAGCGCTCCCCCGAAGGGCAGTTGAACCTTCCCGGGCACTCGCGCGGACTGACGCTCACCATGTTCCAGGCCCGGTCGGACGGCTCGAAGCTCAGGTCGGCTCGGTCGCCCGTCGCCGAGGTCTGCGACCACGCCACTAGCGTGCGCACCTCCTCGACGAGGCCCTCGGGCGCTGCGGCGCCACGCTCCTCGGCCTCGGCCTCGGTCCGTTCCACCTCGCGCTCGTCGGCCGGCGAGGCCCCCGCGTCGCCAAGCTCGGGCTGGATCCCCCCCGAGCCCACCTCCGCCACCCGCTGGCGGCAGATGTAGTTGCTGCGCCCCTTCAGGACGGCGTACTCCAGCGGGACCGGAAGCCCGAGGCCCGACTCCATCAGGGGCAGGTCCTTCTCGGCCAGCTGGTCCTGCAGCGCCTTGGTGGCCGTGGCGACGACCACCTTCTTGCCGCTGAGCGCGGCGGGGATCAGGTAGGCCAGGGACTTGCCCGTCCCCGTGCCGGCCTGGACCACCAGGTGGGTACGGGTGATCAACGCCTCGGCCACCGCCCTGCACATCTCCTGCTGCTCGGGCCGGTGCTCGCCACCCGGCATTTGGGCGGTGATCTTGTCGAGCCCGGCGACGGCGTCGTCGCCTGCCTGCCGGGCGTCCTCGGCCGACCCTCCGGGAGAGCCGAAGACCTCGAACTCGGCGAGGCTGTCGGGCTCAGACTCGGACTCGTCCCAGCTCTCCTCCATGCACCGATCATGCCCGCGGGCGACGACCCCCGCGCGCGATGCGTGCTTCGTTGGAATCGGTGCTCTGCCGAAGCAACATTTCCGACCCCGACATCAATCTGCGGTTCGGCCTGTACTGGGGAGGAACGCTCTTCGTCGGCCAGATAACGACGCGGAGTCCAGCGAGGTCACCGCCCTCGGCGACGAGGTCAACGAGGCCGCGCGGATCGAGGCCTGCGCTACCGGCGGTCGCACCTTAGCGTCGAAGGACCTGATCGAGCTGAGCAGAGAGGATGCGACTGCGCTCGGGCTTGATCGGTCGAAGACCACGCACCCTCCATTTGGAGAACTTCCAACGGCCACAGAGAAGGCCCGGCGAGATACTCCGTCGATTGCTGTGTGCGAGGTCTAGAAACCCCTGCTTCCTGGGTGTCGCAGGCCGCCCCCTTCCCGTCGAACGGGGGCAGGTCAGGCTGGGTGTCGGAGGGGCGCTTGGCTCACCTAGTACACCGGCACTCCTGAGGGGCCGATTACAGCTCAGGGCGGCCTAGTTCAGAACGGCGGGTCGCCGCGACCCTGAAGGTAGGCGAGGTCCCTGCCGTTGGGCAGCACGGCTCGACCCTTACGATCGCCGGGCAGGCTCAGCTCGAATTCTCCGACCGCCTGTAGGGTCCGCAGGTCCTCGTGGGCCAGCCCGTGGAACCGACCATCCCACGTCGTCGATAACACCACGGATTCGATGCCGACCAACGTCTCGTACTCCTCCACGCTCTGGCGTTTGGTCAGATGGACATCCGCCTCGAACTTCTGGGCGCCATCGACCCAAACCTCCACGGGTCCCTTGTAGTGCTGCTCCCTCGTCGTTCTCACCCCGAGTGCCGCCCGGGGTCGCCCAACCGGCCCCCACGTGCCAGCAGCCGGTCGAGCTGGAGCCGCAGCTCGGTCGGAGTCGGCGCGTGGTCCGGGATATTGGGGTGAAGCCGACCGCGGAGCCCGCGTATTCGCTGGACCTGTACTGCTGAGAGTGCCACGCTCTGCTCAGGCTATCCGTGGGAACAGCCTCGTACCGGCGACTGTTCTGGGGCACCCTGTCAGCGGGAGCTTCCACCTAGCTTGGCCATGAGACCATGAGTCCGATGGCAGTGCTTCTCAACCGGGCACTGACGACTGAGGGCTGACCAAATGACGAACTTCACTTACCCGATCTACATCCGGGCCACGCCCGAGCAGGTCTGGCAGGGGCTCACCGACCCCGCCCTGATGAAGCGCTACTGGCGGCACCAGAAGGCTGGTGAGAAGACCTTCATTTCGGACTGGAAGAAGGGTTCCACCTACGACATGGCGCACGAGGGGGTCGGGCTTGTCGTGAGCGACCCCGAACAGGTGATCCTCGAGTCTGATCCCTACCGAAGGCTGTCCTACACCTGGCACACGATCACACCCGAGTGGGCCGCCGAGGTCGGCATGGACGAAGCCACCGCTAACGTCTGGCGCGCCGAACCCCGCTCCCGGGTGGTCTTCGACATTGAGGACGTCGGGCACGGGGTCGTCAAGCTCACAGTCGTCCACGACGGGTTCGAGCCCGGCAGCGCCGTTCTCCTTGGCATCTCCGACGGGTGGCCGGCCGTACTCTCCAGTCTCAAGACCCTCCTTGAGACTGACGCGACGCTGCGGACCTCATGAGTTCATCGTCGGTTCGGTCCCACGGCCGGCGGCGGTGAACGGGGGCACCCAATCGCCTCGCCGCAGGACCGGGTTCAATTGGGTGCCCCCACCCCAGGCAGTCGAGGCTTCCGCTTCAAAGCTCGTCTGCGATCATTGTTGTCATGACGGACGGGTCCACTTCTTTCACGATCCCGGGGGATGCCCCGATGGCGATCGAGCTGCTTCTCGCAGTGCGCAGCGGTGACATTGACCTCGTAATGCGGCTCGTATCTGAGAATCCTGATCTGATCAAAGCGAGATTTGCAGCCAGAGGGGGTACGAGTACCGCGCTCCATTTCGTCACAGATTGGCCGGGTTACTTTCCAAACGGACCGGAGATCGTGCACCTGCTGATCGACGCCGGGGCCGATCCGAATTCGCTTACGACGGGAGGCGGCTCTGAAGCACCAGGTCCCGGCTCCGAGACGCCACTGCACTATGCCGCGAGCAGCGACGATGTCGATGTCGCCGCTGCCCTCATTGACCGAGGGGCGGAACTTGAAATACCCGACGGCTCCATCGGCACCCCCCTGGACAATGCCATCGGTTATGGGTGCTGGCACGTCGCGCGCCTCTTGGCGGTGCGGGGAGCCCGAGTCGAAAAGGTCTGGCACGCAGCGGCCCTCGGGATGCTGGACCGATTAGAGGAGCTGCTCGTACCTGGCATCGATCCAGAACTGGTTTCACAGGGTTTCTGGCACGCGTGTGTTGCTGGGCGACGCCGCGCCGCGGAACGCCTGCTGAGTGCCGGGGCCAATCTCAACTGGGAACCGGATTATGCACACGGAACGGCATTGGATGCAGCGATTGGTCTCGGGACCCAACAACAGAATGTGATCGAGTGGTTGCAGTCCATTGGCGCCCGCCCGGCTCAGGCCGAGGACTGAGCGCCGCACCTACGGCGAGAGATAGCGCGAAAACGTGGAGCAACACATCCTCACGCAGTCGTCGCCCTCCCTGGATTGCCCGGAACTACCGGAGTGCCCCACCGTCCCGGAGTACTCGGGCACGTTGCCGAAAGCATGGGGTGGGATACTTCGGATGTGGGCAACAAAGGAATCAAGCGCAGAAAGCCGTATCGTCGGGTGCCCCCAGTTCGTGGTGGCGGCGTTATCAGCGACTCAAACGAGCCGCCGATCATGTGGCCTTCGTCTGGCTCCGGATTCGAGGCGGACCCCTTCAGCCCGGCGGGCACTGCTCAACGAGAATGGTTTCTGACAAGACGCCTGGGACAGTCCCGTGCTGGCAAAGTCATTGTGTGGGTCGTCTTGGCCGTGATTGCGATACCCCTTGTGTGGGTTGCCATCAGCTCATTACTGGGCCACTGACCCGGCAGCGAGGATTGAACGGGGGCACCTTGTATCGGCATCCCGGTCGCCCTGCTACCAGGCAGTTTGAGCCCGCGCTCAAGCTCACGGCCACAAAGTCCGATCCCTCTAACCCGAGGGAGACCACATGACGAGGACGCCAGAGTCAGAAGGCGACCTTCACGAAGGTGAGGGCAACGATTCCGAGGCACAGCTGGCAGTCGGAATGGCGGCCTGTGTTTGGAACCACTATCTCCGCCGCTGGACGGGTGGTTTTGCCGTCGCTGAGGTGCTCGCCAGTGGTTACCGTCTACGTCGTCTGTCTGACGATCACGTCTTTTGCCATGTTTTCAGCACCGACGATGTGATGGAGGAGCGACGCAAGATTCAAGAGCCTGGTATCCACGGGATCCACGGCGACCGTCGTATGGCCGACTCCGAGGAGTGATGCCAGTTTCCGCTGCGGAGTCGGAGCAGGACCCGGCGACGGTGTCCTCCTCTGTAGTGGCCCAGGGTTCTCCACACGCACTGGCTTGTAACCTGCCTGCTACCTCGTGAAGAGATGACGATGACGCTCCCATCCGGCAGCGATAGGGGATACACGATCACAACTGCTGGCGATTGCGAGATGATTGGGACGGACCCGCGCTAGGCGTCAGCCGCCGCCCGGCCGATTGCCCATTTTGGAGAGGGAGCCCGCCCGTTCAAGCCGGGCCGGGAGCCGCCATCTCAGGTTCGTGCCTCTGAGCGGAATCCACGTTGGTCCCGATGACCTGCAGGTCGAAGTGACCAAAGAGCAAGAGTGAGGTCTGCGCCTGACATCGAGATGCATGGCGAGGAGTTGTCTCAGGAAAACGAGTCCGCCCTCTATCACCACTTCGAGCAGATCTACACGCCACCAGACACGGAGAGCGGTCGCCCGCTCGCACGCCGTTGAACGAGGTTTCGTAACACTGTTCCGTCCGGATCCTGGCACATGGGTTGCCGGGCTCAGTAGGTGCTGCTCTGCCCCGGTCAGTACGAGCCAGGAGCCAAATGGCGAGGACCAATTCCTCTGGCCGCGCAATGACGGCTACGCCACAGCATGAAGTGCGTTGCCAGCCAGCTTTGGTGTCGTGATACGTCTCATGACCAAGAAGGGTGAACCACGATGGCAGGAAAGACTGAACAGGTTAAGGGCCAGGCCAAAGAGGCTGTCGGAAGCCTTGTCGGCGACAAGGACCTTGAATCCGAACGCAAGGCCGATCGTCAAGCTGGCGAGGCCAAAGAGAAGGTTGGCCACGCAAAGGACAAGGTCGAAGAGGTAATCGAGAAGGTGGAGCACAAAACCGAAGAAGTGATCGACAGTGCCAAGGACGCTGCGCATCGGGATTGATTCCGTGACACACGGGAGCCGGGCGGTGACCCGCTCTGACGCCACCGGCCCGGGGGGCA
>Ga0116219_10001940_pt1 | contig 18312 bp, 10 predicted proteins | sample Sb_taG_4_FD_91019 | JGI IMG/M metagenome (GOLD analysis project Ga0116219, IMG submission 91019) | Peat soil microbial communities from Weissenstadt, Germany - Sb_50d_6_BS metaG | ecosystem: Environmental > Terrestrial > Soil > Wetlands > Peat | place: Germany: Weissenstadt | collected 2010-09-21
GAGAGCGCGATCGGTGGGCTCCCGGTGCCGCTGCTCGCGTTCAACCCCCACTCATGGCCCGTGACCAGCGCCGTGTCCATCCCCCACCCCATCGCGGTGGCGACCGACGAGGAGGGTCGGCGCGTCCACGTGCAGCAGGTCCCGTCGGGAGAGGTGACCTACAGCCCGACCCGGAGCCTCCTCCAGGTCACCGCCCCCGCCCTGGGCTACCGCCGCTACTGGCTCCACGTCGCCGACCGGGACGCCGGCACGCCCGAGACCGATATCGAGCCGGCCCGCGCCGGTGACGACGGGGTGCTCAGCAACGGCCTCCTGCAGGTGAGCGTCGACACGACCACCGGCGAGGTGGCGGGCGCCGTCACAACGGGGGGGGCGCTGCCCGTGGGGACGGAGCTGCTCGGCGGCGGGGTGCGGCCGATCGTCATCGCCGACGACAGCGACACCTGGTCCCACGGCCTCGATCGCTACGCGGGAGACGAGGAGCCCGGGTGGCTGGTCTCGGTCGGGATCGTCGAGGCGGGCCCGGTGCGCGCCACCGTGCGCAGCGTGTGGTCCTTCGGAGGGGGCAGGACGACGGTGACCCAGGACGTCTCCCTCTACGAAGGGAGGTGCCTCGCCGAGGTGCGGCTCGGCGTCGACTGGCACGAGGCCCACCGCGTCCTGAAGCTCGTCGTCCCCGTGGCGCTGGGCGAACCCACGAGCACGGCCGGCGCCGCCTACGGATCGGTGGAGCGCCCCTGCTCGGGCCACGAGGAGCCCATGGTCCACTGGGTCGACCTCTCCGACCCCGGGGCCGGCTGGGGCCTCGCCTGCATCGCCGAGGGCGCCGGCGGCTACGACGCGCTGGGGCCCACGCTCCGCCTCACCGTCCTGCGCAGCCCCCGGGTGGCCGACCACGGACTGGGTTGGGGCACCGACGACCCCGCCGGGTACCCCCTGACGGACCAGGGGCGCCACGAGGTGCGCTACCGGCTCGTGCCCCACCTCGGCACGGCACAGGCGGCGCAGCTGCCCCGGTTGGCCGCGGAGCACCGGGTGGAGCTCCCGGTGGTGCTCGACACCTGGCACCGGGGACAGCTCGGGCCGGAGGGGTCGGCGGCGGAGATCGAGGCCGAGGGGGTGATCATCCCCGTCCTCAAGCGCGCCGAGGACGGGGGCGGCACGGTTGCCCGCCTGTGGGAGGTCGCCGGCCGGCGGGAGCGCGTCCGCCTGTCCGTCGGGGCCGGGGGTGGGCGACCCCTCTCGGCGTGGGAGGGTGAGCTCCGTCCCCACGAGATCCGGACGATCTTCCTCCCCGACGGGGATCCCGCCGGGTCGCGGACCGTCGACATCCCCGAGCTCCGGGTGCGGCGGGCCGTGCCATCGGACCTGTCCGCGCTCCTGGCGCGCCATCCGGAGCTCACCAGCGTCCTGCCCCAGGTGGAGGGGGCACTCATGCTCCTGACCCGCACCATCGAGGGGGGTGGGACGATCTACGTCGGGGGCAACGGAGGCAGCGCGGCCGACGCGGAGCACATCGTGGGCGAGCTCATGAAGGGCATGGAGCACCGTCGCCCCCTCGGCGACCACGAGCGGACCTCGTTGCGGGACCACGCGCCCGACTCCATGGCCGGAGAGGCCGATTACCTGGCCGACCGCCTCGAGGGCGCGCTGCGCGCCGTCTGCCTGACCAGCCAGTCCGGCCTCCTCTCGGCCATCGCCAACGACACCGCGGGCGACATGGGGATGGCCCAACAGCTGCACGGCTACGGCCGCCCCGGCGACCTCTTCTGGGCCCTCTCCACCTCCGGAACGTCGCGCAACGTCGTGCTGGCCGCCCTGACGGCGCGGGCATCGGGCATGCGGGTCCTGGCTCTGACCGGTGCGGCCGGCGAACGCCTCGGCGGCTTGGCCGACGTGTGGGTCCCGGTTCCCGCCACCGACGTGGCGGACGTGCAGGAGCTGCATCAGCCGCTGTACCACGCCCTGTGCTCGGCCCTGGAGCAGCGCTACTGGCCGAGGGAGGGTTGACGCCCAGGCCAGGGACGTTCGGCCCTATACCGGAGGGCCGCCCGCTGTAACGATTTCTCAGCGTGGGACCGGACCAGGCGCTCGACGAGGAGCAGGCCGTCGCCATCGACATCGAGGTGCCGCGTCTCGAGGCCTCCTCGGTCGAGCTCGAAGGGGTCTCCAAGTCCTTCGGCGACGTCACGGCCCTCCGGGAGGTGACCCTCGATGCCCGACCCGGCGAGTTCCTGGTCCTCCTCGGCCCCTCCGGATGTGGGAAGTCCACCGTCCTGCGGCTCATCGCCGGGCTGGAGGCGCCGACGGCGGGCGCCATCCGGATCGGCGGCCGCGAGATGAACCGGATCGTCACCAAGAATCGTGACGTGGCCATGGTCTTCCAGAGTTATGCCCTCTACCCCCATCTCAACGTCCGCAAGAACATCGAGTTCCCGCTCCGCTCGCGAGGGGTTCCCCGCGACGAAATCAAGGAGATCGTGCCTCGGGTGGCAAAGAGTCTCCGGCTCGACGGGCTGCTCGGACGCAAGCCGGCTGCGCTCTCCGGCGGCCAGCGCCAGCGGGTCGCGCTGGCGCGTGCGCTGGTCCGCCGCCCCAAGGTCTTCCTGATGGACGAGCCCCTGTCCAACCTCGACGCACAGCTCCGCGTCGAGATGCGGGCCGAGCTCGTCGAGCTGCACCGGCAGCTCGGCATCACCATCCTCTACGTCACGCACGACCAGATTGAGGCGATGACGATGGGCCAGCGGATCGCCGTCCTCAAGGACGGTGTGCTCCAGCAGCTCGACTCGCCGGAAAAGGTCCGCGATGAACCGGCGAACGCGTTCGTCGCCAGCTTCGTCGGCAGCCCTCCGATGAACATCATGCGGGGCAGGATCACGGGCGCCGCGGAGCAGCTCGCCGTCGAGACGGTCGGCGGAACCGTGCCACTTCCGGCGGAGGGGGCTGCCCTGGTGCGCGAGCTGAAACTCGAGTCCGTCCTTCTCGGCGTGCGGCCGGAGGACCTGTGCGTCGACGCCGGGGGTGTCATCGCAGCGACGGTCAGCCTCGTCGAGTCCATGGGTCGCCTCCAACACGTGACGTGCCGGCTCAGCGACGGGCTCCTGATCAGCGTGCAGGGCCCCGAACAGGTCGCCGTCGAGGTGGGTGACAGGATCACGCTGTCGGTGATCGGCCCGCTGCACATGTTCGATCCCGTGACGCAGGAGCGGCTCAGCTGAATCCGCGACACCGGGATTGAATTGGGGACCTTGTCCCCTGTTGGGCGGCTGATCGCTCCCGGAAAATGGCTCTGTGATCAGGTGGATTGGGTGCAACTCGCTGGTGAAGGCGTCCGCGATGGCGGCGCTCTCGCTCCTCGCAATCACAGGTGTGGGACTGAGCTCACCCGGCGCCGCCTCCGCCGCGGGCCCGTCGACGACGCTCACGGTCGCATACTGGAGCGGCTTCAACCCGGCCGGGACCAACATCATGCCGGCCTGGATCAACGCAGCCGCCAAGGACTTGCGGAAGACCTACCCCAACGTGAAGGTGGTGGGCGACGAGATCACGACCAGCTCGGAGTCCGAGTACTACTCCAAGCTCGATCTCACGGAACGCAGCGCCCGGACGGTGCCCGACGTGGTCTTCGAGGACTCCTTCCTGGTGGGCTCCGATGCCAGTGCCGGCTTCCTCCGCCCGCTGCCGCAGCTGACGACCTGGTCGGGTTGGAAGTCGTACTACCCCGCCATGAAGAGCATCGTGACGTACAACGGCAAGGTCTACGGTGCGATGAACAGCACCGACGTGCAGCTGATCTACTTCAGCCACAAGCTCTTCAAGCAGGCCGGCCTGCCCGCGACGTGGCAGCCGCGCAGCTGGGCCGACGTGCTCTCCGCCGCCCGCGCCATCAGTCGCACCGACAAGGGTGCCATCCCGCTATGGATCTACACGGGACAAGCCGTGGGCGAAGCCTCGGCCTTCCGCGGATTCGAGGTCTTCCTCAACGGCACCAGTGACAGTCTGTACGACTACACCACGCACAAGTGGGAGATCTCAGGTCCCGGGTTCAACGCCACCTGGAACCTCTTGTCGCAGATGCAGCCACTCGAAGAGCCCGAGTCGATGTGGTCCAACCCCAATGCCGACGCCACCGTCGCTCTCACCCTGATGCCCCACCAGCAGGTCGGCATCGTCTTCGACGGCGGCTGGGTCCCCACCGCCTTCGTCCCGGGTGGACTGGCGCCGTGGTCGGGCTTCTCGAGCGCCTACGGCGAGGCGGCCTTGCCCACCCAGACTGGGGCCGCTCCCCACTACACGAACCAGTCGGGCGGATGGGCGCTCTCGGTACCCAACCTGGCTCCTCACCCCACCCTGTCGCAGGCGTTCATAGAGTCGGCGTCGTCCGCCCCGCTCCTGGCCACCTTCGACCCGGCCACAGGCAACCTGCCGCCCCGGGCGGACGTCCTGACGCAGCCGGCATGGCAAGCGTCGGTGAAGATCAACCCGGTGTCCAAGTTCGCGACGGCTCAGCTCCCCTACACGACCTTCCAGCCCAACGTTCCCGCCTACGTCCAGGTGTCCAACGTGATCCAGCAGCTCACCGGTGCTATCTCCACGCGCTCCATCACCCCGAGCCAGGCGGCTGCGAGCTACGCCAGTCAAGTGACCCAGATCGTCGGCTCCGGCAACGTCGAGCGAATGAAGAAGTGAGCCAGGTCGTCGACCTGAGCCCGCCACACCACGAGGAAGAACCCAGCGCGCCCGCAAGCCATCGCGCCAAGAACGTCACTGTCGAGACCCGGGTGCGTCGCCGCGTGACCGGCCTCACGATGGTGGCCCCGATGCTCGTCGTGGTCCTCGTCTTCATGGGCTGGCCGGCCATCTGGACGTTCGTCCTGTCGTTCACCAACATGACGGTCACCGGCCCGACCGCCACGCACTACCAGTTCGTCGGGCTCGCCAATTACAAACAGCTCTTCTCCACCGGCAGCGGGCTGGCCGACTCCATCGGCAAGAGCATCTACTACCTCGTCGTCTCGGGGTACCTCGGGCAGGCCGTCCTGGGGTTCCTGTTGGCCTACTTCCTCTCCCGCTCCGCCTATGCCGTCCGCGCCACGGTGGGCGCAATCGTCATCGTCGCGTGGCTCGTCCCCGAAATCGTCACCTCGTACATGTGGTTCGTCCTCCTGAGTGACGGCGGCGTCATGCAGCAGGGGTACCACCTGTTCGGCTTGAACTACCAGAGCTGGCTGGTCACCAACCCGATGCTCGCCGTGAGCCTGGCCAATGCCTGGCGGGGCGCCGCGTTCTCGTTCCTCCTCTTCTCCGCCGCCCTCGACGGCATACCCACCGATCTGATCGACGCCGCCGAGGTGGACGGCGCCGGCGGCTGGCGGCGGCTGACCCGGCTCACCGTCCCGCTCCTGTCCTCCGCCATTGTGGTCGACCTGGTGATCATCACCCTGGCCACGTTGAACGACTTCTCGCTCATCTATGCCATGACCGGCGGAGGACCCGGCAACGCGTCCAATGTCCTCTCGGTCTTCATGTACCGCCAGGCGTTCTCCAACTACGAGCTCGCCTATGGCACCGCCATCGCCGTCGTGCTCCTCGTGATCGGGGCCATCCTGGCGGCGCTCTACATCCGGCTGCTCCGGCGACAGGGCTCGCTGGCCGAGATGCGGTAGGCGGCGGTGGCTTCCCGCAACGACCGGACCGGGGTGCTCGCCCCGTCGCTCGCCATGTCGGTCGTCGGCCTCATCTTCCTCGTGCCCTTCGTCTGGCTGGTCGTGACGGCGTTCAAGACCCATGGCAACCTCACGATCAGCGGTGGAGGGCCGATCACGCTGAAAAACTTCCAGAGCGTGCTGCACGGGAGCTTCCTGTCCGCGCTGGGCAACTCCATGTACCTGGCCGTGGGGACCATGGTGATCACGACCGTCGTCGGCATCGTCGCCGCCTACCCGCTCTCGCGCTACCGCTCGCGGGTCCAGATCTGGTTCGTGTACGCGCTGGCGTTCATGGCGTCCCTGCCGATCATCGCCCTCATGATCCCCACCTACGACTTCTACGTGTCGGTGAACTTCATCAACTCGAAGTTCTGGACCGTATGGTTCCTCACGGCCACATCGCTGCCGTTCGCCACATGGGTGGGCCGCTCCTTCATTGACGCAGTCCCCTTGGAGCTCGAGGAGTCGGCCTGGATCGACGGCAACTCGCGGTTCGGCTCGCTGCGGCGCATCGTTTTGCCGCTCATCCTTCCCGGCCTGTGCGTCATCGCGGTGTACACGTTCGTGAACGCCTGGGGGAACTTCTTCGTGCCGCTGATCCTCCTGCAGGGGAACAACGAGCCGGCCTCCGTGACCATCTACGGGTACTTCAGCCAGTACGGGGTGAACTACGGGCAGGTCGCCGCCTTTGCGATCCTCTATTCGCTGCCCCCGGTGCTGCTCTACCTCGCGGTGACGAAGTGGGTCGGCGCCGGCTTCTCCCTCGGCGGCGCCATCAAGGGCTGAACGGGGTCAGCCCGGGATCGAAGACCGGAGCCCGGCGATCTCGTCCCGCAGCAGTGCCGCCTCCTCGTAGCGGAGATCGGCCGCCGCCGCCTTCATCTCGGCCTCGAGCTGCCCGATCAGCTCCATGGCCTCCGCCGGCGTCGAGGCGTCACCGTCGGCCAGGAGCGGCGTCCGGCGGTTGCCCCGCACGGCAGCGTTCCTGCGCACCTCGGCCCTGCTGCGGCCGGCCTTCGCCACTCCGCCACTGGACCCGCGCAGCCGTTCGAGGATGTCGGTGACCGACTTGCGGATCGTCTGGGGGTCGATCCCATGCTCCAGGTTGTACGCCGTCTGCACCTCGCGCCGCCGCTGGGTCACCGAGACGGCCTCGCGCATGGAGTCGGTCACGGTGTCCGCGTAGAGCACGACCATGCCGTCCACGTTGCGCGCCGCCCGGCCCATGGTCTGGATCAACGAGGACGCCGAGCGCAGGAAGCCCTCCTTGTCGGCGTCGAGGATGGCGACGAGGGCCACCTCGGGCAGGTCGAGCCCCTCGCGCAGCAGGTTGATGCCGACGAGGACGTCGATGGATCCCAGCCGCAGCTCGCGGAGGATCTCGATGCGGGTGATGGTGTCGATGTCGGAGTGCAGGTACTGCACCCGCACCCCGGCATCGGCCAGGTAGTCGGTCAGGTCCTCGGCCATCTTCTTGGTCAGGGTGGTCACCAGGACCCGCCCGCCGGCGCCGACGGTGCGCCGGATGCGGGCGATCAGATCGTCGACCTGCCCCTTGGTCGGCATGATCGTCACCTCGGGATCGACCAACCCGGTGGGGCGGATGACCTGCTCGACCACCTGTTCCGAGTGCTCGAGCTCGAAGGGGCCGGGTGTGGCCGACACGAACACGCACTGGGGCACCCGCTCGATGAACTCGTCGAACCGCAGGGGCCGGTTGTCCTTCGCCGAGGGCAGGCGGAAACCGTGCTCCACGAGCACGTCCTTGCGGGAACGGTCGCCGGCGTACTGCCCGTGCAGCTGGGGGACGGCCACGTGGCTCTCGTCGATCACGCACAGGTAGTCCTTGGGAAAGAAGTCGAGCAGCGTGTAGGGCGTCTCCCCCGGCGCCCGGCCGTCGAGGTGGCGGCTGTAGTTCTCCACTCCGGAGCAGACGCCCGTCTCGGCCAGCATCTCGAGGTCGTGCTCCGTGCGGACCCGGAGGCGCTGCGCCTCGAGCAGCTTCCCCTCGCGCTCGAACTCCTGGAGCCGTTCCCGCAGCTCCACCTCGATAGTGCCGACGGCCCGCTGGATGATCTCGTCGCCCGTGACGTAGTGGGTGGCCGCATAGACCGCCACGTCATCCATCTCCTCCCCCATCTCACCGGTGAGGACGTCGAAGGGGACGATCCGCTCCACGGTGTCCCCGAACATCTCCACCCGCAGCGCCTGCTCCTCGTAGGCCGGATGGATCTCTACCGTGTCGCCCCGGGCCCGGAAGGTACCGCGGACGAGATTCACGTCGTTCCGCGCGTACTGCAGGTCGACCAGGCGGCGCAGGATGTCCCGTTGGTCGCGCTGCTCCCCCACCGCCAGCCCGAGGATCCGATCGCGGTACTCGTCGGGCGAACCCAGACCGTAGATGCAGGAGACAGACGCCACCACGATCACATCGCGCCGCATGAGGAGGGAGGACGTCGTGGCGTGCCGCAGGCGGTCGATCTCGTCGTTGATGGACGAGTCCTTCTCGATGTAGGTGTCGGTCGTCGGGAGGTACGCCTCCGGCTGGTAGTAGTCGTAATAGGAGACGAAGAACTCGACGCGGTTCTTCGGGAAGAGCTCCCGCAGCTCCGATGACAGTTGGGCCGCCAGCGACTTGTTCGGCTCGATGATCAGCGTCGGCCGCTGGACCTGCTCGATCATCCAGGCGATCGTCGCCGTCTTCCCCGACCCGGTGATCCCCTGCAGGGTCTGGTAGCGGTCGCCCCGGCGGACGCCTTTGGCCAGTCCGGCAATGGCCGCCGGCTGGTCACCCGAGGGCTTGAACGGGGAGACGACCTCGAATTCGGGCATGAGCCTTGGAGGCTACCCGGGGGGTGTCACAGGTCAGGCGAGCGCCCGCTGCTCGGCCGCCGCGGCCACCAGCCAGGCCCACAGCTGGGCCACCTCCGCCCCGAGGGCGGCCCTGTCACCCGAGTTGTCCAGCACGTAGTCGGCCTCCTTGATCCGCTCCTCCCGCGGGATCTGGGCCCGGATCCGCGCCTCGGCGTCCGCCCGGTCGAAGCCGCGCTGGGACAGCAGCCGCTCGAGCGCGATGTCGGTGGGGCAGTCCACCACCACGACCTTGTGCAACCGGACGGTGTCCCGGTGGGCGGCCGTCAGGAGAGGGATGGCCAGGATCACGATGTCGTCGGTGTCGGCCAGGGCGTCACGAGCCTCGATCATGGCGATGCCGATGGCGGGGTGGGTGATCGCGTTGAGCGCCAGCCGGGACTCGTCGTCGACGAAGGCGACCGCCGCCAGCGCCTGGCGGTCAATCGTGCCGTCCGGCGCCACGATCCCCGGCCCGAAGCGGTCGATGAGGGGCTGGTAGGCGGGCCCCCCGGGTGCGACCACGTGGCGGGCCACCTGATCGGCGTCGATGAGCACCGCTCCCCGTTCGACCAGGAGGTCGGCCACCGCCGACTTGCCCGAGCCGATGCCTCCCGTCAGGCCGACGGCGAGCATCAACCAGCACCCTCCCGACGCGGCGCACGGGCGATCGCGAACAGCACGAGGGTCGTGTCGTCGGGCTCGTCGGTGACGAACCAGTCGTCGGCGGTGATGCCGGTCGCGCCTCCGGTGTCCTCCCGGGCCACCAGCTTGTAGGCCAGCGGAAGCAGCCTCGTGTACGCCCACACGTACCACTCGTGAGGCATCCGGTGCCGCAGGTCGAGCGCGTCGAGCTTGAGCAGCTTGGCCGCCTTGACCCGGCGGGCCTCTAGGTCCGCCTTCACGTGGGGCGCCGCGTCGACGCCGCCCAGCCACACGTCGCCGAAGTGGCGCTCGAGCATCGCCCGTAGCTCCTCACGGTCGAAGAGGTGGAGGTGGAACGGGTTCTCGAAGTCCGCCGGCTTGTTGGGGGTGAGCACGCAGGCGAGGCCGTCGTCCTTGAGGACGCGGGCCAGCTCGGCGACGTGAGGCTCGGGGTCGGTGAAGTGCTCGATGAGATGGGACGAGCACGCTCCGTCGAAGCTGGCCGGCCCGAACGCCAGCCCGAGCGCGTTCATCTGGGCCACCCGCAGACCCTGGGGCCCGTAGCGGGATGCCGCGGTCGCCACGGCCTCGGAGGAGTAGTCGACCCCCACGACCTCCCGCCCGGCGCCCAGGAACCTGGCCGACTCGAACCCCTGACCACAACCGACGTCGAGGATGCGCCCATCCCCGATACGGTCGAGGATGGCGCGATACCCGGCTTCATGCAGCGCCAGCAGGGAATCGGGGGTCACGCCCTTTTGGGGACGCTCGCCCGTCAAGCGGCTCTTGGTGCTGGTGGCCACGGGCGCTCCAATCGAGTGACACGCCGAGGTGGCGCTGCCTGCTTACACTACCCGGCGACCTTTCAGCCCCACTTCATGACCACGTCAACCACCGACACCGCCCCCCGGGGGCGGCACGCCGCCAAACGACCAGCGGCGATGACAGGCGGCCGGTGGTGGTGGATCGGTGGAGCCTGCGTGCTGGCCGGCCTCGCCTACGCCCCCCTGCTCGCGGTGCGGCCCGGGGTGGTCACCCCGGACACCAAGACGTACCTCTATCTCGATCCGACCCGCTTCCTCAGCCAGGTCGCGTTCATGTGGAACCCGACGGTCGGCCTGGGTACCGTCAATCACCAGTACATCGGCTACCTGCTCCCGATGGGCCCGTTCTTCGCGGTCTTCCACCTGCTCGGCGTGCCGGTCTGGGTGGCCCAGCGTCTCTGGCTCGGGTCGATCCTCTTCGCCGCCGGGCTGGGCGTCCTCTACCTCTGCCGCATCCTGGGGCTCCGCGGGCCCGGACCGACGGCCGCCGCGCTCGCCTACATGCTCTCGCCGTACTTCCTGCAGTACGCCGGGCGTATCTCGGTGATCCTGCTGCCCTGGGCGGGGCTGCCCTTCATGCTGGGCCTGACCATCGTGGCCCTGCGCCGCGGCGGATGGCGCGAGCCCGCTCTGTTCGCGGTGGTCGTCGCGGTGGTGAGCGGCATCAACGCCAGCTCCGTCATCTACGTCGGCGTCGCACCTCTCCTGTGGCTCCTCTACGCCGTGGTGGTCCTGCGCGAGTCGACCTGGCGGCACGCGTTGGGGACGGCGCTCCGCATCGGCATCCTCACGCTGGGGGCCAGCCTGTGGTGGATGGCGGGCCTCGCGGTGGAGGCGGCCTACGGCGTCAACGTCCTCAAGTACACCGAGACCGTCCCCTCGACGTCGGCCACCTCGAACCCGGCGGACATCTTCCGCGGCCTCGGCTACTGGTACTTCTACGGGGCCGACCACACGGGCCCGTGGACCAATGCGGCCATCCGCTACACGCAGGACATCGCCCTCCTGGCGACCTCCTACGCAGTGCCCGTGGTCGCCCTGTTGGCGGCGGCGTTCGTGCGCTGGCGCGAGCGCGCCTTCTTCCTCCTCCTCCTCTTCGTGGGCCTGGTGCTGTCCGTGGGGCCCTTTCCGTACACGAACCCGACGGTGGTCGGCGGCTGGCTCAAGTCGTTCATGACCGACACGACGGCGGGCCTGGCCCTGCGCTCGACCGACCGGGCCACCCCGCTCGTGCTGTTGGCGCTCTTCATGCTGCTCGGCTGCGGGCTCACCGCGCTGTGGTCCCGCTTCTCCATCCTCGGCATCGTCGCCGCCGTCCTCGTCGCCGGTCTCGTCGTGGCCAACAATCCGTCGCTCTTCCTCGGCGACACCATCGCCAACAACTTCACCCAGCCCGCGTCGTTACCGTCCTACGAGGTTGCCGCCATCAACCACCTCAACGCCACCCACCCCGGCACCCGTGTGTTCGCGATCCCGGGCAACGACTTCGCCGCCTACCGTTGGGGCGACACCGTCGACACGCCCCAGTCCGCGTTGCTCGACAGGGACTTCGTGACCCGTGAGCAGCAGATCATGGGCTCCATCGCCACGGCCGACACGCTCTATGCGACGGACGGACCCATTCAGGACGGCATTGCGAACTTGAACGCGCTGGCACCCATGTCGCGGCTCATCGGCGCCGGGGACCTCATGGTCGAGTACGACCAGCAGTACGAGCGCTATGGGATCCCCCAGCCCCAGCTCGTCGCCCTCCAGCTGCTGCAGACGCCGCTGGGGCTGACCGACCCGCTGTCCTTCGGCACGCCCCGGCCCAATGTCTCGACGGACTCGACACTCAACGAACAGGACCTCTCGCTGGCGGGCAACGTGGGCTGGCCGTCGCCGATCGTCACGTACACCGTGCCCGACCCCCGGGCCATGGTGCGGGGCGAGTCGGACTCGGGGGCCCTGGTCATGGAGGGCGACGCCACCGGCCTCAACAACCTGGCCGGGCTGGGCCTGCTGAACACCGACAGCGCGATCTACTACGCCGGCACCCTGGCCGACGATCCGGCGCGCCTGAAGGACCTCGCGTCCCAGGGTGCCCAGCTCGTCCTCACCGACACGAACCGCAAGCAGGCGTTCCGCTGGGACACGCTCACGGCGAACGCGGGCTACACCGAGACACCCGACGAGAACCCGGCGAAGAGCGACCTGAGCGACAGCCCGATTGAGCTGTTCCCTGGCACCACGATCACGAGCAAGTCGCACGCAACGTACGTCGGGGCCGTCAACGTCACGGCCAGCAGCTACGGCAACTCGGTCTCGTACACGCCCGAGGACCAGGCCTACAGCGCCATCGACAACAACTTCGACACGGCCTGGATCACCGGGACCTTCGTGCCGGACCCGGCCGGCCAGTGGTGGCAGGCGCGCTTCGCCAACCCCGTCACCACCGACCACATCACCCTGGTCCAGCCGCAGCGGGGCGACCGCTCGCGCTGGGTGTCGGCGATCACCCTCACCTTCGACGGGAAGGACCCCGTCCGCTACGCCCTCAGCGGCGCGTCCCACCTGACCTCGGGCCAGACCCTCACTTTCCCGGCCCGGACGTTCCATACCCTCCGCGTGACGATCGACGGCACGACGAACGACACGGCGCCACCACTGACGGCTTCCGCCATCGGTTTCTCCGAGGTCGAGATCCCCGGCCAGCAGGTGCACCAGGTGATCGAGATGCCCACCCAGATGCTCTCCACGCTCGGGACCTCCTCCGCCGCCGACCGTCTCACCGTCGTGATGACCCGCCAGCGCACGTCGCAGTTCCCGCCGCGCAGCGACCCCGAGACGACGATCTCGCGCCAGTTCACGCTCCCGACCGCCCGCACGTTCTCACTGTCGGGCAGCGCGAGCCTCTCCGCGTTGATCCCCGATGACGAAATCGACCGGCTGGTGGGCCGCACGGACATCGCGTCAACCGACCTCCAGGATGCGTACTCCTCGGGACGGCTGCCCGGCGATCTCCAGTCCACCGCATCGGCCACGCTCGACGGCAACACCTCGACAGCCTGGATGCCCGGACTCGGATCGAACGCCCAGGTCGGCTCGACACTCACCTACGACCTCAAGAAGCCGCAATCACTCGGCAGCCTGGCCATGCAGGTGATCGCGGACGGCCGGCACTCCGTCCCCACCGCCATGACGATCACCTCCGGCGGCCAGGTCCGGCGGGTGACGCTCCCGCCCATCGCCGACAGCAACGTCCCCGGGGCGGTGACCACGGTGCCGGTCTCCTTCCCCGCGCTGACCGGCACGCACTTCTCCGTCACGTTCACCGCCGTTCGGCCCGAGTACGCCGCGAATTACTACTCCGCCGGGCCCTTGGCACTGCCGCTGGGAATCGCCGAGATCGGGATCCCCGGCGTGCAGTCAGCCCCCGTGCCGGCGAACATCCCCGGGAACTGTGTCTCCACCCTGTTGACCATCGACGGCCAGCCGGTCGACGTGGCCGTCGTCGGGTCGGCCCAGCACGCGCTCGACAACGGTGAGGCACAGGTCGTGCCCTGCGGTCCCGACGCGAAAGGGATCACGCTGGGCGCCGGACCGCACGTCGTGCAGACGGTGGCCGGCCACAACTCGCCCTGCGCGAGCACCCCCACCACCTGCACCGGATGGAACATCGACCAGCTCGCCCTCGACTCAGCAGCGGGAGGCGGCCCCGGCCCCGCCGTGTTCCCCACGACGGCCGGCACGCCGCAGCTCGCGGCGACCCAGCCCGGTCCGGCCCCGACGGTCACGGCGACGTCGTCACACATCGACAGTCACGGCGCCGCCGTCTCGAGAGCCGCGCAGTCCTTCGAACTCGTGCTGGGCCAGAGCGTCAACAAGGGTTGGCAGGCCGTGGCCGAGCCGGGTCCCGGTGCCGTGGCCGGCTCGCACGCGGTGGGCCTCGGGGCTCCCCAGCTCGTCGACGGCTTCGCCAACGGATGGCACGTCAGTGCGGCGGACCTGCACGAGCTCGGGGGCCCGGGCTTCTCGATCGAGCTGACCTGGACCCCCCAGCGCGAGGTGTGGGCCGCGCTGGCGGTGTCCGCGGCGACCCTGGTCCTGTGCCTGCTGCTCGGCTTCCTCCCCGCCCGCGCCCGCCGATGGGTGCGCGGCAAGCTCCCGCGCTGGCTGCGTGGGCCGGCCGGGCCCGACGCCCCGGAGCGGCCGACCGAGCCCTTCGATCCGGCGGCCCTGGCCATGCCCTACACACCGCCGCCCAGGGACCAGCGCCAGCGCGGCTGGCGGCGCTACCCCAGGGCTCTGCTCATCGGCATCATCACCGGTGGGGTGGCGGCCCTCGTGACCCCACCGGTGGCCGGGCTCGTCGTCGCGGGGGTCGTGACGCTCGGGCTACTGGTCCCGTGGGCCCGCGCCGCGGCAAGCGTGGGGGCGGTGGCGTTGATCGTCGCCGGCAGCATCAACGTGGTGCAGGGACAGAACGTGCACCACTACCTGCCGGGCTCCAACTGGGCCGGATCCTTCGTCAAGGCCGGCAACCTCATCTGGCTCGGCATGGTCCTGTTGGTCGCCGACGCGGTGATCTCCGCCCTCGGGCTCCGGGTCAGGAAGCCGCTCGGTCGGCGCGCCATGAGGGCGCAGAGGGTCTTCGCCCGCTCGACGCGGGCACTCCCGCCCGACACGCCGATCGTGGGGATCGACGGCTGACCGTCAGGACGTCGACACGGCCTCGCCGGCCAGCGCCTCGAGGGCGCGCCGCGCGGTGACGTCCCAGGTGAACCACCGGGCCCGCGCCAACGCACCCCTGGAGAGGCGGCTGCGCAGCACCTCGTCGCCCAGCACCCGGCCGAGCGCCACCGAGAGTTCGGCCACGTCGTCCACCAGCAGCCCGGATTCGTCGTCGAGCACGGCGTCGGCGTGGCCCGCGATGGCGGTCGCCACCGCGGGCGTCCCGCAAGCCGCGGCCTCGGTCAGGGTCATGCCCCACCCCTCGCGCTGCGAGCTGCTCGCCACCACCCAGGCCCGCCGGTACCACGACACGAGCTCGTCGTCGTCCACCCGCCCGGGCATGCTGACCCACTCCGTGACGCCGAGCTCATCGCGCAACGCCTCGAGGACGGGCCGCTCGTTGCCCTCACCGATCAGGACCGCCCGCAGCTCGGGCTGTTCGGCCTTCACCTTGGCCAGTGATCGCAGGAGCGCGTCGAAACGCTTGACCGGCATCAGGCGCCCCACCGCCACGACGAGGGGCGTCGTCGAGCGCTGGCCACCCGGCGAGAAGCGGGCGTCCACCCCCGGCGGCGCCACCGTGACGCGCTCGGAGCGCAGGCCGAGCATGTCGACGATCTCGGTGCGCGACGACTCGGACAGGGTCACGATGCGGCTCGAGCGGTAGATGCGCGGCGCGATCCGGCGCTCCATTGTGTCGCCCAGGCGGGCCAGCAGCGGGGGCAGCACCATGCCCCACATCTCGGCATGGACGTGGTGCAGGAAGACCACGCGAGGGCCCCGGTACCACAGCGGGGACAGGAAGGGCATGCCGTTCCAGATCTCGACCAGGGCGTCGCCGGGGCGATGCCCCATGCGGATGCCCTCCCAGGCCGCGCCGGGGAACACTGTGTAGCGCCCCGCTCGCCGCACCACCCTGTAGCCGTCCCGCGTCAGGGCCCGCGGCGCGCCGGGTACGGCCGACGTGCGGAACGTGACGTCGAGGCCCGCCGCGGCCCACAGCGACGCGACCTTGTGGGCGTGGAGCTCGGACCCCCCCGCCTCGGGGTCGTCGAGGTCCCGCCAGGCCACGAAGTGGATGCGGCGGATCCCGGCCTCCGCCGCGATGGACGCCAGCACCTCGGGGTCGGACGGCGCGACGTCGGGGCGCCTTTTTCCGCCGGCCGCCGCCGCGGCCGGCCCCCAGTCGTCACCCATCCGGTCAGGTTAGCCCTGCGGCCTGCTGCCCGACCCGAACCCTCATGTGCACCAGGGTGAACCCCGTCACGATGACCAGCAGCAGGACTGCCTGCACACCCAGGTCGACCAATGCCGTGGCGCGGGGCGCCCCGTGCACCTCGAGCACGGCCGTGGTCAGGGCCGCGGCGCCCCCCACGAGGACGGCCGCCACCCAGCGCCGGCCCACAGCCAGCAGGTACATCGTGAGGACCACCGAGACGCTCAGCAGGATCATGGCCAGCACCAGCGGCGCCAGCGCGTCGGCGGCGGACGTGTAGTCGTGATGGAAGACCACCTGGAGCAGCTCCTCGGGCGCGGCCAGCGCCACGCCCAGCAGGAGCACCGAGGGGACAGCCAGCAGCACCAGGACGACGGCCAGCTGCCGCAGCGCATGCCCGCCCTGGCGCCAACGGATCGCCGCCTCGGGGAGCAGGTAGCCGCCGAGGACGATGGCCCCGAAGACGATGGCCTTGCTCGTGACCGACACCGCGGCGTAGGCCCCACTGTGGGTCGGGTTGTCCCGCCCGACCACCAGCACGTCGACGTTCTGCAGTACCGCCACCATGGACAGCGAGACCGATGCGACCATGAGGTCGACGACCACCGTACGGCGCACCATCGCGCCGCCGTCCAGCACGGGGTCGGGGCGCACCGCCGCGACCCAGCCCCCGGCTGCCCAGACACGGGGACCCTGGCCACCCGACCAAGCCCGCACCGCGGCATAGCGCGCGTGCGCCACCGCCACGACCTCGCCGATCAGGATACCCACCGCGGCACCCGAGGGCCCGTATCCGGCCAGCACCAGCACGAGCACGGCGGCCAGGCGCACCCCTATCTCGACCAGGAGGTTGACCCCCAGCGGCCGGTAGGCGCGGTGGGCCTGCAGGAGCCCGCGGTCGAGCGACAGGAGCACGAAGAAGGCGGCGGCGGTGAGGATCGCCGCGATGCCGATGCCGCTCTGCTGGTTCAGCACCACCGCGACGCTGTGCCGGCTGACGAACACGATGACCGCCCAGATGAGAACGAGTATGGTGCCCTGCCGGTGCACCCGCCCGGCCCAACGCCGGACGAGGTGGCCGCTCCCGTCCTCGTGCCACATTGTCACCCGCCGCACCACGGCCACGACCACCGCCGAGCCGGGCATGGAGAGGATCAGGTACAGGCCGGTCAGCTGGTTCAGGACGCCATAGCTGTGGGGCGTGAGCAGGCGGGCCAGAGCGACGGTGAGGACGACACTGGCCCCGTTGGCGAGCACACCGGCGGCGGCCAGCGGGCCGGCCTGCAGCAGGCCGGCCCGCATCGACTCGACCCCGGGCCGCGCCTCCGGACCGAGGAGGAGCTCCGCCCCGAGGTTGGGACCGACGGCATTGGGTGCGAGCGACATCGCCGCCGGCACGGACTCCACCACGACCTCGGCCGCTGGTGCCTCCGGCGGCTCGTGGCCTGTCACCCCTGGACCCTTGCCGCTGTCTCGTCCTCCATGCCGATGCGATCGATCTCGGGCAGGATCTGGCGCTGCAGGAGTTCGCCCCCCGCCGCGCTTATGTGGATGCCGTCGGGTAACCGCACGTCGACGCCATGGAGCGAGGCGGTGTAGGCCCCGCGGGGGCTGAGCATCCGGTTGAGGTCGATCACGCTGACCTGGCGCGGATCCGAGCGCGCCACCTGGCGCACCAGTGCGTTGTAGGCCTGCACGCGGGCCGGCGTGTTCTCCGACCAGGGCAGGCCGTCGGGCTGCCGGTCATTCGGGTCGATGTAGGGCATGGTGAACAGCACCACTCTGGCACCAAACGTGTGGAAGATGGAGATGGCCGCCCGGAACTCCGCGGTGAGGTGTGCGTCCCATGCGGGCTCGCCGACGTGTACCCACTGGCCGTTGAGGAGGTGGTCCGTCACCTCCCAGCGCCCCAGCCCCAAGGCGACCACCTGCGGCCGCTCCGCCGCCGTCAGGAAGGGCCAAAGGCCTCGCCATTTGTCGCACCCCTGCGTGGAGGGTCCGGGACTGCCCGCGACGAAGGCCTCGAGACTCGGGTCCAGGTCGCAGCCGATGGTGCCATGATCCGAGACCGTCACGCCGTACTCTGCCTGCGAGTCCACGGACAGCCCCATGCCCAGGGTGAGTGCGATGGAATCGCCCAGGATGAGGAGCCGGACGGGGCGCCGGCCGTAGGCCCCCGAGCGCTGCAGCGCCGCGTGCTCAGACGCGTCGAGCCCGGGCGGGAGCGGGAACGCCACCCGGGCGCCCCCCGAGGTCGCGACCGGGGCGTCCGCCCGTACCGCCGGGGCCGCCCCCACGGGTGTCGGCACGCGGGCGGACAGGCAGAGGCAGCCGAGCATGCCGGCCGCGCCCA
>Ga0116219_10001944_pt1 | contig 18300 bp, 15 predicted proteins | sample Sb_taG_4_FD_91019 | JGI IMG/M metagenome (GOLD analysis project Ga0116219, IMG submission 91019) | Peat soil microbial communities from Weissenstadt, Germany - Sb_50d_6_BS metaG | ecosystem: Environmental > Terrestrial > Soil > Wetlands > Peat | place: Germany: Weissenstadt | collected 2010-09-21
CTTGCCTTTGATCTGGAGCGAGTTTAACGCCACTTACAAAAACATGCCCGAGGTTACGGACTCGACTTATATGGGGCCTTGGCTGGCCGACACCATCCGTCAGTGTGATGGCCTGGTCAGCATGATGTCGTATTGGACTTTCTCCGACGTGTTCGAAGAGCAAGGCGTGGTGAAAACGCCTTTCTACGGCGGTTACGGACTGATCGCCGCGGGCGGCATTCCAAAGCCGGCTTACAACGCTTTCAAGCTGCTGCACAAGCTCGGAGATCAGCGCATTGCGCTCGATTCCGATTCCGCCCTACTTACTCGCAGGCGCGATGGCGCCTTGGTGCTTGCGGTGTGGAATTACGCTCCGCCCGGCCAGTCGGGTTCGCCGAGGACCGTCACTCTGCAGCTAAAGAATACGAAACTACGGCGAGCTACTATCGCACTGTTGGATCGCGAACACGGCGACTACCATTCCGCCTACGAAAAGATCGGTTCACCCCAATATCCCACGCAGGCCCAAATCCGGGAGCTGCGCAAGGCCACTGAACTCCCCGACCCGGAGACTCGCGGCCTGAAGAATAATGAGTTGACCATCGCGCTGCCCGCGCAGAGCTTGGCAGTCATAGAACTGAAGTAACGGAAGCTGTCACTCCCCGAAGAAGCATGAACCGCGGCCACTATTCTGTGGGCTTTGTTTCCGAGGCATGGGAGGGTTTGAATCCAGCGCGCTCCATGCCGCGCAGCGCCTCCGGATTCTTCATGAACGTTTCCCAAACAAATCCAGTACGCGCGTTTTCTGCCATCAGCATGGTGATCCCCGTGTCGATGCCAATCACATCCGTGTCATACCAGTTTTTCAGCGGATTGAGCGCATTCACGAATCCGTATCGGCTCCATGTAGCTCCGTAATGATTCCTGATGTTTTGCAGGACGCGCATCACAGGCTGCGGCAAGAAGGGCAGGGAACCCGCCGAAGCGCTCGGAACAACGGTTCCATCAATCGGTCCCATCGACGGCGGCCCTCCCCAAATCACGTAGCCCTTCTGCGAATCCGAAGCCGTAATACCCCACAGATCGTCGCTGTAATACGGAAACTGCTTTGCCAGTTCCAAACAGAATCGGCGATGGACATCGGTGGCAATCATCGAGTTATGAAAATAGTCCGCATACTTGTCGCGTTTGCCGCGGAAATCAAACCAGGCCTGAGAGTATTGATGGACGAATAGAGGCGCGAACGAACCGATGTACCGAAGGCCATCATATTCAAACGTGCTTCGCTTCCAGGCATTCCAGGTTTCAACCCGCAAGGGATAAGCAGCAGAGCCGAGTCCCAGCAGGTACATCATCATCAGCTCGCTGTAGTTGTCCCATCGGTACGGCAGGAAACCAATTTCGGGGGTCCATCCGTGCGGCAATAATGACGTGTCCTCCGAAAGCCAGGTCCAATCCACGCGATTAAAAATCTCGTACGCCAACAGACTGATTTCCGAATGCTGGAAGTGTTGCCGGCAGGTAAGGATCCCACAAAGCAAAATGGCTGTGTCGACGGATGACACTTCGGAATCCCAGACTCTCTCGCCAGTGTTGATATTGGCGAAGTGGTAGAAAAATCCTCGATGCGTCGGCAACTTTTTCCATAAGAAGCGCAAACTGGCTACGACGCGCTCGCGTGCCTCCGCCAAAGACACATAGCCACGCTTCTGTCCGATGCAGAGTGCGGTCAGCCCAAAGCCAGTTGCCGCGATGCTCGCCACAACCCCGGTGTCATTGGTGCGCACGTTGCATCGATCCTTCACCATGCCGGTTTGCGGGTTGGCTTGTTCCCAGAAAAAAAGAAAATTTGCTTTCTCCAGTTCCTCCAGGAGTTGGTCGTCGGCCTGCGAAATATATGTTTGGGTTGGGGCGCTTGCTGGCTTAGGGTGTTGTTCCGGCGATGCAGCGAGAAGGGACGAAACACCCCACGTGAAGGGCAGGCAGACGCCCAGCCTGGACAACTGCTTCAGCAGATCCCGGCGGGATAGACCCTCAAGTCCGAGATCGTTCTCGCGATTCACGTACACTCAGTGAATTTTAGACGATTTCAGGCCCAGCGTCAGATGAAGGAACCGCAAGTAGCAAAAAGAATCCGGATCCCGGCAATCTAGGGTTCGCGGAATCTTGCATCCAACTAGTTCACAACACGATTGTCATAGAATATTGAACTACGGTGACAGGATGACCCGAGGACGGAAGATTGCCATTTGGGCTGTTGTCGTTGCAATTCTCGTCGGTGCGCTCGCTGCGATCCTGATTGCGATTCACAGGGCGCAACCCATAACCATTAAGGGAGCGGTCCTGAGTCAGGACGCCGATCCGCAGAAGCAATTGCCCATCGCCGACGTTGAAATCGTAGGCACGGACGGTTCGACGGTCAGCAGTTGCAAGTCTGATTCGTCAGGTTTCTTCAGTCTGACCCTGCGCCGGGGACTCAGGCGGCGTCAGGCCGTCACCTTGCGATTCCGGCATCCGGGTTACCAACCCCTCGACCTCAATGAAAATGTTGGAGACAAAATATACCTCGCTCGTATGGTGCCTGTCTCTCATAGAACCCCGGTGACATCCGATCACCCCGAAGTCACGGTTTCCAACGTTCGAGTACGGTACTCCGTAAAAGCCACCACCGAGGCTGATGTCGGCAGCGCCGTGAAAACATTCCAGGTTGCGAACGTCGGCAACGTGGCCTGCAAAGGCCGCCATCCGTGCTCGCCCGACGGAAAGTGGAAGGCCGCCTTGAGCTCTACGTCGTTGGACGCGGGAGAAGGAAACGAATTTCGCAATGCCAGAGTTTCCTGCATCGCGGGACCGTGTCCCTTCACAAGAGTTGAGTTTGAAGACCTGTCGCGCGGCGGCCGGACGGTGAACGTGTCGGTGCGGGATTGGTCGGACACAACTACCTTCCTGGTGGAGGCCGAGGTGGTCCACCCTATGGTCAGCGATATTGTGCGCGAGTCGTATCCCGTGATTTTCGGTCAGGCGCTGAATTTCAGTTTGCCGGCCTCAGCGGAGGGCCCCAGTATCGAAGCTGAGATCAACGGAGACTCGATTGTTTTCCCGCTGGGGCCAGATCTCTTCCTAAGCTGGGCTGATTGCCACGTCAGAGTTGAGAAGGATCAATCAAAAGCCTATCGCTGCGAACTCAAGTCCGGTTATCGGTTTCGATAAGTGATTCTGTGCCTTGGGCTCAAGGTTTATGTCAAAAGAGTCCATCCGTCTGGCTAGTGGCTGGTGGCTCCGCTGTTATTGCTGACTATCAGACTAGAGACGTTCACAGGCTCGAAGTCACCCAAGGTGAGACTTGTAAGGCACGCAAGATCGTTATCGTTCCAGCGGGCGTCGGGTGTCCCGATGAGGCCTCCGCTGTCTCCGTTGTCGGCTAGAATAATTCCATAGTTTCGGAACGCCGTGATGATAATCGCCGCTTGCGGACTCGTGGAGGCGCAAGATGGAGTCGCGACGGAAGCCTTGAGTCGATAGATCTCGCCAGCGGGGCCGGACATGGTGCAACTTGCGGGGGGAGTAGATTGCGAGATTTCCGATTCCGTCGGAATGGAGCCACCTCCGGAAGCCGTGCAACTCCCCACGCCCGCAGTTTGCGTAGCCGGCCAGACCCAGTAGTTCAACATATGATTGAGCGTGAATCGAATGGGATGCTGAATGGTACCTTTCGGTGCGCTGGGCGTGCCGCTGCCGATTACCTCGTCGGCATTGGCGAGCAGCGGCGCCACTGGAAGTCCGGCGGCATCGGATGTTCCATTCCCCTGCGGTGTCAGGTTATTCGAAGACGCGTTGGGCCAAAGCGCGTTCGAGGAGTCGGTCCAGGGTCCGCCTTCATAAATCCCCTGCCACATTTCGTAAAGCGCCGGGTTCTTTCCCCCGCCTGCTTCTACGTAGACCAAAACGTGTCGATCTCCCTGCGAGTTGCTCGTGCCTTCCACCGGAGCATTCGCTGGAATTGGAGCAGACGTAAAGTAGGACTGATATAAGGTGGTCGTGATCGCCACGTCCGCCTGGTTGTAAGGAACTTCAATGGCCGGGATTCCATTTGGAAATGGAGCATTCGAATTGTTCCCGAAGAATGGCTTGACTGTGGCCGGCAAATAGCCGCTGTACATCGGCGCCGCCGGGGACGTATCGATGGGCAGACTGGTCGTGGCTGCGTCCACTCGATGGTGAAAAATAGAAGTCGACGGAAAAATGTTCGCCAGAAACGCATTATTGCCGTTGATCGCGATGCTGATGTTCTGCGTCGCCTGGGTATTTGTCGAATCCGTAACCACAAAGACGGGCGCGTAGGTGCCTTGACCGCCGATCAGTGAACTGCTGAGGTTCCCCGTGCTCGCGTTGAGAGACATCCCCTCAGGCAACGGAGGAAAGTTGGAATTCGTGCTCACGGAATAGGTGTAAGGCGGAAACCCGCCGTTAGCCACGATTTCGCAGCCGCCATACGCCGCCCCTTGTGTTCCGCTCGGACACGAGGTGGTCGTGATCGTCAACGCCCCACCGGCAGCTCCCACGCTGACCTTTGCAGTGGATGTGGCCGACCCAGAGGCATTGGTAGCGGTCAGCGTGTAGGTGGTCGTCGCCGTCGGACTCACGCTCGTCGATCCGCTCGCGGAAGCAGACGTGAATGTTCCCGGCGTGATCGCAATACTCGTCGCTCCCGCTGCCACCCAACTCAGTGTGGTGCTTGCGCCTGAGTTGATGCTGGTCGGACTTGCCGTAAAGGAAGTGATCGCGGGCCCGGAACCTTTTGCAGATGATGAGCTCGACGAACTTGTGCCGCAACCCAGCAGCGCTACACCAGCGAACAGAATCAGGACCAGCGTGTAAAGACGCAGTCGTGAAGAATTGATCCCCCGGGAGCTAATCGCATTTCTGCAAAACCAGTCACTTGTGCTCATGCATAATCCCTTCGTTGCCGTACGGGATCGTTACAACGCACTGATTCCCAGCAAATTCAGTCTATTGGCCCCGCCGTCGCAGGTGTAGCTATCCGTGGTCGTAGCCCCTTGGACCAGCGGCGGAGTGCCGCTTGCCCAATGTTGAAAGCGACGGATGTGTTTGTGCTCATGGATTCTTCGTTGCTGAATTGGGCAAGATCGAAGGTGGGAGCGCTGTCAAGTCCAGATTGTGCATCACCACGATTTGCCACTGTTCGGAATTCTTCTCCATTGTGAAACTCAACAAACCCCGACGATCGGGCCGTGGATTTCCTTGCGCATCCGTCGCGCCCGTCATTTCCCAATGGACATCCACGGCCGCTACATCGGGACGGATGAACCGGGTTTTGATGGCTGAGTAGCTCTGGTGACTGTTCTTAAAGATGCTCGCGAACATCGGCGCGTGGAACTCTTCAATTTTCGATCGTCCGCTCGCGCCTTCGCCCCTCACATTGGTGAAGTCGGCGTCCTCGGCGAACACTGCCGCAAACGCCTTCGCATCACGCCGGTTCCACGCGTCCACGAACCGGTCGATCACCGCTACGATTGCTGGTTGGTCGGTTTCGCCTTTTGTCTGGCCTCGCGCGGTCAAAGGTAATGCTAGAGCAATCGTCAGGCCGGTCAGTAGAAGGTTCCAGTTGAAAGATGTGTCTCTCATAGTGTCCTCCGATTTTGTAGCGGCTCGCCGCCTTGCTGATTGTTGAAGAGCGAGAAAGTCATGCTGACCACTCCGCCAAGCATATTGCCACCGTTGTCGGTGGCGACATTGGATGTCTGCATCAGCGCGGAACTTAGGAAGATGCGGAGCCGCTGCTCGCAGTCTACGCGGCTATGGAAAGAGCCCGCGACAGGAATCCGATGACGATGCAACCGATTTCGAAGCCTCATCGAGACATCTCCTTATGAAAGTTTGGAGCCGGCCATCTGACCAAAATTGGGACCTCAGGGACCAACAACGCTGGTCAGCTTGTTGTTTATGCCCATGACCACGCATACGACCTGCCCAGTGCCCGTGCCCAGCGGCGAACACGCGGGAGTGCCGATCCCGGCTCCGCCGACCAAGGTCCAGCCCGACCATCCAGAGCCGTTGAAAACGTCGGAAAAAAGGGCGCTGTTGTAGGCGACGCCGACACCGTACACTGCGCAGACCAGCTCGCCCGCGGCCTGTGATGTACAACCGGCGTTCTCGCTCACCTCTCCACCCAAACCACCTCCGTAGCCGCTCCAGTCGTTCAGATTCCAACCGCCTCCGTCAAAACGGGTACCGAAAATCCCCAGGCTCGCGGCACCTTGCACGAAGCAAGCAACATTCCCGTCCGAGTTCATGGATGTGCAATCGGGCTCGCCGCCAGCAACTCCGACGATATTGAGGAATCCTTCCCAGGCACCAGCGGCGTAGCGATTGACCAGCGTGGCGTAACCGGTCGTATACACCATACAAATCACGCCGTTGTTGTTGTCGGTAGTGCAGCTTGGCGCAGAGGTGGCAGGGGTCGTAAGTTTGGCGAATGTGCTCCAGTCCGTACCGTTGTAGACGGACCATGCGAGACCGCCGGAAGCACTTCGGGCAGCGCACAGCACTTTCCCTGTCGTGTACTGCGCACAACTTGGCGCCGAATACAGCGCCCCCGTCACCTTGGTTGGGTTGCTCCATACCCCGCTGCTGAAGACCGTTACCTGGAGGTCGCCATTGGTTGCAGTTGCTGCGCAGTACACCTTGCCGGCTCCATCGTTCGTGCAGCTTGGATCGGAGCTGACGGTCCCGGGCAGGATCTTCCACGTTCCCCAGGCTGTCCCGTTGAATTCATTGACCATGATGGCGGACTTGCTGCTCCGCACCGCGCAGGCTACGTGTGCGGTCGAGACAGGAGCGCAGGATGGATTGCCGATCCCAGTGGCATTTCCGGTCGAAATGAAATTACCCCAAGACCCCCATGCCAATGGAGACAATCCCAGCAGAGTAAATAAACCGATCTTCGCGATACGCATCATCATTCTGGATTTCATGTTCTCTCCTCTTTTGTTCGCTCCCGGAAAATGAGGGCGTGTGTTTTTCTGTCTTACTTAAATAGGCGCAAACCACGGGCCGGAACTATCACGTTGAGAAACAAATTTAAATGCGACCCCCGTAATGCGGCAGGCTCAACAGGCGATTACGGGGGCAGGGTTGGGAAATGTTACTTAGTCGCGGTTTGGGCGTCTTCGTCCGCGCTGTCCACGCGCATGCCACTGCTGCCTATGTTCGCTGGCACGTTATTGCCTCCCATATTTAGGACGGACACAACGGTGCGAAACTCGCGTCCCTGGTTTACAACAACGAGTTCCAGGTCAATCCACCCGCCGCTCTTGTAGTTAATCCTGGCGTTCCCGGTGCAGTCGGAGTTGACCTTATAAGTGCCGGTCTCGCCCGTCTGAAATTTGGAAGACTGGTTAGTGCCGTCGATCACGACAAAATCTACCTGCGTGAACTTTCCATTTCCGTCGAAATTGGTCATCGCGACTCCGTTTTGCGGCAGTACGACGCCGTTCCCGGGCAGAATCTGGCCGGAGATGGTTTGGCCATACTGGCCTTTGAGCGACGCATTCGAGCACGCTGCCGCCTGCGCCGGGGATGCTGCCACGAGTGTCAAGCAGGCTACCGCTGCCGCTAATGTTGCTTTGCAGAGCGTTCCTTTACAGAATCCGGTTTTCATTTTCTTGCCTCCTCGAAGATTAATTTTCTGGGCCATAAGACCTCAGTTGTTCGTTCGAGTGGCAGATTGACGTAACTCAGCGAAGTTGGCAATGGCGTGTACCTGACGATTCGCTTACTTCTTCGTTACTCCGCAAGCTGCTGAAACACAGTTGTTTGTCGCTGCCGGACGGAGTCCCTGTAGAATGTTTTCTCCTTATATAGGTGGTGGCGACATGCCCGCGGACGTGGTGAAATTCGGGGATGGCATTGAACTCGACCGCAACGCCTACGAACTGCGCCGCGCCGGCCGGGCTTTAAAACTTGAGAGAATCCCGCTCGATATTTTGCTGCTGCTGGTCGAGCGCGGAGGAGGCCTCGTATCCCGAGAAGACATTGTCGCGAAGATCTGGGGTAAGGACGTTTTCCTGGATACCGATAACAGCATCAACTCCGCAATCCGTAAGATTCGGCAGGTTTTGAAGGATGATCCAGAAAACCCAGTCTTTGTACAAACGGTCACTGGGAAAGGGTATCGATTCATCGCAACGGTGACGGAGAACGGCGTGCCGGGTAGACAGCAGGAGGACGTTCGCAAGTTCGCGGTTAACACTCAAGTACTCGAACCCGATCCAGGCATTTCCCCTGGCCGAGTTGAGAAACCACTCCAACTGAGCAACGCTGAACTCGATGGAGTTCCATCAACATTCTTTTCTTGGAAGTTGAGATGGATGTTCCTTTTGGCCTCGCTCGTTTTGCTTCTGGCCGCCGGTGCTTATGTGATGCACGTGCGGGCGCGGTCAAACTTCACCGCTGCGCAACGCCGAGTGATGCTGGCGGTGCTACCCTTTGCCAACCTGAGCAACGACCCGGAGCAGGAGTATTTTAGCGACGGATTAACGGAAGAGACCATTACAGATTTAGGCGAACTCAACCCGGAACGGTTGAGCGTGATCGCGCGGACGTCGTCCTCGTCCTACAAACACACCAACAAGACAATCGCGCAAATCGGGCATGAATTGGGAGTGGATTACGTTCTAGAGGGTAGCGTCCGGCGGGAGGGTGGGAGCGCTCGCATCAGCGCCCAACTGATTCGGGTCAAGGACCAAGTGCATCTGTGGGCCCACAACTATGACCGCGAAACCGGTGGACTTCTCGCGCTGCAGAACGAACTGGGTAAGGCGATCGCTCAGCAGGTTCAGGTGAAACTCGCCCCGCCTTATGCCGGCCGGTCGACCAATAAGTACGCCCCAAATCCCGAGGCTTACGAGCTCTACCTCAAAGGGCGTTTTTATCTGAACCAGCGGACCTTCCCGGAGATCGATAAGAGCACGGAATATTTTCAACGCGCCATCGAGAAAGATCCCGGTTTTGCGTTGGGCTATGCAGGGCTTGCCGATTCCTACGTGGCGAACGCGATTCGATCCCCGCAGGACTTCTACCCAAAGGCCAAGGCAGCGGATTCCAGGGCACTAGAGCTGGACGACGACCTCGCCGAAGCCCACGCGACATTGGGAGCGGAAAAAGCAGACTTCGAATATGACTGGCAAGGTGCCGAGCAGGAGTTCAAGCGAGCGATCGAACTCAACCCGAACTATGCGGAGGCGCACTTTCGCTATGCGTGGGCTTACTTAACGCCGCTCGGCAGATCAGAACAAGCCATCGCCGAAATGAAGACGGCATTGCAGCTTGATCCCTTCTCCAGAATCTACAATACCGTTTTTGGGCTGACATATTTCTATGCCCGGAAATATGGCCTGGCGGAGGAACAATTCAAAAGGGCGATCGAATTAAATCCTGACTTCTTCGTCACCCACTACCACTTTGCTTGGCTGTACTCCCAAGTCGGACAGTATCCGAATGCCATCAGCGAGATCACGAAGGGACGGTTCCTTGCAGGCGACCATCGCGTGAAAATTGCCGCGTCTGAGGAGATCGCGCTCAGAAAGGCATTCGCAGCAGAAGGAGCCAGGGGATTCTGGCAGCAAATGCAGAAGGAAACGGTGAAACTCGATACCGAAATCGGAGAGTTTGACCTCCCGCAAGTTTATGCCCGGCTCGGAGAAAGCGAAAAAGCGTTGGCAGAACTAGAGAGCAACTATGAAGAACGGAGACCTCTTGGAACGCTTTTGAATGTCGATCCTGCTTTTGATTCGCTGCGATCGGACAAGCGATTCGGGGATCTCGTCCGGCGGATGGGGCTGACGCCGAACGCCAAGGGCGAGTAGAAAACAGAAGCCGATGGCATTTCCTGTCGACATGAAAGTTCCCCAAGACCCTTTTTCATCCGGAGGTTTTGGCCAGATCGCAAACACAAGCGGCCTTCTTACCGTCTCAAGCAGTTGCAGACCCCACTCCAATAGATCCAGCCGCAAAATAAACGAAATTCAGTAAAATGCTCAATAATCTACCCAACGTTGTCAGAGCTCAATGTGCCGCTATAGAATGGAGCGCCGCGATTCGGTAATACTGGAAACAGGAACCATATTTTCTACTCAAGTCTCCTGCGTGAATGACAGCGTGGAGTGTCGTTTCAGGGATGACAATTGCACGGCGATTTTGATGGCCACGCTACAACTTCCACACTAGGTTCGCGCCCCATGTCCCAGTCCCCAAACCCAGCCGCACCGCAACAGGTGGCGCCCCTGCTTGCGTTGGCCACTCAGTTTCTCAGGGCCGGGAGGCCAGCCGATGCGATCACGCCGTTGCGCGATGCGGCGCTGCTACAGCCGTCCAATGCCATCATCCAGCACGATCTTGGCCTCGCCTGCCTCGAAGTCGACCGCATACCCGATGCCATCGTGGCATTGCAGCAGGCCGTCGCCAGCAACCCGCGTTACGTCGATGCATATTTCCGCCTGGGAATCGCCCTTGAGAAGTTTGGCAACATCGGCGGGGCGCTCGCAGCGTACGACCGCGCCACTCAGCTGCTGCCATCCCTGACCGAGGCATGGTTCCGCGCCGGCGCCCTGGTTTACACGCTGGGCCATGTCGGCGAGGCGATCGGCTGTTTCCGGCGCGCGGCGGCAACCGGAGGTAGGTCCAGCTTCGGCCGCCTTGGCAAGGCGCGGGCGCTGGTGATCGAGGATCGCAATCAGGAAGCTGAACAGGTATTGCGCGAGATGCTGGTGGCCGATCCGAGGAACGCCATGGCGTATGATCTGCTGGGCAGCGTACTCTCCGAGTTTGGCCGCTTCGAGGAGGCCCGTGCGTGCTTCGAGCGGACGGTCGCGATCGCGCCGCTGCTGGCGGGAAGCTACTACGATCTGGTCCGGTGCCGCCCGGTCACGAGCGGTGACAAGGATCTACTGCAAGAGATGCAGTCCGCCTTTGCCACGCCGGGACTGGAATTGGGCCAACGCCAGCGGCTTCACCTCGCGATTGGCAAGGCGGCGGAGGACCTTGGCGATCACGCTCTGGCCATGCACCATTTCGACGCCGCGGACGCCGTGCGCCGCGGCGCTGCGTCGTTCGACTCGGCCGCGTTCTCCATCGAGATCGACCAACTGATTGCCCGCTGCACACCGGAATTCATCGCGCGGGCGCCCGAACTCGGCAGCCGCGATGCGACGCCGGTGCTGATCATCGGCATGCCGCGGTCCGGCACAACTCTCGTCGAGCAGATCGTCTCCATGCATCCCGAGGTTGGGGCCGGCGGCGAATTGAATTTCTGGAACCACCGCGGGGCTGAGTGGCACGGCTCCGGCGCGGCCGGGGCACCGTTTTTCAGCAAGGCGGCGTCAGACTATCTCGGCGTGCTGCGCGCGATCGCGCCGACGGCGGCGCGAGTGACCGACAAGATGCCGTTCAACTTCCTTTGGGCCGGGCTGATCCACGTGGCATTTCCGCGCGCCATCATCATCCATTGCCGCCGCGCTGCAATCGACACGGCGCTGTCAATCCATCAAACTCATTTCCATCTGAGCATGCCGTTTCCGACCGGAGGCGCCGAACTGGTCGCGTACTTCCGCAGCTACCAGCGGCTCATCGATCATTGGCGGAGCGTGCTGCCGGGGGATCGCTTCCTCGAGGTCGATTACGAGGACCTGACCCGCGCGCCCGAACCAGTCATCCGGCGAATCATCGCGGCCTGCGGCCTGGCGTGGCACGACGCATGCCTGCGCCCCGAATCCAATGCGCGCGCGGTGAAGACCCCCAGCAAGTGGCAGGCTCGGCAGCCGATCTATCGCACCTCCGTCGAGCGCTGGCGACGCTACGAACCCTGGCTGGGCCCCCTGCGCGCGCTGGTCGATGTTAAGCAGAATCTATGACGCGGGTGTCGCCCGATCGTGATTGGACTAAAGCCCCCGATGTCAACGGAAAGACTCGACGCGGGGGGCAAGATGAGCATAACCGCGATGTTTCACCGTCCTCAAGGGCAAGACTGCTCCAGCACCGCTCAGAGCAAGCTGCATACCATGACATTCGTTCGCTGAGACTAGTGAGTCACACGGAATTCCACGTTACTCGTAAGTGTGCCCCTCGGCGTGGTCACCTTTATCTGCCCGCTGGTTGCGCCTGCAGGCACAGTGGTTATGACCTCCGATTTCGATACGATCTGAAAGGTTGCTGGCGTGCCGTGAAAACTGACGCCGCTTGTTCCTGTCAGATTGGTTCCTAAGAGAATTACCTTGCGTCCCGCCTTGCCAAAGTCGGGATTGGCCTCCACAAACGCATGTAAGCCGGCGTTTAGGCTAAACAAAGTGCCGCACCCACCGAAGCAGGCATTAAGGTTTCCACCGTTAATCGTTGTGCCATAAAAAATGCCATCGGTGGCCTGTGTCAGCACGGACGGTCCCGAGCCATCTGCACAATTGGACTGCGAGCAGAAGTTATACAACGTAGTAAATCCAGTCGAGTTCAGCAGGAAAAGCGTGCCTCCGTCGCCGTTTGCGCCTTCATACTCAGTCGAACCGTAGAAGGCGCCGTCGCTAGCCTGCATGATCCCCTCGGGAAAGCCGCCGTCCGTGCCTTCGAAAGTATGGATAGTGGTGGGCTGCCCGGACGGAGCCATCTCGAAGAGGGTGCCCAAGTGGCCGGTGCCTCCCTGGTTCGTCGCGCCATAGAGGTTCCCGCTCGCGGCTTGCACCAATTGACCCACTGGATATGCGCCGTCAGAGCAGCTTGGGTATCCAGAGCGGCAAAAGCTGTAAAGGCTGGTCAACGTGCCGTCGAGTTTGAGTTCAAACACAGTTCCGTAAAGCCCGGGGCCACCGTTTACGACCCCGCCGCCCTCCGCGGTTGTCCCGTAGAGATTGCCATTTCTTGCCTGAATTAAGCCAAAGGTGGGTTGTATGCCATCAGAACAGTCGGGATAATTTGTGCAAAAAGTATGTATCGTCGTCAGCTTGCCTTGCAAGGTGATTTCGAAAAGTGTGCCCATGCCAAAATTGACACCGTTTCCACCAATGCCAGTTTCGCCATAGAGTTTACCGTTGCTGGCTTGCAGCAACGCGCCCTCCGGGCTGGCACCGTCAGCGCAATTCGCCAGTGCGCAGAAGCTATACAGGGTTGTCAGTTTGCCTTTTGGAGTGATTCGGAAGATGGTTCCACAACCATATTGGCAGTTAGGACCGTTATTCGGACCACCTTGCATCGTGGTTCCGTAGAAATTTCCGTCGCTGGCTTGAATGAGCGCGCCGTTCGGGGTCATGCCATCAGGGCAGGGAAGCTTACCTCCGGAACAGAACTTATAGAACGTCGTTAGTTTCCCCTGATGGTCGATTTTGAACAATGTACCGCAGCTGCCAGCGCAGACATCCAGCCCGCCTTCAGTGGTGTAACCGTAGAGGTTGCCGTCCGTAGCTTGAATCAGAGTGGATTCAGGGGCCGCACCGTCTGTGAAGTTGAAATCCAGGAGATTGGTAAAGGTTTGGGCGGGCGAAACCGCTGCGGCAAAGAGTAGCCACAATGCAAAAACTGCTTTCTCGCAGGAAGACTTCATCGGCAATTACTCCTTAGCTGCTCTGCTCGTTCCACCGGAATTATATGTCTGGGGCTCACTACGGTACATACGGAAGAATGGCCCTAGGCCAAACGTTTCATTGACGCGCAACTCCGGTCCGCCCAAGCCGGTTTCGACTTCCCATCACACCGAACTATGATGCCAGTCACTGAAGGTGTAGACTTAACGGGCTAATTTTCGGCTAGAGGCTCCAGATCCGGCGTGTTCCGAAGCCGAAAGAAAGTCCGAGCCTTGCATGAAATCGATGCTTAAAACTCTAGCGCTGTTTGCGCTCGCTGCGGCTGGGCCAGACCTCACCCAAGCGCAGATCTCGAACTTTCAGCACATCGTGATCATCGACCAGGAGAACCGCACTCCGGACAACCTCTTCCAGGGTTTGTGTGGCACGAACCGCACCCTGTGCCCCACCCCTTACGATCTGCAAGACTATGGCACCGATAACAAGGGCCACATGATTCCGCTAACGCAAGTCCCATTGGGAAGTCTCTACGATCCGGATCATAGCCATCAGGGCTTCGTCCAAATGTGCGACTTAGACACTACGACCAATCAGTGCAAGGTGGACGGCCTGAGCAGCACCAACTGCAGCACCGGCAGATGTTCGTTTGACTATGTCAATCCTGTCGACGTTGCTCCCTACGTCACCTTGGCGCAGCAGTACGGCTGGGCCAATTTTATGTTTCAGACCAACCAGGGTCCCAGCCCGGCTGCACACCAATTCATTTTTGGAGGAACATCCGCACCCAGCGCAGACGACGATAGTGCTGCGATATTCGTCGCCGAGTGGCGTAGTGCGCAGGGATGCCTGGCGCCGCTGAATGCGATCTACAAGTTGGTTTCTCCCAAATCCGCACCCAATGAGTACAACCTGGTCAATAATCCTTTGGGCACAGTGTGCTTCACGCACGACACCATGGCTACGCTGCTTGACAGTCACATCCCGCAACTCAGTTGGAAATACTACACTCCTGGTGCTAGTTCGATCTGGACCGCCCCAAACTGGATTCGGGAGATATGTCAGCCCAACAGCAATTACACGCTGTGCGCCGGCCCGGAATGGAGGAGTGATGTCGACCTCAAGCCGGTCGACGTATTGACCGACATCGGAGCCTGCAATCTTCGGAGCGTAGTCTGGGTCATTCCCACCGGACAGAACTCCGACCACCCGGGGAACGGTCACACTGGCGGGCCATCCTGGGTATCTTCCATCGTCAATAAGATTGGCAAGAGCCCGTGCACGGACACGGTAAATGGCCAGAAAGTAACTTATTGGCAGGACACAGCAATTCTCATTACCTGGGATGACTGGGGAGGTTGGTATGATCACGAGCCCCCAACTCTGTTGTCAGTGCCAGGGCAAGGTCAAGGGGATTATCAGTACGGCTTCCGTGTACCGCTGGTGGTAGTTTCGGCATACACCGCGCTGGGATATGTTAACAATGACCGGCAGGATTTCGGGAGCATTCTCCGGTTTATCGAAAACAACTTCGGCATGGCGGAGGGCGCGCTTAATTTCGCTGACCAACGTGCCGCCACTGATCTCACCGGCTTTTTTAACTTTAGTCAATCGCCTCGAACGTTCACACCCATTCGGGCTCCTCTTGGCGAGGAATTTTTCCTCAATGACAAGCGGCCCATGGAACCTCCCGATACTGACTAGAAGACGGGGCTGGCCCACCTTTACGCCGCAAAGGTGGGCCAGCCTCGTCCGCGAAATGTCTTCTTCACACGCACGGCGGTGGCGTTACAGGCACACGACTCCATTTGATTTGTGTGTGCCATCGCCTCATTCCTTTCTGCTCTAGTTTTCAGCATCAAGGGGCATAGTGAGTAAAGACAAGGTCGGTCGCTTTGGCCTTCTCATGGCAGGGGAAGCAGGGTTTCATGAAAGCCGCGTCGGCAGGTTTGCCGTCCTGGAAGTGACCAAAGCCCCAGCCTCCGGTGGCGGCGTACTTGGTTGAGTCCTTGACCATAAACTGAATGTTCGTGGGGGGCCCGGGAACGAAAGATTGGGCTTGGCCAAAGACTTTATTGTTTTCATCTGATGGAACGTTACGGTAATGCAACGCGGCGATGATCGTGCCGTCCGGGTACGGAAGCTTCCCATCCCGGAAGGCGTTGAACGCTACATCGTTACCCAAGACAGCGCCTAAACTGTTGAGCTTGCCTGCTTCATGGGCCGAGGAGATCCACTTCCAATCGCGGTACCCGTGAGGGATTTCGGTAACGAAGGGTGGGGCGGATTGGCCATCCGCACGTCCTGGTGCGGGTGCAATGAGGGCGACAAGGCCGGCCATGGTTGCCACTGCAACCACGAAGAATGTGAAATGTTTCATAAGGTTTCCTCCGTTCAATATGCTCAGGTAAGCAGAAATCGGCAGTCCCAAAAAGTCTGCCCGGCAGATCAAACGCGAGAATGTTTTGCGGTGTTCTAGGCTACTGCTTCGATGCTTGTCGAACAGGTCGCGTGACCGCATTCGCAAGCGATCTCCACCTCACCCGATCCGGCATCGCTGCAAGATTCACTACAGTATTTTTTGCCACCTTCCACCGGACAGGTGCAGGGAATGTGGGCACAGGTGTTTTGCTCAGGTGTTGTCATAAGTTTTTGCTCCATTCACTTCGGAATGAAAGAACGCTCGCCATTATAGCGCCCCAGAGGGTCAGGAAGTAGCGCTCCCAGAACATTGGAGAATAATTAACTGTCGCGTTAACAGCCATAGCACTCAAAACGCCTCATAGATTGAAATGGCGATTTTGCAAGAGTTGCGATGAGAGGCTATTTTCTTCCGCGAGCCAGCTCGCCTAACGTTTCGGGCTGCACGGTAATCACATCAGGGTCCTTCGTCTGGCCTGCGATGATTGGCTTGTTCGCGACGGTCTCGTAAGCGTAGCCAGTCAGGGTGCCGCTCACATCGTCGAATTGCCGATGGTGCCCAAGCGTGACGCTGAGTCTGGCCCAGCCGTAGTGAACTTTGCGGTGAACCACGAACTTTAATCCCAAATATCGATCTCTGACACCGTTACCTTTGCCGGCCCACGGGCCTAGGACGGAATCTTGGCTGCCGACACCGTCGAAAAGTTCTACCGCCATAAATGCGTGACGAACAGGGAATTTGCGTTCTGGTCCGATTCGGGCGCCTGCGGGCAAAGCGGAGGCAGCAGAGAAAAAATAGCTGCTGTGATTAAGACGTCTCCCGGCGACCGCGTTGTTGCGGTATCCGGATGGGTCGAGCCCTACCTCGAACGAACCGCTGCCCGCGTAAATCGTCGTGCGCAGTGCAAAATCCTTGATGCCGTCGCGGTTGAGATCAATGTATAGGGGCACGCCTGCGCGCGTTACTTGATGCGTTTCCGTATAAACAACTTTCGCCTCGGAGGCTCTGGCCAGCGACAGCACATTTACTCCGGCTGCGCTTGCCACCAGCGCATACGTATTGAGTTGCCGGTTAAGGGAATCGGAAATTTTGTATTTCTTGCGGGGCCGGGGAGCGCTGGACATAGGTCTTCCTCCGAAGGCGTTTCATTATCCGTTGCGCGCGTCACCATCCGCGAGAAGAAAGTTCCATTTAACGGAAAATTTACCTGATGGTCACAGAGCCGTCACAGGTCGTCTGTAAAGATTAGCGCTAGTACTATTGCACCGCTCGTAGTTCCACGCCGATGTCTCACAACCTATCCCAGTTGCGTAATAAAAAAATTTGAAGAGGAGAACGGTACATGTCTCGAAAAACATCCAAGTTTCGAAAAATGTTTCGAAATAAATCTCGGATCAACCGTTTGCGTCCGCTCGCCGGCCTGCTGGCGGCGGGGTTGAGCCTTCCGGGGCTCGCCGCGGCTCAATCTAAGGAGTTCCCCACCTACGTCACCGGCCCGCAGCCGAACGGTTCGTGGGTCGTCAGCAGTGGCCAAGTCATCACCCCAGTCGGCGTCCAAGTCAACCTCGGCGACCGGGTGCGCGCGAAGGCCATCGCGCTGAACCCCAATCTCCGCACTCACACTGCCGCCGTCCTCACCCTGGGCGTGAGTTCGTCGGACGTTACCGCCGGAGCTGTCGAGGTCTTCGACACCAACACCGGCATCGTCCTGCAGGACTACATCACCTTCGGAGTGGATTCGAGCGGCAGCTTTGGCGGCATAGCCTACTCGGCGGACGGCAAGCACCTGGTGTTCAGCCAGGACAGTAGCAATGTCACCATCACCAACGTCACGGAAGAGGGCCTGCTGGAAGATAACGCACAGGTCAGTGTGCCCCCGAATAATTCCTTCATCGAATGCTTTCAGAACAGCCCTCCGGGCGCTTATGGCGTACCCTGCGGCACGTTCTATACTGCGAGTACTTCTTATCCCGGCGGCCTGGCGATCTCACAGGATGGCAAGAGTGCTTACGCCCTGCTGAACCAGAACGATACGCTCGCCCAGATCGACTTGACCACAGATACGCAGGGTGAGCAGATCCGCGTCGGCAACGCGCCGCACAGCATCCTGATCGACAGCAAGGGCACGACCGCCTACGTCAGCAACGAAGGTGGCCGGGCCGCTACGGAGTCGGACTTCCAGATCTGGTCCGCCGGCACTGAAATCGTCGCCGACCCAGTGGTTGGCGCCGCGATCACTGGTACCGTTTCTGTGGTTGATCTGCCTTCGATGACGGTCAAAGGAAACATCTCGACTGGTCTGCACCCGACCGGGATGGC
>Ga0116219_10001955_pt1 | contig 18216 bp, 15 predicted proteins | sample Sb_taG_4_FD_91019 | JGI IMG/M metagenome (GOLD analysis project Ga0116219, IMG submission 91019) | Peat soil microbial communities from Weissenstadt, Germany - Sb_50d_6_BS metaG | ecosystem: Environmental > Terrestrial > Soil > Wetlands > Peat | place: Germany: Weissenstadt | collected 2010-09-21
GCGAAAAGCCTGATGCGGATGCTCGGTCCCCGTGGCAATCCGCAGGCTCGCAACTTGTTCGAGATCGTCGCCTATTTGCAGCAAGCGGAAGGCGTGCGCTTCGAGATCCGGCCGGCCCGCGCTGCTCTTCGCAGGAAGGTGCGTCCGTCTACCCAGGCAGAAAGACGGGGAAGCGTTGCGGGCCGTTGAATACCAGCGGGCGGATATGCGCCCAAATCGAAGCACTGCAAAATAGGCAATGAGGGAAGGGAGGAAGAATTGAACTAAGGAGAAGTCAAAAGCCGCACACTGGAAAGGCGCAAGGGTGCGCCACCCATAAGCGTTAACTTAAGCGCTGAAAAAACACAAAATGCAGTAATGCGACAGGGTAGTTGCCCTAACAGATTGTGTGAAAAAGTGCTTATCTTAACGCGTATGGGTGCGCCACCCACAGTCCTGCAGTCCTCAATCTCTTGGCCACCCGCCGTCAGCTTGATACCATAGAACAAACCGGGAAGGGCACCATGAGGCTACCTCTTGATGAAGGCTGGACGCGCACTGTAGATGCACTCGCAAAGCTTGCGACGGCGGCGGCGATCATTATCGGGGGTGGATGGACCCTCATTCAGTACAACCTCAACAGAGCAGACCAGCTCCGAGCACAGCAACTGGAAGCGTCGAAACCATTTCTGGAAAGGCGTCTGGAGTTTTACATCGAGTTGACTACGGCGACCTCCACAATTGCGACAAGCAACAACCAAGCGGAAGTCGCTCAGGCCAAGGATAAGTTCTGGATTCTCTATTCAGGTCCGTTGCGTGTTCTGGAGGAGCCCGAACTTCAAACCCGCGTGCAGGCATACGCAGACTGTTTGGAGGATACCTCCAAATGCAAGGGAGCCTCTCTGGCTCAGCTTTCTCAGAACCTGGCAGTTTTCGCTGGTAATTCCGCAGGGAACCAATGGCGATTCGCCGCTCCAGTCCAACTCAGGGCAGTGGCCCAATGAGAGCGGATGTCACCTGACTGTCATTCGATCTGGCCAAAAGATCATCGGGTGGGGCAACTTTGGGTGCCGCGCCTTTGGTTCGAAAAGGTGCGTGCCTTTTGCGGCCGCGTGGTTATTTGAGTGGCTTTTCAATGTCGTCGAGATTCGGGGGCTGTGCGCTCGAAGTAAATTCAGACGAGGGTAGAGCACAGCAAACACAGTATTTCTTTGCGAACTGCTCCTTTAGTTTTGCCTCTTCCAAGTCTGTTTCTGCAGTTGCAATTGCCTCGTAAGTTGCCGACTCCTGGGGCGCGTCTGCTATCGGCTTCCCGCAGCGGTGACAATTAATTGGAAGTTGAGTCATGGTGTGTTCCTTTTCCGCTTTGTGCACACAGATTTCGTAACTCCTCCGCGGGCCACGCGGCCTGAAATATTTTGTGATGTCAGAGTAGATAATTTATTCAGTTGTGTCTACGACTCTTGAGCGAGTTGTTCCTCAAAGGTTATTGGTTATGGTTCGAAAAGGGCGCGCAGCGTAGAGCGCGCGCAAGGCTCGTCCACGCCGGTTGAAATCACCCCGCACAGAACAGCGCGGGACAAGCCTGGGGAAGAAAGATCGCGGAGATTTTGTTTTATTGGGGGGGGCGTCGGTTATGTCGGGCCTCCCGACCATGTCGGGGCAGGCGCCAACCGGGGGGCACCCGGTGGCGCCCAGGGTGATTTTAAACGTCAACCTGCCGGCGAGCGGCCGGCGCGTCGTTACGGTTGTGGTTGGGGCGTGGGCTGCTTTTGTTGCTGCTCCTTCTTCTCCCTGTACCTTCTGGCAACGTCGGCCACGGACTCTTGGGGCGGGTTCGCGTTTACGAAGTCAGTCTGGGAAGTCGCAAGTACTCTCGGCTCAGTCGCGGGACTTGTGGTCTGTGCCGTGGGTGTTGCAGCTTGTGCCGCGGGAACAGGCACCGGTGCAGGCTTCGCAGAAAGCGCGGCTGGAGTGAATTTAGCAGGGTCGAGGGTTGCGTTTCCCTGAATATATGCTGTTATCTTAGTGCCCTTGGGAATAGAGATGTCCTTACCGTGCATCAGCAAGAAGAAAGGCGCAGCGGGCCAAATGATAAGGCTGGTTCCCACCATCGCGCCTACCATTGCACCAGTGTGACCACCACCTTTCCCGCCCTTGGCGGCACTCAACAGCACTCTTTCGCCGTCGGCGAGTCGAACTTTGTCCACGTTCACATCAAGCTTTCCGCCACGGCCCATTCGTTTTTTGGGCTCAGCCACCGTCACCGTGCCCCAGGCTGTAGCACCACGCGGGATTACAAGGATATCTCCTATCATCACGTCGTCCACAACTTCAAAGGCAACTGTGTTTCCCACCCTTTCATCAGCGGAAGAAATGGTTTCTGAGAGTACCAGCATTATGGGTGTCCCCTCTTCTAAAACCATCTTCTGTTCTTGGGCCATCGAAAACGTTGGGCCCAGAACGAGTGCTGACGCAGCAATCCAGGCTGTGGAACGGTTCGGTTTCATCGACCTGTCCCTCCTATGTTTGGATGTTGGAAGGGGAAAACAGATTTTGTAATGGTACTATGCGCACTTCGCCAATATCGACTTGGGGGCTTCTCGCTCGTGCGGGTGGGCGGGCGGTTGAAATCACCGGCCGAAGAGGGAGTTTTGGGAGATGGTGTCTTGTCGGAGCTGAAGCTCTGCCCCCCAGGGAGGACGAGAGGTGAAAGTGACCGGGAGTGCCGACATTTTTGTCCCTGCACATGACAAAACACAACCCTAGAGCACAGGCCCTTCGAGGCTCAGGATAAACAAGAATGCCTGTGCCACTTGCCGAAGCATTGTATGTTGAGGCGGCGAGATATAGATTGGTGGCCAAAGCCGAAAGTCAGAACGGAAATTGGGGCTTTGTTGATACGGAGGAGACAATGTTGCCACGTACGATATTTCTAAGCAGGTTGCTCGGGCTCTACAGCGTTCTCGTGGGGCTGGCTATGGTCGCGCACAGACAGGCGACGATCGAGACGATCCGGGCGATGGTGCACAACGGGCCGGCGCTGTACATTTCTGGTGTGATCGCGCTGGCCGCTGGGCTGGCGATGGTGCTGGGCCACAATGTGTGGAAAGGCGGCGTGCTGCCGGTGGTCGTCACCCTGGTCGGTTGGCTATCGCTGATCAAAGGCCTGGTGATTTTGTTCCTGTCGGCAGAGTTGGAACGGGGATCTATCCTCGGAGGCTACTACGAACAGCGTTTCTACCTGAACGCCGCGATCGCCATTATCGTCGGCGGCTACCTGACCTATGCGGGGTTCATGGCAAAAGCGCGTTAGGCGGCGGAGGACATTTTTGTTTTTTGAGATAGAAGGAGTAACCCAAGAACCACCGGGGCGTCTCACACAGAGATCACAGAGATAGGAGCACAGAGTTCGCAGAGAAGAATAACCCAAGACCCACCCTTCCCGCCGGAGGCGGGGGAAGGATGGGGCACCCGGAAGCGACTTATTTGGTTGGCGCGCTGGCGGCGGAACGCACGGCGGGCCAATTGTAGACCGGATATTTCGGGCGCTTGATGGGCGGCGCCGGATGATCCTTCAGATCCTGGAGCGCGACGGCGACGGCCCGCTCGAGTTGCGGATCGTGGCCTTGACGCCAAGCGGCGGGATTGAACTCGACCTCGATGTCCGGCGAGATGCCGCGATTTTCCACGTCAAACTCACCGGTATCGGGATTGAAGAGGCCGAAGCGCGGCGCAGTGATTCCGCCGCCATCCATCAGCGAAGGATAACCGCCGATGCCGATCAGGCCGCCCCAGGTGCGCGTGCCGATGAGCGGGCCGGTGCCGAGGCGCTTGAACATCCAGGGCAAAGCATCGCCGCCGGAGCCCGCGTATTCATTGATGAGCATGACCTTGGGACCAAGAATGGTTTGCGGAATGTAGGCGTCCTTGCCTTCGCGCGTCATGGCCGCGGCCAGCAGCGGGCGCTTGAGCCAGTCCACGATGTAATCGGCAAGCCAACCGCCGCCGTTGAAGCGCTCGTCGATCACCGCGCCTTGCTTATCCCATTGCGGGAAGTAGTAGCGATTGAAATTGGTGTAGCCGTTCACGCCGGTGTCCGGCAAATAAACGTAGGCGAGGCGGCCGTTGCTGAGCTGGTCGACCTTGCGGCGGTTCTCGTCCATCCAGGCGCGCAAACGCAGCGCACGCTCGGTGGGAATCGGAACAACCGTCACCGCGCGGGCATCTTTTCCGGTGGGATCGGGACCGACCTTCAACTGAACGGCCTTGCCCGCGGTTTCCTGGAAGAAGCTGTAGACCTCGTCGGTGCCCAGGAGTTCGCGGCCATTCACCGCCAGCAGATAATCGCCTTCGTGGACGTTCACGCCGGGCTCGGTGAGCGGAGCGTGCAGGCCGGGATTCCAGTTTTCGCCGTGATAAATGTGCGCGAAGCGATAGCGGCCGTTCTCGATTTTGTAGTCGGCGCCAAGCAGGCCGCCGCTAACGTGCTTCACTTCCGGGCGTTCGCCGCCGTAAATGTAGACGTGCTGCGCGGTGATTTCGCCGAGCATGTCGGCAAAAATGTAGTTGAGATCGACGCGGCTCATGACGTTGTCAACATAGGGCTGATACGCGGCTGCGAGCGCTTTCAAGTTGGCGCCGTGCAGGTTGGGGTCGTAGAAGAAGTCGCGCTCTATGCGCAGGACTTCGCGGAACATCTGCTGCCACTCGGCGCGTGGATCAACTTCAATTTCCATGGCATCAAGCTTCAACGCGCCGCCAGGTTTGCCAGGCTCGCTGGGTTTACCGAGGGCATCGACGGGCTTGATGAACCAGGCGCCGTGGGGACGCCCGCCCCCGCCGCCACCAGCAGCGGAAGGATTCGGTTCGGGTAATTGCTCGTAGAGGGCCTTTTCCGCGTTAGCGGAAATGAAGAAGCCGCCAACATTGTCGAGCAGCTTGTCGGTCTTGCGCGTGCACACATCGAATTTGTGAACAATCTGGCCGGGGTTGCCAGAGTGATCATCCACCTGCGGCCCCTCGAGCAAATAGAGGATGTGTGTTTTTCCGGCGACCATCCGGCCATAGTTCCGGACCGGAAAGGGGAGGGAAAGGATGCGTTGATCGATGTTGTCGAAGTCGATCTTAACCGCCGCAGCTTCCTTGGACTTGTCCTCGTCTTTCTTGGCCTTGGCATCCTTATCTTTGTCTTTATCTTTATCGCTGTCTTTTCCGGCGGCTTCCTTGGATTGCCCCGCGGCGCCCGATTCGCCTTCGGGCTTGCAATCATCGAGATCGGCGATGGGCTTTTCCTTGTTGGCGGCATCGGTTTTGCCGGAGGAAGCGGCGGGAACGGCGACCTTCTCCTCATCGCTCTGCGGAGCGAGAGGCGACTTCAAATCCTTACGAAGCACAATCACGTAGCCCGCGGCCGTCACGGGAACCTTGAATGCGCCCATGCTGCTGGCATTTGCAGGGCCGTCGTCGGTGCTGGCCATGAAGTAGAGATACTTGCCGTTTCTGTCGAAGGCGACAAATGCCGCATCGCTCATGCCGTCCGTCACCTGATGGGGCGTCTTATCGTCCAGGCCATAAAGAAATGCTGCGCGCATCCCGCTGTTGAGCTGGCGCGTGTACGCAACCCAGCGGCTGTCCGGCGACCAGACGGGATTGAAGCCGGAGCCGGGGTCAGCGTCGTAGGTGTTGGTGTCAATCAGGATGGGCGCGCCGCCATCGACGTTCAAATACCAAAGGTTCAGGCGCTTGTCACTGTAGACAATCTTTTTGCTGTCCGGCGACCATGCTGGCGAATAGTAGAAGGTTGTTGGAGTGCCGAGACTGATTTTGCGGACATCGCCTAAACCATCCTGCGAACGCAAATGCAGCGCGTATTCGCCGGATTCATCGGAAAAGGAAGCAATCCACTTTCCATCGGGGGACCAAGCGGGATCGCGGTCCGCGACGCCTGGGGAATTGGTGAGGTTGCGGATGTCGCCGTGCTCGACGGGAACCGTGAGAATCTCGCCGTGGGCTTCAAAGACGGCGCGCGCGCCGGTAGGAGAGATGTTGGCGGCCTCGATGTGCTCGGCGGCCTTGATGAAATGACGGCGGACCGCAGGGAAGTCCCCGGTCACCTGAATGTCCACGGCGTGCTGTTTGCCGCTGGCCGGATCGAAAAGATGGAGGGAGCCGAATTGCTCGTAAACGATGGCGTCCGGGCCGGCCGAGGCGGACTTGATGTCCACGCCGTTGCTGGGAATGGCTTCGCTGACCTGCTTGGAAGAGGTGTCGTAAACGTAGAGATTCACGGGGCCGTTGCGGTCCGAGAGGAAGTAGATGCGGTTGCCGATCCACATGGGAGAGGAGTCGTTGGAATCCTTGCGGGGGACTTTCTCGATGGTGGAATCGGAGAGATTGGCGATCCAGACGGGCGAAGCGGTGCCGCCGCGATAGTGCTTCAAGCCGCGCTGGAAATCCCAATTCTCCCTGAAATTCGTGAATGGAACATAAGCGGCGTGGGAACTGTCGGGAGAGTAGGAGAATTCCTCGGCCATGGGCAGAGGCAGCTCACCGGGCAAGCCACCCTCGATGCCGACGGAGAAGATGCGGTTGAAACTGGAATAGCTATTGCGCGCAGAGCGGAAAAGCACGCGTTTGCCGTCGCGCGTCCAGCCGACGACCTGGTCGGGGTAGGGGTGCGAAGTGAGGCGCTTGGGGACGCCTCCAGCAGCGGGAACCAGGTAGACATCCTGGTTACCATCGTATTCGGCGGTGAAAGCGATGAGTGAGCCGTCGGGCGAGAAGTACGGATCGGATTCGATGCCGACGTCGCTGGTGAGGCGGCGCGCTTCGCCGCCAGTGCGATCCACAATCCAAAGGTCGCCGCCGTAGCTGAAAGCGATCTGCGTGCGGCTGACGGTGGGCTTGCGCAGCAGCAAAGCGGTGTTACTCGATTGCGCCTTTGCGAGTGAAACGCTGAGAAGGAACGCCAGGACCAACAGCAGGGAGGCGAAACAGCGAACAAACAGGGGATTTCTGCGGGCGGACATAATCTCCTCCAGGTATCAAAAGGATTCGACGCATCGGATGGCCAGATGACTCGGCAGTCGGAAGCAATATCGTGCGATTGGCAGGGGAGAGTGTAACACAGGAGAAGGCGGTGAAGGCTTGGGGAGAGGCGATGGGGGAGCCATTCGTTGCTATGGACCAGAAGAGTCAAAATTCCCAGGTGAAAAAACGTCACCTGGGGCACCCAACCCCTTAGGGCGTTGCGGCTGGGCCAGCCGCCAGCTCCGCATGTTGAGGGTTGTCCCCCCCGCCCATCAACCTAAAACTGAGTAGGCACTTCCACGCCTTTGGTCGACAATGGGGGATACACACCGCTTGTGCCTTTGCCATTCGCTCCGACCCAAAGAACAATGACGTCGCGCGGCACATTGGGGTCCATGCCAACTGAATCTCTGCATCTAAGCCCAACGAATCCCAGTGTTCCTTGCAAAGTTGCGGAGGCTTCCGGATGCGCCTGACCAAAGTAAGAATTACTAATGGACACCTGCAGATCGATGGCCGGGGCATCCTTCGGAGCTGCTATCGGTCCCTTTACTCGCCATCCGCTCTCCGCGAGGACTTCGCCAAACTCGCTGGCAAAGGATTGGGTATCGACGCCTTCCGACGCCAGTATCACAGCCTTCTGGTTCTTGTACCGTGAAAGACTGGATATAAGTTTTACCCTCTGCCATTCTGTGAGCCTGCGCTCGACTTGGGCAGCCTCCAGAGAATTCTTATAGCTATTGTCTACTATCCATGCGGCCCCGCCGCCGACGACAAAAAAAACACTGCCAACAAATAGCACGAAGGCTACAGTAGAGTGCGTATGTAAAGCCTCATGAAGTAACTTGACCAGTTCAAACAAAAGACAATCTCCGTAGCAGAAGGCTCAGCGATTGGCATCGAAATTCGCTGTAGTCCATTCTACGCCTTCCATGTCGGAACGAGGTCCATTTGAGATAGCAAATTCCCCGGCCGGAGGACTCACCGCACAAGTTCTTGAAGGCACCACTCGCAGAATTGCACACCAAACGTCGTCATCGAATAAGCGATTGTCGCCAAATCGAGAGCGGAGGTGTTTCGATCCATCCGAATAATCAAGCCGTGCGCCTGCAGCCGCGCGCAAGACACATGGATGTGCGGACTCCTGAACTCTTCATTCAGCTCCCGCATTTTCTTCCAGGTTTCGTTCGCAAGGTTGATATCTGCGACACCAGGACCGTTCTTTACCGTTGGCCCCTGATGCCTCATCATCACACCAAGAATAAAAGCGTCGGATTCCGCGATCTGTGTGGCCGCATCGATCAGTTCACGCTTCTCATAGTTTTCTTTCGGACCAGAGCGGAAGGCATTTGCTAGAACCCGGGATATTCTCCTTACTCGTTGTTTGCTTTTTGCTTCCGCTGATCGAACTACGGCTTCGGAAACTAACTCATTTAACGCCTCACGCTGATCTTTGGTGGCAGAATCAAACGATTCCTGCTTCAGGTCTATCCGTCTTACGTCTTCTACCAGGGATTCAAACAAGTATGTGAGATTCTCTTTGGAGTTCCTTTGGATGGCGTCCAAGGAAAGCTCGGCAAAGTTCAGCAATTCAAAACCGGTAAGGCCAGCAGCTTTCTTAACAATTCCAGCAACTATTTCGATCCCGGGGAAGAACTCCCCTCTCGATTCGGCCGCGAGCTGATTCTTGGCAGCGCTGTAGCTCTCGATCGCCATGGGTTTACCCTCCCATCACGTCCGTCTCTCTATTCTAAGGGGAATCCAGGCGGGTGGCACTGACGATAAATGCAGAACAAAACCCGGACGCCAATCGGGAGATTGGCGTTCCCGAGATGGAAGTCTTTTCGCAAAGGCTAGAGGATTTTCTTGCCGAGGGCGGAGAGGGCGAGTTCGACGCCGAGAAGCGCGGTGCGGTTGTGCTCGTCGATGATGGGATTGATCTCGACGATTTCCATGGAGACCATGGCTTCGCTATCCGCGATCATTTCCATGGCGAGATGCGCTTCACGGTAGGTGACGCCGCCGCGCACAGGCGTGCCCACGCCGGGCGCGTCGCTGGGATCGAGGAAGTCCATATCCAGGCTGACGCAGACGCCGTCGGTATCGTCCATGGCGAATTTTAGGGCGTCGGCCATGACTTCGCGCATGCCGCGCTCATCAATGTCGCGCATGGTGAAGGTTTTCACGCCCAGCTTCTTGATGAGTTTCTTTTCGTGGGAATCCAAATCGCGCACGCCTACCAGAACGACATTCTGGGGCTCGATCTTCGGTTTGTAACCGAAGAGGTCGTGGAGTTCGGGAACGCCGTAGCCCAGAATGGCGGCCAGAGGCATGCCGTGGACGTTGCCCGAAGGCGAAGATTCCGGCGTGTTCATGTCGCTGTGGGCATCGAGCCAGATGCAGCCGATCTGCTTTTTTTCCTTGCGGAAGTGCGCGGCGACTCCGCTGGTAGAACCCGCGGCGATGGAGTGGTCTCCGCCAAGGACCAGAGGCAAGTAACCCTCTTCGAGGGATTTCTGTACGGCGTGGCCCAGGGTTTTGCAGGCGTCGGCGATTTCGTCAACGTATTTGGAGCGTTTTTCGCCGACGGGCATTTCCTCGGGTTGCTTCACGATGATGTTGCCGATGTCCTCGACGTGATGGCCGAGATGTTTGATGCGAGCTTGCAGTCCGGCCGCGCGCAGGGCGGAGGGGCCCATATCCACGCCACGGCGGCTGGCGCCGAGGTCCATGGGAACGCCGATGATGCGAATTTTTTGAGGCATGGGTTGCTCCGTGATTCGTGACTCGCGGACGGAAAGTGACTCTCCAGGCCGCAGAAAAATGTCAGAACAGCTTTCTTCAGGGGCGCTTCGCGCCCTGGGCTGAAGCCCAGGGTCTACCGAGCCCATTGAAAGCCAGGCGGTTAATGTCGGGGCTGAAGCCCCGGCCTCCTAAAGAGAAGAGTTCTCCCGCATGCTGTTAGGGCATTTCCTCAGGGGCGCTTCGCGCCCTGGGCTGAAGCCCAGGGTCTACTGAGCCCATTGAAAGCCACGCAGTTAATGTCGGAGCTAAAGCTCCGACCCCCTAAGTCGGGGGGAGTCCCACAAGCTGCCAGACGATCAAGGTACCGAAAAGCCGATGAAGCGCAGCGGCTGCCCGGGATTAAGGATATACCCGGTAAATCATCCGGGGGAAGGGGATGACTTCGCGGATATGCTCGGTGCCAGTGATCCAAGCGACGGTGCGTTCGAGGCCCAGGCCGAAACCGGCGTGGGGGACGCTACCGTAGCGGCGAAGATCCAGGTACCACTGGAAGGATTCCTCGGGCAAGTTGTTTTCTTTCAGGCGTTTAAGGAGGAGATCGTAGTCGTGGATGCGCTGGCTGCCGCCGATGATTTCGCCGTAGCCCTCGGGAGCGAGCATGTCGAAGGAGAGGGCCAGATCGGGACGCTGGGCGTCCGGCTGCATGTAGAAGGCTTTGATGGCGGTGGGGTAGTGGTGGACCATGACGGGGCGGTCGTAGGCACTGGAGATGATGGTTTCTTCGTCGCCGCCGAAGTCATCGCCGAATTTGGCGGGGTTGCCGTGCTTTTGAAGGACAGCGACGGCCTCTTCGTAGGTGATGCGAGGGAAGGGGGGCTTGATGTTTTCGAGTTTCTTTACATCGCGCTTGAGGGTTTCGAGTTCGCGGGATTTGTTTTTGACGACGCCCTGCACGATGGCACTGACGAGGCCTTCGCCGAGGTCCATCATGTCGGGCAATTCGGCGTAGGCGGCCTCGGGCTCGAGCATCCAGAATTCGGTGAGGTGGCGGCGGGTCTTGGATTTTTCAGCGCGGAATGTTGGGCCGAAGGTGTAAACCTTGCCGAGAGCCATGGCGGTGGCTTCGATGTAGAGCTGGCCGCTTTGCGTGAGGTAGGCCTTCTGGTCGTCGATGTAGTTGACTTCAAAGAGCGTGCTGGTGCCTTCGCAAGCGGCGGGGGTGAACATGGGGGCGTCGGTGAGCGTGTAACCCTGCGAATCCATGAAGGCGCGGGCGGCGCGGACGGCTTCGGCACGGATGCGGAGAATGGCGGCCTGGCGCGGTGTGCGAATCCAGAGATGGCGCTGGTCGAGAAGGAAGTCGACGCCGTGTTCTTTTAGCTGGATGGGGAAGGGCGTGGCTTCGGGAACCTTCTGGACGATCTGGATTTTGCTGACGCCCATTTCGTAGCCGCCGGGGGCGCGCTGCTCGGCGCGGATTTTGCCGGTGACGATGACGCTGGATTCCTGGGTGAGACCTTTGAGGGCCTCGAAGGCTTCGGGATTTTCCTTCAGGGAGCAGACGCCCTGAATGATGCCGGTACCATCGCGAAAGATGGGGAAGAGGAGCTTGCCGGATTCGCGGAGATTGTAAAGCCAGCCGCGGATGGTGACTTCCTGGGAGTCGTATTGGCCTGCGTGTTCAATGGCGATGATGGTCATGGTGAGGTTCTCTGATGAGTCTTCAAACGACCAGTTTAGCAAAGTTGGGGAGAGGTTACCTGTAGGGGACCGCGCTCGATAGAGAACTCAGCGATTCGCCAATATACGAATTGTTTCCAAGCCCAATAGCTTCTCGTCGGCCGTGACCAAAGTCAGATCCAAAACCTGGGCAGTTGCAGCGAGAATTCGGTCGGCCGGGTCCTGATGAAGAGGCAAGTGGCGGGCAGCCAGCGCGATTTCGTGCGTGAAAGGAGCTTCCTGAGTGCCCGCTGTGGCTTTTGCAATCCATTCAGCAACATCAACGTGAAACTTAATTCTTCCTTTGTGATGCAAGGTAAGGATTTCCCAAGTGCTTATGGGAGAGAGCCAGAGTTCATTTTTCTGGTCCTTAAGAATCTGGAGGGTTCGCCGCCCCAAGCGTTTTGGCTCACGAAAAAGCCAGAGCCAGATGTGGGTATCCAGCAGGAGTTTCAATCGCGAAGCGCCTCCCATTCGCTTTCCTCATTTGCCGGAGAGAGTATGTCGCCGGTGATCTCAAAGGTATCTTTCATAGACTCGATCCATGCGGCCCTGTCAAGAACAGCGGTGGGCGGAATCACCTCAGCGACAGTTTTTCCGTGCCGGGTGATGCGAATGGGCATGCGAGTGCGGCGCACTTGCTCCAAGAGGGCCAGGCACTTTGCCTTGAACTCGGAGATGGGGATGTTGACCACTGGAACTCCTTTTGACTATTAATTTTACCATAGTCAAAATAATGGTCAAATCGTTCAAGTCCTTGATCTGGTGTAGCTCTCTTGCCTCCCTCGATTTCCAATGATCGAAGCGCTTTCAATCCTGCTTTTCTTCGAGGCGGGTGAGGGAATTGGCGGCGGCGGAGAGTTGATCGGAGAGTGAAGGGGAGTCGGGGCCGGTTTTTTCTTTGAGTTCGAGGGTGAGGGGAAGATCGAGGCCGGCGGGTGCGGATTTCAGGAGGGCGAGGGCGGCGGGCCAGGCGATGGTGCCGTCGTAGGGCGGGAGATGCTCGTCCTTTTCGCCGTGATTGTCGTGGATATGGGCGCTGGCGACGAGTTCGCGCAGGGGCTCGAAGCCTTTGGCGATGCGCGCGTCTTCCGGGCCTTCGGAGAGATGCGCGTGACCGACATCGAAATTGAAACGGACAGCGGTGAGGCGGGTTTCGTCCACAAAAGCGCGAAGGTAGGCGGGATCGCCCATTTCGGTGGCGGTGTTTTCGAGGCAGATGGTGACGCCGGCGTGGTGCGCGTACAGCGTGAGATGTTCGAGGGAGCTGAAAGCGGCGTCGCGTTTGCGCGGGTCGGCGGCTTCGCGGGAGCCGCCCATGTGCAACACCATGCGAGGAAAGGGGAGATCGTCGGCGACGTCGAGGACGCGCTTCAGTTCGTCCATGGCTTCAATGCGGCGGACGCGTTCCACTTCGCATATGGAGAGAGGGATGCCGCCTTCGCGATTGAGGCTGAGGTCGCGGCTCGTGGGGGCATGCAGCGAAGCTAGCTTCAGGCGATGGTCAGCGAGGGCCTGGGCGATGGCGCGAACTTCCTGCCGGGTGGCGTAGTCAAAGTGGCTACGCGTGGCGAAGATTTCAATGGCTTGGAAGCCGGCACCAGCGATTTGCGTGAGAATTTCCGGCGTGAGTTTTTTGGAGACGAAGAGATAGGTGGAGAGGATTCTGAGCATTGGCGTTCAGGTACATATTAGCGTGAATTTGGAGGTTGGAGAGGGATTCATCGCACAAAAAACGTGCGATGGAAAACCGTACCTCACTTCGCAGACTCCGTTCGGAATGACGGAGGTTGAGTTGGGTGTCGTTAATAGCCAACGGCGGAGCCGGCGTCGCGGGGATCGGCGGCGCCGCAGCGTTCGCCGGTTCTGGCGTCGATGCCGATGGCGTTGACGAGGCCGATCTGGCCGCGGCGTTTAACGGTGTGGCCGCGGGATTTCATCTGCTCTTCCATCTCCGGTGAAAACACCTTCTCCATTTGGATTTCATCGGGGAGCCACTGGTGATGGAAGCGCGGAGCGTTGATGGCGGACTGCGCATCCATGCCAAGGCGCATCCAGTTGAGGATGCTGAGCAGAGTTACGGAAATGATCGTGGGGCCGCCGGGTGAACCGGTGACAAAACTGGGCTGGCCGTTGCGCACGAGAATGGTCGGCGTCATGGAGCTGAGCGGGCGCTTGCCTGGGCCAATCGCATTCGCTTCCGACTGGATCAGGCCAAAGAGGGCGTTGGGCACGCCGGGCTGGGTGGTGAAATCGTCCATCTCGTCGTTGAGGAGGAAGCCGGCCGAAGTTGTGACGTGCGAGCCGTAGCTGTCGTTGAGCGTAGTGGTGCTGGCGACGGCGTTACCGGCAGCATCCACCACGGAAAAATGGGTGGTGTGGGGGCCTTCGCCGAGGCTGACGATGGTTTGAGGCGTCGGGTCAGGACCAGACTCATACAGGCCTTGAGCCTCCAGCCCATGTTCTTCAGGGGTTAAAATCCCTGAATTCACGGCGCTTTTCGGCACGGCTGAAGCCGTGCCCTCCCGGGGACCATTTGCGAAACGCCTTCCCGTACTGAGGGCCTGATTGCAGACGTGAGGATTGCCCGCGTGGACGGATTTGCTGGAGGACGCGCGGCGCGGGTCGATGGTGGCCAGAAGTTCCCTGGCGTAGCAGGGATCGGTGAGGCCCGCGACCGGAACATTCGCGAAATCGGGATCGGCGAGGTAGGCGGCGCGATCGGCGAAAATGCGGCGCATCACTTCGACGACGAAGTGAACGCTTTGTGGGTCGTCCCAGCCGTTCAAGGGGACATCCTGAAGCATGTTGAGTGCTTCGATGATGGCGACGCCACCGGAGCTTGGGGGCGGGGCGGAGAAGACTTCCCAACGATGGGCGTCGGTTGTGTAACTGGCGTGAAGCGCTTCGCGAATTTTCGGCTGGTAATGGGCGAGATCATCGAGGGTGATGAGCCCGCCGAGCGCGGCCATGTCGCGAGCCAACATCTGCGCGGTCTCGCCTTGATAAAACTCAGCGGGGCCATTCCTGGCGATGCGCTTGAGGGTGGCGGCGAGTTCCGGCTGGCGCAGCGTATCTCCGGTGTGAAAGAGTTTGCCGCCGTTCAGGAAAATGCGGCTGCTCATCGAAAAGCGCTGCAGGCCGGGGCGCTCTTCCGTGAGTTCGCGGGCAAGTTTTTCGCTGACTGGGAAGCCTTGTTCGGCCAGGCGAATGGCGGGCTGCATTACGTCGGCGAGTTTCATGGTGCCATGAGTTTTGAGCGCGAGTGCGAGCCCTGCGACCGTGCCGGGTATGGCGACAGAGCGATAGCCGATGGTGGAAGCGTCTTCGTCCAGCTTGCCATCGGGCTTGATGTACATGTCGCGGGTGGCTTTTGCGGGCGCCGTTTCGCGGTAGTCGAAGAAGGTGGTTTTGCCGTTTGCCAGGCGCACGAGCATGAAGCCGCCGCCACCGATGTTTCCCGCGGCGGGTTCGACCACAGCGAGAACGAACGCCGTCGCAACAGCGGCATCCACGGCGTTGCCACCGCATTTCAGGATTTCCACGCCGGCCTGGGAGGCGAGCGGCTCGTCCGTGGCCACCATGCCGTGTGAACTGCGGACGGCTTCGCGCGGCCAGTCTTTGGGAATATCGAAGAGTTCGCGGAATTCAGCGGGAGATTGCGCGGCGGAACGCGCCGGGACAAAAGTGAATAGGAGAAGAATGCTGGTCAGAAAGAAAAAGAGACGCTTCATGATGAAGAGAAAACACTAAGAGATTAATGAGGAAGCGTCAAGGCGCGGGGGCTGGCACGGCAGAGGAGCTGATGCGGAAAAGAGGGACGCTAACACAGAGGTCACAGAGAACGGAACACAGAGAGCATAGAGAAGAGAAAAATGGGAGTGAAGAAAAACATTGTAACGATCGAGGCGAAGAGGGTATGCGGGGGACGGCAATCTCCCAATCAGAAGGTGGACGGGTTGCAAAGACGCCATTCGGGAGAATGGCGTTCCCGGGGAACACAAGATGGCCACCTGAAGGTGGCCGCTACAGGAGATTGCGGCCGGGTGACTACTCCGCGAGGAATTCGATTTGAGGAGGGCCCGGGAGGAGGCCGGCGTCGGTGCCGCGCTCGATCAAGGCACGCACGGCTTTTTTGCCTTTTTCGCCGTAACCGAGGGTCCACTTGTTGACGTACATGCCGACGAATTTGTCAGCGAGTTCGGGATCCATGTCGCGTGCGAATTGCATGGCGTAATTCAGGGCTTCTTCGCGATGCTCGAGGCCATAGGTCACGCTGTCGCGAATGGTCTTGGCGATCAAGCGGCCCAAGTCGGGGCCCAGAGCGCGCCGCACGGCGTTGCCACCGAGGGGGAGCGGGAGGCCCGTGAGTTCCTGCCACCAGATGCCCAGGTCAACGACGCGATGCAGCCCGAGTTGCGGAAAGAAAAGCTGGCCTTCATGAATGAGCAGACCGGCTTCGACAACTTCGTTTTTCACCGCTTCGATGATTTTGTCGAAGGGTATGACTACCGCTTCAAAATCCGGCTCAAAGAGTTTGAGAGTGAGGTAAGCGGAAGTCTTCAGACCGGGCACACCGATGCGCATGCCCTTGAGTTCCTGCGCTTTCAAAGCTTTTGTGGAGACAACGACGGGGCCGTAGCCTTCGCCGAAACTGGCGCCGGTGTCGAGGAGGATGTAGTTGTCGCGCAGGGAAGGATAGGCGGCGAAGCTGAGCGCGGTGACGTCGTAGGTTTCCGACAGCGCGGCTTCATTCAGCGCCTGTATATCCGAAAGGGTGTGAGTGAACTTGAAACCGGGCGTGGGCAATTTGTGCGTGGCCAGGGCATAAAACATGAAGGCGTCGTCCGAATCCGGTGAGTGGGCCAGCTTGATCTCGCGGGTTTCCTTTTCGGTTTTCGATGCCGTTTGTCTTGCAGCCATAGGGGTAAAGTTTCCTCTGCCCCGGAAGAAGGCCCGCGGAGTTGGCTCGACACCCGTTCGGCGCTCCAGAGAGGAAAACTAGGTGGGTCGAGCGACGATAGGACGTGCGTGACTTTCGGCCGGGCTTACTGTTGCCGAAGAGAGACTAGCATAAGACGTGGCCTGCGGACAAACAGGATGGCGAGGGAAGAAGGAGCGAGGTACAGGAGGGAAAGGAGGTGAAAGAGGCAAAGAGGGATTCCTCGCTGCGCAGACTCCGCTCGGAATGACGGGGCCATTTCGGATTGCTAAGGTCGTGGAAGAGTGAAGGAGCGGCTACTAGACGGCGGAAACGAGATGCGCGATGGCATCCTCGAAAGTGACTTTGCCGTCGAGATAGGGCTGCCAGTAAACGGAGAGCAGGCGTGAATACACGTCCCAGCCGCGCTGGGTAAGCTTTTCGCTAAGGCCCGGGGGCACGGTAGTAGTGGTATGCCGTTGCGGAGGGAGATCATCGTCCGGCGCATTTTGCTGCTCGGCTTCCTGCATGATGGGACGAAGCACTTCGCCGGTGGTAAAGAAGATCAAGGCATGCCAGAGGTCGCGGGGGATGGGCTTGTCCCGCTGGCGGCACTCGCGTGTGATGGCCGCTTCGACGGGCCGTGCGATATCGTGGGAGGCCTCGTGGAAGAGCACCTCCAGAGCTTCGGGGCCCTGGTTGCGGGGATCGGTGCTTGCAATGGTGACACGCAGCGGGTCGAGCGTGGTGTAAGCCCCCGCGGAGTTGGCAAAGGCGCAGACCTCAACGCGAATTTTCTCTTTCGGCCACTTTGATTGGTAAATGTCCGCGAGACGCTCGGAGAGGCCAACGCCCTGTTCGCGGACGAGCGGGGACACGCGTACGACCCAGCGGCGGTTGGCGCGGTCGTGGTCCGCCCACCAGTGCGCGCGATAGATGGGAGCGGCCCCCTCCAGGATAATTCCGATATTTCCAGGGAGCCCGGCGTCGCAAGCCGGTAACTTTCTACCCGTGAGTTCGTTGCAATCCTCAAAATCGCCGAGCTGGTTCTTCAGAAGAATCAAGTCAATGTTGACCAGCAGGTCTTTCCCGGCGAAGTTCGAAACATAGTAGGCGACGGCTTGATCCCAGATGCGCTGTTCCGCAGGGGTAAGAGAGGGCTGAGAACTGGGTGATTGTTTCAAGAGCGGCCCGGCAGGCCGGGTAGCGGTCTCGCGCGAATCTTTGGCGGCGGCGCGCGCCCGCGCCGCGTGGTAGAGAAAATGATGGAGGTTCACCCAGAAGCCGCTGTGAAACTCGAAGACCGGCAAGGGGCCATAAATGGAATCTTCGACCTGCTGTCCGAGGGTCCGGGGTGAAGCAGCGGCAGAGAGCAGGCCGAGGCTAAGAAGAAGTGCGACGCGAAAAGAGGCCAGAGGCATAGGCGAAACCGGAATGTTAGCGTACTTCTGGCTCGCGAAGAAAGAAACTGGCGTCAGAATTCCTGATCCTTTTCCGCCAGCCAGCGGTCGAGCCGGGCCTGCTGTTCCGCATCCACCTCCACGAACGCCACACCCATGCCCAGGCCGGGGCTGACGTACACAACGCGGCTAATGGCTTCAAAAATCTCATCATGATGGGTAATCCGCAGGCGGATCCGGGAACCTTGCGGCACAGGATTGAGCGTATCGATGTAGCAGCCGGTGCGGCTGATGTCGGCGGTGCGCGCGCTCAGCTTCGCGCCGCGCGGGAGTTCCACAACATCCGCCGCCAGCACGAGTTGGCATCGCGGCGCACTTCGCCGCTCTACCGTGACATCCGGCATCTCGCTTCTCCTGTCA
>Ga0116219_10001960_pt1 | contig 18181 bp, 17 predicted proteins | sample Sb_taG_4_FD_91019 | JGI IMG/M metagenome (GOLD analysis project Ga0116219, IMG submission 91019) | Peat soil microbial communities from Weissenstadt, Germany - Sb_50d_6_BS metaG | ecosystem: Environmental > Terrestrial > Soil > Wetlands > Peat | place: Germany: Weissenstadt | collected 2010-09-21
CGCTGCGACCCATAGAAGCGCCAACGAGTGTCGAGATCGGTGGCTTGATGGGCTCCAGCGCGCGCTCGAGCCACTGTGGAATTCCCATCGGCTCGTCGGCCCTCACAGCCGCAGATTCTACTGGAGCAAGGATCGCTACCAGCGTATCGAACCGAGCCCCTGCCGCCTTCATCGTCGGCCGACCCATTGACGATGTCGGGATGTCCGGGCTCCGTCGCGGCCGTCATGAAGCGCTGAGCTCCCGCGGTGCGCGCGCGAATTGCATACTGGATCCTCGCATAGGCCGGTTCGCAAGCGATTCCAATGCTCCGTTGGCCGAAGGCCCACACAGGCGGACCGCTAGTGTGCTCACCGTGCCCGATGACCGCCAGCGCGCCCCGCGCCCAGTTGCCGAGCACGGCACGCGGCGCGTGGCCTGCTACCTGGACGCGACCAAGCTGGGCGGTTCGTCGGCCAGCCTGGCGGTGTTGCTCGGTGCGCTGGGCCCGGACATCGACGTCACCGTCATGGGCACTTCGGAGGAGATCGTCTCCTGGGTCGCCGCCGCTCGGCCCGGTACCGCCACCCAGGTCCTGGCCCCAGTGCGGAGCAAGTTCGACCTCCGCTCGATACGGGAGCACATCCGGGCCGTTCGCCGAATTCGACCCGACATCCTCCACGTCAACCTGGACAACCCGTTCACCGCCCCTTACGGGTTGCTGGCCGGAGTGCTCACCCGCACGGTGACGATCGCCGTCGTGCACAGTGCGACACCGGCGTGGAACCGACGCCAACAGTGGCTGGTACGACTGGTTGCTCCCCGCGTGGACGCGTACGTGGGCGTGTCCGGGGCAGTGGCACGGACAACCGAGGCCCTCCTGGGACTCGGGGAGGGATCGGCCCGGGTGATCCACAACGGCGCGGACCCGCCGACGTCGCTCGCCATCAGAGACGAAGCGCCCGAGCCCCTCATCGGTGCCGTGGGACGACTCGCCCCCGAGAAGGGCTACCCGGTTCTCCTCCAAGCCGTGCGCTCGCTTCCCCGATGCCGTGTGGTGTTCGTGGGCGAGGGTGAGGAACGCGCCGGCCTCGAGGAGCAGGTCGCCGAACTGGGGCTCGCCGCACGGGTGACCTTCGCGGGATGGGTCGAGCCCCCGTGGACCGCCCGCTGGGCGTTGGACGTGCTGGCGATGCCCTCGTTCACCGAGGGGTTTCCCCTGGTGATCGTGGAGGCGATGCTGGCGGGGATACCGGTCGTGGCTTCGGAGGTGGGAGGGATTCCCGAGATCGTGGTCGACGGGGAGACCGGGTTGCTCGTCCCTGCGGGCGATGCCCCCGCCCTCACCGCCGCACTCGAGCGGCTTCTCGGCGACCCAGAGCTGCGTGCCGCCATGGCGGCGCGGTCGCGACGTGTGGCTGAGCAGAGCTACACGTCCCCGGCTATGGCGGCGAAGTTCGAAGCGCTGTACCGCCAGCTGGCGCGCTGAGGCGTGGCGCGGCGGTTCGCCGACGTCGGCTACGACGGCTTGTCGTCGGTCACGCCCGGCGGCGTGACGTGCGTACGCCACCGGGCCGGCAGAGGGCGGGTGACGAAGGCGAGGGCCCGCTCCCGCTCGCCACCGGTGGCCCCGATCGTGAAATAGATGACGAGATAGGTGGTGCATCCCGCCATGGCCGCCAGGAAGAGCTGAGGGATCGAGTGATCGGCGACGCCTCGCAAAGCGAGGAGTACCGCCGCGCAGCCCGACGCGGGGAGGATGTTGGGGACGATGGCTCGCCGGAGAAACGTGGCGATCGGAAGTCCGGTCGAACGGCATCCGGCCACGACGTAGCCCGGCAGGCGCACCAGGAGGATCCCGCCCAGGGTGCCCACCGCCACGCCGACCGGGCCGATGACGAGGGCCAAGGTGACCGACAGCGCCAGGTTCACCGCCACCTCTGCCCCCCTGAGGGCGCACATCAACGGCAGCTTCCCGGCGCCGATCATGATGTTCCCCAGCGCGCGTACCGGCGACGCCAGTGCCGTCGACGCGGCCAGGACGGCGAGCACCTCGGCGGAGGTGGCGTAGCCGGGCCCCACCCAGGCCCGGATCCCCGGTGCCGCCAGGATGATCAGGACGAGGGAGACTATGAGCCCCGGCACCAGGGTGGCGCGGGTCCCGTCCGCGGCGATGGCGATCATGGCGCTCGGCTCCCTGTTCTTCGATGCCGAGGAGGCATACGGGAAGAACACCTGGGCCATGGAGTCGAGGCCGGCGATGGCGGCGCCGGCGAGCTTCGAGCCCAGGGCGTAGATGGCGGCGTCCTTGAGACCCAGGACGATGCCCACGGTCATGACGTCGCCGGTCGCGTACAGGGCCTGCAGGAGGGCCTGGAGCAGGAACCAGCCCGAGAGGTGCATCGTCTGGCGCCGTCGGGCCGGGTCGACAAGGCGGGGGCTGATCCGCGTTCCGGGCAGGATCCGCCTGACCATGCCAAATCGGACGAACTGGAACAGGATCGACACGGTGGTCGTGGCGATGGCCAGCAGGACCACGCCATGACCACCCACCACCACGGCGATGCTGACCAGTGTCGTGACCACCGCCATCGAGGCGTTGGCCGAGGCGAGCAGATCGAATCGTTGGTGGCCGACCAAGGCTCCGCCAGAGGTGTCTCCTGGTATCGAGGTGGCCAGGGCCACGGTGAGCACGATCACGACGACGACGACCTCGCGTTCGCCGCCGGCGGCAACGTGGACCAGATGGGGCAGGGCGAAGGCCAAGCCCACCCCGGCGACCATGGCGATCAGGCCCAGGGGCACCAGCACGAAGAAGGTGGTGTTGAGCGTGCGCAGGGCCATGGCCGGACGGACGTTGGCGTCCTCCGCGATGAGCTTGGTCGTGGCCCCCCCGAATCCCAGTTCGAACAATTCCAGGTAGGTGACTGCGCCGCTGGCCACGACCCACAGGCCGTAGGTGGCCTTGCCCAGGTGGTGAAGGAGGACGGGCGTGAGCACGAGAGCGGTGAGCGCCAACGTGCCCTGCGCCGCGTAGTTCATGATGACGTTGCGACCGAACCGCGCCGGGAGCGCGCTGGACCGGTCCGGAGTCGTCGGTCCTGGCTCGGTCGGCCCGGCGCGTTCGGAGTCTCCGCCCAGATCCCGCGTCGTGGTCATGCCGGGTTCGGTGCGTCCACCACCGCCAAGCGCATGGCCTACCACTCTACGTGATTTCTTTGCCAATGGGGCCCATGACGGCCCGGGTGTTCCGCTCAGCGTCGCGATATCCCGAACACGTGCTGATCAAGGGCATCGAGCACGTCGGCATCGACGTCGAGGTCGAATTTCCGGGCGAAGAACCGGCCCGAGGACACCAACTCTCCTACATCGTCGAGGCGGAAGACGTCGGGATGTCCGTCTCCGGAGCTGAAGCGGACATGGTGGATCTCCTCGTCGCGCACACGCAGGTCGGGGGAGTTGCACACGATGGTGGCGGTGGCGGACTCGTCAGGGATGACAGTCCGGGCGTAGTGCCGGACGTAATCGTCGTGCTCCTCCACGAACCCGACCACAGCCTCGGCGGCGCGGCGCGACAGGGCCATCCACTGCGATCCGTACCAACAGGGAAAGTCCGCCGAGAACGGCGAGCGACGAGGTCTGACGCCGAGGCGCATGGGCAGGGGGTCGGGGTACCGGTACACGGTGACCTTGCGTTGCAGCTTGTAGAGGACGAAGTTCGCGTAATTGGCGGGGTCCGCGATACGACGCCTCGTCCCCGGCCCCAGTCGCGCCATCATCCCGAGGCGCGGCAACTTGGCGTACCGGTAGTTGTAGCGACGATCGCAGTCCATCCGGAGTGCGGCGTCGTCGATGAGGCCGATCGGCTGCGCCGCCACGAAGGCGTCGACGTCCGAACCCTCCAACCGCTCCTCGAGTCTGTCGAGCGGGGCTATGGGGTAGTCCTGTTCGGATAGAAAGATCACCCAGTCGAAGTCGCGGTGCTCCGCCATCCACGACAGGGTTCTCCACGTGATCTCGACGATCGAGAAATCGCCCCACGACACGGGCGTATCGCTGGTCAGGACGTCGACCCCGCCCACGGGTGCGACGAGATCGGCGTCCCAGACGGACCGGAACCGGTCGTGGTGGACCACCAACGGCGATTCGGGCTGCGCTCGCCGCAACGTCCGCAGCAGCCGCAGGAGTTGGCGTGGCGGCCGGTACGACGTGACCAGGTACGCGACACGCATCGATGCATCGTAGCGACGTGAACCGTCTTGCCTCGGGCCACGTGGGTGGCGCCGGCCCCGAGAATGTGGGGAGGGTCCCCCCATTAGGGTCGGCCACGTGGGTAGGTTCAAGAGTATGCGTCGGGCTGTGGATCGAGTCCTGTGGCCTCGCAAGGCACGTGACGACGTCGTGCGCGGTGCAGGGGGGATCGTGCTGCGTGAGGTGGGAACGGGTCGGTACGAGATCGCCTTGATCCACCGGCCGGGGAGGGACGACTGGTCCCTGCCCAAGGGGAAGCAGGACCAGGGCGAGTCGTTGGAGGAGTGCGCCCGGCGCGAAGTGCTCGAGGAGACCGGCCACCGGTGCCGCCTGTTGAGCTTCGTCGGGTTCACCGAGTACCGGGACCGCCGGGGTCGGCCCAAGGTCATCGGCTACTGGCTCATGGAGGCGCTCGGCGGCCAATTCATGCCAACCGAGGAAGTCGACGATCTCCAGTGGGTCGAGCTGGGGCTCGCCGCGCAGGTCCTCACCTACGGCCGCGACCGGGAGCTGCTCGCCGCACTCGGCACCGTCGACCTGGCTCGCTCGGGCTGACTTCGCGGCGCGCTCTGGCGGCGCTCGGGCTGACCGGCCGGGACGGGTCGGTTAGGCCTCGGTCGTCGCCAGGAGATCACACAGCTGGTTGTTGTCCTCGGGGTGCCGGACCGCCAGCCTGAGGTATCCGTTCCCGTCGTCGAATTTGTCCGACGCGTCCTTGACGTGCACGAAGTGCTCCTCCATGAGTCGGTCCGCCAGTTTCTCGGTCTGGCCCGGCCCGATGCCGAGGCGAACGAGGAGGAAGTCCCCGCCGCTGGGGTAGACCTGCGCCACGATGGGGACTTCCTCGAGGCGCGCCGCGAAGGCGGCGCGATCGGACCGGATACGACGGAACGAATCCTGGAGAGACGTGCGGTGCTTGAGGATCACCTCGAGGAAATTCTCCGCCAGCGAGTTGACGTTCCAGATGGGGGTCTCGGACCAGAGCCGCTTCTGGACCTCGGGGTGTGACGTGTAGACGTATCCGAGCCGCAGGCCGGGCACGCCCAGACACTTGCTCATGCTCTTGAGGATGATGACGTTGTCCATGCCGCGCTTTTCGACCACGGGCAGGATCGTCGGCTCGTCGGAGAAGTCGATGAACGACTCGTCCACGATGAACACGCGGTCGGGGTGCGCGGCGGCGAGGTCGATCACGTCGTCGGATCGGACCACGGTCCCGGTGGGATTGTTCGGGTTCACGATCACGACGACATCAGCGTCGAGCGTGGCGGTCCGGAGCCCTTCGAAATCGATGGTGCCCGTGTCCGCGTACGTGGTGGCGTCGGGGAACATGCGGGGGTACTCGCCGAACGTGGGGTGCGGGATCAGGGCACGGGCACCGCCGAGGACAGTCCGCAGGATGGGGAACGCCTGGGATGCGCCGTTGAGGAGGAAGATGTTCGACTCGTCACAGGTCTCGAAGTACGACAGCTTGCGGTTGAGAATGGCCTGCGACGAGCCGTAGTTCGACAGCAGCGCGCCGAGGTTGGCGCGCAGCTCCGCCGTGATCGCGGACGTCGGGAAATAGGTGTTGCGGATGAATGCGAAGTCGAGGTGGGGCATGTTCCAGTACCCGCCCCAGGCATGTTCGAGCGTGGCGCGCCGTGTCGAGGGGTTGAATTCGAATTCCGCCGACATCAAGTCGTTGGGGTCGTCCACCTCGGCCCAGGGGTGGTGCACGCGCTCGGCGTACACCGTGGCCGCCCGCATGTAGATGAGCACGCCCAGGAGGAGCTCGTAGTAGCCGCTGGAGTCGATGGAACGCGAGTAGAACGACAGGAGCTGGCGGAACGTCGATCGCGTGAAGTCCTTGTCGAACCTGTAGATGTTGAGCGTCTTGTACTTGTCCGAGAAGTCGAACTTGTCGTCCTGCAGATAGGACGGGAACACCTGGGTGATGGCATCGTTGCTGGCCACGCTGACCACAGTGCCGTCGAGCCCCGGATGGTAGCGGTCGACCAGAGCGGCATTGTCGTAGCGCGTGTGGACGATCTGCTCCATGACCCGGGGATCGACGATGAGGTCGGACTCGATGAGGAGGATGTGGTCGTCGATCGAGATCGACTCCAGGGCCAGTGCCATCGAGAACACGTTGTTGGTGACCTCGTACTGAGGATTGTGCACGTACTCCACGTTCAGGTCTGGGAACTGATCCTTGACGGCGCGGGTGAGCTCCTCGCTGCGGTAGCCCGTCACCATGCAGATGTCGCGCACCCCGCAGTCCCGGAGACTTCCCAGCAGGCGACTGAGAATGGTGGTGCCGGCGATGGGCAGGAGCGTCTTGTGGGTGTGGTCCGTGAGCGGACGCATGCGACGACCCACGCCGGCGGCGAGGATGATGGCTTTCACGGGCTCTCCAGAATTCCCTGCACGTGCATGAGCGAGCCTACCAACCCGATGTCGGCGGCCCGTGTCTTGTCACCCCGGGCTCAGGGTTGTGCATGCTTTGTGTCGCGGCGCCGGATCCTCGCCGCCGCCATGCGTGTCAGCCTGAGGGACCGGCGTCCGAGGCGCCGCACCACGAGGGTCGCGTTCGGATGCTCGATCTCGTCGGCGGTCTGGCGGATGCGGGCGATCGACCGCAGAAGTTCCTCGACGGCGGGGGTTCCACGATCGCGGGCGTTGACCAATTCCGCGCCCAGTGCGTCGACGGCGGCCGGCGATACGGCCAGGGGGCGCCCCGCCTTCACCCACCGGGACCCGAAACCCGTGTCGGGACCGGCATGGGCCGCCTCGAGCGTGATCAGTCGTCGTTCGCCGCGCCCCAGCTCCTCCAGGAGCTCGCGTACCACCGGGGTCATCTCCTCGGCGCTGACATCGGGCACCAGCTCGTAGTTGAACACACCCCGCGCCGGTGTCATGTAGTCGGGCCCGTAGCGGTACTCGGACAGGAACTCGTGGACGGGTGAGGGCGCGGGCATGGGCTGACCGTTGAGCCGCACCGTCTCGAGATCGTCGACGAACCGCCGTGGGAACGCTCTGCGATCGGCCATGCCGGGCCAGTCGAAGCCGGGGTAGGCGTGCAGGTCGAGGACGTCGTCGCGCTCGTCCCACAAGAAGATGTCGGCGTGCTGGAGGTTGACCTCGCTGAAGGAGATGCGGGCCACGAGAGGGTCCGAGGTCTCGAGCCTGTGCCCGGCGGCCGCGATCTCGGGGCCGAGGGCCACGATCTTGTCGAGGTCGGAGCGCAGGCAGCCGAAATCGATGTCGCCGTCCCAGGGGATGAGCTCGCCGCTGCGGACCGCTCCGAGAAGCCCGCCGTAGTCGATCCAGTGCAGGATGCCGTGCCGGCCCAGCAGGTCGTGGGTGAACACGGCGAGGTCGACGAGGTGCTCCGTGCAGCACTGGGGGCGGAGGCAGTCCTCGCTCCAGGTCCAGAACTCGCAGCGGGCGGTGGTGCTCGTGCACGGCACGTGAGGTCGCGGCGGCTCAGGTCCTTGCGGGGCGCCGTCAGGGCGAGCCATTCCTACCGCCTCCTCCTCGAGGGCGGGCTCAGATTCGCCACCGAAGCGGCCGGCCCAGGGGGAAGCTTAGGCGTAGGGCCCAACGCCCTGATCCGTCCGGGGTCATGAGCCAGAGCCTGGTGGCCTCCGCCGCGATGGGGAGGTGGCGCTGCAAGCGCGCTCCCGCCCGACGCATCCGGGCCGGTCGGCCGCCGTCGCCCACGGTCAGGTGGGGGACCACCTCGTCGAATGCGCCCCGGTACGGTGCATGGCCCGGGAACCGTGCCGAGATCAGGGTGGTGAGGTCGACGAACGACGCGCCGGGATCGGGAGCGAGGTACATCACCCGCTCGTCGAACCACCTGATCTGCCCGAGCGTGAATGCGAAGGGCTCGACGTTCCCGAGAAGCGCACCGAGGTCGTCCACGACGGCCCCGGTGATCGACGCCGGCGCCACGAAGGGATAGAGGATGGTGACGTGCGCGGGCATCGAGCCTGGGTCGAACCTCTGGCGCAGCACGCCGACGTGGCGCTCGGCCGAGGGTACCGGGAGGAACAAACCGCTCTCACGTTGTGACGGGAGCAGCTCGAATCGGGTGTGGTGGAGGAGCAGCACCACCGCAGAGAGGCAGGGCACCGGTGTGTCCTGCACCGTCCCCTGTGCGTACACAGCGGAGGACACACCGGACTCGGTGGGCACAGCCGCGTCGCTGACGGCGCCCGGGTCCCGCAACTCGCGGGCGACGGCCTCTACGTCGAGAGAGACGAGCTCGACGCGGCGCCCGGCTCTGTCGCGCAGCACCGTTCGTCGCGGCATCCACGCGTCGCCCTCATCCCGGACCGCGCCATGGAAACCCGACGGGGCCAATGCGCCGGCAGCCCGCTCGGCATCGCGCTCGTAGTCGTCGATCACGACGGTGAGCTCGTCGTGGGTGCGGGTCTCCCAGCCCTCGAGGGCGTCCACCGCCCAGCTGCCCGCCAGGTGGAACGCCACCCCGTGGGTTTGCAGGGCGCGCACCACCATGAGGACGTTGTCGGCTTTCATCGCACCCTGGAGGCGGTCGCGCAACGGGCCGAGAAGCTTGGCGACGGGCGAGGACTGCGGCGACCGGGCCACGAGGCGGCTCAGGCGCCGGGCCGGGGTCCCGAGGAGGTGGTGGGACCTGACGAAGGTGCGGATCGAGTTCAAGCCCGCCCCGGTGTGGCCGACAGGTACCGGCCGAAGAAGTCCCAGATCTTGCTCCAACCGGCGGCGGCGGCTTCGGGCCGGTAGTTGGGCCGGTTGGTGGCGAAGAAGGCGTGCCCGGCACCCTCGAAGGTGTGGAACTCGAAGGCCTTGTGGTGCGCGCTGAGAATGGCCTCGAGCTCGGCGGTCTGCTCGGGCGAAGGGTTCTGGTCTTCGACTCCGAACAGGCCGAGCAACGGGCACGAGAGGTCGGCGGCCAGATGCGAGACGGGGCCCGCCTTGAGCGGCGACCCCTCGGGCGCGCCGACCACCACGAAGGCCCCATAGCAGTCGACCGCCGCGTCGAGGGTCAGGCTGCACGCGGCCAGGAAGGACTGGCGGCCGCCCGAGCAGTACCCGATCGTGCCCACCTTGCCGTTGGACGAAGGCAGCGCCTTCAGGAATCGGGCTGCACCGTCGACGTCGCCCACCAGTTGGGCGTCGGGGACCCCTCCCTTGGCCCGAACCACGGCGGCCGCCTCCTCGGGGCCGGCGCCGGGTGCTTCTCGCGAATACAGGTTGGGGCACAGCGCCAGGTACCCGTGGTGGGCGAAGCGGCGGGTGATCTCCTTGGTCTCCTCGTCGTAGCCGGGGAAGTGGTGGATCACCACCACGGCGCCGAAGGCCCCCTCGGCCAACGGCTGCGCGAGGTAGGCCTCGATCTCGTCGCCGCCGTTGCCGGCGACGGTGACGCTCTCGGCTCGCATGGCATCGGTCATGGGGCTTCCTCTGGTCCTCTTTGTTGGTCTGTTGCGCGATTCTTCATACAAGGCAGCCATTCTTCACAGAATCGCAACGCCGCTCTGTGTCATTTGCCAGGATAAGCAGGCACCATAGAGGTGTGGAGCCTTTCATCCTCGAATCGTGCAACAGCACCTGGCTCTTCGACACCGAACGGATGCGGTTCCGCCGTGTCCTGAAGGGTGTGGACGTCGGCCGCCATCCGGCCGCCACGGACTGGCGCCCGTACTCCGGGCTCGACCTCGACCCTGACTCGGAGTCCTTCGTGGTCGTGCTCAACGCCGAGGGCACCCGGTTGCTGCGTTCGTGGCGTCACACCGAGCAATGTTCCCAGTGCGGTGCGCAGACCACGGCCGAGCTGTCCCTCGACGAGGTCCGGGCTGCCGGCGTGTGAGGCCGTCGGACTCCCTCCATCACGCTCCCGTCGCCTGAAGGCGGGGTAGCCGTCCCGATCCGGATCGGTGGGCCGAGGCCGGTCCGCAGGCTGGTAGTTTCGGCAAAATCCCGATGGAGAGGTGCGAGAGCGGCCGAATCGGACTCACTGCTAATGAGTTGACCTGGGAAACTGGGTCCGAGGGTTCAAATCCCTCCCTCTCCGCTCGTTTATGTGACCGGTAGATTGTCATGGTGGCCGAGCGATACTGGTTGGAGACCCTGGGGTGTCCGAAGAACCAGGTCGACTCGGACAAGCTGGCGGGGATGCTGCGGCGCGACGGCTACGAGCCCGCGGCGTCGCCCGACGACGCCGAGCTCGTGGTGGTCAACACGTGCGCCTTCATCGAGGCGGCGCGCCAGGAATCGATCGACACCATTCTCGAGCTCGCCGCCGGCCGCCACGAGGGGGCGCGGCTGGTGGTGACGGGATGCCTGGCCGAGCGCCACGGCGAGCAGCTCGCCGCCGCCCTTCCCGAGGTCGACCTGGTGGCGGGCTTCGGGGTGCCCGTCACCCTGGGCAGGCGCGGCGCAGGCACCTTCACCGACGAGGCCACCACGGGCGAGGCCCTCCCCTCTTTCGACCTCCTGAACCTGCCGCGCCCCACGGCCGACGCGCCGTGGGCCTATGTGAAGGTGGCCGAGGGCTGCGACCGGCGTTGTGGCTTCTGTGCCATCCCGTCGTTCCGCGGCCTGCAACGCTCGCGTCCCCAAGACGTCGTGCTGGCCGAGGTGGCGCAGCTCGGCGACGGCGTGCACGAGGTGGTCCTCGTCGCCCAGGACCTGGCCTCGTGGGGGCTCGACCGCAGCGCGCCGCAGCACACGGCGCGTCCGTTGGGCGCACCGCGGCCCATCGTCGGCCTCGTGCGCGAGCTGGCGCAGCGCGTCGAGCGGGTCCGGCTCCTCTACCTGTACCCCTCGGCGCTCGACGACGCCCTCGTGGACGCGGTGGTCTCGACGGGCGTGCCCTACTTCGACCTGTCGCTGCAACACGTGTCGCGCCCTCTCGTCCGGCGCATGCGGCGATGGGGTGACGGGGAGCGGTTCCTGGAGCGGATCGACGCCATCCGCGCCGCGGCCCCCGATGCCGCCCTGCGGTCGTCGTTCATCCTCGGCTACCCCGGGGAGACCGAGGACGACCACGACCTGCTGCTGTCGTTCCTGACCGAGGCGCGACTGGACTGGGCGGGCTTCTTCACGTTCTCCGAGGAGCCCGGGACCTACGCCGAAGGCCTTCCCGGCGCGGTGCCCGCCGAGCTGGCACTGGAACGACTGCGCGAGTGCTCGGAGCTCCAGGACGTCATCACCGCCGAGCGCCGGAGCGCGCTCGTGGGAGAGCGGATCGAGGTCCTCGTGGACGGGCCCGGGGTGGCCCGGTCCCATCGCGAGGCCCCCGACATCGACGGCGTCGTCCACGTCGACCGGGGCCTGGGCGCGGGGGAGTTCCACAAGGTGACGGTGACGGGCGCGGCGGGGCCCGACGTGTGGGCCGAGACGTGAGCGAACCGCTGCGCGAGCGCATGCGCGTCTCCACCTTCGGCCCCTCGGCCCTGAAGACGCCGGCCAACGCCATCACGGTGGCCCGGCTCCTGGCCACACCCGTGCTGGTGGTGATGATCGCCGTGCACGGCCCGGGGTGGGGGCCCTTCGCGGTGGCCCTGGCCATCGGCCTCACCGACGGGGTGGACGGATGGCTGGCGCGCCGCCAAGGCACCACGCGCTCGGGCGCGTTCCTCGACCCGCTCGCCGACAAGGCCGCCGTGGTGGGGGCGCTGTGCGCGGTGGCGGCCAAGGGTGAGGTGTCGTGGATCCCCGTGGCGATCATCGCGGCGCGCGAGGTGTGGATGAGCGTGTACCGCATCGCCGTGGGCCGGCGCGGCATCTCGATCCCGGCCCGGGCCACCGCCAAGTTGAAGACCCTCGTGCAGGGCATCGCCATCCTGCTATGCCTGGCGCCCTCGGTGGCGCCCCACCGCGGCGTCCTGTCGGTGGCGGTGTGGGTGGCCGTCGGCTTCACGGTGGTGACCGGCGCGCAGTACTTCTTCGACGGCCGGCGCGCCTCGCGGGCGGCCTACCGCCCATGAGGGTCGAAGTACTGGCGGTCGGCACCGAGCTGCTGCTGGGACAGATCGTCGACACCAACTCGGCGTGGATGGGAGAGCAGCTGGCGCTGGCGGGGATCGACTCCCACTTCCACCAGTCGGTGGGGGACAACCAGGCGCGCATCGTGCTCGCCCTGCGCACCGCCCTGGCGCGCAGCGACGGCGTGGTGGTGTGCGGCGGCCTCGGGCCCACCCACGACGACATCACGCGCGACGCCATCGCCGAGGTCATGAACGTGCCCTTGGTGCGCGACCCCGAGATCGTGCAGCGCATCGCCGAGCTGTTCAGCTCGCGCGGCCGGGACATGCCCGAGAGCAACGGCCGCCAGGCCGACGTGCCCGTCGGAGCCACCCCCATCCCCCAGCAGCTGGGCACCGCGCCCGGGCTCATCTGCCCTGTGGGCCACAAGGTGGTCTACGCCCTGCCGGGCGTGCCCTACGAGCTCGTCGAGATGTTCAACCGGGCCGTGCTCCCCGACCTGCGCGGCCGCGCCGAGGCGGCCGGCGAGACGGCGGTCATCGCCAGCCGCGTGGTGCGGACGTGGGGGATGAGCGAGTCCGGCCTCGCCGAGCTGCTGGCGCCGCGCATCGAGGCCCTCGACGCCACCCCGGGCAGCCCCACCATCGCCTTCCTGGCGAGCGGGATCGAAGGGATCAAGGTGCGCATCACGGCCAAGGCGGCCGACGCCGACAGGGCCCGGGCCCTGCTCGACGCCGAAGAGGCCGAAGTGTGCGCCCTGGTGGGTGAGGCCGTGTTCGGGGTCGACGACACCACCATGGAGTCGGCGGTGGCCGCGCAGCTGGCCCGCCGCGGGCTCACGCTGGGTCTCGCCGAATCGCTCACGGGCGGTCTGGTGGCGTCGCGGCTGGTGGGGGTTCCCGGCGCCAGTGACTGGTTCCGGGGATCGGTCGTCAGCTACGCGTCCGACGTGAAGTTCCGCGTGCTGGGCGTGCCCGAGGGGCCGGTCGTCACCGAGGCCGCGGCGCGGGCCATGGCGCAAGGGGCACGGCGCGTCCTGGGCGCGGACATCGGCCTCGCCCTCACCGGTGTGGCCGGGCCCGACGAGCAGGAGGGCGTGGCGCCGGGCACCGTGATCGTGGGCGTGGCGATCTCAGGGGACGAGGACGAGTCGCTCGTGTTCCATCTCCCCGGTGACCGGGAACGGGTGCGCCAGTACGCGGCGATCTCCGCCCTCGATCTGCTGCGCCGCCGTCTCTCGGCGGAGGTGTCCACCCGGCGTTGACGGTGGGCCCCGGCCTCAGGCGCCGAGGAGGGTCCGGTAGCGGTCGCAGGTGGAACGGTCGAAGGCCACCAGGCGCACCAGCTCCACGGCCGTGTCGGTGGCGGTGAGGGTGGTCACCGCCACCTCCGCCGCCAGGTCGGGCGGGTACCCGTAGACGCCGGTGGAGATGGCGGGGAACGCCACGGACCGGGCCCCGAGCCCGTCGGCGACCTCCAGGGAGCGCCGGTAGCACGAGGCCAGGACCTCCGCCTCGCGGCGCGTGCCCCCGCCCCATACCGGGCCCACGGTATGGATGATCCACCGCACCGGCAGGGCGAAGCCCGGCGTGGCCTTGGCGTCGCCGGGGTCGCACCCTCCGAGGGAGGCACACGCGGCGTGCAGCTCGGCGGCGCCCGCGGCGCGATGGATGGCGCCGTCGACACCACCACCCCCGGCGAGCTGACGGTTCGCCGCGTTCACGATGGCGTCGGTGTCCTGCGCGGTGATGTCGCCGTGCACGGCCTCGATGCGGGACGCGTCCATGCCCGCGATCCTTCCCCATCCACCACACTTGGTGGGTGCGCCTGTTCGTCGCCGTGTGGCCTCCCCAGCGCGTGGTGGCCATGCTGGGGGCCATCGAACGCCCCCCGCTCCCCCCGCTGCGGTGGACGACGCGGCCGCAGTGGCACGTGACCCTGCGCTTCCTGGGTGAGGTCGACGACCCCGGCCCCGTGGGACAGGCGCTCCGAGCTGTTCCCGCCGCCTTGCGCGCCGGGGGCGAGGCCGAGGTGCGGGCCGAACTCGGTCCCGCCACGGCGTGGTTCTCCGGGCGCCAGGTGCTCCAGATCCCGGTGACGGGCCTCGACGCGCTGGCGAAGGCGGTGGCCGACCGCACCGCCCCGTGGGAACGACAGGCCGAGGACCGGCCCTTCTCGGGCCACCTCACCGTGGCCCGCACGCGGGGGCGGGCCCGCGGCCCGGCCTCGGTGGCGGGAACGCCGCTGGCGGCGGCGTGGCGGGTGGAGGCGTTCGAGTTGGTGGCGTCGGTCCTCGGGCGCGGCGGAGCGCGCTACGAGACCCTGGACGCGGTGTCGCTCCTCGACGACGACACCGGCGCGTGATCCGGCGCCGACGGACGGGAGAAGGGATCAGTGCGGCGCGACGTCGAAGCTCCACACCACCATGTGGGTGCGGTCGCCCCGGAACAGGTCGCGGGCGAACTCCACGGGCACGCCGGTGGCGTCGAAGGCGACGCGCTCGACGAGCAGGAGCGGTGCGCCGCGCGGGACCTCGAGGAGCTGCGCGGCACGACGGTCGGCGCGCACCGGCTGCAGGCTCTCCATGGCCCGGCACGGTCGGGCGTCGAAGCGCGCCGCCAGGAGCTCGTAGAGCGATCCGTCGAGCCGCTGGTCGAGGAGGCCGGCGAAACGCGTGCCGGGGAAGCTCGATTCCTCCACCACGAAGGGCCGGCCGTTGCCCAGGCGCAGGCGCGCCACCTCGCACACGGGTGCGCCCGGCTCGAGCTCGAGGGCGGCTGCCACCTCGGGCCGGGCGTCTTTCTCCTCGGCGTGCAGGAGCACCGCGCTCGCCACCAGGCCGCTGCGACGTGCCTGGTCGGAGAAGCCGGCGAAGTCGCCGAGATCGCGTTCGACGGTGGGCTCGGCGACGAACGTGCCGCCCTTGCGCCCGGCCACGCGCCGGATGAGGCCGCGTCGCTGGAGGTCGGCCAGAGCCTGGCGCAAGGTGAGCCGGTTGACGCCGAACCACGTGGCCAACTCGCGTTCGGGGGGGAGCCGGGCGCCGTGGTCGAGCTCTCCGCGGTCCACGGCGCCCTCGATGGCACTGGCGATCTGGGCGTGCAGGGGGTGCCTTGCCGCCGCGGTGACCGCAGCCCACTCGGGGGCGGGTTCCGCCCTCACCGGGGTCGACGACATGGAGCCCCCCTTCTCCTGGCCACGGCGAGCGTACCGCCGACGGGGCCGCCGCCCATCCCGGCGTGGCGGCGACGCCGCGCCCCGCTGCGGGAGTCGCGGCCGACCGACCGGACTCGATATCCCAGGTCAGTGGGCTCGTCGCCCCACGAGTGCGGCGTGGGAGCGATGTCCTCCCACACCGAACAGGTGTTCGCAACTACACTGCTGCCATTCGGTGGTCATCGCCGGGTGATGTCACACCCCGTTCGTAGGGTCGGCCGGGTCGGAGCGACGTAGCCGGTTCAAACAAAGCGAGAGAGAGGCATCGGACACATGGAACGCGACAAGGCGCTCGACATGGCGCTGAGCCAGATCGAAAAGCAATTCGGCAAGGGCTCGGTCATGCGGATGGGAGAGAACCTCAACTTGGGGATCGAAGCGATCTCCACCGGGGCGTTGGCGCTCGACCTGGCGCTCGGCATAGGCGGCCTCCCGCGCGGGCGCATCGTGGAGATCTACGGCCCCGAGTCGTCGGGCAAGTCGACGCTCGCCATGCACGTGGTGGCCGAGGCGCAACGAAACGCCGGGATCTGCGCCTACATCGACGCCGAGCACGCCATGGACCCGGTGTACGCCGGCGCCATCGGCGTGAACGTCGACGACCTGCTCATCTCACAGCCCGACACCGGCGAGCAAGCTCTCGAGATCGCCGACATGCTCATCCGCTCGGGCGCGCTCGACGTCCTGGTCATCGACTCGGTGGCGGCCCTCACCCCGCGAGCGGAGATCGAGGGGGAGATGGGCGACAGCCACGTCGGGTTGCAGGCTCGTCTGATGTCCCAGGCGCTGCGCAAGCTCACCGGCACGCTGTCGAAGTCCAACACCATCGCCATCTTCATCAACCAGCTCCGTGAGAAGATCGGCGTGATGTACGGCTCACCCGAGGTGACCCCGGGTGGGCGAGCCCTCAAGTTCTACTCCTCGGTGCGTCTCGACATCCGCCGGGTCGAGCAGATCAAGGACGGCGCAGAGGTTGTCGGCAACCGCACCCGGGTGAAGGTGGTCAAGAACAAGGTCAGCTCACCCTTCAAGCAGGCCGAGTTCGACATCATGTACGGCCGGGGCATCAGCCGTGAGGGCTCGCTCCTCGACGTGGGCGTGGAGCTCGGCCTCATCAAGAAGTCCGGGGCATGGTTCACCTACGAAGGTGAGCAGCTCGGCCAGGGACGCGAGAACGCCAAGCAGTTCCTGGTGGAGACGCCCGAGCTGATGATCGAGATCAACGAGCGCATCCGCTCGCAGCTGGCGGGCACCGTTCTCCCTGCCGGGACCACCGTCGGTGCCATCGAGGAGGAAAAGGCAGCCGCGCTGCCGGACTGACTCCCGATCACGTCGAGACGGTCGCGGGCCGGGTTGCCGTCGGGCGACCCGGCCCGGTGCACGTCGTGGCCCGGTGCACGTCGTGGCCCGGCCGGTCAGGGCTGCGTCGTCGTCGCCGGAGTGGCCGGGGTGGTGGTCATGGCCACCGTGGTGGGCACGATCTCGACCCAGGTCTGACCGGGATCCAACGCGATGGGCGAACCGTCGGAAGCGATGAGCGTGGTGGGGTCGTGGAGGCTGGCCCGCTGCCAGGTCCCGGTGATGGCGACGCCGTTGCGGAGCACCGTGAGGGGCCCGCTCCCCGTCAGCTGCGACTGCACCTCCAGGCCGCCCACGTCGTTCTCGAGCCACGGGCCGTAGGTGACGTGCACTCTCTGCACCACGATGTTGGTGGTGGAGATCTGCCCGCCCCCGGCCACCAGAGCGGGAACGCCGCCGTAGGACAACAGCCACCGCCCGCTCGACGCGCTCCACGTCCAGTGGACGTCGTTGGTTCCCGAGAACGGGATGTGGATCGATGTGGTCGGCGTGCCCGACGGCGTCGTCGTCGAGTAGCTGAACAACGCAGCCGGGGGTGTCTTGTAGCCCGGATCCAGGCCCCACCCCGCCGCCGCCGAGATGTAGGTGTCGTAGGGGGCGTACCGGCCGGGGACGGTCTGGACGATGGACCCGTGGGTGCGGAGGTCGTAGTCGAGGAGGTTGCCGCTCCGCAGCATCGACAGGACGGGGTCGATGCCCCCGACGTGGACCAGGATGGGTCGGCTCAGTTGGTCGAGGATCTGCAGGTCGACGGCGCGCGCGGAGCGGATGGGGCCGACGAGGGTCGGGCTCTGGCACTGGAACACGGCGGCGAAGCGCGTGATCAGCCCCTCAACCGGCTCGTCGAAGACGATGTCGGCCTGGGCGAGACCCGACTGCGGGCGGGCCTGAGGGTAGTCGTCGATCTTCACGGCGAGGGCGGGGCGCTGGGGCACCTGGCCACCGGGCGCGGGCAGGCCGGTGAGCGGACACACCGGACCCGACGGCGACGTCGTGGTCACGACGGGGATGTTCGGGGCGGCGCCCGACGGCGTCTTCTTGGGGCCCCCTCCGGCGGTGACCGCCAGGGCGATGCCCGATCCCAGGATGAGGACGGCGACCGCTACCAAGGCGATCACCCAGGCGCGCTGGGAGGAGCTGCGAGCCCGGCCCCCCGGGCCACCGCCGGGTCCCGCGGCCGCAGCGGCGCCGGCCGCGGCCACAGGGGTGCCGACCGGTGGTGTGGCGGCACTGGCCATGGACCGGGTGGTGTCGGCGGGCACCGCCTGGGTGGCGTCGCCCGCGCCGGTGTCGGCGGGCACCGCCTGGGTGGCGCGGTCCCATGGTTCCGCCCCCCCGGCGTCCGCCCCCCCGGCGTCTATCGGGACGTCGCCGGGTTGCTCGGGGCTGGTGTCGTCGGGCATGAGCTCCTCCTGC
>Ga0116219_10001968_pt1 | contig 18134 bp, 19 predicted proteins | sample Sb_taG_4_FD_91019 | JGI IMG/M metagenome (GOLD analysis project Ga0116219, IMG submission 91019) | Peat soil microbial communities from Weissenstadt, Germany - Sb_50d_6_BS metaG | ecosystem: Environmental > Terrestrial > Soil > Wetlands > Peat | place: Germany: Weissenstadt | collected 2010-09-21
CGCCCGCCGCCTGGGACTCGCGGACGACGGTGAAGATGCGCGCCAGCTCGCCCTGGGGATCGGTGCCGACGCAGAACGTGCGCGTCATGTCGGAGCGGTAGCCCTCGAAGGTGGCACCGAAGTCGACCACGACCGGGTCGCCGGCGTTGATGGGGCGGCTGCCGGGGTGATGGTGGGGCTTGGCCGAGTTCTCGCCGGCGGCGACGATGGTCTCGAAGGCGGTGCTCTCCGCCCCTCCCCTGCGCATGGCGGTGTCGAGCGCCAAGGCGAAGTGCTCCTCGGTGACGCCCTGGCTCATGAGCGGGAGCACCTCGAAGAGCGCGGCGTCAGCGATGGCCGCGGCACGCTCCATGCGGGCGATCTCGGCGGCGTCCTTCCTCTCCCGCAGGGCCTCGACCGCGTCGGAGGTGGCGACGAGCCTGTCGCCGTCGAGGAGGTCGGCCCACGTGCGCTGCGCGCTCCAGCTGACATTGTCGGCCTCGAGGCCGATGCGGGCGACCGTGGCGGCGGCGAGCGCGGACTGGGCCGCCTTGCGCTGCTCGGTCACCGGGCCGATCGTGATGTCGACCCGCGCCGCAGCGCCCGACTTCTCGACCTGCTCGGCCGACTGCGTGCGGTAACGCCCGTCGGTGGTGAGCAGTGCGGCGTCCCGCGTGACCGTCAGGACACCCGCTGAGCCCGAGAACCCCGTGAGGTAGCGGACGTTGGCCAGCGTCGTCACGACGAGGGCGTCGATCTCGTGCGCGTCGAACGCGTCGCGCAGGCGGTCGAGGCGCCCCGTCACCGTGATGGCCGGCAGCGGCGTGGTGGCGGGCGCGTAGGGGTTGGCGCGCTGCGAAATGCTCGTGCTCATGGCGGCTCAGGCTCCCTTCAGTAGCTCGGCGACGGCATCGACGGCGAGCTCGTAGCCGAGTCCCCCGAAGCCGGCGATCATCCCGGAGGTGACCGGGGCCAGGACCGAGGTGTGGCGGAACGGCTCGCGGGCGGCGGGATTCGAGATGTGCAGCTCGACAACGGGCCCGTCGAACGCGGCGACGGCGTCGTGGAGCGACCACGAGGTGTGGCTCAGGGCGCCGGCGTTGACCACCAGCGCGTCGGCCCTCCCCCGCGCCCCGTGGACCGCGTCGATCAGCTCCCCTTCGTGATTCGACTGCAGGTGTTCGAGCTCCAGCCCGTGGCGCCCCGCGGCCGACTCGGCCCGCGCCACGTGGTCGGCCAGGGTGTCGGTCCCGTAGACCCCCGGCTCCCGCTCGCCGAGGAGGTTGAGGTTGGGCCCCGAGAGGAGCAGGACGAGACTCACGAGCGCGCACCCATGGCAGCCAGGGTAGCGACCACGTCGGCCACGGCCACGCCGTGCACCGGCTCCACACCGCCGGGGCCATCGAGCACGAAGGTGAGGTCCTGCTGCGCCTTCTTGTCCCGGCCCATGAACGTGACCAGCTCCTCCGCGTCGGCATCCGGCGGCAGGTCGGTGGGGAGGTCGAAGCTCCCGATCACCTTGCGGTGGTCGTCGACGCGCGTCTCGTCGATGCGCCCGAGGCGTTGCGCCAGGAGGGCGGCGAACACCAGCCCGATGGCCACGGCCTCCCCGTGGCGCAGGTCCCACTCGTTGTGGTCCGCCAGGGCCGCACCCTCCAGGGCATGGGCCAGGGTGTGGCCGTAATTGAGGATCATGCGGCGCCCGCCTTCCCGCTCGTCCTCGGCCACGACGGCAGCCTTGATCCCCACGCACAGCGCCACCTGCTCCTCGATGGGCTGGTCGGCACGCGGCCCGTCGCCGAGGAAGGCGTATTTGGCGATCTCACCGCGGCCGCAGGCCCACTCGCGCGGGGGGAGCGACGAGAGGGTCTCGGTGTCGCACAGCACGGCGTTGGGCTGCCAGAACGCGCCGACGAGGTTCTTGCCCTCGGGCAGGTTCACCCCCGTCTTGCCGCCGATGGCGGCGTCGACCTGGGCCAGCAGCGTGGTCGCCACGTTCACGTACGCCGTGCCCCGGTGATAGGTGGCCGCCGCGAAGCCCACGACGTCGGTCACGATCCCCCCGCCGACGGCCACCACGACGTCCGCCCGCGACAGGCTCGCCCGCGCGAACCGGCGGGCCAGGTCCTCGACCGTGGCCAGGGTCTTGGCGTCCTCCCCGTCGGGGATGACGTACGTCGTGGCGGGGACGCCGGGATCGAGGCCTTCGACCCAGCCGGCGTCCTTGACCGCCTCCTGGGTGACGATCACGGCCGACTTGGCGCCCGGGGGCACGAAGCGCGCCACCTCGTGACGCGCGCCGGGGCCGACCAGCACCGGGTAGGCGCGCTCGGCGAGGTCGACGGAGAGGGCGCGCACGGGCCCCGTCACTCGGGCCGGGTCTCGGCCGCGGCCACGTCGTCGCCCGGGGCGCCGGCCGCGGCGAGGATGCGACGGGCGATCTCCTCGGCGGGCAGCTCGTCGACATCGATGACGAGGTCGGCCACCTCGGCGTAGAGCGGGGAGCGGACCGCGCTGAGACGCACCATGGCCCCGGCCGGGTCGTCCTCGAGCAGGGGCCGCCCCGCGCCGTCGCCGACCCGGGCGGCCAACGTCTCGGGTCGGGCCCGGAGCCAGACCACGGTGCCGCTGGCGGCGATGAGGCGGCGGTTGTCGGGCCGCAAGACGGCGCCGCCCGCGACGGAGACAACCGACGCTGCGGGGTCCGCGCAGGCATCGGCGAGCACGTCGGCCTCCGCCTGACGGAAGGCCGCTTCGCCGTCGCGGGCGAAGAGCTCGGGCACCGTGAGGCCGGTGGCCGCCTCGACGTCGGCGTCAGAGTCCCGGTAGCCCCAGCCCAGGCGGTCGGCGACGAGGTGTCCGGTGGTGGTCTTGCCCGCGCCCATCATCCCGACGAGCAGGATGCGGGGGGTCACTTTGCCGCGCTGCCCGGATCCGCGCTCGGGTTGCCGACGGCGGACGACGGCGTCGTCCCGAGCGAGGCGACGAACCCGTCGCGGTTGCGCACGACTTCGGCGAGCGAGTCGCCGCCGAACTTGCGCAGCGCCTCGGTCGCCAGCACGAGCGCCGTCATCGACTCGGCGACGACGCCCATTGCGGGCACGGCCGTGACATCGGTGCGCTCGCGGAAGCTGACCGTCGACTCCTTCGTGACGACGTCGACGGTCTGGAGGACGGGCCGGTTCAGCGTGGCCAGCGGCTTCATGGCGACGCGCGCCACGAGGAGGGCGCCGTTAGAGATGCCGCCCTCGATCCCGCCGGCTCGGTCGGTGGCTCGCACGTAGCCCTCGTCAGGGTCGAAGAAGATCGCGTCGTGCGCCTCGGAGCCCCGGCGCGCCGCGTTGTCCCATCCGTCGCCGATCTCGACGGCCTTGACCGCCTGGATCGACATCAGGGCCTGCGCCAGGTTGGCATCGAGCTTGCGGTCCCAGTGCACATGGCTGCCCAGTCCGACGGGCACGCCGTAAGCCAGGACCTCGGCCACGCCACCCAGCGAGTCACCCTCCTTGGCCGCCGCCTTGACGGCGGCGATCATCGCCTCCTCGGCGACGGGGTCGAAGCAGCGCACGGCGCTCTCGTCGACCTTGTCCAGGTCGCTCGGGCCGGGACGCAGGCTCTCGGGCGTGGTGGAGACGTCCCCCAGCGCGACGATGTGGCTGACGAGCGACACGCCGAGCTGGGTCAGCAGCAGCTTGGCCAGGGTCCCGGCGGCGACCCGGGCCGCCGTTTCGCGTGCCGAGGCCCGCTCGAGCACGTCGCGGGCGTCCTCGAAGCCGTACTTGAGCATCCCGGGCAGGTCGGCGTGGCCGGGCCGGGGCTGGGTCAGCACCATGGACGGCGCGCCCGGCTCGGGTGACATCTCCTCGGTCCACTTCGGCCACTCGGTGTTGGCGATCTCTATGGCGACCGGCGACCCCAGCGTGCGGCCGTGGCGGATGCCGCCGACCAGGGTGATCTCGTCCGCCTCGAAGCGCATACGGGGGCCGCGACCGAAGCCGAGCCGGCGCCGGGCCAGCTCGAAGGCGATGTCCGACGCCTCGACGGGGAGCCCGGCGGGCAGGCCCTCGACGATCACGACCAGGGCGCGACCGTGGGACTCTCCAGCGGTCAGGAAGCGCAGCACACGGCCACGCTACCGGAAGGCCAACGGTGCCCTTGAGCTGGGGGCGCCCAGCTCGCTGCGGTGTGGCTCAGGCGTAGAAGGGGTTCTCGCCGCCGCCGTGATCGGTCACGTCGAGCACCCGCGTGAGCTCGGGGACCTCCTCGATCAGCGTCGTCTCGATGCCCTGGCGCAGGGTCATCTGCGACATGGCGCAGCCCTGGCAGCCGCCGGACAGCCTCAGGTAGGCGGTGCCGTCGTCCTCGTTGAGCGCCACGAGGTCGGCCCGACCGCCGTGGCTGGCGATGGAGGGGTTCACGGCCTGCTCGAGCACGGCGACGACGCGCAGGGCGAGCGGCCCCGTGATGCCCTTGGCGAGCACCTCGGGCGGGACACCCGGTGCCGCCTCCTCGGGGCTCGGCGCGTTCGGGTTGACCAGGACCAGGCCGCCGCCGCCCTCCTCGGACCACTCGAGGCGGGCGCCCCGGAGCTGGTCGACGCTGCCGGTGGGGACGATGACCACGATGCCGTCCTGCTCGTGGCGGGCGTCGCCCTCGTCGGCGTCGGAGATGGCCTGGAAATAGAGGTCGTAGACGAAGACGCCGGCCTGTACGCCGCGCACCTCGAGCCACAGCGCCAGGCTGGTCGGCTCGGGCTCTTGCTGCATCGCCTCCGACACGATCTTGTGCGCCTCGGGTGTGAGGGACACGACGGGGGTGGAGGGTGCCGTGGCCTGGAGATCTTCGGTGGTCGTTGCCATGGTCTGAAGTCTACGGGGTCGAGCCCGGGAGCGGGTCACGGAGCCGGGTCACCGGCGGCGATCACACCCCCGTGTGGTAACCCCGGTAGCCGTGTACGGTCGCCGCCGGAGGGACCACGAAGCAGGAGGAGTGCCGTGGTAGGGACGCTCGGGCGATTCACTCTGGGGCTGCTGGTCGCCGCGTTCACGGGCGGGGTGGGGGCGGTGGTCCTGTCCGCGGCACCGGCGGGGGCCGCGATCACGATCGTGGTGAACGATGCCTCTGACGGAGCTCCAGTGCCCTCCAATTGCACGATGGCGACCCAATTGCACGATGGCGACCGAGGGCGACTGCACTCTGCGCGCGGCGATCGAGGCGGCGAACTCCTCGGCCGGTGACGCGACCATCACCGTGCCCGATGCCAACGACGTCGCGAACAATCCGAGCTCGAGCCACATCTACGCACTCCTCAACTCCAACGGGTCCCTCGTCCTGAACGACAGCGGCCACACGATCGCGATCGACGGCGCGGGCCAGACGCTCGCGATCCTGCAGCTCCAGAACGAAGGCCCGATCACCAACCGGGTCCTCGCCGTCGATTCGGGCACCACAGCGGACATCTCGGGCATCACTGCCGAGGACGGCAGTGTGACCGGTGCTGGCGCGTCCGGGAGCGGCGGCGGCATCCTCAACGACGGAACATTGAACCTCTCCAGCTCGACAGTCACCCACAACACAGCGGCCACGGCCGGTGGCGTCTTTCTCGAGGGCGGTGCGGCGACGCTCACCGACGACACGGTCGACAACAACTCGAGCGGTGCCGGCGGCGGCGTCTACATCCAGGACACGAACCCCGGTGACTCGGCAACCCTCGGCAACGTCGACATCACCAGCAACACGTCGTCAGGCACCGCGGGTGGCATGTACGTGGAAAACGACTCCGGAACCAGCAACAACCCGGTGACTCTGACCGGCGTCACCATCCACGACAACACCGCCAGCTACATCCTGGTGGGCTCCGACGGCGGGGCCTACAACTACAACATGGGCTTCTACGGCTCGCTGCCGGGATCGCTCAAGCCCGGCCAGCACCTCGTCGCCCCCATCGTGGGCATCGCGGTGACGCACTCGGGCAACGGTTACTGGGAGGTCGGTGCCGACGGAGGGGTCTTCAACTACGGCGACGCCCCCTTCTTGGGCTCCATCTACACCGCCATCTCGGGCAAGACGCTCAACGGGCCGATCGTGGGGATCCAGCATCTCGGGTCCGCCCCGGCGGGCTGAGCCGGTTCGATTCGGGTCGGGCTCGCGGGTCCGGGCTCTGGTCGGTCGGAGTTCCGGGTCCGGCCCCGGGTCCGGGTCGGTCGGGGAGGCGGGGCGGGCTGACCGGTCGCGCTGCACGCGCACCGGCCAGAGTGCATCGGTGCGTGGCCGCCACGCTGTAACGTGCCTGGCCGTGGCGCGCACACCGACCGATACGCACGAGTGGCTGAGCTTCGATGACGAGGACGAGGAGCGGACGTGGGTGTTCGACTCGACCTTCTTGACGAGCAACTGGACCTGTATCTTCGGCAACGGGTGCCAGGGCGTGCTCACCGGGCCCGCACCGGAGCTGGTGCAGGGCTGCTGCAGCTACGGAGCGCATCTGGTCGACAAGAAGGACGCCCGGCACGTCGAGAAGGTGGCCGCCACGCTCACCCCCGAGGAGTGGCAGAACCACGGGGTGAAGAAGACCGTCATCCACACCAACAAGCACGGCGAGACCGTCACGCGGCTGCACAAGGACGCCTGCATCTTCCTCAACAGCCCGGACTTCCCCGCCGGGGCGGGCTGCGCCTTCCACATCGCAGCGGTCAGGCGCGGCGTCAACCCGATGACGCTCAAGCCCGAGGTGTGCTGGCAGCTCCCCCTCCGGCGGGAGGACCAGGTCGACGACGACGAGGGCCACGTCACTTCGGTCATCCGCCAGTGGGACCGGCGCCACTGGGGCAAGGGGGGCCGTGAGTTCCACTGGTGGTGCACCGAGTCACCCGACGCGTTCGTCGGGAGCAAGCCCGTCTACAAGGAGATGCAGGGTGAGCTCACCAAGATGGTGGGGTCGAAGGTGTACGACCGGTTTGTGGCGCTCGTGCAGGAGCGCGAGGGCTTGCGGACCAAGGGTGTGGCACTCCCCCATCCGGCCGTGCGGAGCCGACAGCAGGGCATCGCCGCCAACGGCTCGGGTGCGCCCGAAGGGGCGGCTGCAGCTGCTGTGGAGGGCTAGTCGTTCAGCGGGTCGTCGTCCGAGTACGAGGGCGCGGGAATGGAGCCGAGGATGCGGTCGTACTTGTCTTCTTCGGCCAGGCACCACGAAGCGTGGACGTCGTCGGGCTCAGCCCCACACTCGGGACACCGTCCCGTGGACTCGGTCGATGACCGCTTCAGGCTGCGCGCTTCCTCGAAGCGCCGATGGCGTCCCTTTTTCACGAGAACTCCTTGTCACACCCGGTCCGCACCGTCGCGTCCCGCCCCCACGGCCGGACCGTACGGGCCATGTCGGCCGCTGGTCCAGTGTAGTGGCTTCGGGCGACAAGCCCGCCCTGGCCCAGGTCAGCGGAGCAATTCTCCGACGGCACTGGACCGGTCCTCGAAGCCCCGGATGTCGTTGACGCCGTCGGGCCCCACCTGTAGGACCTGCCAGCGTCCCTGACCGTCTTCGAGCCGGAGGCCCACCAGGAGCGCACTGCCGTGGACCTCGACCTCGGTGACGGTGGCCCGGCGCCCCTTGGCCCGCCCCTTGGCGTACCACTGGAGCAACTGACTGCGGTTGCGACACGGCGGTGTGGTGCTGCCCGGAGGCCCCCACTGCACGTCGGGGCTCAGGAGGGCGGCGAACTCGTCGAGATCGCCCGTATCGAGGGCCTGGCGGACCCGGTCCGCTATGGCAGCGGCGGTGAGAGGTCCCGGCCGGGGGCCTTCGTCAGCGGCGGGGCGTTCGTAGCTCATGCCGGACCATTCAACCTCTACGCTGACCGCCGTGCCCGCCTTCGATCCCCAAGCGATGATCACCCGCTTCCGCGAGCGAGCCGAAGCGGTCCGGACGCGCGGCATGCCACCGATCGAGGGCCCGGAGCGTCAGCGCTTCCGCGAGCAGGCGCAGCGGGACTACACCGACTACGCCATGATCGGCGACGCGGAGGCGGACCTGGTCGACGGGATCCTCACCCTGCGCATCGACCTCCGCCCGCCCGACGCCCGGGAAGGCGGCGCGTCGGGCTGAGGCCGAGCCGGCGGGGGCCCGGGTGCGTCTGCTCGGGATTCAACCGCCGTAATGCATGCGGGTGTCCTCCATGCGCAGGACGTCCGCCGGCTCCCCGCCGACCTCGGCGACCTCGCCGATCACCAGTGTGTGGCTCCCGAGCTCCACGGCGCGGTCGAGTGTGCAGACGAGGTGGCCCGCCGCAGCGGCGAGCACGGGGACCCGACCCGGTCCGACCTCCGTGACGGGGTGGCCCGACATGGAGAGGACGGCCCCGTCAGGGGCCCGCTCGATTTCGGTCACCGGCTTCACGAAGCGACGCACCACCTCACGATGGCCCCGGTTCAGCAGCGAGATCGTGAACGAGCCACCCCGGGTCACCAGCCGGTTCGTCACCGAGTCGCGCTCGAGCGCCACCCCCACGAGCTTGGGCTCCATGCACACCTGGACGACCAGGTTGGCCGTCATCAGGTTCACCTCGTCCCCGGCGCGGCTGCCCACCAGGTACAGCCCCGTCGGGAGCGCCCACAGCACGCGGCGGCGGCGACGGTCGAGCTCGTCGTCCGCTGCGGTGGCGTCGGGGGCGCCGGCTGGGGCGCCGTCGGGAGTGCCGCGGGCCGGGCTCACCCGAAGATGCCGCCCGTCGTGTTGTCAGTCGTGGTCGTCGTGGAGACGACCTTGCCGTCGATCTGCCGTATCCGTTGGAGCACCTCGTTGTAGAGCGCCTCGGCCTTGATGCTGTCGCGCACAGACTCGGTCAGGAGCTTCGTGTGGGCGCTGCCCGCGTCGTAGCAGTCGTTGGCAGCCGTGCCCTCGAGGCCGTAGGCCTGGGTGAGGAGGTCAGTGACGTCGGGGTCGGGCGACGGGAGCTCGGTGTTGGCCATCTCGGCGTCGTTGAGCAGCGTGCTGCAGGCGGCGTGCAGGGCGCCAGAGCCGCTCGGTGCCACCTTGGGCACCCGCGCGTTGTCGGCGGCGAGCGTGCCGATGTCCGCCCCGAAACTGGTTCCGCTGACCCAGACCGACATCCGGTGCGCGGCGTCGCCCTGCTGGTCCGCTCCGGCACAGGACGTGAAGGTGAGAGCGGACCCCACCATGAGCACGACGGAGCTGACCAGGAAGCGGCGCTTCATGCGGCCCGGACGACGTGCACCTCTCGCCGCCCCTTGCGCACCACGACGTAGCGGTTGTGCAGGAGGTCGGCTGGGCCGAGCGTCCGACCGGCGTCGGTCTGCCGGACGTTGTTGAGGTAGGCACCGCCCTGGTCGATCGTGCGCTTGGCCTCACCCTTCGACTTGGCCAGACCGGTGCGCTCGAGCACGTCGACGAGGGTCAGGCCGCCGAGGATCTCGTCCCTGGGGATCGCTGTCGTCGGTGCGTCCTCGGTCACGGCGAGGAGCATCTCTTCGCTGAGCCCCGCGATCTCCTCGCCGAAGAGGGCCTCGGAGGCCTCCTCGCACTTCGTCACCTCGGCCTCACCGTGCACGAGCGCGACGACCGAGCGGGCCAGGGCTTTCTGGGCGGCGCGGCGCTGCGGGTGCTCCGCCATCTCCGCGTCGAGGGCCTCGATCTCGTCGTGACTCAGGAAGGTGAGGTAGCGCAGCAGCTCGCAGACCTGTTCGTCCGGTGTGTTGACGAAGAACTGGTACATGGTGAAGGGGCTCGTCCGGGCGGGATCGAGCCAGACGGTGCCGGTCTCGGTCTTGCCGTACTTGGTGCCGTCGGGTTTCAGGATGAGCGGCGTGGTGAGGCCCCAGACCTCGTCCCCGCAGACCTTGCGGATGAGATCGACGCCCACCGTGATGTTGCCCCACTGGTCGCTGCCGCCGATCTGGAGGTTGCATCCGTGGTCGAAGTGGAGGCGCAGGAAGTCGTAGGCCTGCAGCAGCATGTAGCTGAACTCGGTGTACGAGATCCCTTGGTCCGGCCGCTCGAAGCGCGTCTTGACCGACTCCTTGGCGACCATCTGGTTTACCGTGAAGTGCTTGCCGACGTCGCGGAGGAACTCGAGGACCGAGATGCGGCTCAGCCAGTCGACGTTGTTGAGGAGCAGGGTGCGGTCGTTCTCGAGGTCGAGGAACTGGCCGAGCTGGGGACGGATGCTCTCGAGGTGGCCCTCGATCGTCTCGAGATCGAGAAGCTGGCGCTCGTCCTCCTTGCCGCCAGGATCACCGATCATGCCCGTACCGCCGCCGGCGAGCGAGATGGGCCGGTGGCCCGCCTCCTGGAACCTCCGGAGCGTGCAGAGCTGGAGGAGGTTGCCCACGTGCAGGCTGTCTGCCGACGGGTCGAAGCCGGCGTAGACCGTGAGCCCGGGCTGGTCGAGCCGCTTCGGAAGCTCGGAGTCGGTCATCTGGTGGATCAGGCCGCGAAAGGCGAGGTCCTCAGAGAGCGTCGGCATGCCGCGACTTTGCCATACGCAGGTAGGTTGATCGGCCGCATGGTGATCGTGTGATCGAGGCTGTCGGGTGATCGGGGCCGATCGGGGGCTGGCGCTGCCGATGGAGGGCTCGTTGCCCCCGGACCTGCAGGGGACCCTGTTCCGGATCGGGCCGGGGACCGTGCCCGGCGGAGAGGATGGCGGCGGCGTCCCTGATGGCCCCGGCGATGTCGATCTGGGTGCCGCACCTCAGCCCAGGGGTGCCCTCCATGCGGTGGAGCTGCGCGACGGCAAGGCTGTCTCCTACCTCAGACGGGAGTCCGATGCCGATGCCGGGGTGTTCTGGCATGCCGGGTCGGTGCTGGCGCTCCCCGAGGCCGGGCTCCCGTCCCAGTACTCGCGGTTCCTGGAGCCCGAGGAGTTCGCCGGAAGGTTGACGGTGCCCATCGCGTCACACGTGCACCGTGTGGCAACTGACGGCGGTCGTGTGCTGTTTGCGGTCGACGACGGGGTCGACCCTCGGGCTGGTGGCGCGGGAGCGGCTGTGGATGAGTCGGAGGGGATCTGGCTGCGTATCGGGGAGTGGGAAGCCGACGGCGGGCTGCGCGCCGCGCAGTCGGTGGCGCTCGAGCGAGCCACGTGGCAGCACGACATCGGCGTGACGGCCGATCACGTCGTGTTCATCGAGTCGCCGACCACCCGCCTCGCGGCCGCCTCCGGAAGCGCCGTGCCCTTCGGATGGGTGCCCGGCGCGGAGGGCTGGATCGGCGTCGTGCGGCGCGGCGGTGACGGTGGCGAGGTGCGGTGGTTCCGACTCGATCCCTGCCTGGTGACGCACGTGCTCGGGGCATGGGACGTCGGCCGGGAAGCACGGGGCGGCGAGGGGGGTGCGGGCGGGGCCATCGTGCTGTACGTGTGTCGCTACGCGGCGCCCGAGGCGGGGCAGCCAGTCGACCTGTCGGCTCCCGTGGTCGGCCCGGAGGGGATCGGCCTGATGGCGATCGGTGGGAGCCTCGCGGTCCTGGAGCGCTGGCGGATCGAGGGTGAGCGGGTCGAACGGGTGCAGGTCGATGAGCGCTATGTCGAGTACCCACGAACGGACGCCCTCTGCGAGGGTGCCGCCTTCCGGTATGGATACTGCGTCGAGATGACCTGGGACGACGGTCCTCCCAGGGCGGGGCCACGCCACGGGGCGGGTCTATGGGGTCGACACGCTGGTCCCGATGGGCTGCTGAAGTTCGACCTGGACCGCAACGAGGTCACGGCCTGGAACCCGGGTCCATGGCGCAAGGCCAGCGAGCCGGTCTTCGTCCGTGCAACAGACGGCCGCAGTGACGACGAGGGCTGGCTCCTTACCGTGGTCGATGACGCCAACACGGGAACGAGTGATCTCTATGTCCTTGACGCATCATCCATGGAGCGCGGGCGCCCCGAGGCGATCATCCACCTGCCCGAACGGCTGCCTCTCCGCAGCCACGGGGAGTGGGTCCCGGCCGACCGCTATCGCTGAGGAGTAGGACGAACGTCCAGTTGGCCGTTTCTTCGGCCAGTTGACGCTCCTCCGCCCCTGGACCGGCGACCGTTCATGCTTCGCATGGCGACCACCAACCTCCGAGACGGCTCTCGCCCCGACACCGTGTCACGTCGGACCGAGACCCTCGTGGCCAACGTGGCGCAGCATCACCGTGCGATCTCCGCCCATCAGAGTCAACTGCTCGACGCCGTCGTAGAGCTCGACCGGCGCAAGGCCTGGAGAGTCGACGGCGCGACGTCCATGGTGGCCTGGCTCGTCCAGCGCTGTGGTGTCACGGCGACCACGGCTCGTGAATGGGTGACCGCGGCCGCAAAGCTTCATCAACTGCCCAAGATCTCTGACGCCCTGTCGCAGGGAAAGCTCTCGTTCGACCAGGTGAAGCCCCTCGTCGAGGTGGCCAAACCCGAGACCGATGCCAAGTTGGCCGAGCAGGCGACGCACTGGTCGGCCAAGCAGGTGCGGGAGCTCGCGATCGCGGCCCGAAATCAATCCGACGGGCAGGCGACCGGCTTCTATGCGAGGCGCTTTCTCCGTTTCGACGATCGGCGTCGCAGCCTGACGGGCGTCCTCCCCGAGGACCAGTACGCGGTCGTGAAGAGCTCACTCATCGCCCGGGCCAGCCGTCGCCTGCGCGATCTGACGCCGTTCGATCAGCGGATGGCGGACGCACTCGTCGCAGTGTGCAAGAGCGACGCCACGGGGAAATCCGGCGAGACTCCTCGAGAGGCCCGGGCCGGAGGCATGCGCCGGAACCGGCCGACCGTGGTCGTCCACGCCGACATGAGCTTTCTGGCCGGGGGTGGTGAGGGCGGTGCCGAGCTCGACGTGCTGGGGCCACTCTCACGAGAGGTCGCCCGCCGGCTTGCCTGTGATGCAAAGGTACTGGTGTCCGCCGACGGACCGACAGGGCAGAGCCTCAACCTCGGGAGGACGCGGCGGGATCCGACTGATGCCCAGCGGATTGAGATCCGGCGGCGGGACAAGGGATGTCGTTTCCCGGGCTGCACGTACACCGAGTTCACCGACGTCCACCACGTCTCTCACTGGATCGAAGGCGGCCCGACCGACCTGTACAACCTGGTCGAGCTCTGCGACCGGCATCACCGCTGCGTCCACGAGATGGGGTGGAAGATGTCCGGGGATGCCAACGTGGAGATCACCTTCAAGAGCCCCACAGGACGGATTTCCACCTCCACGCCCTCGCCGGCTTTCACCTCAGCGCGAGACGGACCGCCTCGTTGATCGAGTCGTGCAGGGCGACATTCTCCCCCCGCCCCGGCACCATCACCCGGACCAGCGCGGGCGCGGGCGCGCCCAAGGCAGGTCCGAGCTCGGACAACGAGACCACATCGCGGACATGAAGCCCGAACCCGCGCGCGACCGCGCCCAGGTCGCTGCTGGGAGGCGTGCCAAAGAGACGCTCGAACGTTCCCGTCTCCAGCGAACCCACCTGGGGCAGGAACGAGAAGATCCCTCCCCCACCGTTGTCGACCACAACGAAGGTGCAGGGGAGCTCCGGCAAGTTGACGAGGCCCGAGACGTCGTGGAGGAATGCCAGGTCACCCAACAGCGCCACCGTCGGGCAGCCCGAACCCGATCCTGATGCCGCGACGCCGAGCGCCGTCGACACGACACCATCGATTCCGTTGGCGCCTCGATTGGCCAAGACCCGCGGTGTGGTCGTCTCGGCGGCGGCGTACCACTCGAGATCGCGGATCGGCATGGACGCCGACACGACGAGGGTGGATCCGGTCTCCGCCGCGTAGCGGTGGACGGTCCGGGCGACCTGAGGCTCGCTGAGATCGGTCCCGAGTACTCCCGCGATGGCGGCCTGCGCCCGTTCCTCCCACAACCGCCACGACCCAAGCCACTCAGGATCGCAAGGGGTCGCCTCCCCGATCGCCGCCGTCAGCCACGGGTCAATCGGGCAGAAGTGAAACTCCGTCGCCACACGAAGCGGATCCGCCCACTGCCGCCACGGATCGACGACCACGACCCTCGCGCCGGCCGCGGAGGCGTCCGAGATGTACTCACCGAGGGCCCTGGAGAGCCATGGCGCACCCAGCACGACGATGCACTCGGGCAGCAGCGGGTGGGTGCGGACGATCGAATCGGCGGCTGCAATCGTCCCCACCATCCTGCTTCCTGACCGCGGATCGGCCAGGACGGGCCACCCGAGCCGCTCTGCCAGCGCCAGAACCCGGGCGGGTTCCGGTGGCCTGGGCGCCAGACCACCGACGACGATCATCCCCCGGCCCCGGAGGGGCTCCGACAGCGCGGAGACTCCCTGCTCGTCAGGGACGACGACACGAGGGCCTGGGCGCGCCGGGAGTTCCCCCGCCGAACCCGTCAGAGGCTCGCGGAACTCGAGGTTGAGGTGGACCGGGCCTGGACCCGCTGCTCCATGGAGCGACTCGACGAAGGCCTGGACCGCCAACGGCCTCCAGGTGGCCTGCTGACCCTGGGCGGGCACTCCCGGGGCATGCGCCCAGCGCACGGCCGTCGCGAAGAGGCCCGCCTGCTCGATTGTCTGAGGTGCGCCGACGTGGTGCAACTCGGGCGGCCGGTCCGCCGTGCAGACGATGAGCGGGATCCGTGCGTGGTGGGCCTCGACCACAGCGGGGTGTAGCTCCGCTGCGGCCGTGCCACTCGTCACACAGATCACCGTCGGCCTTCCCGTCGCCATGGCCAGACCGAGCGCGAAGAAGGCCGCACTCCGCTCGTCCAGCCTGACGTGGGCACGGAGGCGCTCCGCCAGGGACAGCGCCAGAGGAGTCGACCGCGAGCCGGGGCAGATCACTGCATCGGTGACCCCGAGTCGTGTCCACTCGTCGACCAGGGTCGCGCTGAAGGTGGCCTGTACGCTCACCCGGCGTGCCACTCCATGTCGAGGTGCGCGGTTCGGGTCCACCCCTGGTGGTGCTGCACGGCTTCACACAGACAGGGCGGCTCTTCGGCCGTTTCGGCGCGCACCTGGCTGAATCCCACTCGCTGGTGGCTATCGACCTCCCCGGCCACGCCGGATCCGACTCGGTACAGGCGGACCTGCCGGAGACCGCCGCCCTCGTGGCGGAGTCGGTCCGAACGACCATCGGCGATGAACCCTGCGACATGTTCGCTTACTCGCTGGGCGCTCGGGTCGCACTGCACGTCATCACCGGGACGGGTCTGCGCGTGAGCCGAGCGGTGCTCGTCGGCGCCACCGGCGGGATCGAGAACCCGGCCGATCGGGCGCGCCGGCGTCTCTCCGACGAGGCACTGGCGGACAAGCTCGGCGCCAATGGCGACGTCGACAGCTTCCTGGACGAGTGGTTGGCCGGTCCGATGTTCGATCGCCTGGCATCCACGGACGCCGCGGAGCGGTCGGAACGCCGCCGCAATAGCGCATCCGGCCTCGCCTCGAGCCTGCGCCTGTGCGGGGCAGGCACCCAGGAGCCACTCTGGGACCGCCTTCCGACGCTCACGTGCCCGGTCCTGGCCGTGGCCGGAGCCGACGACACCCGCTTCGCCTCGCACGCGCTCAGGATTGCTCGCCTGGTGCCGCGGGCCGTTGCCTCTCTCGTCCCGGGCGGGGGTCATGCGGTACACCTTTCCCAGCCCGTCCAGGCCTCGCGGATCGTTGATCACTGGCTCGACGCGGTGGAGCCCGGCCTCATATGAGCAACCCAACCGTGAGGAGCGCGCCGGCGACGATTTGGAGCCGGGCGGTCGCCCCCAGCATCGGCAGCAGCGCCCTGCCGCTTCGGTCACCGAGCGCCAGCCGTACCGGGTAGATGGCGAGCGGCGTCGCCGCCAGCGCGATCAGCGACCAGGCACGGTAGTTGTGCAGGATGCCGATGGAGAGCGCCACGCCCATCAGGGTGAAGCAGTAGAGCAAACCGGCCCTCCGCCGCCCCACGCGCACGGCCAGAGTCTTCTTGCCTGACTCCGTGTCAGTGTCGATGTCGCGGAGGTTGTTCGCCTCGAGGAGGGCCGCTGCCAAGAACCCCACGGGCACGCCGGCCGACAGGACGAACCCCCAGTCGTAGTTATACGCGAACAGGTGGCCCCCGAGCGAGATCACGAACGGTGCGTGCTGCACGTACGCCGAGCCGGCCGTTGCGACGAGACCGAAAAAGACGAAGACGAACAACTCGCCGAATCCGAGATAGCCATACGGTCTCGGCCCCCCGGTGTACGCCCATCCTGCGATGCCGCACAGCAGACCCAGCGGGATGAGCCACCAGGTGACGCGCGCCGCCAATGCCAGGCCGGCCAGACCGGCCACCCCGAATGAAATCAGTGCAGCGAATTTGACCTCCCGGACGGTGGCCAGCCTGCCCGCCACCAGGCGGACCGGCCCGACCCGGTGCTCGTCGGTCCCCCGGACCCCGTCGGCGTAGTCGTTGACGTAGTTCGTCCCCACCTGGATGCCCAAGGCGACGATCAGGGCCAGGAGGGCGTTGAGCCACGACAGCTGGCGGTCGAAGTTGGCGCACGCTGCGGCGTGGCAGGCACCGGAGATCTGCGGTGTGGTGATGACGAACCGGCCGCTGGAGAGGTATCCAGCCGCAGTCCCCACGGCAACGGGGACGACCGCCGCAGGAAGCGTGCGGGGGCGCGCGCCCGCCACCCACAGCTTGAGCGGCGGGCTCACGGGCGGCGAGGGAACCGGGAGAAGTCCGGAGCACGGTGCTCGACGAAGGCGTTCCTACCCTCCTGCCCTTCCTCCGTCATGTAGAAGAGCATGGTGGCGTCGCCGGCGAGCTGCTGCACGCCCGCCAGGCCGTCGTCAGCTGCGTTCATACCCGCCTTGATCATCCGCAAGGCGATCGGCGAGAGGGTGAGCATCTGCCGGCACCAGGCCACCGTCTCACGCTCGAGATCGTCCAGCGGCACCACTGCGTTCACGAGTCCCCAGTCGAGGGCCTGCTCGGCACCGTACTGGCGGCAAAGGAACCACACCTCCTTCGCCCGCTTGAGGCCGATCGTCCGGGCGAGGATGGAGGACCCGTAGCCGCCGTCGAAGCTCCCCACCTTCGGTCCCGTCTGGCCGAACCGTGCGTTGTCGGCGGCGATGGAGAGATCGCAGACCAGATGCAGGATGTGGCCGCCGCCGATGGCGTAGCCGGCGACCATGGCGACGATCGGCTTCGGGATCCGCCGCATGAGGATCTGGAGGTCCAGGACGTTGAGGCGTCCGATGCCCCGCTCGGCCACGGCGTCGTCACCGATGTAGCCGTCGTCTCCCCGGATCTTCTGGTCCCCACCCGAGCAGAAGGCGTCCGGCCCCTCCCCGCAGAGGATGATGACCCCCACATCCGGGTCGTCGCGGGCCGCGGTGAACGCCTCGGTCAGCTCGAAGAGCGTCTGGGGCCGGAAGGCGTTCCGACGCTCCGGCCGGCAGATCGTGAGCTTCGCGATGCCCTCGGCCACCTCGTAGCGGATGTCATTGAACGAGCCCTGCTCTTTCCATGCGGGCGCCGGGAGGAGGCGAAGATCGTCGAGGGGATCCTGAGGACTTCCGGTGACCACGGTCTGCACGGCGCCCTACGCTACTGGCCGGTGCCTGAACTCGTCGCACTCGACCTCCCTGGTGGGATGGGCTTTGTCGATGCGCTCCGGGCCATCTGGGACACCGGGGACGCCGCCGCTCCCCTCGACCCCCGACTCCCCCCCGCCGCTCGCACGACGATGCTCGACGCGCTCCGCCCGACCCGCATCGTTGGCTCCGACGGGGAGCAGCACGCGCTCCGGGACGGGATCCCGGTGGCCGAGGGCGACGCGCTGGTCGTCGCGACGTCGGGCACCTCGGGCCAACCCAAAGGGGTCGTGCTGACCCATGACGCCATCGCAGCGTCGGCCCGGGCGACCTCGGAGCGGCTCGGCATCGACCCCGCCCGGCATTCGTGGCTCGCCTGCCTGCCGCTGGCGCACATCGGAGGGCTCTCGGTCGTGACCCGGTCGATCATCACGGGAATACCCCTCCTGGTGATGCCCGGATTCGAGGCGGACACCGTCGAGCAGGTCGGCCGGTCGGGACGGGCCACCCACGTGGCCCTGGTGGCGACCGCACTGCAGAGGATCGATCCCTCCGTCTTCACCTGCGTGCTCCTGGGCGGCAGCAGGGCGCCCGATGCACTGCCGCCCAACGTGGTGTCCACCTACGGCATGACCGAGACGGGCTC
>Ga0116219_10001977_pt1 | contig 18092 bp, 17 predicted proteins | sample Sb_taG_4_FD_91019 | JGI IMG/M metagenome (GOLD analysis project Ga0116219, IMG submission 91019) | Peat soil microbial communities from Weissenstadt, Germany - Sb_50d_6_BS metaG | ecosystem: Environmental > Terrestrial > Soil > Wetlands > Peat | place: Germany: Weissenstadt | collected 2010-09-21
ATGGGTTCTGGTATGCGACGTCGTTCTCGGTCGGTGAGAATGCGATCCCCGCAGGGCTGCGAAAGCTCGTGCTCGAAGGTACGCCGGCCACTCAGCACTTCGTGCTCGCCGGATCCTCGCAGATGGTCGTCGGCGTCCCTCTCCCTGCGGTCGGGGGCGCCTATTTCGAGGTGTTCTCGCTCGCCGAGTTGTCCCGAACCCTCCAGATCCTCGCCCTCGCTCTGGCGGGCGCTGCCCTCGTGACCACCGCTGCGGGAGTCGTCATCGGGCGGTGGGCCTCGAGCCGGGCGCTTCGGCCGCTGGCCGAGGTGTCGAAGGCCGCCGAGACCATCGCGGGCGGGAACTTGAAGACCCGTCTCGTGGCTGCCGACGATCCGGAACTCTCCGCGCTCGCCGACTCGTTCAACCGCATGGCGGACGCGTTGCTGGAGCGGATCGACAGAGAGGTCCGCTTCACCTCCGACGTGAGCCACGAGCTCAGATCGCCGCTCACCACCCTCGCCAATTCGCTCGGGGTCCTCGAGGCCCACAACGAAGACCTGCCACCGAGATCTCGGAGGGCACTCGAGCTGATCACCGAGGAGATTCGCAGGTTCCAGCGAATGGTGGACGACCTGCTCGAGATCTCGAGGGTCGACACCGGTTCGGCCGAACTGCATCTCGACGAGGTCGACGTGGGTGAGCTCACTCGCCGGGCCGCGGACGCTGCCGGCGCGAGACTCGTACCCGTCGAGGTCGATCCTGCCGTCGACGGGCTGAGGCTCCCGCTCGACAAGCGGAGGATCGAGCGTGTCGTAGCAAACCTCGTCGACAACGCGACGCAGTACGCAGGAGGCGTAACCCGACTGGCGGTCGAGTCGGCTCCGGGTTCGGTTCGCCTGGTCGTAGCGGACCACGGGCCCGGGGTACCCCTCGCCGAGCGCGAGCGGATCTTCGAGCGCTTCTACCGGGGGCAGGCCGCAGGCAGCAGGGGCACCACCGACGGAACCGGCCTAGGCCTCTCTCTCGTCACCGAGCACGTACGCCTCCACGGGGGGCGGGTCTGGGTGGAGGACGGGGCGGGGGGCGAGAACCGGTTCGTGGTCGAGCTGCCCGTTCGAGACACGGTGCACGGGTCTTCCGAGAGGTCACGCGCGAACGGTGCAGGATCCTCCCAGTTCGAAGACGACATGACGAGTGCACCGCGGGATCTTCCCGAAGCGAGCACCCCCGTGGAGTCGACGTGAGAGCGCCGAGGCGGCGCTCGATCCGGCCGAGCGTGGTGTTCGGGACGGCTCTCATGATCGTTGCGACGCTTGCGGCCTGCGGCGTCCCGGTCGACAAGGGTCCCACCGCTTTGTCGCGCTCTGGGGTTCCGTTCCATCTTCTCAGTCCGTCGTCACCTTCGACGACTACCACCACGGTCCCGTCACCTGTGGAGGTGCCGGTCGAGATCTTCCTCTTCGGGCCTTCGGGCGCGCTCGTGTCGGTGCCGAGGGCGGTGCCTACCTCGCAGGATCTGCTCGCGATGATCCTGAGCGCCTTGGTGGACGGGCCCACGGAAGCCGAGACGGCTGTCGGGTTGCTGAGCGCCGTTCCGCCACAGACTTCGGTCCTCGGGGCCAGCATCGGTCCCGGCGGTGTCGCCACCGTGAACCTCGCGGGTGCATTCGCTCAACTCGTCGGCCAAGCCCAGATCGAGGCGGTGGCGCAGTTCGTCTACACCGCCACCGCGCTCCCCGGCGGCTCGGTGACAGGAGTCACGTTCCAGATCGCCGGGCAGCCGATCGAGGTCCCGGTGTCCAGCGGAGCTCAGGTCCCGATCGCCGGGAGGACGCAGTTCGCCCAGTTCGCTCCGCAACCGGTCACGAGCGGCGGCGCCACCTCCTAGAAGCGGCGGGATACCGATCTATTCGGTCACTCCTGAGCGTCCCAATCGACTCGGGGAGCATCGCCCCACAGACGCTCCAAGTCGTAGTAGTCGCGCGTCTCTTCGTGGAAGACGTGCACGATGAAGTCGCCGTAGTCCATCAGCACCCAGTGCAGGTCCCGAAGTCCTTCGATGCTTAGAGGAGCGTTCCCAGTCTCGCGCTTGACCTCCCGCTCCACCTCTTCGACCAGAGTGCGAACCTGACGCGAATTCCGTCCGTTCGTCAGCACGAACGCATCGGTGATACCGAGAAGGTCACCCATGGCGAGGATGACCGTGCGGGTTCCCAGCTTCTCTGCCGCGGCCCGAGCAGCACAGATGGCGCCGGCGGGGAGGTCCTTCTGGTCGCTGCCTGCGACCGTCTGTTGCGCCGAAGCGCTCACGCGCCCAGCCCGCCCGTGAGGGCTAATGGTGTGAGCACTCGAAGGGTCCCCGAAGAACCGACTCGAGTCGATTCGGACGAAAGGCGCAGCAGGATCACCGCACCGGCCAGGAGAGCCATCAGAACGGCGACAGCCGCTGCGACAGCCATCCTCAGACGGTGCCGGTCACGCTGATCGCGGCGAGCAGCACCGCGCCGGTACTCAGGGGTCCGTCCTGCGGGGCGCTCACCGGCGGCGCTGCTCATCTACCGACAGAGTACAGACCCAGACGGCGGATGAGACGGATAGCGGGTTCCGGTATCAGGAAATCCACACTGAGCCCCTGCTCGAGCCGCTCGCGCAGCTCGCTGCTCGAGATGTCGAGAGTGGGCATTCGGACGTGGTGAACGGGACCCGCCCACTGCGACTCGTGCGCGGGACCCGCAGGGGCCGTTGTTCCCGCGCGTTCCACGACCACGAGGGTGACCGTCTTCACGATCTCCTCGAGGCGGTGCCAGGTCCCGAGCTCCGCTTCGACGTCGGAGCCGACAGCCAAGAACAGCTCCGCTTCGGGGTGGGTGGTTCTGAGCTCCTGGATCGTGTCGGCCGTGTAGCTCGGCCCCCCTCGGTCGATCTCGATCCGGCTCGCCTCGAGTCCTCGTATTCCCTCCACCGCTGCCGACACGACGGCGAATCGGTCTTCTGCACCGGAGACCTCGCGCGTGCCGGCCTTCTGCCAGGGCTCGTTCGCGATCACCAAGAGCACCCGGTCGAGCTCCAGAGCGTCTCGGCACCAGCAAGCTGCCACGAGATGGCCGACGTGAACCGGGTCGAACGTTCCTCCGAAGACCCCGATCCGTTCCACCTCCCGAGCGTACTTAGGGGCCGCGCCCAGGTCCTACGCTGTAGGCGTGACAACGGTGTCGTGGACCCCCGACAGCTGGCGATTGCGGCCCATCGCCCAGCAGCCCGCGTGGCGCGACGAAGACGCTCTCGAACGGGCTCTCAAGCAGCTCGCGGCACTCCCACCCCTCGTTTTTGCGGGAGAGGCCCGCAGTCTCACTGCCGCTCTCGGGGACGTCGCCCGCGGCCGCGCATTTCTGCTCCAGGCCGGGGACTGTGCGGAGTCGTTCGCTGAGTTCTCGGCCGACGCGATCCGGGACAAGCTGAAGATCATCCTGCAGATGGCCGTCCTGCTCACCTACGGAGCGGGTGTGCCGGTGGTGAAGGTCGGCAGGATGGCCGGTCAGTTCGCGAAGCCCCGCACTTCGGCGACGGAGCTGGTCGGCGGCGTGGAGCTCGAAAGCTTCCGAGGCCATATGGTCAACGACGATGCTCCTCTGGCCGAAGCACGAGTCCCCGACCCGTCTCGACTGATCGACGCGTACCACCAGTCGGCGTCGACGCTGAACCTCCTGCGCGCGTTCACAAAGGGGGGCTTTGCAGATCTGTCGCAGGTGCACATCTGGAACCAGCAGTTCCTCGCCTCGAGCGAGGAGGGGCGCCGCTACGAGCAGATCGCCACCGAGATCGATCGCGCCCTTCGTTTCATGGAGGCCTGCGGCATCGAACTATCGACCGAGCAGTCGCTGCATCAGGTGGACTTCTACACGAGCCACGACGCTCTGATCCTTGGCTACGAGGAGGCGCTGACGCGCCGGGACTCGTTGACAGGAGACTTCTACGACTGCTCGGCCCACATGCTCTGGGTGGGCGAGCGCACCAGGCAGCTCGACGGAGCGCACATCGAGTTCCTCAGCGGCGTCCACAATCCGTTGGGATGCAAGGTCGGGCCTTCGGCCACCGCCGACGAGGTGGTCGCGATATGTGATTCTCTCGACCCGGACCACGTTCCCGGGAGACTCACCCTCATCTCCCGCATGGGGGCTGACCGCATATCAGACAGCCTCCCGCCTCTCCTCGCGGCGGTACGCGACTGCGGGCACGAGGTTGCTTGGGCGTGTGATCCGATGCATGGCAACACCTTCGTCAGCGACACCGGGCACAAGACTCGGCGCTTCGACGACATCGTGCGTGAGCTGAAGGGATTCTTCGAAGCACACCGCCAGGTGGGCACCTGGCCGGGCGGGGTGCACCTCGAGCTCACCGGTGACGACGTGACCGAGTGCCTCGGAGGATTCGACGACATCGCCGAGGACCAGCTACACGAGCGCTACACGACCGCATGCGACCCCCGCCTGAACGGGCGTCAGTCGATCGACCTGGCCTTCAGGATCGCCGAGCTTCTGCGTAGCTAGTCCGAAGGGAGCTCCCCCCGCCAGCGCGCGCGCCGGGCGATCCCGCACGACGCCGCCCCGCGAGATGGGCCGCGTCGTTGTAGCGCAGGAGCTTCCAGCCGTCGTCGCTCAGCTCCCACTCGGTAAGCGAGGTGTGCTCGGTTCGAAGCCTCAAGCGGCGCATATCGCGCTCGAGGGGCAGGAACGCGAGCAACGAGGCTTCGATCACTCCGCCGTGGCACACGACCGCCACGGTCTGGTCCTCGTGTCTCGCGGCGACCTCGCGCAGCGCCCGAGACGCTCGCTCCACGAAGCTCGTCCAGCTCTCTCCCCCCGGCGAGAGCTCGATGTCCGGGTCGCTCACGAAGTCGGGTTCGCCGTAGCGCTCTTTGAACTCCGTCCAGGTGAGACCGTCGGCCTCTCCGGGGTGGAGCTCGCAGAGCGAGCAATCCGGGACAGGGTCCAACCCCGAGCCGACGGCCGGGGAGAGGATCGTCGCGGTCTGCACCGCCCGTTCCAGAACGCTCGAGTACATGGCGCTCGCCGCTGCGAGCTCACCGGTCTCGAGCAGCCGCTCACGAAGCGCGGTCGCCTCCAGCACGCCAGTGTCCGTCAAGCCGGTGCACCCCTGGTGCCCGCCGACCACGCCCGCACGGCTGCAAGCCGACTCCCCGTGCCGTATCAACACCAGGTTCGTCGCGACAGACGGCGGGGCGGGAATCATGCGAACCGAATCGGGAGGCAATCCGCGCCGCTCCGTCACGCCGGCTCCTTCACAGGGCCTCCCTCACGCCAGCTCCGAGACGAACTGCTCGAGCTGCCGGAGGTTCCGGCACTCGAAGACCTCGTCGCAGTACACCGCGTACTCGCCGACGATCGAGTCCCCACTCCCCCAGTACGAGTGCGGCTCCGGGTTCAGCCAGTAGACGTGACGAGCGCGATGCCGTATCTCGGACAGCACCCATGCCTGTGAGGCATGGTAGTTGTTGCGAGCATCGCCGAGCAGCAAAACGCTCGTGCGGGACGTGATCTCCTCACCCCACCTCTCCCAGAAGACACCGAGCGCGTGCCCGTAGTCCGAGTGGCCGTCCACCCAGACGACGTCCGCCTCGGTGTTGATCCGGTGAACGGCTTCCCCGACGTCGTCGACTCCCTCGAAGAAACGAGTCACCTCGTCGATGCCGTCGATGAACACGAAACTGCGAACCTTGGAGAACTGGGAGCTGATCGCATAGACGAGGTGGAGGGTGAAGCGGGCGAATGCCGCAACCGACCCGGACACGTCGGCTATCACGAAGATCTCGGGCCGCGCAGGCCGCGGGTACCTGAACTTCGGGTCCACGGGCACGCCACCGGTGGACAGAGAGTGCCTCATCGTCGAACGAAAGTCGAGTGGGCCCTTGCGCCCGTGCCGGCGCTTCCTCGCCAACCGGACGGCCAACTTGCGGGTGAGAGGGTGAATGGCACGTCGCAACGCTGTCAATTCGTCTCGGGTCGCATGCATGAAGTCGATGTCCTCGGGGAGCGGCTTGCGGAGCGAACGAGCCAGAGCCTCGGTTCCCCGGTCGGCAACGAGTCGCCGGCGGATCTCGTCCTCGATCTCCTTTCGCAAGCGGTCGAGGCGTTCACTCAGCTCGTCGCGCGCAAGGCGCTCCTCGAGCGCGGTCAGATGGCCCTCGGGGGCATCCGACCGCACCGCCGCGAGCATGCGGTCCAACAGCCGGTCGAGGTCCAGGTTCCTCAGCGTTCTGTACAGGTAGTAGGTGCCGCCTACGGGACGGCCGGGCTCCATCCCCGCGTAACGGCTCACGGCTTGACGGGCGAGCGCGGCCACCTGAGCATCGTTCGCCGCGAGCAGCGCCCGGTAGAGCATCTCCGCCAGCTCCTCGTCGGAGAGGGGCTCTCCGCCGCCTCCCCCGCTCGGTGCGCCGGCGCCCTGTTGGCGGTCCGGCTCCAGCGCCTGATCGGTCGCCACACCGTCGTCGATCTCGAACTGAGGCCCTCTCATCGAGAAATAGACCTCGAAGGCCGTCTCGAAGGCCTTCCAGTGCGCGGAGGACTTCACGAGGGTCGCGCCGAGGGCGTACTTGAGCGCCTCACGGTCCTCGAGAGGCACGTGGTGCAGGGCCTCTGCTGCGTCGAGACTCTCGGTGAGCGACACGGGCAGCCCGGCCTGGCGCAGCTCCCCTACGAACCCTGTGAGTACGTCGAGCACTAACGACCCTTCGACGGTTCCTCTGCCGAAAGCTCTTTGGCCGCCCGTTCGAGGTCACTGCGGTACTTGAGGAGCACGTGCAAGGTGGACTTGGCCTGCTCGGCGTCGATCGACTCCACTCCGAGCACCACCAGTGTCCGGGCCCAATCCAGGGTCTCCGAGACAGACGGATACTTCTTGAGCTCCATCGTCCTCAGAGAGCGAACGATCCTCGCCACCTGGTCGGCGAGCTCGTCGGAGATGGCAGGAACCCTCGTCTTCACGATCTCGCGCTCGCGCTCGAGCGTCGGATAGTCGAGGTGAAGGTAGAGGCATCTGCGCTTGAGGGCCTCCGACAGCTCCCTGGTGTTGTTGGACGTGAGGAAGACGAGCGGCACTCGCTCGGCGCGCACTGTGCCGAGCTCGGGGATGGAGACCTGGTACTCGGAGAGAACTTCGAGGAGCAGCGCCTCGGTCTCGAGCTCGACCCGGTCCACCTCGTCGACGAGCAACACCACCGGGTCGGTCGCGCGTATCGCCTCGAGCAGGGGTCGCGCGAGGAGGAATTCTTCGGAGAAGATGTCGTCCTCGAGGTCGTGCCATGAGCTCGGTTCGAGATCTCTCGGAGCGGCGCCGTCCCCGTCCTGCTCGACCACCCGCTGGGCCTGGATCCGAAGCAGCTGCTTCTTGTAGTTCCACTCGTAGAGAGCCTTCGACTCGTCGAGTCCCTCGTAGCACTGGAGCCGGATCAGACGGCTCGAAGTGGCGCGGGCGACCGCCTTTGCGAGCTCCGTCTTGCCGGTTCCGGCGGGACCCTCGACGAGGACCGGCTTGGCCAGCCGATCGGCCAGGTGGACGACGCCGGCTATCCCTTCGTCGGCCAGATAGCCGGTGGCAGCGAGCCGCTCGCGCACCTCCGGCACCGACGAGAAACGTGCGGGCCCCGGATCCGGGAACCCGAGAGGTCCCGGTGGCTGAGCCTCGCTCACGTCGCTCACGTACGGACCTGCCCCGAGCCGCGCACCACGTACTTGACCGACGTCAGCTCGCGAAGTCCCATAGGGCCCCGAGCGTGCAGCTTCTGCGTGGAGATCCCGATCTCGGCTCCGAGCCCGAGCTCTCCTCCGTCGACGAATCGGGTCGAGGCATTCACGAGGACCGCGGCTGCGTCCACCTCCTCGCAGAAGCGATCCGCGGCTGCAAGGTCGTTCGTGACGATCGCCTCGGAATGCCCCGAGGAGAAGCGCGAGATGTGGTCGATCGCCGCGTCCAGGTCGTCGACGACAGCCACCGACAGCTTCATGTCGAGAAACTCGGTGGCGAAGTCCTCGTCGGTCGCCGGTCCGACTTCGGGCAGGATCCTCCGAGTGCCCTCGTCGCCGAGAAGCTGCACTCCCTCGAGAGCCGTTCGAGCCCGCGGCAGGAAGCCAGCGGCGACGTCCCTGTGCACGAGGAGCGTCTCCGCCGCATTGCACACCCCGGGACGCTGAGTCTTTGCATTGACGAGGATGGCGAGAGCCATGTCGAGATCGGCTCCCGCATCCACGTACACGTGGCAATTGCCGTCCCCGTCGATCACGAACGGAACAGTCGCGTGCTCGCGCACACTCGATACGAGAGAGTGTCCGCCGCGAGGGATCAGGCAGTCGAGTACCCCGTCGAGTCGCATGAAGTCGATCGCCGCCTCGTGGGAGGTGTCCTCGACCAGCAGCACGGCGTCCGCGGGTAAGCCTGCCTTTGAAAGGGCGTCGCGCAGACAAGAGGTGATCGCCCTGTTCGACTCGATGGCAGAAGACGAACCGCGCAGCATGGTCGCGTTGCCCGACTTGATGCACAATCCGGCCGCATCGGAGGTCACGTTCGGCCGGTTCTCGTAGATGATCCCCACCACCCCGAGCGGCACCCGCACCCTCTCCACGTGCAGGCCGTTGGGCCTCTGGAAGCCCTCGACTACTTCTCCGACGACCTCGGGCAGTCGGCGTAGCGCCCGCAACCCTTCCGCCATGGCGCCGACTCGCTGTTCGCTCAGCCGCAGCCGGTCGATCTGGGCCGCGAGCATGCCGGACCCTTCGGCGCGCGACAGGTCCGCAGCATTGGCGTCGAGCAGGTTTCGCGACCGCTCCTCGAGGAGGTCGGCGGCGAGCTCGAGTGCACCGTCCCTGGTGTCGCCCGCGGCACCCGCCACGAGTCTCGACGCAGCTTTCGCGCGCAGACCGAGCTCGCCCAACGAGGTTCTAGTCACACCCAAGGGTACCGTCCGCGGCAGGGGGCTCAGAATTCCTGTCCCCTGTTGGCTGCCCCCGGAGCGACTCCTCTGGCCTCCTAGGTGAGGACTACGAGGTCGTCACGATGTACCACCTCGTGCGCCACGTCGTCGGGCAGTTCACTCGTTCTGCGTCCCGCGAGCGATCGGATCAGCTCTGCTCCATGACGGACGATCCCCTTGGCGAACACGACCCCGTCGTCGCCGGCGATCTCGACAGCTGCCTCGGCATCGAACCGGCCGTCGACCGACACGACGCCCGCCGGAAGAAGAGAAGCCTCGCGCTGGGTGATGGCGTCTCTCGCCCCGTCGTCGACCACGAGTGTCCCGGCGGGACCGACCGCGAACGCGATCCAGAGCTTGCGGGCAGGAAGTCGCCTCGGGCGTGGCCGGAACACGGTCCCCACTCTGGGTTCGCCGCGCGCTGCGGCGACCAGGATCCCGGGCGGCCCCGCTTGCGCGATCACCGTCTCCACCCCCGACCACGAAGCCATCTTCGCCGCCGCCAGTTTCGAGATCATTCCTCCGCTTCCAACTGCGCTGCCGGGTCCTGCTGCCAACGCTTCGAGACCGTGGTCCACCTCGACCACCTCTTCGATGAGTGAAGCCTCCGCGGTCGTCCGAGGGTCGCCGGTGAGTAGTCCCGCGGTGTCCGTCAACAGGACGAGAAGGTCTGCCGCCACGAGGTGTGCAACCAGAGCGGCCAGCCGGTCGTTGTCGCCGAAGCGGATCTCGTCGTCGGACGTGGCGTCGTTCTCGTTGACGACCGGCACGACCCCGAGCTCGAGGAGCCGCGCAAGGGTCTGGCGGGCGTGCAGGTACTGCTGGCGATGCACGAAGTCCAGCGGCGCGAGAAGAACCTGACCGACGGCCAGCCCGTGCCGCGCGAGGGAGTCGTCGTAGACGCGCATCAGGCGGTGCTGGCCCACGGCGGAGACCGCCTGCAAGGTGGTGAGGTCGGATGGGCGGTCTCCTGCACCCAGCGCCGACCAACCCGCTGCAATCGCGCCCGAGGTGACCAGTACCACCAGGTGACCTTCCGCACGAAGCTCCGCCACCTGGGTGCAGAGGCTCCTGACCGCCGCTTCGTCGATCCCAGCTCCGTCGGGGCCGGTCACCGAAGAGGATCCGATCTTCACCACGACCGTGCGCGCACTTCGACGAGTCGCGCCTTCGTCCTTGGCATTCGTCGCGTCCTCCCGCGAAGACGGGCCCGTGCCGATCATCGCCCACGCTCGGAATCGGATGTGGCCGCACCGGACTGGCCACGACCACGGCGGCCGCGGCGTTCGGGTTCCCGGCGCGCTCGCGCCGAGCTCTTGCGAGCCGCGTCGCTCGCGGTGTCGAGGATGCTCTCGTCGCGGTGGTACGTGAACTCGAGCGGTCCGAGCCTCACGGTGTCCCCGTCGCGGATGCCAGCCCTCACAAGAGCTCTCTCCACACCGAGCCGGCGAAGGCGCCCTTGTACGTATGCGACCGCACCTTCGTCGGTGAGATCCGACAGAGCAACAGCGCGCAACGCGGCACGTCCACCGACCACGAAGGCTCCGTCGTCTTCACGCGAGACGTCGACTCCTTCTCCTACCGGACGGTGCACGACAATGGCCCCGCCCGTGTCCGCATCGGCGGCCCGGGCCGACTCGACCAGCCGCGTGAGGCGACCGAGCATGTCCGAGAGCCCTTCTCCTGTCATCGAGGAGACGAGCAAGTCGACGTCGCCCGGAATGTTCGGTGTCAGGTGGTCGCCCGAGGTGGTCAACACGTCGCATTTCGACCCGACTACGACGCGCGGGCGCTCCAACAGCTCCGGCCGGTAGCGCCGAAGCTCGTCGAGGAGGATGTCGCGCTGGTCTGTAGGCGGCCTCTCTTGTGATCCGGACAGATCTATCAGCAGGACCAGCACGCGAGCGCGTTCGATGTGACGCAGAAACCGGTGGCCGAGGCCCTTTCCCTCGGCTGCTCCTTCCACGAGACCCGGGACGTCGGCGACCACGATCTCGGTGTCCTGGCCGGGCTTTCCCGTCCTCACGACCCCGAGGTGCGGTTCGAGTGTCGTGAACGGATAGTCGGCGATCTTCGGTCGTGCTGCGGAGATGCGCGAGATCAGTGTGCTCTTGCCGGAGTTCGGGAACCCGACCAGCGCCACGTCGGCGGTCAGCTTCAGCTCGAGGTTGAGCCAGCGCTCCTCGCCCGCCTCGCCCTGCTCGGCGAACGCGGGTGCCCTCCTGCGGTTCGTGAGAAACCTCGCGTTACCCCGGCCTCCCCGGCCCCCGGCCGCCGCCAGCCACCTGTTGCCCGGCTCGGCGAGATCCGCCAGGACCACCGAGTCCTTTCCACGCACGACGGTCCCGACCGGAACCGGCACCGTGAGGTCCTCCCCGGTGGCGCCGTTTCGCCTCTTGCCCGCCCCGTGCTTCCCGTTGGTCGCGCGCCTGTGCGGATGGTCGCGGAAACCGAGAAGGGATGCTTGGTTGTTCGAGGCGACGAGCCAGACCCCGCCTCCCCTCCCACCGTCGCCCCCGTCGGGGCCTCCGTGCGAGACGTGGGCCTCGCGGCGAAACGAGACCGATCCCGCTCCTCCGTCACCCCCGCGCACGTGCACTTGAGCTTCGTCGACGAATCCCGACACAGAAAGATCCTAAGCGGACCTCCAGGTCCGACTGCCCGAGTCCCCGATGCACAAGCTGTACGGTGGCTGAGCGATGCCTGACGCACCTGTCGAGATGGCGACCACGCAGCGGGCAATGCTCGCAGGCATGCCCAAGATCGAACTTCACCTGCACCTCGAAGGGTCGATCCGGCCGCCTCTTCTCTTACAGCTTGCAGAGCGAAACCGCGTCGACATCGGCGTGGGCAGCGTCGAAGAGCTCGCGGCCCTTTACCGGTTTCGGGACTTTCAGCATTTCATCGAGCTCTATCTCGTGGGCATGTCGGCGATTCGCACCGGTGACGACCTCCTGTGCGCCATCGACGCTCTGGCCTCCGAGCTCGCCTCCCAGCAGGTTCGCTACGCCGAGGTGACGACGACCGCCTACGCGCACCACGCGAACGGGATGGCCGGCAAGGACTATCGAGATGCACTTGACGTCGGCGCCAGACGCGCGAGGGCCGACCACTCCGTCGAGCTGGGCTGGATCGTCGACATTCCCAGGAGCCTCGAGCCTCCCGAGGAGGGGTGGACCGCGGAGATGCTCACGGGCCCTCACGCGCCTCGAGACGCGGTCGCAATCGGCCTCGGAGGTCCAGAGGCGCAGTACCCACCGGATTGGTATTCCGCGTCGTTCGAGAAGGCGGCCTCGGCAGGGTTGCCCCCAGTGCTGCACGCAGGTGAGGTCGCGGGGCCACCGAGCGTGTGGAAAGCCCTCGAGCTCGGCTCCGTCCGCGTGGGACACGGTGTGCGCTCGATGGAGGACCCCCGGCTCGTCGAGCATCTGGCACAGAACCAAGTCCCGATCGAGGTCTCCGTCACGTCCAACGTGCTGTTGGGAGTGTGCCCCTCCTTGGACGCCCACCCGCTTCCCGCCATGCTCGATGCGGGTCTCAACGTCTCGATCAACACCGACGACCCTGCTTATTTCTCGACCACCCTCGTGGAAGAGCACTTGTTGATCCACGAATCTCTCGGGGTCCCCGTCGCCGATCTCGTGGCGGCACAGCACCGGGCCATCGACTCTGCGCTGTGCGACGATTCGCTCAAACGCCGCCTTAGGGACGAGCTCACCGCCGCGGTCTCCTCTTGAGGCCCCGTCGCCGAGGAACACTGCAACACTGCAGGCAGGTTTCCGGCGCGTGAGCACCGACCCGTTCACCCGAGCCGCCGATGCGGCCGGCGCAATCGCAGCGTCGACCGGACGCGATCACCACGACGTCGCGATCGTCCTCGGTAGCGGTCTCGCAGACGCGGCCCCGGCTCTGGGTGAGCCGCGGTCCCGCATCGGGTTCTGCGAGCTTCCGGGATTTCCCGCCGTCGTCGCCCCGGGCCAGCGGCCTGAGCTGCGGTCGGTCGCCGTAGGCGACCTCTCCGCACTCGTGTTCCTCGGAAGAATGCACCTCTACGAGGGCCGAACACCGGCTGAGGTCGCCCACCCCGTGCGGACGGCGCTCGCGACCGGGTGCTCGACGGTCGTGATCACGAATGCCGCCGGGGGCATCCGCGAGGGCTTCGCGCCGGGAGGCTTCGTCTTGATCTCCGACCATTTGAACCTGACCGGCAGGTCGCCACTCACGGGCCTGTCGAAGGGACAGGGAGGACGCACGCCCTTCGTGGATCTCACAGATGCCTGGTCACATCGACTTCGTGAGGTCGCACGAAAGGTGGACCGATCTCTCGAGGAAGGGGTTTACGCGCAGCTTGGAGGGCCGCACTTCGAGACCCCTGCGGAGATCCGGATGCTGCGGACGCTCGGCGCAGATCTCGTGGGCATGTCGAGCGTGATCGAGTTGATCGCCGCGCGCCATCTCGGAGCCGACGTCCTAGGAGTCTCGGTCGTCACCAACCTCGCCGCGGGGATGGTCGTCGAAGACGGAGCCGTCTCCGCCGGCTCGATCGTCGAGGTGGCGCAGTCTCAGGCCGGGAGGCTCGGAGGGCTGATACGCGAGGTGCTGCAGCGCCTCTGAGGTGACAGGTATCCGGCGGTGACCGAAGCTCGCGGCGGTACCGCCGGTGGGATCAGGTGCGGGCGGCCTCGGCAGGCTGGACGACGTCCACGATCTTGCGACCCTTCCGAGTTCCGAAGGTCACGACCCCAGTGGCCGTCGCGAACAGGGTGTCGTCTCCTCCCCTGCCCACGTTCTCGCCCGGATGAAAGCGCGTTCCGCGCTGGCGGACGATGATCGCCCCGGCAGGCACGGTGGTGCCGCCGTAGGCCTTCACTCCGAGTCGCTTGGACTTCGAGTCGCGGCCGTTGCGGGTCGACCCGCCGCCCTTGGTCTTGGACATCTCAGTTGCTCCTCGTCTTCGGGCCCTTGGTCGTCGAGGGTGCGTCGATCCCTGTTATCTCGATCGTCGTGTAGCGCTGGCGGTGGCCCCAACGTCGTCTGTAGTTCGACTTCGGCCGATAGGTGAATCCCCGGATCTTGGGCCCGAGCTCCTCCCCCAGCACCCGGGCGGACACCAAGGCACCTTCGAGCTCGTGTGGAGTGGCCAGGACCCGGTCGCCGTCGACGACCAAGACGGCGGGCAACGCCACCTCGCTCCCCACAGCGCCGTCGATGAGCTCGACCTGCACCTTTTGGCCGGCCGTCACCCGCTCCTGCTTGCCTCCGGACTGGATCACCGCATACACAGATCTGCCATTCTACAGGAGGGATTCGTCGAGCACGATCCCGCGGCCGCCGCACACGGCACAGACCCCCGAGAGCGATTCGACCAGGCCCTCCGACACACGCTTTCGGGTCATCTCGACGAGCCCGAGATCGGAGATGTCGAAAACCTGAGTACGGGTCTTGTCACGCGAAAGTGCCGCTCGAAGCGCCGAGGCCACCTTGCCGCGGTTCTCGCGCACCTCCATGTCGATGAAGTCGACGACGATGATCCCGCCTATGTCCCTCAGACGAAGTTGGCGGGCGATCTCCTCGGCAGCCTCCAGATTGTTCCGGTAGACGGTCTCCTCGAGGTTCGAGGACCCGACGTTCTTGCCGGTGTTCACGTCGATGACCGTCAGTGCCTCGGTGCGCTCGATGATGATCGACCCCCCGGAAGGGAGCCAAACCTTTCTGTCGAGGGCCTTGTGCAGCTGCTCGTGCACGTGGAAGCGCTCGAAGACAGGCAGGTTCTCGGCCATCGGGTCGTAGTACTCGACGCGGTCTGCGAGCTCGGGATTAACCTGCTCCACGTACTCCCGCACCTGCTCGAACAGCTCGAGGTCGTCGATCGCGACTCCTCGATAGTCACGGTTGAACTCCTCGCGAACGATCCGGACCGCGAGATCCGGCTCGCGATAGAGCAGACCTGGTGCCGTCGAGCGGTTCGCCTCCGCCTCGATCGCTTGCCACTGCGCCATGAGGCGCTCCACGTCGCCGGCAAGCTCGTCGTGGCTCGCCCCCTCGGCCGCGGTCCTCACGATGAGGCCGTGACCCTTGGGCCGAGTGTCGTCGACGATCCTTCGTAGCCGGCGTCTCTCGGCGTCGTCGAGGCGCTTCGAGATACCGAACGCAGAGGAGTTCGGCACCATGACGACGAAACGGCCCGGCAACGAAACCTCTTGGGTGAGGCGCGCGCCCTTCGCTCCGATCGGGTTCTTCGTCACCTGGCACACGATCAGCTGGCCGGGCTTCAACATCTGCTCGATTCGCAAGGACGAGCTGGACGCTGTCTCAATGTCGTCAGGGTCGTAGCGGACGTCGCCGCGATAGAGCACAGCGTTCTTAGGCGTCCCGATGTCTATGAAGGCGGCTTCCATGCCCGGGAGGACGTTCTGGACCCTGCCCCGGTAGATGTTGCCGTCGATCTGCGTCGTGTCGTCGGATGCTCTCGACACGTAGTGCTCCACCAGCGTGCGGCCCTCGAGGACCGCTATCTGGATGGCGTGGGGCCTCACGTGCACGCACATGAGGTACCTGCCGACGGGCCGGCCTCGACGCTCCCGACCACTTCTCCTCTTGGATCGCCCCGGCTTGGAGGCCGGCTCCACGGACCCGGCAGGGGTCTCCGCTTGCGTGTCCGTTTGCGCCTGAGTCTGCGTCTGAGTCTGCGGAGACACCTGGAGCGCATCGATGTCCGCGGGTTCGGCGGCCGCCTCTTTCGGTGCAGCGGCGCCACGTGCGGTGGTCCCGCGACCGACGGCGCTCACGACGGTAGGCGCGACGGGCGGAGGAGGGGCCGGGCGCGTGTCCCCTATGCGAGGACGAGGTGGCGCGGGTCGCCCTTCGCCGCCGGTGGCCGGGCCCGCCGGCGTGGGCCGGGCGCTCCCGGAGCCGGGGCCCGCCACCGGTGCGGCAGGCTCGGAGGGCTCGACTCCAGGTTCGACGACGGCACCGTGCTCGAGTTGGCCCGGCGCCGGATTTGAGACCCTGGCGCCAGGAGCGCGCCGGCGCCTGCGCCTCCGGGAGGCGGCGCTCCCGCCGCCACCGCTGCGGGGAGGTCCCTCCCCGCCTGCGCTCGCTTTTTCGAGGCTCTCAGATGCTGCCTCGGTGCCTCCCACGACACCCTCGGGTGCCGCCTGTGAACGACCTGGGTCCGGATTCTGGTTCTGGTGTTCGGCGGGCGAGGGGCCGAAAGATTCGGCCGCAGGCTCTGCCGCGCTCGATTCGGACATGGGAAAAGTCCCTTCTTCTGTGTCTCATGGGACGCGCTCCCCGACTGGTGCGGCGACAGCCGCGTGGGCGTCGAGGGGCTCGAACTTCGAGCCGTCGCGCTCGATCCATTGAAATGTTCTTTTGGAAAGCCCGAGCTCCATCCCTATGACTTGGGCGAGCTCGGCCGGGCGCACGCCCCGAGGGCGGGTGGCGAGCTCGGCGACGAGCTTCGACCCCCGCATGGGTTGTGCTCCGTTCATCTGTTGCACTTCGTTGACCTCGTCACCATCGCGCTCGGCCGCGCGCAACGAGAGCAGCGAGGGCCGCAGGTCGTCGCGCACCGTCCGGCCCTTTCGCTCCCTCGCGATGGGGAGGCTCGAGGCCGCCATCACCTTCGACAGGGCCGCGTCGAGCTGCTCAGGTGAGGCTCCTGGTACACACATCTCCCAGGCGCACGAAGAGACGTCCTCTTGCAACGACCCCGACCCTGCCGCAGGCTTCGCCGCCGCGAGCACGCTGATCCCGGCAGGGAGCATCGGCTCCACCTTCTGCCCCACGACCTCGGGATCGACATCGGCTGCCAGCTCCACGTCGAGGTATTCCGCCAGGGACTCGCAGCCGGTAGGCAACGCCAAGCCGAAGCTGAGCTTCGGTCTTGGTGAGAACCCCTCCGAATACGCCACCGGAAGCCCGGCGCGTCGAAGAGCGCGCTCCCAGATCCGCGCGACGTCGCGATGGCTCGTCCAGCGGATCTTGCCGAGCTTTGTGAAACGGAGGCGAACGGTCATCTGCCCGCCCCCGCGGACGCACCCGCCATGTTCGTCGCTGCGCCCTTCGCTGCGCCGGTTGCTTCGCCCTTCGCCGTGCCCGCGCGCACGAAGCGAACGGGCAGGACACCGCCGACCGAAGTGTCCTGCCCCGTGCCCTGGCTGCCGCCTGCCGGGGGCACGGCCGAAGCGACCACGTGCTCGACACCCAGGCCGGTGCAGGCGCCGCAGTCGTAGCACGGTGTCCACCTGCAGTCCTCGAGACCGTGCTCCTCGAGAGCCGCTTTGAAGTCCTGCCACAGGAAGTCGCGGTGCAGCGCCGCCGAGACGTGGTCCCACGGCAGCACTTCGCGCTCCTCGCGATGGCGATAGACAGAGTCCTCCAAGGTCAACCCCGCCGATTCGAGCCCCTCGAGCCACAATCCGAGGTCGAAGTGCTCGGACCACTCCTGGAACGTCCCGCCGGCTCGCCATACGTGTTCCACCACCGCACCCATCCGCCGGTCCCCACGGCTGACGATGCCCTCGGCAGCCGTCGCCTCCGGGTCGTGCCACCGCAACGTGACTCCTCGGGTTCCACGAACCGCGTCGCGAAGCAACCCGACCTTGCGTCTGAGCTCGGAGATCGTGTCCTGTCCGAACCACTGGAACGGGGTGTGAGGCTTGGGGACGAAACCGCCGACCGAAGCCGTCACGGTTACGTTGCGGTGGTGGCGCTGGCCGATCTCCGCGCACCTAGATGCCAGCTCGGCGATTCCGCGGACGTCTTCGTCGGTCTCGGTGGGGAGCCCGATGAGGAAGTAGAGCTTGATCCTCCTCCAGCCCTGAGAGAACGCCGACTCGACGGCCGAGTAGAGGTCCTCTTCTCGAATCAGCTTGTTGATCACCTGTCGCATGCGCCACGTGCCGCCCTCGGGAGCGAACGTCAGGCCGGTCCTGCGCACCTTCTGGATCTCGGCAGCGAGCCCGACCGTGAAGGCGTCGACCCGCAGGCTTGGCAAGCTCACCGACACCTGCCCGGAACACTCGGGGTCGTTGATCACCGACGAGACGGTTTCTTCGATCCCCGAGAAGTCGGCCGAGGAGAGGGAGGTGAGGGAGACCTCGTCGTAGCCGGTGCGGTC
>Ga0116219_10001986_pt1 | contig 18060 bp, 16 predicted proteins | sample Sb_taG_4_FD_91019 | JGI IMG/M metagenome (GOLD analysis project Ga0116219, IMG submission 91019) | Peat soil microbial communities from Weissenstadt, Germany - Sb_50d_6_BS metaG | ecosystem: Environmental > Terrestrial > Soil > Wetlands > Peat | place: Germany: Weissenstadt | collected 2010-09-21
AGACCCCAAAACCCTCAGCAAACGCGCCCACAACCCCCTGTTGAAAGAGGCTGGGCTGACAAAGCCGACAGCCGCCCACCCCTCCGGGGGCCCGGTGGCTGGGGGGGCGATTGGTACGTCTGGGATGCCCCTGGCGGCCTCAGGGCGAGAGCGGCCACCGGACTCGGATGCGTGCAAGCAGTCGCCGAGAAGTTGGGTGTCATAGAGGCAAGTTACGCCTCCGCGATAATCGGCGTTCAACCGACAACTCAATTCAGGAGGAGCCGGTGGTACGCTCGGGCGATGATCTCCGCATGGGCTGTCCAGGTGAAACGGCCCGCCCACGCCAGCCGATCGGCTCGCGGCGGCGCGGCGGACCGGTCGGTGAGCAGCTTCGCCACCAGATCTGACCATGCCCCGACGTCCCCAACCGGGGCGAACACCGCGGCCGGGCCGCCGGCCTCCCGTAGAGCCGGGATGTCGCTGGCCACCACCGCCGCCCCGCACGCCAGGGCCTCGATCACCGGCAGTCCGAACCCCTCCGCCTCGCTCGGCATGAGCACGACCGGGGCCCGGCGGTAGACCTCGGCCAGTTCCGCCCGGGCCAGCCCGCCCAGATGGGTGATCGCGCCGGCCAGGCCGAGCCGGTCGATCCGGTCCCGCTGCGCGGCCGTCCACTCGTCGCCGGCCTTGACCAGCCGCAGATCCGGAACCGTCTCCCGGACTGTCGCGACCACGTCGAGCAGCACGTCCATCCGCTTCCGCTTGTTGCAGGTGCCAACGTGGAGCACCCAGGGTCGTCCGCCAAGTTCGGCGAGCCACGGCAGCTCTACCGCGGGTTGGGTCGTGCCGGGGGTGAACTCGGGTGACACTCCATAGGGAGCGAGGACCAGCCGGTCGGGGTCGATCAATCCCGCCCGCCTGATCTCCACTCCGACGGCCTCTGTATTATGGAACACGACCGCCGCCTTCTGCAGCCCGGTCAGGATACGCTGGGACATGGCGCGGAACCACCGCGGCCTGGGGTAGGCGCCTTGATCGAACAGACATCGGAAGGCGTCCACGTCGTGGCAGTACACCCCGGTCCGCCCGGCCGGCAAGGCGTGAACGAGCTGGGCGTAGGAGTGGTCGGCCACGTGGAACAGGTCAAACCGCCGGACCGTCTGGCGGGCGTACCGGGGGAAGAGGATGAACCGATTGAGCAGCCGGTCGGCATTGAGCGCGGCACGCCTCCGGCCGACCACCGGTAGCCGGGTGGCGAGCCGGCGGAACGGCGGGCAGCGGCGGGCGGCCTCCAGGGCGTACGGCCCGTCCCGCGGCAGGTGGTCGAGAAGCATGTCCCCGCACAGGTCCATGCTCCGCCACCCCTCCTCGGAGAAGTCAGTCAGGATTGCGAGATGGTGGGGCATCGCTCACCGTCCCCCCCCCCACGAGAAATGATCGAACCCGCCGAACGCGGCGTTTTATAATCCTTGGACAGGCACCTAGCCGATGTGGCAGCCGGGGGAGCCCAGGTCACGATCGCCAGCGCCGCAATCCAGATATCGGACGGGAGCCGCTCTCGAATGCTGGCGTTGATCATAATGTGGAATGCGCACCAGGCTCCCAAGGCGACGACCATCAACCATACACCCGCACTCCATGGCCGGCGACGTATCAACCCAACCACAGCCGCAACGAAAAAAGCATGGTAGAAGGCTAGACTCGACCCCAAAACTGCCAGGTACTGTAGACGGCCGACTTGGTAAAAATTTGGCACTGGAGAGAATAAGTAGAATGACCGTGACAAACACTTTTTAAAGTACTTATCCGGTTCACGGACTATTTGCTTGAGAGCTTCTTGGGTCAACACTCTATTCCGCTCTCGAGGGGTCATCATTTCAACTCCCGCGGGAAGATCAACTCCCGCGGGAAGAGTAGAACCAGAGTCTGGGGCATACGGGTCAGCAACGGATGTCCCGCTGTACTGGTAGAGGTTGATTCCCATTTTCACCTCCGTCGAAAACGGGCTACCTCCAACATGGTTCATCCGCCACAGCCAAGGAAACAACAAGCCGACATGCACAACCGCAAATAGCAGAAACAGCGGGATCATCCGCCGCCACTGGATGGTGACGGCTGCCACCAGCCAAACAGCAAGCACCGTAAGCATCGTCTGTGTCCGGGTAAGGTGGGCCGCCGCGGCCACCGCCGCGAACCAGATAACCCTCCACGTCGTTGGCGACTCGATCAGCCGTATCCCGATTGCAGTGAGAGCCAGGTTCAATCCGATCACCGCGGATTCGGTCATCATGTGACCGTGGTAGAACAGGAACAGTGGGTTAAAGGTCACCCAACCAACAAAAGCCCACCGCCACTGTTTGGTTAATCCGAGGGATGACGCCAGTCCATCCGCCAGAACGCTATTCAAACACCAGACTAGCCACATGATTACCCAGCACCCAGTCAGTCCGGCCACTGCATACCCAATCGACAGGAGGAATGGCCATCCTGGAGCGACGTAGGTGTACGGCTGACCTGATACGTGCCCGAACGACCCAAAATCGAGGTGGTAGCTTCCATGCTGCACCAGATTCTTGGCCAGGTTGATGTAGGCATCCTCGCCAGAAATGAGTGTGTGGTTGGTGGCAAAGGCTATCACGGCCACAGCATGGACCGAAAAAACTAAGAGCCACCCGACCACGTCGACCCTGTGGCAGGACAGAACCTTCGAGATAACCGCATATGCGGAATTGGGACCCGTACGGCTGAAAAACAAAGTCGGCCTCCATGTAGCGAATGAGGTTGAACCAGATGCTAGCGGCCCGGAGTCCGCTGGGATCGGGAGAAAGTCCGAGTTGCTGTTGGGCGTACAGAAGCAGAACTGCAAGAGCCTTCACTTCGCGAGCGTACGAATGTCCGGCCTGGAAGCGAAGAGTCGCGATCTCCACGCTAACCGATGGAGATATCAGGCAACCACCGTATTGAGCATTTGCAGCCCGTACTTGACCGGCCGCCGGAAGTCGATGCAGCTCGCCTCGGCGAGAATACCGCACCTCTACCGACACGTTGCCCAGTCAGAACCCGAGATGCAATGCCTGGACCAAGAACCTCGTGCCGAACACGAAGTCCGTCAAGGCGCCGGAAGAGCATCTCGACGCAACGATCCGTGCTGGCGCAGCCTTTTCCCCCCGCAATTCACACTCATTGGGAAGCCGATGAGCCAAGAAACGCGGATTCAGAGTACGGGCTGCTCGGCCGCCCCTCCTCCAGCAAGTCAGTCAGAATTGCGAGGTGGTGGGGCATTGCTCACCGTCCTCCGGCTTGCGGAGGTGGGACCAAACGGTCGGCCGTGGTGTCACCTCGGCTGGCCCCGGCGACGAGCCAGTGCTTCACGGATCACAGCTGCCACCCGGAGTGCGAGCAGGTCGTAGTCAAAGTGCCTCCGGGCCAAGGCGACGCACTCCGGCCTGTGCGAGAAGTCCGTCTCAGCTTCGATCAGTCGGATCAGCCGGTCCGCCAGCCGGGCTGGGTAGTCCGGGTCGGCATTGCCGCGGAACTCGACTAACATCTCGGACGGCAGGACACGGCCAGCTTCTCCGACCCGGCTGGCCAGCACAAAACGACCGGCCGCCAAGTACAGCGGCAATTTCCCGGTGGTCCGGACGTTTCCGATCACATCGTTAGTCTGTGTCGAGAGACAGATGTCGAACTGGCGGAGCCGCTCAGGCAGCACGTGGTACGGCACTCGTCCGGCGAACTCGATGTCAGCCGCGATTCCGTACTGTTCACACCGCCCTCGGAGAACCTCGATCCCGGAACCATCACCTATGATGATGCCCCGGACTGGGCGGGTCGGCAGCCGATCCCGCATGACCCGGACCAGCTCGACGAGTTCCCACCCGTAGCAAGTCCGCCGGACGGGGCTCCAATTGCAGTTGCCAATCAAGCCGATTGTCAGAGGCTGCGCCATCGGCAGTGGGACACCTCCGGCCGGCGGTGCGAACTGATCGACCGCGACCCCGTCTGGGATGAATTCCGCCCGGACGCCGCGGTCGGCGAGCAACTCCTGGTGGTAGCTGCCGCGAACGACGAGCCGGTCCGCCGCTCGCAGTGCGAACGACTCGAGTGCTTGGGTTGCCAGCATTCCAAACCGACCACGCCCGCGCGCCTGACCTAACTCGACCACCGCGTCTCCGAAGTCGATCACCAGCGGTGTTCCGGTGGCCGCCTGGTACACCCCGCCGGCCACCACGGGAGCCGCCGCAATGTCGAGGACATAGCACACCTCCGGGCGGGCGGCGAACATCTCCCGCAGAAGTCGCGCGACGGCCGACGACCGCTTGCCCTCAGCGCACACCAGCCGCGGGTCGATGTCGCCAGCAAGCCGGCTCGCGAATGACCGGGCCCGCTCGGCCATCGCTGAGGCGAGGCCGCCGGTTACCACGAAGGCGACGACGGGACGGCGAGCGGTCAGCGGCGTCGATCCCAATTAGACCTCCCGGTAGACGGCCATCGTCTCCTCGGCCGTCCGGTCCCAGGTATATGCCTCGATCTTTGAGCGGGCAGCCGAACCCATTCGCTGCCGTAAACCAGGGTCGGCGGCCAGGGTCCGTAGCCCCTCGGCGATCTGGTCCGGGTCCCACGGGTCGGCGGTCAGCCAGCCGCTCTCCCCGTGTTCGATCAGCTCCGCCGCCCCGGCCGCTCGGCTGGTGATGACCGGTAGGCCGGAGGCCATCGCCTCGGCCGCCACCAGCCCGAAGGCGTCATAGAAGGTCGGGAAAAGGAATACGTCCGCCGCGGCGTAGTATGGTCCGATGTTTGCGGTCGCGGGCACGAACCGGGTCCGATCGCCGACCCCCTCCGCCTCCGCCAAGCGAGCATACGGTCCGGGGTCCGACCGCGTGACGGCGACCAGTTGTATGTCCGCCGCCCGCGCCAACGCCCGCATCGCCGCCGGCATCGCCTTCTGTAGGTCTCCGACGTAAAGAGCCAGGAAGTCCGACTCATGGAGACCCAGCTCGGTCCGGACCGCACCTCGCGAGAGGGCCCGGTTGCGGGGATGAAACGCCTCGGTGTCAGTCCCGTGCCGGACGACATGGACCCGATCAGTCAGCCGGTAATATCGGTGGAGTTCGTCCCGGACTCGTTCGGAAGGGGCGATGAACCGGGCCGCCGCCCTCGGCCGCATAACCAGCCGTTCGAGTGGTGTGACCAATGCCCGAACCACCCGCTTCCGCCACCCTCGCCGTCCGGCGTACCGGTCGACGGCCTCAAACCACGCCGGATGGCAGATGTGGGCGGTGATCACGTTCTGCCGTAGCCCGCAGAGCCCTTGGGCGTGGACGACGTGGAAGGATCCCCGAACCAGTGCGGTGGCCGGCAGCACGAACGACAGGATAGTGGTCAGTGCGTTCGCTCGCCACGCAGGGACGTGGTGGTAGGATAGACTCGCCGGGTCCGGCTCCTCGAACGTGTTAGCAAATACATGGACTTCGTGGTCCCGCTTGAACCGGGAGGCCAGCTCAGCGACATATCGGCTCTGGCCCATCTGCCGGTTGTAGTCGTGGACCACGAAGGCAATTCGGAGGCGACTGTCAACGGCGGTCATGGCATGTCCAGGAGTGCGGCAACGGTTGAGCGGAGGGTGAACTGGTCCTGGCAAGGCCGCCGGCCAGCCAGTCCCAATTCGGCGAGGCATTGTGTGCGGCTAGTAAATCGAGAACCAGAATGACATCCCAGTCTCGGCAATGCCGTGCAGGTTTGGGGCTGAAAAGACGGGGGCGAGGATTGGCGCGATGTCCAGCTTCTTGGACACGTACGCATTGGCAAGCTGCATGTCCATCCGGGCGGCACCACCAAGGATGTAGGTTGCAAGCATGTACTGCTCGGTCCAGTAGCATTCCGCCGACACCGGAGCATAATCCATGGGTAAATGGATGTCGTGAATTTGAACCCAGACGCCCGACCGGAGCTGGGGCAGGATGCTCAGAAAGAAGACGACCGTGTCCGAATTTGTGTAACTGTAGTGCGACCCGTCCAAGAACAGGATGTCACCGGGTTCCAACCCCGAAAACACGCTCAAGTCCTGGTCTTGGAGCTTGGCGCGGATGCTTTGGTCGCATAAGGCATTTACCTCCGCTCTCGGGCACGGGTCGATCGACACGATCCGGGTCCGCAGCTTGTGATTGTCGATCGCGAGCCGGGCGAATTTCGTCGAGTTCCCCGACCCGATCTCGACGTACTGCTTCGGGTTCAGCTTGACCAGGAAGTTGTAAAGCGCCATCGCGTCCAGAGCGGGGAACATATCGTTCAGCCAAATCGGAGTCTTCGAATCCATGGCATGCGAACGAGGGATCTTGGCGAACTCGTCGCTATGAATCGTCATCTCGGAAACCACGTTCAGGAATCGATCCGAGTACTGGCCCAGATAGTCGGAGATTAGCCCATGCTCCGGCTCGGCAAATCCCCAACGCGATTTCACATGGACTGGGTAATGCAAGAATACGGGATGCTTCGTGCCCCGTACCCATTCGTGGACATTGTTCAACCGAGGGAAGGCCCGACGAGCCCGCCAGAGTGTCCCTCGTAATCTTTGGAGCATTACTTGTAATCCGCAACGATGATTTAGTCGCTCATCCGTGGAAACTGTGGGTTAATAGGCGGAAAATTAATCGGCCTCGAGCCGACATTTCTCAGGTGACCAAAGAGACCTCTCCCGCCCACACGAGACCACTCGCACCATCCGTATATGCCTCTTCGAAGCTGGAGGACTGAACATGTAAGCAAGGGGAGTCGAAGATCAGGGTGGACGATGGCGTGAACCAGCCAGCCAGCCGGAAAGAACCGTGGACCATGTGTGAACAAGGATTCGTACTTCGCGGCGGATATGCCCGTATCTTCGCCACGCTAGGACGGCGGCTACCAGCCCCGGGGTACCGACCGATCCGACCAAGAGTAGGTAGCTCAACCGGATGGCCCTGAGCAGACCGTGGGTGTGCCGGGCAAGGATGTATGCGCTGTTATATGCAGGATTATATATTTTTGCCTCCAGGTCTCCCTCCCGGCCGCCGCTGAAAGCGGTGTTGGTCGGGAAGTGGTCCACCACGTTTCCGTAGTCGAACAAGATCCGGTATCCCCGCGACTTGACCTGGAGGCAGGCGTCCAGCTCAAACATTTGCCAGTACCGCCGCAACCCAGACTCGAACCGATCAAAGGCTGACCGGCGTAGGGTCATATTTCCCCCGGCGAGGTGATCGGCAGCCGAGGGTGCGCGATCCCTCCACTCTAGGGCCTGGGTATGTAGGTTCCCATAGGTTTTTCCGAACCAGGTGAGGCGCGCCACGGGCTCGAGTTTCCGTCGCTCGTAGAGTGAATTGTCCTCGCGGTAGTTATCGAAGGGCCCACCGACGGCCCCAACGGATGGGTCCGCATAGAACTGCAGGAATCGCTCAAGCCAGCCGGGAGGGGGAATCACGTCGTCATCGATGAGGCAGATCACGTCTCCCTTAGCGCCTTCGAGCGCCAGGTTCTCCGCGGGAACGATTCCGGGATCGGGGCTGTGCAAGACGACTAAGCGGTACGGGAGTTGCTCGGCCATCTTGACCGTCACGTCCTTGGTTTGCCGGTCGTCCCCCTGCCAGACGACTAATACCTCACCCGGCAGGACCGTTTGCTGGGCCAAAGCGTTCAGACACGCGACAATCCGGTCTGCCCTGCGGTAACTTGCGATAAGTACAGACGTTGTCGGCAGAGTGTGCTCCGTCATGATCCTGACCTGTCCCATTCTTCCGGAGAAATCGCGCGCCTCGACGAGCGGCTTCAGTGCCGAGCGGCGCTCCTTCTCGTGATAGTCAGCAGTTCGACAATCAATGTCCTCCCGCGCGAACCCTCAAGATCGCTCGCGGGCGGCCCGGCGGGCGGAGAGTAATTGGATCGGAGCTGGGCGAGGTTGAACCTCGCCCCCCGGCGCTTGAGGCTATCCAAGGCGATGAAACGACAGCCGCCGTGGCGGGCCTTGAGCTTGAGGGCCAAGCTCGAACCCACGAACCCGGCCCCGCCGGTCAGTAGAACACTTCGGTATCACATCAGGATGAGGTGTCCGCGAAGTGCGAGAGGAATGAGCCTTGCAACGATTCCATGGAGTGTCTCTCGCGGACTAGTTCCACACCACGCCGGGAGATCTCGCGGACGTACTCACCATCGTTGACCAGCCTCCCGACAGCCTCCTCGACCACCGGTCTTTCGAGTGAGTGGATGACCGTCGTCACTGTGCCGAAGTAATCGACCTCGCCGGAGTCTGGTGGCGAGATGACCAGGACGGGACGAGTGGAGGCGAGGTAATCGACTGTCTTGGTGTAAATATTGGTCCGGATCAACTGCCGGAGCGCAGGGTCTTCGGTGAAGGAGATACCGATAAAGAGGATGTCGGCCCGAGCGAGAATATCCGGGATGGCCTCGCTAGGGACGAACCCGCCGAAGCCAACGTGCGGCCCCAGGAAATGGGGTGGAACGTAATGCGAGTGAATAGTCAGCTCGACTGGCCGACCGCCGACGTTCATCCCGTCGTTGAGGAGTCGGCAGAACGCCTCAATCGTGTCACGGAACGTATTGTTGATAGAGCCGGTGTAAACGACCGAGATCGGGCCCGAAGCGCCCCGGGGCACCGCCCGATCGGCAGCGGCAATGTACTTCTCGATTGGCACGAAGTGGAAGAGGAAGTCACCCTCGACTCCGAACCGCTCGCGGAAGTCGCGGACCATGGCGGGGCTGATCAACCAGAGTTTCGCGGCCGCTCTCAGGAACCGCTCGCGGTAGCGGTGGATCAGGTAGTTCGGAAGCAGCCGCGGGTTTGACGCCCCCCAGTCGTCGGTCTCGAAGACGTACAGCGGCAACCCGAGTTCACGATGCAGGAAGTACGCCGCCAAGCTGAACTCACAGCGGTGGGGAACTGTGAACAGCAACTGGATCTCCTCCTCTAGAATGACCCGCCGTGCCTCGCGAAGAATACGATACGCTCGTAGGCACTCTATGCTCGCCATGACCGGCCCGAATACACGCCGCGGCCGGGGGTCAATCACGCGGAGGCTCGGGATGAGGGTGTGCCGGCAAGTGAGGTACGACGACCGGATCAAATCGTTGACCTCGTACATTTTTTGGCAGCACATAACGTGCAGTTTGTCCATGTCGTAGTTGCGTAGTAAATGCTTGACGATAATAGGCGCCCCCGCAAGCGTGGACGGAGGATAGTCGCACAGGAAGAGCAGCCGCTTAAAGTTCATCGGATTTATCCCTTTGGGAACGGGGTACCCTGGGTTCAGACATCGGGCGGTTTGACCAAGATGTTTCCTATGTCCTTCGTGAGGGACCAGCCAGCGTACAGTCGGCTCGCCTTGATCGGGTTATTGATGTGGCAGACTTGATTTCCCTCGTTGTTACGATCGACGCACAGCCCCCCATTTCCCGCCCCCAGACCGCTTCAGCGTGAGTGGACGCCCTCAGTATCGAGCAACTTTCGTCGAGCCGGAGCTCGTCGACCATACGCAGGATACCTGGTCTGTAGGGGACGTCCAGTTTGCAGTGGGTGAACCAGTGTAGGCCGACCTTTAGCCGCCTCTCATTCCAGCGGATGTACCACGGGGACCGAAGAAGGCCGCCCGCCCGTTGCTGTCCGCCCCAAACACCCGCCAAACGGTGAGGGTGAGGCGGGACGCGACGTCCGAACTGATTGGGCCTGACGAAGGGATAGCAAGAACGGATTGTTTCATGGGGTATGCTATATTCCTGGAGTCAAGAGAGTAGGGTGCGTAGAGACGGATGGTTCATCGGATGGCCTCCTTTACCAGGGCGGAAGGAACCGTTGGAGATGATTCTTTTGGGGCCAGCATATCGCGGTAATAGTTGAGGTATTGGTCGACTTGATCCCGGAGGTCGAAACGCCGCCGCGCATCGACGGCAGCATTCAAAGAAATCCGGTGGTGAAGTTCGGGATTGGTCAGCAAGTACTCTACCGCCTCGGTCATCGCCTCCGGATTGCCCGGCGGGACGAGCAGACCAGTCGCGCTGTCCGGCCCCTCTACCATCTGGCCAGGGACAGCAGTCGGATGCGCCAGCGCCCGAAGCTGCTCCGGAATGCCGCACACAGCCGACGCAACCACGGGAAGGCCGCAGCCCAGCGCTTCCAGGATCGTATTCGGAAAGGTATCCGCTCGGGCGGCATGGACGTAGCAATTGGCACTCTGGTAATAAAGGGCGATCTGCTTCGGATCCGGCTGGTGCGGAATGAAACGAATAGTGGCGGAACCGATCTGCTCTGAGGGTCCGTCCTCACCCAAGGCCAAAAAGACCAGGCCCCGACCGACCTCGCGCGCAGCCAGACGAGCCACCACCTCACGCAGGGTGGCATAGTCCTTGAACGGTCCCTTGTGGATGCCAACAGCGACGAAGAGAAGAATGGCGGCATCTGCCGGCAGACCTATTGCCGTACGGGCTGCTCTGCGGTCTCCAGGACTGAAGCAGGTAAGGTCCACGCCGTTCGGGATAACCCGCCCTTCAACGACGGCCGAGGCGAGCTCCGATTGCTCGACCTTGCGCAGTAGCCAGTGACATGGCGTAGCCACGAAGACTCGACTCCGCTCGTAAATGCCAGCCTTGCGTCGCCAGTTACGCGCCGTACCGTCGGCTCGAAAAGGCGGGCGGGATGACAGTTGCGGGCAACGGCCGCAACCCGTCCTCCACCTATCGCAATCGAAGGAGTGGATACAACCCCCACCCAGCAACCATGCATCGTGCAACGTCAACAGAGTCGGGATCTGGTGTGAAAACTCGGGCAGATATCGCAGGTCGAAATACCCACCGTGAAGATTATGACAATGCACCACGTCCGGGCGGCGCGGTACCAGATCCAGCAGGTGACGGGTGCCCGGGTAGTTGAAGTGTTCGACGCCACGCATCGCGCTGATTACTTCGATGGGGTTTGCAAGTGATCGGGCCAATCGACGTATGATCCGAAGGCCACGAATCGCTGCCCATCGTTGAAGACGGAGCCAGCTTCTCTCCCATGTTCCCCGGCTCTTCCAGTTAGAGATAACGACAACATTGCGGTCCTCCTCCCGCTTCCTACCCACCGCCAAGTATGAGCGGAGGCCCCTTGCACGGTAATGTTGGAACAGATTAAAGGCAACACTTTGGGCCCCCCCATAATGGTCTGAGGTGCTGACTTGGAGGACGGTCAAGTCCGTTACATACGGCTCAGGCAAGACCGGCATCGTGCCTACCCTTTTGAAGGTAATGAGTCATTCGGGCCGCAAAAACGGCAGAGGGCCAGTTCCGGACCAGTAAGCCCGGCAATCGAAAGCGGTCAAGCCCCGCTGTAAGCAGACCGATTTCATTGGCGCGCGCCAGGACGCAACCGCTAACGGCGACGTAGGCAGTGGCCTTGGGGCCTATGTCGCCGGCAGTACCGAATGGGTAGGAAAAAGATTTAACCGGTTGACCAGTCCACGCGCGTAAGGACTCAAGGGATTCACGTATTTCCGCCTCCTGCTCCGCCTCCGGCCGGCTGGCCAGTGAACTGTGGTGGACCGCGTGGCCGCCGATAGAAATCAGGGGAGAGGCGGCAAGTTGTTCCAACTCGGCCCGCATCAAGGCCCGGTGCGTTGGTCGCGAAGGTGGGGCTCCCACGAACTGCAGCCTCAACTGGGCGAGCAGATCCTCCTGCTCGTCCCAGCGCAGCGGCTTGATCAGCCCGTGAAGCTGGCGGTATAGCTTGCCTCGATCTGGAGCAGTGTCCAGGTGCCATACTTGTTCGGCCAGCGGTTGTTGAAGCTGGATTGTGTTTGGGAGAGAAGGCGTCAGGAACAGCAGACGCTCCAACTCGTCCCACCAGAACTCCCCGTCCGCGCCGATCCGGCCAGTGGTCACGAAAATGGTGGCAGGAGCAGAGAATCGTTCGAGGACCGGCAGACCATAGAGCAAGTTGTCGGCATAGCCGTCGTCGAAGGTCAATGCCAGGCGTGGGCGACCCCGCCGCGGCTCGAGCAGTTCTGTCAGGGAAACCAGGGCAAACCGTCCTCGCAGCCACTCAAGTTGACCGGCCAGATGATCGGGAGTGACACACAGCAAATTCCAGTCCAACGTAACGTCGGGCGTCACGCGATGGTAAATCAGTATGAGGTCGAAAGATCCTCTCCAAGCCGTCCAGCGATGCTGAAGATGGCGCGAAGCGCCGGTAAGGCGTCGGCAGATTCGGTTGATCATGGAAGCGAGCCGTCTTTCAAAGCGCGGACTGTGATGAGCACGGGATAGTCCGGGTCATGATAGTCCAGTTCTTTCTCGGTCAATTCATGGGATGCCAGTCCGTGAAGGAATGCACAAGCCACGCGGACGTTGCCATGACTTTGTACCGTGATGTTCTCGGGACGGAAGACCTCGCCGAACAACTGCGTGGCTGACTGTTCCGTGAAACGCCAGAAATCACCCCAACGGTCGGCATCATATCGACTGATTTGACTGATCCCAGGAATTGTTGCCAATAGAACGCCTCCCGGTACCAGCGCATGATGGCACGTACTGATGGCTTTCCGCACGTCGTAAATGAACGGGAGGGTCTGCGTCAGGATCATGCAGGTAAACGCCTTTCGCGCAACGCCCTCTCCCGTCTCCAGGTTGCCGACCATGGTCGCAACGAGGTTGCCCGGCACCCTGTGCAACACATCTGAGCGGACCACCTTCCCCCCGCCGAACCAGCGCGTGTAAGTATCGTCGCCGATCTCTAATACCTCACCAGAAATGTCTCCGGCATTCGCCTGGAGAAATGCCTCGATGTAATAGCGGTCTAGAGGACGCCCTCGGTCTAGGCCGAAGACTCGGCTCACTGGCTCCAGCCGCCTCAGGCGGCTGAATGAGACTGCTATGGCGCGGCGCCACCAAGCTTGTAGCTGCTTGCCCAGCGATACCGGGAGCACGAGTCTACCTATGGCTCTGAGCAGAAACGGCCAATCCATGTGTGTCCATTCGCTGAGCGGAAACCAGGACGAACCATGGGGCATCGAAATGATGCTGAAATGGAGGCTTCGAGACAAAATTGGTCTCGCTGTCGAAATCGTGTACGAGATAGCGAAAGCCATTCCGGTCCAGAAGCTGCAACAATTCGCCGAGTCTCTGTGGACCTGCGGTCCAGCCGTGATATTCCAAGACCAGGTTTCGGATATTTCTTAACCGCCCGGCGCTTTCAACCTCCTGTAGGACTGGCAGTTCCATCCCCTCAATATTGAGTTTAACGAAATCGACGGGTTGCGACAGATAATGGCTGAGCAGGACGGTCCGAATGTTGGTGGACTCTGCGGTCTCAGCGATTCGACCCCCATCCATCCCATCTGGCAAAAAGCTACCGACCCCTTCCCGGTCAGCCAGGCCGGCCTCAATCAGATTTACTTCAAGACATCCATTCCTGCGAACATTACTCTTGAGCATCTGAAAAATGCCAGGGTCGGGTTCAAAGCAGGTAATTCGAGCACTAGGGTAGAGCGATTTGAAGTACAATACGGACATCCCAATGAAGCCACCCCCGTCAATGATGACAGGTTGCTGTGAGGAAGACTCAAACCAGTAGATCTGGTGGCAGAAAATGTCCTTAAATTCCACGTACAACGAAAGCAAGTCTGCATAGTCCACCATATAAGGCCCGATACGGCGAGTACCGGGAAGAAGGCGAGGACTGTTCCGGACTGCGCGACGTAACCGGGCCAACTGGACCTTCTGACACAGCCGGGCGACTCGCCTTCCAAGGGCGCGGGAGAACCGACTGCGTGCCGCCACGAAAAACGAATTGATCGGCATAGGTATCGGACCTTGGCGTAGAGAACTCACACTCCACAATCGTTTCATGATAGCATTAAGTTCCAACATTAGGCGACACCACAAAACGCTGAAACTTTGATTATTTGCTGAATACGCATTTTTATAGCATTAAGTGTTTTTCCCTTGACTGATCCGGGAAAGCGGCGTATCCTTGCGTGAAGTGATCGACTTCGGCGGATCTCGGTGCCACCGTGGTTAAAATCGAATTCTGTAGCATCCGCATCTCGATTTGGCACCATGAAGGTGGGGTGGCGAATCTCGCCAATGTCGAAAACAGGTAAGCTTGCCAAGGGAGAGGGAGCCAACAAGTGAGTTCCATCAGCCCGAAAGCCGATGTTTGATATCAGGTTCTTGTTGGGGTGAGTGCTCAATCCGTTTTGGACGAAACCGGCGAAGACCCAAGCGTACGCCCAGGAATCCATCCTCCCGCCGTGTGTTTCCTCGAAAATATGGTGCCAATAGTCGTGTTCTACGAGGTCGGGACAGACGTGCCGAAGCGCGCCGGAATCCCGCACGATGGGCCAGAGGGACATCGAGACGTCGAAGTGCTTCCACGCTCGCCGCCACGTCGCCCACCCCCAGCACGTGGCGTATTTCGAGAAGTAATACGACCAAGACCCTCGAGCCTGCCCTTGCTGCCAGTTGTCACCGCTAATCGACATCACCCGGGTATCATCACGATAGTTGTGGAGCAGTTCGGCACAGTATCTGAAGAAAGAGGGATGGGGAAGACAGTCGTCCTCAAGGACAATTGCCTCCTGCACGTGCTCAAAAGCCCAATCGATACCGGTAGCGATCCTGCGGCGGCATCCGAGATTGACATTGCTATAATCCGTCAGTACTTCGCAAGGCCAATCAACGGTCTCAACAATGGACCGCGCATCAGCACATTTCTGGATGTCGGTTGGACGGTCCCCTCGAGGACCGTCTGCAACAACGAGGAGAGATGTGGGTCGAGCGCGTCTTATTTCCGCGAACACTCGCTCCGTTAGATCAGGACGGTTGAAGATCAGGAATACCACTGGTGGGCAAGATTGCATTAGAAGTCTCCTGAATGCCTCCGAACCTTCATGCCAAGATAGACAAGCCAGTTTATGTTGCTCGCGATGTAGGGGCCGTGTGATCCCCGACTCGGAAGTGCGCACTCAACAACTAGTCAGCTTCTGCCAGATCGTTGTTCTTGTAAAATGCCGGAGAAACGGACATGGGCCAGGACAATCGATCATTCGATACCCAACAGTCAACAGTTGAGTTGCCTTCCAATAATAATCACGTTCCATGTTATCCCAGACTATTAGTCCACCGGTTCTAAGCTTCTTCAGAGCATGTTTGAAGCAGGATGGGCGAGAACGACCGTCGATGAGAATGACATCGAATGAGTCGTCCGGATATAAGTCAATTGCCTTGACGTAGTCCTCGAACGATCTGCCCGAGTAGCGTTCGTCGCTCGATGCGTAGGCATCTGGGTTGGAAGGATCACTCATTGTCAGCGAATGCAATCCACCCGGCTCTTTCACGATTAGTTCAACGTTCGCAGCGCCTTTTTCGAACAGGCGGCCTTGCAACAGATCGGCCCAACCTCGGTCATGCTCCACGCTAATGACCCGTCGCGCCCTGTTTGCGAAAAACAATGTCGACCCGCCGCACCCGTATTCAAACACCTGTGTCTGACTGTTGACAGTTCGATCGAGCACGCGAGTGGCGGCAAAGGTTATCCAGGGTATCTCCCGCTCGACGGGTGAGGACCTAGAATTGAGGCACTCGAGGTAATATGGAAGCTGTCGCGCCAAGTCCGAGCGGGTTACCGAGACATTCGTGTCACGGCACAGCCTCTCCGACTCGCTAATATACGTGGTGAGATGTTGATACAACGATCTGCATCCTCCGGCTAACTGCCGCAATGCTTTCATTCACTCCTCCGTTTCGTCGGCTATTGTCCAGAATTGATCTATTAAGACGCCGCCATGACTCGCAGGTGGCAGTCGGCCTGTCCCGAAATAGTCCCCGCCTTCGACATATACGGTTGCGGCTCCGCGTACCCAATCTGCCAGAACTCCGCTCACTTCGCAGTACAGGTTGATCTGATACGTGCCCGGCGTGAGTGGAAGTCGAGGTATAATACACCGGAACTGCCCGCTCTTGTTGAGACATGCCAACTCGATCCCTGCCATCTCGTTTCCTAGTACCGCGAGGCACTGCCCGCTCAATGTAAAGATTCCAAGAGATACCGAAGCCTGACCAGGCCCGGAGCAGTTGGAATTGTAGCTAACGGCGAAGGTGGCTTGTTGGCCGCTTTTCAGACATTCAGTCCGTCTGCCGTTCACGTGATATGCGATCCCTATAAACCGAACTCTACTGTTCCCTTCCCGGTCAGTGCGTTCGGCCAGGCTGGTTCTGGACATAGTCTGCTGAGTAGTGATATAGCGCTCGGTGACAGGCTGAACCGCACCGAATTGGCTTACCTTCCCATATTCCAAGAGCAAAGCGCGATGACACAAATGTTCCATCGCGGCAAGGTTGTGGCTCACGAAAAGTACGGTTCGACCACTCTCGGCGACACTCTCCATCTTTCCAAGGCATTTCTTTTGGAACTCTGCGTCTCCGACCGCGAGCACCTCGTCGACAATCAGGATCTCCGGCTCCAAGTGTGCCGCCACCGCGAACGCCAGCCGCATGTACATGCCGCTCGAGTAGTGCTTCACCGGCGTGTCGACGAACTTCTCCACCTCGGCGAACCCCACGATGTCGTCAAACTTCCGGGCGATCTCCGCCCGCCGCATCCCCAGGATCGCGCCGTTTAAGTAGACGTTCTCCCGGCCGGTCAGCTCGGGGTGGAACCCCGTGCCCACTTCGAGCAAGCTCGCCACCCGGCCGTGGATGTCGGCCTCCCCCTCCGTCGGCTCGGTGATCCGGGAGAGGATCTTCAGCAACGTGCTCTTGCCGGCCCCGTTGCGGCCGATGATCCCGACCACTTCCCCGCGCTCGATCTCGAACGACACGTCCTTGAGCGCCCAGAAGAGAGGTCGGTGCTCGGCCCGCTTGGCCCGCCGGAGCAAGCCACGCAGGGAAGTCCACTTCTGGACCTCGTCGCGGAGGGTGGAGTATCGCTCGCGCGGCCCACCTAGCCGGTACTCTTTGCCCAGACCTTCGACACGGACCGCCAGTTCGCTCATTCCATCACGCCACGTCGGCAAATGTTCGTTCCATCCGCCGGAAGTAAAAGAGGCCGCCGGCCAGCAAGACCATCACCACCCCGGCGGAGACAGCCATCATTCCCCAGTCCGGGGCGTCGGTATCCAGGAGCGCCCAGCGGAAGCCCTCCACAACCCCGGCCATCGGGTTGAGACCATAAAGCAGGCGATACGCCGGCGGCACCAGGCTGGCTGCGTAGGCGACCGGTGTCACAAACATCCAGAACTGGGTCAGGAACGGGATCGTGTACCGGACGTCACGGTACTGGACGTTCAAGGCCGACAGCCACAACCCGACGGCCAGGGCGGTCAGCACCGCGAACAGGGTGAATATCGGTATAGCCAGGACCGCGGCCGTCGGTTTGACGCTGAACCAGCCGAACACCGGCCCGGCGACCATCATCCCAGCCATCAGGCAGAGCGCCACCAGAAAGTCGACAAGCCCCGACAGTACCGAGGCGACCGGGACGATCAGCCTGGGAAAGTACACCTTGGTGATCAGCCTCTGTTCGGCGACCAGGCTGTTACTCGACTGGGTGAGAGCGTACGCGAACAACTGCCACGGAAGCAGGGCCGCCAGCACGAACAGGGCGTACGGCCTGCCGTCGGACGGCAGCTTGCCGAGCTTGCCGAAGAAGACGGTGAACACCCCCATGGTGAACAGTGGCTGCAAGACCGCCCAGGAGACCCCCAAAGCGGTCTGCCTGTACCGCAGCTTGATGTCGCGCAGGGTCAGGAACCAGAGCAGCTCCCGGTATTGCCAGACCTCCCGCAAGTCGATCGCCCGCCAGCCCCGGCTGGGACGAATCCGGGTGATGTCCGGAGCGGCCGGGGTGAACGTAGCCGGCAGAGTGTCGATTGTCGCCATCAAACTAAAGCCCTCGGGCTGATCCGGGTCGCCGAGGATTCGGCCCCGATCACCGCCCAAACGAACTCGGCCGCGATGTCGTGCTAGGAGTAGCCCAGCGGGGCCGCCGCCACACCGGCGGCCTGCCGGCAGCTCGTCAGCATATCAACCTGAATTGCCGCAGGTCTCGTCTTGTGTTATACT
>Ga0116219_10001989_pt1 | contig 18034 bp, 18 predicted proteins | sample Sb_taG_4_FD_91019 | JGI IMG/M metagenome (GOLD analysis project Ga0116219, IMG submission 91019) | Peat soil microbial communities from Weissenstadt, Germany - Sb_50d_6_BS metaG | ecosystem: Environmental > Terrestrial > Soil > Wetlands > Peat | place: Germany: Weissenstadt | collected 2010-09-21
GAGCGCTTGTGGGCGTCACCGGAGCAACCGGATCGCGAAGCGGAACTCGCCCTGATGCGGCGCCACGGGATGGACCCTACCTGAGGTCGACCGGGACCCTGCCCTGAACCGAACGCAGGACGGCACCGTCATGGCGTTGCCCCCGGGACCTATGAGTCAATGACGTCGCCGAATGCGTCGCAATCCGCGTTCTCGCATACGAACGCCGAGTCGATAACATTCGAGAGATCTGCCGGAAGGGCGGTCACACCGCATGACGGGCAGATGGGCGCACGCCCAACGTCTGCGTGGTGCGGTTCGCTCACAGACGATCAGTGTAGGGCGAGCCGCCTATCGTTCAACTCGCCGAGCTCATCCGGTCGAGCAGGAAAGATGAGAATGGCCGGCCATGATCGCCTATCCTGCGGGAGATCTGGCGGGGCTGGCTCATGATCTTTGGGAGAGAGTAGCTGTGCGAACACGCTTGTTCGTCCTCGTGGGCACCATCGTCGCCCTGACAAGTCTCGGACTGGGGACGGTCGCGTTTGCCACATCTCGCGCCAATGCAACAGTCAGTGCGACGGCTATCCCCTTGGGTGACGGTCACGTATCGAGCACTCCCAAGAAGGGATATGTCGATTCGTGTAGCACCCCGTTTCCCCCGGCACCGCCGGGTACCACCCCACCATGGATCAATACCACCAACCACACCTGGGACTCCGAGACCAAGGCTGTCGTCGAAGGGTCCGTGAGCTGGCCTACCGCCTTCTACAACGCGACGCTCAGCGGTTCGACCCGAGTCATCAAGACCAACGACCTTCCCGTCGACCACACCACGGGCACCTTTCCCATTGCCAGTACCAACCCAGCCCACGCGTACGACGCCAATCCCAACTCAATCGCCCCCGATCTCTTCACGTGGGACCTTCCGGCTGATCCGGTGGCCGCACGGCGCCCCTCGTGCACCAGCCTTGGTCCTATAGGAGTCCTCAGCGATGGTGTCGTCCTGTACAACGCGCTCGACGCCAACGGTCGAGATGCCGCTGCTCACGAAGTGCTCGACAGCTGCGGCGGACATCCTGATCAGGCGTCGCGGTACCACCATCATGACGTTCCTCCGTGCATTCTCAACGCCGCGACAGGTCGATCAACGCTCGTGGGATACGCCGTTGACGGATATGGAATCTATGTCGAACGAAATGCCAACGGGGCGTTGTTGACGAATGCGAATCTGGACAAGTGCCACGGTCGTACCAGCAAAATCTTATGGAATGGCAAAGAGATCCACATGTACCACTACGACGCCACGCTCGAGTATCCCTATACGATCGGTTGCTATCACGGGACGCCGATCTAGCAGGGCGCGTCGGCTCGTTTGAGAGGAGTCACCCTTCGGGTGTCCCCGCCAATGCCGGCACCGGAGTGGTGCTGGTCGGGTCGAAGCACACGAACACTTCATGGGCGCCGGTGACGACGGTGGGGACGAACTGATCATTCACGACATGGACGCTCGCTCCGCAGAACGGCGGCTTGGGGGGCCTGGCCGTCGAGTGCGCCGTGGTCCAGTTCACGGGCGCCATCAAGCCGCCGGCCGTGAACGCAGTCTCGGCGTTGATGGCGGCCACCAACCGCCGTTGGGTGAGGTTCCGACCGACGGCCCTCAGGCCCGATACGAACTGAGCGGCCGAGATCCAGCCGTCCAAGGCAACCTCGTCGTAGGTGAACGACGGTTGATACTTCTCCATCTCCCTGATGTATTGCTCCATCCCCGGATACGAGCCGGGAAGGGCCGAAGCCACCTCGAAGGGCACGTGCTGGAGCCCGAAGTACACGCCTTTCATGATCGATCCGTACTGCTGCAACGTGCCGCGGTCGTACCCGTTCAGCCACAGCTGATGTATCGAGAGCCCGTTCTGGCTGAGGGCACGGGCGAACGCAACATTGCCGTTCAGGTCGAGACACGACAACAGAAAGTCCACATCGTCGTTCTTCATCTGCAACACCGCCGGCGTCGGATCAGCGCCGTAAACGAGGTTCAGGTCGGTGAACGAGATATTCAAGCCGAAGGCGCGCATGCCTGTCGCTGCCGCCTGACAGGCGGCCGCCGACTGCGGGACGCCATAGGCGACGATGGCCACAGACTTCGCTCCGAGCTGCTGCGCGAGGTAGGACTCACCGGGAACGGCCGTAGCGAAGTCGAGCCGCGAACCATTGGTCCCGAATAGCGTGGGCTTGTTCTGCCAGTCCGTCGACACGACATAGCCGAACGTCGGGATGCCCGCCTGAGCTAGATAGGCTGCGCCTCCGAAGAAGGGCGTCCCTACACCCACCACCGCGAACACGTGGTGCCGCTCCACCAGGTCCTGGGCGACGCCGAGGTCGGTGGTGGGACTCCCCACGTCATCCTCCTGGTAGGCCAGCTTGAGCTTGCGCCCCGCCACCCCGCCGGCCGCATTGACCATCGAGAAGTATGCCTCGACGCCGTTCACGATCGGAGCGAAGTCCGACGACAAGGGACCTGTGACGTTAGCGATGCTGCCGACGGTGATCTGCATCGCAGACACGCCGCTCGACCCCTCGCCGGATCCAGGCTTGGCGATCGAATTCGAGCACCCCGCCACACCAAGAGCGAGGGCGGTCATCGCAGCCGTCGTGATCGTCCGTCGACTGCGGGTCATCGTCCCCCTTCCAACGCCGTTGCGTCGAAGCGTGCCCAATGTAGCCTCGAGCTCTCGCGAGCTCATAGGTTTCTCCAGACCATTGCACGGGTCGGTTTCGCTCCGCACCTCGCGGTTCGGAAGCGGTCAGATCGAGGCTCTGCTCCCAGGTTTCGAACCAAGACGCCCGGCCAGCTACCACAGACGGTTCGGTCCCGGCTCGGACCTTCTCGAGGTACCGTTCTTTCCCCGCACACGAGGCGCGATGCTCGGCGCATGCAGCGAACAGAAATGACTACTGTCGAAATAGAGAGGTGCGTGCCGCATTCGCCGAACCGGCATACGCGCCCCGCAGCAAAACTCCGAGGGGGCGGATCGTGGTCGGTGGGAACCTCCCCGATGACCTTGTCCTTGTGCAGTTGCACCCCATTCACCTTCTCCCAGCGCCGACCTGCAGCGGTCTCGAAGCGTTCAGCTGCCAACCGGTGCCGCTGTTCGCACCGGCACCGTCGGTCGCTCCGACGACGTCGGATGAGCCGACGATGTGCTCTGTCGGCGGCGCTGTCCGAGAAGACGCTTGCGCTGGCGCTCTGACGCCCCACCCCACACCCCTTCACTGATCTTGTTGACCAGTGCGTATTCCAAACAGGGGCTTCTGACAATGCACTTGGCACAGACACGTTGAGCCACCAGCACGCCGACCCCGTCGCTGGGAAAGAACACCGCCGGGTCCATGTCCTTGCATTTTCCGAGACGCATCCAGTCGGTATTCATCACACGCTCCTGAGCGAGACCGGCCCATCGGAATCCGTCTCCCAGCAGAGGCTGTCGTCCTTGGAATTTCCCTTGAGATACCTGTGTGACACCTGTGAGATCACCAAGGAGATCATCAAGATCGGTTCGGACATCCCGGCGCCTTCCCTGGGTTCCCCTGGGATCGAAGCCCGGTCCATCCGTCGGGTGAAAGGAGCTGGTATCTATGTGTTCACGTCGCCCCAGGCGACGATCCCCGGCGCAACCTCTTCCAACCGCATGGCGATTCTGTTCATGGTTCGCTCGTAGTGGCAAGCTGTTCGGGTAAGCGTGCGGGGCGTTCCACGAAGGTCGCGATCTGCCCCTTCAAACGCCGTCGGTTCGGCTGCATCGCCAACCCCTTGGCAAAGTGCAATCGTTCGTCCAGGTGGCCGGGACGCTGTCTACCGCTTTGGAACCAGGAGCGTTTCCGGCCCTAGCATGGCGAGTCGACAGGTCACTGGCACCGAGCGTGGCCCGCGACGGTCCAAGGGAGTGTGGTGGACGAGGCTCAGGGATCTGTTCCCCCTTCATTGGCTCAGGAGCAGCAACAACTCACCCGCAGCCGAATTCGAGAGGCCGCCATGGCTGTCGTGGCCCGACGAGGTTTTGACGCCACCGTGGCGGAGATTGCCGACATATCCGGTGTGAGCGCCCGCACTATCTTCCGCCACTATGCGAGCCATGACCAGTTGATCGCTTCCACGGTCAAGGACATGTTCGAGGAGTGTGGACGCGGACCGGTCGAAGGGATACCTCGATCCTCCGAAGACCTTGATGGGTGGCTGGAGGGAATCGCCGGGACGATCCACAAGAGAAACGCCGAGATCATCGGGGATGCCTTCTGGGACATCCACGCCCCTCGCCACAACGCCTCCGACATCTTCCTCGAGTTGGACGCCTACCGTCGCGAGTTCCGAACTCGAGGAGTGAGGTATCTCACGGCCCGCGCTTGGCGAGCTGCCGGAGCCTCTGGTGATCCCCCTGACGAATTGGTACTTGCGTTCGCGTTGAACTTCTCGGTGTTTACGACACAAGCCCTGCTGGTCGACTTTGAGCAAACTCCAGCGGAGATCGGGAGGCTTACTGCCGATCTCTTGCGGACCCTCCTCAAACAGGCCGCTGCCGCGGCCCCCTCCGGTGAAGTCCAAACCGGAAGTACCGGTACTTGACCGAGTGTGGGGTGTGCCGAACACGTCGTCAGAAGATGATTGAAGGCGTTCGCGCTCGTCGCCACCCAGTCGGGTTCAACCTCTGCGGCGACTACCCGCTAGGTAGTTGTGCACGGGGAAGATCTGGACCTCGGGCTGATCTACCACACCCACCTCGTGGTAGATCGGGCCCAGCTTGTCCCGTGCGAACTTTTCGAACGCGTCGCGCGATTCCCAGACGTCCACGACCCGGAAACCTTCGTTGGTCTCCATGACGCAGTGAAAGATCTCCTGGGGTGAAGCCGGCCCACCCGGCAGTAAGCCGATCATCTCGTTGATCCGGTCGTACTGCTCGAGCGTGGCCCCCCTGAAGTCAAGCTGTACCGCTACTGCCATCGGTGTCTCCATGCCGTTGGCTGGGTTTGATCTACTTGCGTCGCGGCGATTGTAACCGCGGTAGACCGATTCGCCACCGCGTGGCAAGGCAGGGCCAAGGGCGCCCAATTCTCTCGACGTCCAACCGTGACACTGAGGCCTGCCACGATGGCAGGCATCAGTGTTCCGCCCGAGGTTGAACCCGCCTCGTGGGTCGGGTATCGGGCCAAAGCTACGTCAGTATGCTCCCCTGTCGAGCATTGACCTGGGATAACTCCGATCGCTCCCGAGGTGACGCCCCGTGCCCGTCGTCACGATGCACGGTAGCGAGCGGCGGCCGTTCCGGGAGGGTTCTGGACCCCGGGCACGGCATCGGGGTTGGCAACGCACACCTCACCTTCGAGGCCATCGGGGTCGCGGAAGAAGACGCTCAGAATCGGGCCGAAGTCGGTGACGAAGTCATCGGCCGCACCACTCGCCATCAGGCGGTTGCGAATTTCGTCGAACGCCTCCAGCGACGCAGCCTGCAGGCCGAGATGATCGATGCGACCCCGACCGAACATGGGGGTCTGTCTCTCGGCCTCCTTGTTGCCGGCCACCTCGAACACATTGAGCTCAGCCGCCTCACCCACTCTGATGAATGTCAGGCGAACGTCCTGATTCTCCTCCTGCTGACCGTCCACCTCGGCATCGAAGACGTCGCGGTAGAAGGCGACAAGCCGGTCGGTGTCGGTCGTGAGTAGCGCAACGTGGTTGAACCCGTTCAGTAGCATGATCCTCCTTCCGGTGTCCGCCATGCTAGAAGAACATGAGGAGACCACCGGCGGGTGTGCGCAGCGTCGGCCGCCGCCGAGACTTTCGTCCCGTGGAAGCACCGCGAGGTCCGTTCAGAGATGCCAGGAACGGCTTCGGCCACTGGACTCGAAGGCATGGCGCAAAGCACGTTCGTCCTCCGCGGTGAAGTCACGGTAATCGCCGTCCCCAGACCGGACATGGATCGGATCTCCACCGACCAGGTCAGATCGGAACTTCTCGTGGACGAGCGTGCGAGTAAGGACTTTGTTGGTCGGCGTGATGGGCAGGGAGCGGCACTGGCGAACAAAACGCGGCCGCCACTTGGGACTGAGGTCGGACTGTTCGATCAGCCAGGCCGCGAATGCCCTGCCGTCGAACCTGGCTCCTTCCCGCATGACGAGTGCCACCATGACCTGATCGCCGGAATCGGCGTCAGGCACGCCGTAGACAGAGGCCATCATGACGTCGGGGTGACGGGCCACGATGGCCTCGATCGGAGCAGCCGGGAAGTTCTCTCCATCCACTCGAAGCCAGTCTGACGTCCTGCCGGCGAAGTACACCCAACCTTCAGCGTCCACATAGGCGAGGTCGCCACTCCAGTACCAACCGTTGCGCGTCGTACGCCGCATGGCTTCCTCGTTGCGGTAATAGCCCTCGAATGGTCCAACACCGAGGGTATTGACGATCTCGCCGACACATTCCTCGACGTTGACGAGGCGACCCTCGTCGTCAAAGCGCGCTCTTGGGGCCTCGCGACCAGTACCGTCGACAACGGCGATCCCCTCGCGCAATCGCCCCACCGAACCTCGCGGCGGGCTACCCGAGCGATCCAGCGCGATGGCGCCTTCAGTTGACCCGAAGACGTCGACGATTGTGATACCGAAGCGCTTCGCAGCAGATTCCACGATGTTTGGAGAACCTTCGTTGCCGAAAGCGATCCTCAATGTGTTATTTGCATCATCGTCGCACTCTGGCGTGGCTAGAAGATAGACGAGCAGTTTGCCCGTGTAGTTGAACCAGGTAGCGCCAAAGTGACGCACGTCGGGAAGAAAGCGTGAAGCACTGAAGCGGCGGGCCAGGGACAGCGATGCGCCCGCTACCAGCGCAGGTGCCAGACCTGACATCAACGAGTTGGCGTGGAACAGAGGCATCGATGCGTACCCGACATCGTCTGGTCCGATAGCGAGCATCGTTGCCATGCGCTGGCCCGTCGTGAGCAGCCTGTACTGCGTGCAGCACACGGCCTTCGGCGCCGCAGAGGTGCCTGATGTGAACAACAACGCCCACAAGGCATGCGGCTCACAGCCCACGTCTCCGGCGGGTCGAACATCGTCAGGGGCCGGGCAACCCTCCCAGGCACGTGTGAGCTCGCGATCCAACGACTCGCCCATCGAATTGGGCGGATCATCGTCGTCGGTGAAACGCTCAGACACGAAGATACCGCCGGGGAGATCCAGTCCGTCAACAGCTGTTTCCAGCAGTGCCTGATGGCGGGGCTCGGTGATCAGAAGCTGCACATCGGTGTGCAAGATGTCGCGAGCCAGGTGCTCCCCCCGGCGGGTGTGATTGAGACCCACCACCACCGCTCCCATGAGCCCCGCGCCACAAAGCGCGAAGACATAGTCCGGCGTGTTGTCCAAGAGCACGGCGACGTGGGGAGGTCGATCACGGTCGAGCCGGGAACGAAAAAGCGCAGCGAATCGTTTGGCCTCGAGAAGAAGATCTCCGTGAGTCCAGATCCGGTCGCCAAATCGAAGCGCAGGACGATCGGCAGAGCTAGCGGTGAGGGCGTTGCGCCTCAGGAGGTCGGCGACGTTCCGGGCGGGCAGGGGCACCTCGCCGAGGGGCGGGGCGAACTCGACACGTTCGGCCACTTCAGGGGACTCCCGCCAGCGCCAAGCGGCGTTGCCGCCTGACCCCGTCTCTTCCCCGCCCCGCCCGGCCCTGCATCGCCGACACTCCCGCCCCGGTGATCAGATCCGCTCCAAGATGGTCCCGGTGGCAAGACCTCCACCGCAGCACATCGAAACGAGCGCCAAGTTGCCGTCTCGGCGTTCGAGCTCGTGCAGGGCGGTGGTGATGAGCCGGCTACCGGTTGCACCAACTGGATGACCGAGCGCGATGGCGCCACCGTTGACGTTCACTCTGTCCCAGTCGACGTCATGGACCTTCTGCCACGAACAGACGACCGAGGCGAACGCCTCGTTCACTTCGAAGATGTCGATGTCGCCGATATTCATGCCGGCCTTGGCGAGAACCTTGGTCGTCGCCGCAATAGGCCCGTCAAGCTGGAAGTACGGATCGGACCCCACCAGGACCTGTGCGACGGCTCGCGCTCGAGGTCGCAGACCCGCCTCCTTCGCCCTCTCCGCGGACATCCACAAGACAGCGGCGGCACCGTCAGAGATCTGCGACGAGGTGCCGGCGGTATGGATGCCAGCGGGGAGCACTGGCTTGAGAGCGGCAAGGCCCGCTTCCGTGGTGTCACGCAGGCCCTGATCCCGGTCCACCACTCGCAGGTCGCCAGAGCCTCCCTCGGGCCCGTTCGCTGGAGCCTCGACGGCAAAGACCTCACGTTCAAATCGTCCCTCCGCCCAGGCCCGTGCAGCCCTGCGTTGCGACTCGAGCCCGAGGGTGTCCGCGTCCGAGCGGCTGACCGAGTACTTCTGGGCAATGCGCTCGGCCGCACCGAATTGGTCGGGTGTGTCCCACGGGAACCCACTCGGGAAGGGCCGGCCCGGACCGTTGACGACATTTTGCCCGAGGCCGACCCTGCTCATCGCCTCGACGCCGCACGCGATGGCGACGTCCACGGTACCGCTCGATATGAGGCTCGCCACCAGGTGATTGGCCTGTTGAGAGGAACCGCACTGGCAATCGATAGTGGTGGCGGCGACCTCGTACGGAAGGCCTTGACTGAGCCAGGCGGTGCGAGTGATGTTGAATGACTGCTCGCCGGCCTGGGTGACGCATCCCCCGAAAATCTGCTCGACCTCGGAGGGATCGAACCCGGTCCTCTTGATCAATTCGACCTGGGTGGCACCGAGCAACTCTGCGGCGTGGACTCCCGACAGCGCCCCGTTGCGCTTGCCGATCGGGGTGCGCACTGCCTCCACGATTACGGGTTGTGTCATCGTCATTCCCCCTGCGCGGCCTTGGACCAGGCTCGATGAGTGTCGAGCCGGGTCGAGTATAGGGTCTCGATTCGGCTCCCCCCAAGGAGCAAGGCGCGCGCAGATTGGGCGTGCGGCCCTCTCACCGGCCGGCCGACAACGCGTTCGAGAGCGGCTCTCGGGTCGCACACTTCGGTGATGACAAATCCAGCTCGGGCGACATGATTCGGTGAGAACCTTCGGACAACTTCTCGTCCGGATCCCGAAGGGGGCGTAACATGGCAAGACAAAACGGTGAACACGAGGACACAAGGCCCGTCCAGTGAAGGGGGGACCGGGAGCAGGCCCGCCGACACGCCGCTCCTGACGACGAGTGACTGGGATCGATCTTCACGACGTTCTGATCGGCGACGACGACGTCGTACCGCGCTCGCGCTACACGAGCGCTCAGTTCGGAGCGCTGGAATTCGCGCGCCTTTGGTCGCGCGTCTGGCAAGTGGCGTGCCGGGAGGAGGAAGTCCCCGAGATAGGGGACTTCTGCGAGTACCTTATCGGTGACCAGTCGATCTTGATCGTGCGATCCGCTCCCGACGCCATAGTCGGATATCACAACACGTGCTTACACCGTGGGACGCGCCTCGCAGAAGGCACTGGTCATTTCGACAACGAGTGCATCCGGTGTCGGTATCACGCGTGGCGATATGACCTCGACGGTCATCTCATCGAAGTCGTCGATCCGGACGAGTTCGCGCCGATTCCAGACGGCACCCGTCTCGGTCAGGTGCGCGTCGACCAATGGGGCGGCTTTGTGTGGGTGTCTTTGGACCCTGCCGCACCTCCGCTCCTCGAGTACCTTGACCCACTCCCGGCACTGTTGGCTCCGTACCACCTGGACCGCATGCGAATTCGGTCCTACCGCGCCACCATCCTTCCCGCCAACTGGAAGGTCGTCGTCGACGCCTTCAACGAGGGGTACCACGTCCAAGGGACACATCCGCAAATCCTGCCGTGGACTGACGATGTCAGCCTCGCCTACGAGTCGCTGGGCATCCACTCGCACTACGGACGGCTGCCCAGCGCTCGGCGGACACTGCGCCCGAGCCCGCGCCTCGGGCTTCGCGACGACCAATACGACGAAGGCGACATCCTGGCGTCACTTGTCGCCGGTCTGGGAGCTCTCTTCTACGACGACGAGCAGGCCCTCGTCGACAAGATCCGTTCGACGCCCGAGAACGGTGAGACGATGTTGAGCCGATACCAGAAGGGCCGGCGCGAGTTGCTGGAGAAGCGGGGCGTTCCCGTCGAGCAGTTCTCCGATGACCAGCTCACAAGTGCGGACGACGTCTTCTTCTTCCCGAACATGGTCGGACCGATCTATCCGGGCACCGCCATCATCTTCCGGGTACGCCCCAACGGACTCGATCCGGACAGTTCGATCAAAGACACATGGTTTCTCGAATGGCCCCGTGCCGGCGAGATCCGCCGACGACCGCAGCGACGCTTCTACCCGGATTGGACCGAGCGCGACTGGGGCATCATCACGAATCAGGACTACGCCAACATGGAGCACGTGCAGATCGGTATGAAGTCTCGGGGAGGACCGGGGCTCCGCCTCAACCGCCGCCAAGAGAGCAACATCCTGCACATGCACCGAATGATCGATCGCTACCTGGTCGATTCCTGACGGCTCCGTGGAACACATCGGTTTGCCTGTCCGGATCCGGAGATGTCACCGTGACGTCGCCAAATTGCTAAGGCGGTCCGCGCCGTCGACGAACGTCCCCATCTGCTGACCGGACTGTTTTCGAGCGTCTGACCAGCATCGGGCATGGGAGTCGTCGTTCTCGAAGCAGGACTGCGAGTATTCGTCGGAACCTCCAGGGACGCGGCTCTCCTTGGAGTTCGCCCGTCGGAGCGCTCGGAGAGGTCATGACCATTGAACATTCGTCTGCCGACGGAAACGACCGGCCCTGGGGGGCCAGAAAAGCGGAGGGACCGCTTGCCGGGCTCCGTGTCATCGAGCTCGCCGGGCTCGGGCCTGGGCCCTTCTGTGCCATGGTCCTTGCCGACCTGGGGGCCGAGGTCATCCGTCTGGAGCGAGGCGGGATGCCGGCAGCGTCTACCGGCTCGATCGACCGTCGCCAGGTACTGACGAGGGGACGCCCCGCATTGGGCGTGGACCTCAAGCGCGAACAGGGCATCGAACTGGTCCTGCGGATGGTCGAACATGCCGACGTGCTCCTGGAGGGATTCCGCCCCGGGGTCCTCGAACGCCTTGGGCTGGCGCCGACCGTCTGCCTTCGTCGCAATCCGCGCTTGATCTACGGACGGATCACGGGGTACGGACAGGACGGACCCCTGGCGGCTGAGGCCGGCCATGACATCAATTACATCTCGATTGCCGGTGCTCTTGATCCCATCGGACGACGAGGCGAGGCTCCGGTACCCCCGTTGAATTTGGTCGCCGATTTCGGCGGCGGGGGGATGCTCCTCGCCATGGGCATACTCGCCGCTGTGTACGAAAGGACCCACTCGGGCCTTGGCCAGGTCGTCGACGCTGCGATGGTGGATGGAGCCGCTCTGCTCACCACCATGTTCCACCAGATGCGGGCGCTGTCGGTCTGGCACGACGAGCGCGGGACCAATTCGATGGACACGGGCTCCCATTACTACAACGTGTACGAGACGTCCGATGGCGAATTTCTCTCCGTCGGGGCCATGGAACCGCACTTCTACCGGTCGTTCATGAAAGGACTCGGCTTCTCCGACGTGGACATTCCACCCCAAGACGACCGGTCACAATGGGAGTCCCTGAAGCAGCTCGTCGCCGCCACTATCCGAAGCAGGACCCGGGCCGAATGGTTGGACACGTTCCGCGGTACCGACGCCTGCGTGACACCGGTGGTGGCACTCGGTGACGCACCCACCCACCCCCACAACCGCGAGCGCGCCACATTCGTCGACGTAGGAGGAACGGTAGAACCGGCGCCCGCGCCACGATTTAGCCGCACACCTCCGCGGGCGCCAACGCCATCGCCTGGCCCGGGCGTGCACTTCACAGAAGAACTCCTGCGTTGGGGACTCAACCAGCGGGAGATCGACCGTCTCGCCGCAGAAGGGGTTATCGACTGAGCGGGTGTCGAGCGCAGTGCATCAGCGCTGGCGAATCCGGTCCGGCTCCTTCGATGTCGTTGCCTGTGCGGCGCGTCACGGAACATCGATATTGCCTTATGGGCTCTTGTTCCGTCCGGCGCACCCTCTCGGACGGTGAATTCATCAGTATTGATGAGGCCGGTACCTGGTCGCCTGAAGCATTGTACGAATGGCACCCTGAGCCACCCTTGGATCAACCCGGGAGCGTTAGGCGTGGCGCCGAATGCCGAGATGAAATGAGTCGGAATGAGACGCCTTCAAGCCTTAGCCATGCGACTGGCCCTGGCTGGACTGGCCGCTCTCTCGCTCGGGGCAGTCATGGTTGTCGCGTCGTTGCTCCAGAGCTCAGGGACTCCTGCCTTCGCTGATTCCGCACCATATGAGTTGTTCTGTCCGGCTACTCCCGTCGGCAACATCGTTTTGAACGATGTCGTCACCACCGGAACCATTACTCCGGCGTCACCGGCCGTGGGCGAACCATTCCAACTGACCAACTACCAGTCGATGGTCCCAATCCCAAGTTCGATCGTCTCGGCGGCAGCCGCGGTCGGAAACTCGGCCATCGTCGGCACCGCCACGCTGAAGGTCGACGCCACCGGAGCGACGCCGACGACGGTGTCCACCCCTCAGATCCCGATCGAGGCGGTCATCCCCAGCCCGGTGCCTTCGGCAAGCCTGACGTTGAGCCTGCCTTCGTCGCCGACATCGTTAGGGCCTTTCACGGCCTCGGGTGGGAGCATCAGCCTCACGGTTGACCCGACGGTCTCCATCGAACTGGTCGTGTCCGGAAGCAATCTCGTGCTGACCTGCAATCCGTACCCAAACAACAGTGCCGTCGCCGGCATCGTCACTGGGCCACCGACAACGGCCGAGGCGTCCCCCGTGATCGCTGTGGCCAGCCCAAGCTCGGGTACCACGACAACCACCCTGGCACCCTCCACGACGACCGTGGCGCCGACGACGACCACCCCACGCTCGACGACGACGAGCACGACGTCGGCTACGCCCAGCAGCACAACGACGAGCACGACGTCGGCTACGCCCAGCAGCACAACGACGAGCACGACGTCCGCCGCTCCTACCAGCACCACGATCACCAATCCCGCGACCACGACGACGTCAGCGGGGAGCACCACAACCAATCCCTCGACGACGACGACGACGTCAGCGGGGAGCACCCCAACCAATCCCTCGACGACGACATCCCTCAGCCAAGGCGCGTCGACGACGACTACCACGGGCCCGGCGCAGAGTTCCACGACGTCGACAACGACGGCGCTGTCGTGGTGTGGTGCCCCACCCAACCCGTACGGCTTCACCTTCTGTCCCCACGCCGGGAGCCTGATCTACCACCCGCCGTCCGACATCTGCAGCTTCTTCAATTGCATACCCAACTTCCCGAATGGGAAGGGGTATATGGTCGAGTGCAACGACGGAACCGTGAGTCTTGCGGGTGGACTCGCAGGGGCCTGCTCAGGCCACGGGGGCGTCAAGCTGGCCGTCTATGACTCCGGGACTGTCTCTTCCATCACGACGCCTGCCTCCTCGAACCAGGTCGTGACCGCGTCATCAGGTGAATTGGCGTTCACCGGTCCCGGGTCCGGCCTCAAGACCGCGACCATCGTCGGTGCCGTCCTCATGCTGGTCGGGATTGTCATGCTTCTCTTGTCGGATCCGCGTCGACTGATCAGCCAACTTGCCTACCTGAGGCTCGGTAGGAGAAGTGAGCGCAGGAATGGAGGCGAGTACGTCAATGCCGCGATGTCGGGCCAGGAGGACGTGGCCGGTAGCCGGCAACGCGCGCAACTCTTCGTCCATGAGGCCGAACAAGCTGCGACTCCGTCGAGGGCACTACCGCCTGATGCGTTCGGTGGGCACGGAGAACATTTCGACGCAAAGGGAGGCCTTTCGGCACGGGCGAGCAACGAGGAGGTGGCCGCCGGCTCAGCCAGGACCCAGGAGGTGACACCGGGATTGAGAGTGCTTCGGATCATTCCTGGGCATCCCGCCCCCGTCCCGGGCGCGCCGGCAGGGTTCAGCGGTGACTTCTTTGCGGCCGCGGAGCCACCCTCCTCCGCGACGATGGACACCAATGGCAGATCCGGCTGGTGGCTCGCATCCGACGGCGAGTGGTATCCACCCGAGCAGAGCCCGAGCTATCCAGACGCGGTGGCCGACGCCGAAGAGCGGCAAGCTTCACCTCACATCGAGCAGGAAGCCGGTGCGGGGAGCCCAGCGGCGGCCTGGTATACCGACCCGCTCACTTCCGGCCTGCGCTACTGGGACGGTTCCCGCTGGACCGAGCACGTCGCGTACCGTCGCGACACCACCCGGAGGACCGGCTTACCGTTCGGCGACGACGGTGAGTCCACAGGCTCGATCCATGAGATCCAGGGGCGTCACGCCCGGCCTCGGCGCGACCACGCTGGAGGTCCGGAGATTCCCGGCTGGTGGTTGACGCCCGGCTCCGAGTAGTCGGTCAAAGGGCGCGCATGGCAGGTTCGGCGCGATCAGAACCAGACCGTGACTACATTCCGTGTTGTGAACGGGCTCGCGTCGGTCTCTTGCGCCTGGCATGCCGCTGTCCAAAACGGTTGAACCGCCGCGGGTGTGTGGCAATCGGAGGCCGACGGTTGAGAAGCAGCGGGCTGGCACGCGTAGGGACCGAGTCCGCTCCAGGCGGCGTTGACGAGCACACAGATCTGGCCGCTCGACAGCTGCATCGCCCAAGGAGGCATGGTTGGTGACGGAGGTTCGTCGGAAGTCACCGACGTGACGATGAATTCGACGACATCGCTCGACGTCGGACTGGGGGGACAGACAAGCGGGGCGATGGTGGATTGCGGGCCGGCAAAACAGGGGTCGTAGATGCCACTTCCGGTCCCGAAGCATCGGAAGTAGAAGCGCTCCGCTTCGCCGCGGCTGTAACGAATGCACGTACCGGTGACATGGCTCGTCACCATCAGTCGCGGGTCGATCCCGGTGGTGGTAAAGGGCTCGTATGTGACGGTCCGGGTGCCGGCAATGACCGAGGTGGTCGATGTCGGTGCGGGGGTCGGCTGTGTAGCAGGGGCCGGACCGGGGCCGGTCCGCGCGCTACGCGGTCCGTAGGCGACGACGAGGGCGACCACGACCACGACCGCAGCAGCAGCGACGACGACCGCGAACAGGCGTGCTCTCCTGGGCACCTCACGACGCTGCCGTAGACCCGGTCTCGAATCTGGTGTGAACTCGGGGACCACGACACGCTCGCTGACCTTGCGCACAAAGTCTTCGAGAAGCTGACCCGTCGGATCGGGACGTCGGCCGTCATCCACGAGGAGCCTCCTCGGCACCGAGCGATCGTTGCAGGACCTCTCTACCCCGGAAGAGCCACGACTTCACGGTGCCCTCGGGAACGTGCATCTCCTCGGCCACCTCGCTCACCGGCATTCCCAGCACGTGATGCAGAAGCAGGGCTTGGCGATGCCGCACGGGGAGCGCCTGCAACGCGTTCTGCACATCGTGGCGGGTGGCGGCGTCGTCCTCCCGGGCGGCCCAGGCTCGATCACCGAGAGGGCGGAGGCGGCGGCTGCGACGCCACCGGCTGATCGCCACATTGATGGCCACGCGCCGCACCCAGGCCTCGGGTCGGTCGTAGGAGCAGAGGGACTCCCAGCCCTTCCAGAGGCGCCCGAAAGCCTCCTGGACCGCCTCCTCGGCCGCCTCGGGGTCAGCGGTCACCACGCGGTGACCTGACCCACCAGGCGGGCGAAGGACGAAGCGTAGAGGTCGGTGAAGTTCTTGGTAGCCACCCAGGCGTCCTCGATCGGCGATCCAGCGGCCATACCGCATGGATCACACACGCCCGGATGGCCGACCAGGTTGCGGCGCACTCCGATTTTGCTTCATCCCCGACCCGTCGGACCTGTCGAGCTCACCTCGAACCCGCGACGCTCGAAGAACGCGATCGCCCGGTGGGCTTTTGCGATTCGGGGGGGACCCCGGTGTTCGAGGTCTATGAGGCCGAAGCCACTCACAGAGCTCGAGCCGGAACCTCCACCCCGGCCCTAGCGGTTCTGGTGGACAGCCTGCTCGGTCTCGTGCGCCTTTGCGGTCGCCCGTGCCTTTTCAGCCTCAGCCTCCTTGGCTGCGACGTCACGTTGAGCATCTGCCTCTTCTTGCTGAGCCTCACCCTCGCGTCTCAGCTCCTCATCGTTCTTGATGGCGCCGACCGTTTCCTTGGCCTTCCCCTTCAGGCCTTCGATGACTCCTTCAGCAGCTTCGCGAGGACCTGACCTCTCCATCGGTGATCGTCCTTTCTGGTGTGCGGATCTGAGGTGAGATCTACCCACGTCTCAAGGGGGACGAAACACGACGACGCCGGCCACATGTGTTGGCTTCGGACGGCTCGCCGGCGGCCAGGAAGTGTTCGATTTTGCGAACAGAGAGATTGGTCGCTCAGCCGCGTCGGCGCGATCGCCACGCGTCGGCTCGGAACGAAACATCGACAGTGACCTCTCCCTCCACTCCCAGGAACTCTCCGAGTAGACGGCGCGCCTCGGCGATCACGCGCTGGCGCGTCTCCTCGGGCATGGTGATGATCCAGCTGAGGGTGCCGAGCAGTCCGATCATGTCGTCGGCGTTCAGCGCGACGTCCCACCTGAACACTTCGTGTCGCGGCGGGTCGAAGCCCGTGTCAGGAGGGATCTGCAGGCTCGACGCCGGACGAAGGGCATCACCAAGGATGAGGCTCGTGACGTCGCCCCCGGAGCCACCATCGGTGTCGACGGGTCCAGGGCCGACACCCCCCGATCTCCCGGCGAGGAGCTCCCGGGCCTGGACGAGGAACGGGCCTTCAGGATCGGGCCCTGACCACAAGACGCCCAGAATCCCACCCGGTACGAGGATGCGGCCCACCTCTGCGAGCGTCGGGACGGTATCCATCCAGTGCCATGACGAAGACGCCAGCACGGCATCAGCACAACCATCGGGAAGGGGCATCGACTCTCCTCGACCGATGACGGCTCTGGCGCCGGGGAGCTCCTCGGTGAGCACGGCTCGCATGCGGTCATCGGGCTCGACGGCCACCACCTCGTCGGCTTTGTCGATCAAGAGCCTAGTGAGGGCACCGGTTCCGGCACCGAGGTCGACGATGCGTCCCACACGCTCCGGCAAGAGCCAGTCCACAGCCTCAATGGGCGGTCCAGGACGGTAGCGCTCGTAATGCGCGGCCACGGTGCCAAAGCTCCCGGCGCGCTGCATCTTCTCCTCTTTCGGGAGTTCCGAAAGCGGGACATCGGGGTTCGTAGGGTTCAGATCGGCCACGTGCCGGACTCTATTCCCTGGGTCATTCTGTGGTCCGTCATTCCCCGAGCAATGCCCGGGCCCGGGCCGAGCAGCAGGTCAGGAGCAGGATCGGACGCGATGCTAAAAGTGCTCCTCCTTGGTGCTGCTGATCGTGTCCGAGACGTCGAGCGTGGGAGCAGGGGTGTAGACGGCAACGCTCAGAGCGGCGCGAGTCGGTTGGCTACTACTCGCCTTCCCGAGGGTGATCGTCAGGGTGTTTCTCCCGTCCCAATGGATCGTGGAGCAAGCAGCTGTCCTCGTCCCGTTGCAACCGGTCGCGCTCCCTCCGAACGACGCGTCTTCGTTGAAATAGCCTCGTTGGCCCAAGTCGATGGTGCCGAATTGGAACCCCCCGTTGCAGTCGGCGGTGTCCGTGACGGTGACCGTGTCATCTCCCGCCGACGGTTGAGTCCCCCGGACCACCACGTTGGGGTCCACCAGGTCGGGATATGACGAGGTGGTCCACGTGGAGCAGAAGGCGATTGGCGAAGGCGCCGGAGAGAACGTCACGATGATCTGGTCTCCCGGTTGGGCGTGTCCGGCAACGGTACCGCCGTTGACGATGCTCAAGGAGGGCGCCACCGGCGTTACGTCCGGCGAGAGATCGGACGGCGAACCAATGCCCTCGGCGTTGGTCGCAGCCACCGTGAAGTCATAGGTGGTGCCATTGGTTAGGCCCTCTACGACTGCA
>Ga0116219_10001995_pt1 | contig 17978 bp, 10 predicted proteins | sample Sb_taG_4_FD_91019 | JGI IMG/M metagenome (GOLD analysis project Ga0116219, IMG submission 91019) | Peat soil microbial communities from Weissenstadt, Germany - Sb_50d_6_BS metaG | ecosystem: Environmental > Terrestrial > Soil > Wetlands > Peat | place: Germany: Weissenstadt | collected 2010-09-21
AGATAATCATCGATCTTTGACAACCTGACAGCGTGCGCGGCTTCCGCACCGCTTACCCGCTGAGTCCGACCGGTGCACTTCCCGAGCGGTGCCAAAACGGAACTGCGCGCAGCCGGGAAAATGGTCTAACTCCAATGTTTCCAAGATTTTGCCTCTAACTACCTTAAGAACCATAGATCTAGGAGGCAGAAAAAATCCCGATCGTTTGCTTTCTAGATTTTAGACGGAATTGAGAGTTTTTTTTGAGGGAAATACTGCACCATAATCTGTGCAGTCTCCCTCACGATTCTCCCCGGCTCTAGTACGTGAACGATTGAATCTCGGTCACGCCTGAGTCCGGACCATCCACGTATCCGCTGCGCTTCCCTGGGTTCAGCGCAATGTGCATCGCGATTACGTTGAACGAGTTGTTGAAGCTGAATCCGTTGAAAGTGTTTTTGAGGTTGCCCTTGGTGTCGTAAACGTAAATGGTGCTGCCGCTCGACGCCGAACTCGAATTCGGCTGCGCAACCAGAAACAGCTTGTGGATGGGATCGAACTCGATATCGGCTCCGCTGAAGAATTGCTGTTCCCCTGAACCCGGTAGCACCACTGTGAAACCGGTCTCTGTCTTCAGGTCGTAGAATTCCACGTTGGCGTCATCTTCGGTGTCAGTGCACACAATGCCGTCCGCCGAGTCGATGGCGATGCCGTTGACGAAGCCAAATCCGGTGCCAGTAAACTCCTTGAACGTGCCCTTGGTGAGGTTCACCACGCCGATAACCGGCCGGCAGCCAAAGCATCCATCGCCGCCGCCGAGCACAGCCTGATTCGTCTTGCTGTCGTATGCGATCGGCGGAGGCACACTGGCGAAATTGGTCGAGTCCGTGATCTTCACCACCGGCCCGAACGTATTGGCGGCGACGTCGGAGCTGAATACATAAGGAATGAAGTTGCCGCTGTTGTCGTAGGCGAACACGGCCACGTTCGTAACGCCCTGGCTGCGGCTCACTCCGCCTGGCATGATGATGTGCTGCGATCCGATCGGCGGCGTCCAGAGGCCGTTGAATTTGTTCACATCGAGAGGATTCAACAGGTGAAACGTACGCTTGACAACGAAGCCTCCGCTGACGTGCTCGCGCTCGACCACTCCGACGCTGGTGCCAACGACCCCCATGGTGATGAAATCGTCCTGGGTTTCGGTTTTGATGACGACCTTCAGAATCTTGCCGGTCTTCTGGTCGAAAGTTTCGACTGCGGCGTTGACGCTCCCAAGAGCTTCGCTCAACACGCCTTCGGTGCCGTTCTGATCGATATCGAATCCAAAAATCTGCCCGCCAAACTTGCTGTGCACCAGGACCTTGCCAACTCCGGGGGGATCGCTGGATTCAAGTTCAGTCGTTTGGCCAAATGCAGCCACGGCCGCGAACAGCAGCACGATCAAACAAAAGATAGCGTACCGAGGCAGCAATGAATCACGATGAACCTCAACTTTGTGTTCCGCAATGAATGCCGTTTCACAATTCAAAACACACGCTTCGTTGCTTACGTTCATTTCATTCTCCAATGGGATAGCGTTCCGGTAAGAATGCAGCAACCGCCGTACCCCGTAAAGCTACGCCAGGTATTGTCCGTCGATGTCACGAACTTGTCAGAAAATTGTAAAACTTGATGGAAAGAAGAGATTTATCGAAGCAATGGCGGCGCCGGCAGCGGTGGCCTAGGACTGAACACTGGGTGCCCCACCCTTCCACGTTCGTTGAAGGGTGGGACACGATTTGGAACTCTATTTCTCGCACTTCGGGGCGGACGGGATGTTGGTCGCGACCGGCAGTGGCGGCAAATTTTGCTTCTGCAAAAGATTGTTTGCCGGCGCAATCTTCTGCTGATTGAGATCGCGCCATTGCGTCAGCCGCTTACCCAGGTCCTGGCAGTATTGCTCGACGCTGGCCTCGACCAAAGCGGCAGGCCGCGCGTCTCCGCTCTCGACCATGAAGGCGAGGCGCGCCACTTCGCGGTTCAATGTTCCAATTCCGAATTCCTCAGCTTTCCCGTCACCGATCTCTGTCGCCTGATCGTCCAGAGCCTTCAGCGCGTCGACGGCGTCTTTTTTTGCTGCATCGGAGCCCATCGATTTCTGCCGGTCCGCAATCGCAGCCAGCAGCGCTCGCACCTGGCCGTCTCCGTCATAGGTCGCTGCCATTTGATCGGAGACGTTGGTCTCCACTTCGAGTTGCTTCACCAGATCGGCTTGTGCTGTTTGCACTCGCGGATCGAGCGTTACCGTAAGCGGCTGGCGATAGGTTTTCCCGTCCACGCTCAACACCAGCGAATACTCGCCCGGCACAACGAACGCCCCCGGCTGAAGTTCGCGGGGGAATTCGCCGGGAATAGCATGATCGGAGAGCGTGTACTCGATGTAATCCAGAGACTGGCCAAAGTAGCTGTAGCGCAACTCTTTCATCGCGGGATAACGAAGGTCCCAGGCGAAGCGGTTCAGCCCTGCCTTCTTGGAAAGCGACGGCGGTGGCGCAAACCAATACTCGGGAGCATTGGCCGGTGCTTTGTCGAATGATGGAGGCACATCGGTAAACTCCCGGACCAGACGGTTTTTCGCATCGTAGATCGACAACTTGATATTGCCCGCAGGAGCGGATTTCAGAAAGTAATTAACGACCGCGCCGTCTGGGGGATTGTCGCCGGCCGGAGTTTCCGGCGGCAGAGGCGTGTCCTGCGACATATCCCAGCGCACGCGCACGACGTTGCGCGGACGCAGCAAGTACGCATCCGACTGCGGCCACTTTGCGTCGAACTGTCGCAGCGGCGTGATGTCATCCAGAATCCACAACGACCGTCCAAACGTGGACGCAACCAGATCGTCGCCGTGCACGTCGAGGTCAGTTACGATCGATGTAGGCAGATTCAGTTGCAGCGTCTGCCAATGATCGCCATCATCCAACGAAACGTAAATGCCGTTCCAGGTGCCAGCGTAGAGCAATCCCTTGCGTACCGGATCTTCGCGAACCACGCGCGCAGTTCCGGGGTCGGGCAAACCCTTAGTGATCAGTTGCCAACTTTGTCCATAATCGCGAGTGCGGTAAATCGCAGGATGATCTTCGTGGAAACTGTTGACCACGGCGTATGCGGCCGCGGCATCGTAACGGGAAGCTTCAACCAAGCTCACGGCACTGCGGTCCGGCAGAGCGGGGATGGACACATTCTGCCAAGTCTTGCCGTCCTTCGTGACTTGCACGAGCCCGTTGCCCGTACCCACCCAGATCACTCCGGCTTTCACCTGGGACAACGCCATGGTGGCGATCACGGCGCGACGCGGATCGGATTTCTTTTTGTCAGGCTCTGTCTTTTGCGTGAGGTCGGGACTGACTTCCTGCCAGTGGAACCCTCCGTCGGTGCTCTTCAAAACGTACTGAGCCGCGGCGTAGAGGGTGTGTGGATCCTGCGGCGAAAATGCAAGCGGCGCCATGTTGGAAGTACGGTATCTCGAGTTGCGCACCAGAAGATGGACGATCTGCCCGGTAACTTTGTCGTAGCGGAGCAGGGTGCCATACCAGCCTCCGGCGTAGACGTAGTTCGCGTTCAGAGGATCGGGAGCGATGTAGCAGAACTCAAATCCTCCGGTCGGCGCCCACTCGCGATAGGTGATCTCGCCGTAATCGCTGCGGCTGGGGACAGCGGCCGTTCCGCTATCCTGCTGAGCGCCGTAAACGAAATAGGGAAAGTGCTGGTCCGTGCTGACGTGATAAAACTGCCCAGTCGCCTGGTTGTACCAGGAACTCCAGCTATCGCCGCCATCGACGCTGACGACCGCGCCCTGGTCGACGCCGAGGATCATGTTCTGCGTGTTCGCGGGGTTGATCCAGAGAACGTGATAGTCATCTCCGCTGGGCGCGCCGGCCCATGCCTCGAAAGTGCGGCCTCCGTCGGTGGAGCGGTACATGGAAGTCTGGGCCACGTAAACCCGGTCAGCATTCTTAGGATCGACAAACACGCGGCTGAAGTAAGAACTGCCCAGGATTCGAGGATCGGTTGTGCTGCGCTGCCAGTTGGCGCCGCCGTCGTCTGACCGGAATAGTCCCTGTTCGACGATGGCGTAGACGCGCATGCCGCTCGTGCCGTGCGCGACCGCCACTCCGATGCGCTGCATCGGCTCGGTCGGCAGGCCTTTGCCTTCGACGATGTTCCACGTGGAACCTTCATCGGTGGATTTGTAGATCGCAGCATCCTGCTTTTTCTTCGTCTCCGGCGTGTCCGTACTGAAGGGATCGATGGGGCGAGTCCACAGCGAGGCATAGAGAAGGCTCGGATTGTCCGGGTTAGCCTCGAGGTCGGCGACGCCGGTTTCCGGATCCTGATACAGCACCTTTTGCCAGTTCCTGCCGCCGTCGGTGGTTTTGTAAACTCCGCGCTCGGCGCCAGACCAATGATCTCCAGCAGCCGCCACCAGAACGACGTCGGAGTTTCGGGGATCCACAACGATGCCGGTGATCATGTGAGTTTCGCGCAGGCCGATGTTTGTCCAGGTCGCGCCCGCGTCGGTTGACTTGTATACACCGTTGCCCTGCGTCTGCTCGCCGGTTCCGACGTACACGACCTTAGGATCGGAGGGTGCAACCACGACCGCGCCAATTGAGGCCACGTGCACGTCGTCAAAGATGGGTTTCCAGACCTGTCCACCGTCCACCGTTTTCCAAACACCGCCGCCGGGCGTTCCCACGTAATAGACTGCGGGCTGAGTGGGCACTCCGGAAACGGAAGTAATTCGACCGCCGCGATGCGGACCGATCAGGCGCCATTGCATGGCCTGCAAAATGTTGGTAGGGATCTCTTGTGCCGGGACGGAGGCCGCAAGGAAGAGAACAAAAATCAAGCTGGCAATCTGTCGCATTAGACACTTAACATTTGTGTAGTTCATTCCGCTTTGGTAGCTCCTCTTGAGCCGCATTAACATTGCTCTGGAGCGGCAGTATAGCACTCCGAGTTTCTCCTGCGTTGGGACTCTTGTTGGACGTACTCAGGCGCGATCTTGATTAGTTCGGTTAACGAGTTCTGGCACTTTCCGCGGGAAGGGGCTAACATTGCGGTCCAGACCGCACTACTGGCGCCCAGTTGTCGAGGCCTAGGCCGTCGGGCTGAGTTTGTGAAGGCCGAAGTTGTGAAACCAATGCATCGCTTTTCCGACGCGGATTTCTGGACTCGCATCACGATCACTGCTGGAACGGTCCGGCCGCGAACGAACCCTCCCCAACGCGGATCGAAGCAATTCTTCGCCGCGCTTGTGATGTCCGCTTGTGCGATCCTGCTCGTGCTCTTTCTTTTCTCCAGCACGGTGGACGCACAATCAGAATCTGCACCAGCTGCACCTTCGCAGGATACGTCCACCACGCAGTCCCATCCTGATCAGACTGTGGCGGAAATTACTGCTCATGAAGAAGCGACCACTTTCAAAGTGAACGTCAAGTTGGTGCTGGTGCGTGTGGTTGTGCGCGATGCGCAAGGCCATGCCGTCGGGAATCTCAAGAAAGAAGACTTCGATCTGTTCGACAATCGCAAGCCGCAGGTGATCTCGCATTTTTCTGTGGAGCAGCCGGGAGCGCAAGCTGCCAAGGAACGGAATACCTCGGACGAGAACGGCAACGGAAAAGTGCCCTCAGTTCCCGAGCGCTACATCGCTTTTGTCTTTGATGACGTTCATTTAAACTTCGGCGATCTTGCGCAGGCGCGAACGGCCGCTGACCACCATCTGGCAACTTTGCTACCCACGGATCGCGCGGCGATCTTCTCGACCTCGGGCCAAACCACGCTTGATTTCACGGATGATCGCGCGAAGTTGCATGACACGCTGCTTCATCTTCAGCCTCGGCCGATCGCAGGGGCGGGCGTCGCCGACTGTCCCGACATCAGTTACTACGTGGCAGACCTGATCCAGAATAAAAACGATCAGCTGGCCGCGCAAGCCGCCATTTCGGATGCAATAGTGTGCCAAGGCCTGCCGACCAGAACGCCCCAGGAACAGGCGTCAGCGTTGCAGTCGGCGGAAGCGGCAGTGCGAGCCGTCTCCGGAATGCAGCTCGCGCTGGGAGAGCAACAAACCCGGATTGCGCTGTCGGTTCTGAAGGATGTGGTGCGCAGGATTTCAACCATGCCGGGCCAGAGAAGCGTGGTGGTTGTGTCCCCCGGGTTTCTTACGCTTGATCCTGAAATGTTCCAGGAGTTCACCGATGTCATCGACCGCGCATTGCATTCCGAAGTGATGATTGGCGCTCTGGATGCGCGCGGTCTCTACACGGTGGTTCCTGGGGGCGATATTAGCAGGCCAGGCGCCAGCAGCCCGCTCTCGGCAAACGTCCAATTGCAGTATCAATCCGCCGGCGCTCTGGCGCAAGACGAGGTGTTGTCGGATTTGTCGTATGCAACCGGCGGGACTTTTTTTCATAACAACAACGACCTCGACGCCGGCTTCAAAAGCGTGGCCGCTACGCCGGAATATTTCTACACTTTAGGTTTCGCACCGCAGAATCTGAAACTCGACGGCAGCTATCATCATTTGAAAGTTTCGCTGAAGAATCCGGCAAAGCTGACTTTGCAAGCTCGCAACGGCTACTACGCTCCCAAGCACGCCGCAGACCCCGCGCAAGAGGCGAAGCAAGAGATCGAAGATGCGGTTTTTTCCCAGGAGGAAATGCACGATCTTCCCGTGGATCTGCATACCCAGTTCTTCAAGCCCAGCGATGACGAGGCCAAGCTCGCCGTGATGGCCCATGTCGACATAAAACACATCCACTATCGAAAGGTGGATGGCCGCAACACCAATGAACTGACCGTGGTTTCCGCGATCTTCGATCGGAATGGGGTTTTTGTTCAGGCAACGGAGAAAAGTCTCACCATGCGCTGGAAAGACGAAACGCTGGAGAACAAGCTCGGGCCGGGAATCACTTTGAAAACAAGCTTTGATGTGAAGCCGGGCAGCTATCTGGTTCGGCTGGTGGTAAGAGATAAGGAAGGGCAGTTGATGTCCGCGGAGAACGGAGCTATCGAAATCCCGTGATCTGTTAAGGAGAAGTTATGCAATCTCGCCGGATGATTCTCGTGATCGCAACCATCGGTGTTGCCATTTGCCAACTGGCGTCGCTTGCCCTGGCACAGGCTCAGCAGCCGGCTGTAGATGCATCCGCCGCAGGCACAACCACCATTCACGCCGAGAGTCGGCTGGTGCTGGTGGACACGGTCGTGACCGACAAGAAAGGTAACTACGTCCGCGATCTCACCGTTAAGGACTTTAAGGTTTGGGAAGACAACAAGGAACAATCCATCAAGAATTTCTCATTCGAAGACGACTCGGCATCGCCGGACAAGGCTCAGAAGCGATATATGGTCTTGTTCTTCGATAACTCGACCATGGACATGAGCGATCAGATGTACGCGCGGCAGGCGGCGGCTAAGTTCGTGGACGCGAACGCCGGTCCCAATCGTTTAATCGCCGTAGTTGATTTCGGCGGCTCGATTCACATTGCTCAAAATTTCACCTCCGATACCGATCGCCTGAAGAAAGTTGTGGCGGCAATGCAAGGGTCGTCGGTTTCGCCCAATGCGCCGGTGCAGGTTGCGTCGCTCGTGGCAGGGCCGCCTATGCCCTCTTACTTGAATAATGCGGAAGCCGACTTCGGAGCGCACAGCTTGTTGATGGCCCTGCGCAGCATGGCGAAAAGCCTTGGCCCCATACCTGGCCGTAAGACGCTGGTGCTGTTAACCTCGGGCTTTCCCATCACGCCGGAGCGTCAGTCGGAGTTGACCGCAGTGATTGCGGAATGCAATCGGTACAATGTCGCCGTCTACCCCTTGGACGTGCGCGGGCTGGTTGCTCCTATTGCTTTAGCATCGCCTCAAAGCCCGCGCCTGCATTCGCCGTTGCATTCTGTATCCGGACACGTGGCGTCCGCAACTCTTACCTACACCGGAACCGGGACTACGCTCTATCCGCTGAAACTCGCCTCCTTTGATCCCGGACAGCACGGCGGGGGTGGAGGTGGAGGGGGTGGGGGCGGACACGGTGGCGGAACGGGTGGCGGCGGTGGAACTGGCGGCGGGGGTGGTCATGGCGGCGGGACGGGTGGTGGCGGAACCGGTGGGGGCGGAACTCGCGGGCCCGCCGGTGGGACGGGTGTTGTAAGCCCCGGCCAAACGTATGGAGCTGCTCAATTCCCTCAACCCCGGCAAATCGTTCCCGACATTCCGAACGTCGCCGACAACCAACAAATCCTTTATGAACTGGCCCAGGGAACAGGTGGGTTCGTAATTGTCAATACCAACGATCTGCTGGGAGGCCTGCAAAAGATTGCGAATGATCAGGCTCAATATTACGTTCTCGGGTATACGCCCGCCGAATCAACGGAGGGAAGCTGTCACACGCTGCGCGTAAAAGTTGACCGCGGCGGAACCCAAGTCCGCGCCCGCAGTGGATACTGCAACGAGAGGCCAACAGACCTGCTTGCTGGAAACCCGATCGAGAAACGCCTGGAAAGCCGCGTAACCGGCGAGATGGCCGGTAATGTTTCCGCAGTCATGCAGGCGCCGTTCTTTTACACTTCGGCAAACACAGCCCGAGTGAACCTGACCATCGACATCCCTTCCAACGCGTTGAAGTTTGAAAAAGTGAAGGGGAAGGAGCATTCCGCCGTCAATGTGCTCGGCATCGCTTACAAACAGGACGCCACGATTGCGGCCAGGTTCAGCGATACCGTCAATCTCGATTTCGACGACAAAAAGCAATTGGAAGAATTCGAAAAACGGCCGTTCCACTACGAGAACCAGTTTGGCGTCGCTTCCGGTCAGTACGATCTGAAGGTGGTGTTCAGTTCGGGAAATGAAAGTTTCGGCAAGCTGCAACTGCCGCTGGTCATCGACCCGTACGATGGCAAGCAACTCAGCATGAGTGGAGTCGTGCTCAGCAATGACATGCAGCGGGTTTCCGACCTGTCTACGGGCCTCGACTCGGAATTACTCGCGGATCGGACGCCGCTGGTAGTACAAAACATGCGGCTGGTTCCGTCCGCCTCTAATCACTTCAAGAAAACCGACAATGCGGCGATTTATACCGAGATCTATGCCCCGGCGTTGGTCGGACCCAATCCTCCTCAGGTTGGAATTCAGCTTGTGATCTCCGATCGCAAAACCGGCGAAAAGAAAGTGGAGTTCAAGACCGTGCCTCCGCCTCAGGCCGGAAGCCCTGTGATTCCAGTTGGACTCAAGCTCCCGGTGGGCACACTTGGGCCCGGATCTTTTCGCGCGGAGTTAGTGGCGCTCGACACCGTAGGAAACCACACCAAGCCTCGCACGGTCGACTTTGAAGTGGAGTGAGGCCCGTGTAGGCGCGGGCGTCATCGCCCGTGCAGGGTGTGTCATCGTTGGGAGCTTGGCTTGCCGCGTCTCACCCACGGCTGTAGCATAGAGACAGTCATTCTTCTTCAGCATTCATCTTGGAGGCTTTATGGCAACCGACGTCTTAACCGGGCCAACCATCATGGGTACGGCCACCCGAACCAAAGTTTATAAGAACTTTATCGATGGCGAATGGGTCGAAGCTTCGACCGGGCAGACTTTCGAGAACCGCAATCCCGCTGATACGCGCAACGTGGTTGGCATCTTTCAAAGGTCGGGCAAGGCGGATGTGGATTCCGCCATCGCAGCCGCGAAGCGCGCCTTCGCGAGATGGCGTCTGATACCCGCGCCACGTCGCGCTGAAATCATTTATCGCGCTGCTGAGATGCTATTCGAGCGCAAGGAAGATTTCGCCCGCGACATGACCCGCGAAATGGGCAAGATCCTGAAAGAAACCCGCGGCGATGTGCAGGAAGCCGTGGACACTGCCTATTACATGGCCGGCGAAGGCCGTCGCATGTTCGGTCCGACTACACCATCCGAACTGCCCAACAAGTTCGCCATGGCCGTGCGTCAGCCCATTGGGGTTTGCGGAATGATTACCCCATGGAACTTTCCCATGGCGATTCCGTCGTGGAAACTTTTGCCTGCGCTAGTGTGCGGGAATACTTGTGTGATCAAGCCCGCGCAGGACACTCCGCTTTCAACTTTTAATCTGGTGCGTGTGCTTTACGACGCTGGGCTGCCGCGGGGTGTGGTGAACATTGTGACCGGCTTCGGGTCGGAGGTGGGCACGCCGATTACCGAACATGCCGACGTGAAAGCGATTTCGCTGACTGGTTCGAGCGCCGTGGGACGCATCGTGGGCACGACTGCGGCGAAGAGTTTCAAGCATTGCTCGCTCGAACTCGGCGGCAAGAATCCTATGATCGTGCTCGACGACGCCAACCTTGATCTCGCGATCGAAGGCGGGCTGTGGGGCGGCTTCGGAACTACGGGACAACGCTGCACTGCGACCAGCCGGATCATCGTTCAGAAAGGCATTTATGGCGAGTTCGTAGAGCAGTATGTCGAGCGCGCAAAATCGCTGAAGGTCGGCAACGGTTTAGATGAGGCTACCGAAATGGGTCCGGCAATCAATGAAAACCAACTCAAGACCGATCTCAGTTACGTGGACATTGGCAAAGCTGAAGGCGCTCGCCTGAAGTGTGGGGGCAATCGCCTCGACAAAGGCGTATATCAGAATGGATATTTCATGGAGCCGACCGTCTTCGTCGACGTCGATCGCAAGATGCGCATCGCGCAGGAAGAGATCTTTGGGCCGGTGGTTTCAATCCTCGCGTGCGATGACCTTGAAGATGCGATTGAAATCGCGAATGGCATCGACTACGGATTGTCTTCCGCTATCTACACCAAGGACGTGAACAAAGCTTTCGTGGCCATGCGCGACCTGCATGCTGGAATTACGTATATCAATGCGCCGACAATTGGCGCGGAAGTGCACTTGCCTTTTGGCGGAGTGAAGGCCACCGGCAATGGTCACCGCGAGGGCGGCTTGGGCGCGATCGACTTCTTCAGCGAGTGGAAGTCGATTTACGTGGATTATTCCGACCGCCTGCAGAAGGCGCAGATTGATCGAGCGGACTAAAGACTTTAGTCGCAGAGATTTTCACCACCGAGTCACAGAGCCACAGAGAAACCGAGAAGAAATTTGGCAGACTCGAGGCTCACCAGTGAAGTGCAGATCTCTGAGATAGTTTTTCCCCGGCGCACGGATTTCCGTCCCCGGTCTGGAGCCATTCATGCCTGTCACTCAAACCCGCGAAATTGCCGCCGCAACCCGGCTCGACAATGTTAAATATGCCATCCGTGACTTGGCTTCCGTTGCCAATGAGATTGTGGCGCAGGGCCATAAGGTTGTGCCGCTGAACATCGGCGATCCCAATGTTTTCGACTTCCGCACTCCTCCTCACCTGATTGAGGCGGTGCACCGGGCCATGCTCGACAACAAGAACGGCTATGCGCCGTCGCCGGGAATCAAGCCGGCGCTCGATGCAATTCGCGGCGAAGCGGCGCGCAAGGGAATCACCTCGGTGCAGGACGTTTTCGTCACCAACGGTGTCAGCGAAACGGTTGACACCTGCCTGACCGCGTTGCTCAATCCCGGAGACGATCTGCTTACGCCCTGCCCGGACTATCCGCTGTATTCTGCGTTGCTGACCAAGCTTGGTATTCGGCTCAACACCTATTATCTGAATGAAGAAGATGGTTGGCAGCCTGAACTCGACGACATTAAGAAGAAGATTACTCCGCGCACCCGCGGCATCGTGCTCATCAATCCCAATAATCCGACGGGGGCAGTCTGTACGCGGGCGATGCTGCAGCAGATTGCTGATATTGCGCGACAACACAACCTGCTCATTTTTTCCGACGAAATCTACGACAAGCTTATTCTGGACGATGACGAGCACATCTCCATCGCCGCCGTCGCGCCCGACGTGCCGGTAGTCACGTTTGGCGGACTCTCTAAGAATTACCTCGTCCCCGGTTGGCGTATCGGATGGGGCATCGTCAGCGGCGAAGCAGCCACCGTAAGAAACTACAACGAAGGCATTCAGCGGCTGTTGCGCGCCCGCTTGTGCGCCAATCATCCCGAGCAGTACGCCATCCCTGCTGCGCTCGAAGGCCCGCAGGATCACTTGATCGAAGTCCGCAGGAAGCTACGCAGCCGTCGCGATCTAACCGTGCAGTGGTGCAATTCGACGCCGCGCGTAAGTTGCGTTTCGCCGCGTGGCGCGTTCTACGCGTATCCCCGCATTGATATTCCGGAAGGCGATGATGTGTTTGTGAAAGAACTGATGTTGCAGAAGCACGTCATGGTCGTCCACGGCTCCGGCTTCGGGCAGAAACCCGGGACGCAACATTTTCGAATCGTGTTCTTGCCGGATGAGAAAACGCTATCGAGCGCATACGCAGCGATCGCGGAATTCATCAAAGGCAGATACCGGTAGCGCCGTCCCACCCTTTCCAGGTTCGACCTTTAGATCTCAAGGAAATCTTCGCCCTGTCTCCCCACTCTGATTAAGGAAGCGAGGTCGGAGCGAGCTGTAAGAGCTCCGACTTACTCGCGGGCTACAGGCGCACCCAAAGTGGCTGAGTTGTGCGGCGGCTGATGGCGAGCCATCTTGTGGTCCTTTGCGCTATTGATCAGGGTTGCAGTCAGGGCCGAGTTATAGACCGTCGAGGTAGCAGCGGGAATCGTGCTGTAACACAACAGCAGAAAAGCGTCACCCGCGCTCGCAAAAATGGAATCAGTCATACTTGCCTGTTGATAGACGCTCATTGCAAGCTGCATCCCTAGGCTGGAGCCACCTGTAGTGCCGCCGCCACCTTCGAAAGACGTAGTGACGTAGCAGTAGGCAGCTTCGCCAACGCCGACATCCAGGAGCGCTGACGCGTTGACATAGTACGTCCCTGTAGTTTGAACCGCACTCGTTTGCAAGACTAAGGTTGGGGTGTTCGACGTTCCCAACGTACCGGTGCTGCCGCCGGAGGCGGAGTTGCCGACGGAAATCCCGGCCGGTCCCTGCGGTCCTGTCGGTCCGGTCGGTCCTTGTGGTCCAGTGGGTCCCTGCGGCCCAGCCGGTCCCTGGACTCCCTGTTTTCCTTGCGGTCCCTGAGGTCCGGTCGGTCCGGTCTGATCCCAGTGAATCTTGTGCTCTGTCGACTTGCAGGTCGTGGTCTTGGGTACGATTCTGATGGCACCGGTGGAATTGTTTACGCAGCCATAAAAGATCGGTGCTGACGGCGGCAACAGAGTCGCGTTCGCCGCTCCGGCCGGACGCTGGGCAGCCATGGGCAGAACACAGCAGGCGAGCAGGAAAAACGCACATACACAAGCACTGATACGGAACATAGATCCTCCTTAATCGGAACACAAAGGGAGGCTTCTCGCGACTATCTGCGGCTTGCTATGCGGCGAGTGAACCCGACTGCGGCTCCATATTGTGCGACCGGTACGCCTAGTCTCGTGTCCCCTGCGAAACGGCCCAGAGTATGATAAGCGCAGCGACCGCTGGCTTAAAAGAAAAATCTCCAACCCCGCCGTCCTCAGGAGGAAAGCGAGGTTGGAGCCAGGTGAGCCGAAGAAACTCCGACGTTACTTCTTGAGGGCTTTCGGCCCATTTATAACGTCTGAGGACTGCAAGCGCGAATGCGTGGACTTCTTGTCGAACGCGCTATCGATCAAGACCCCAGTGAGGGCCGAGTTATAGACGTACGAGGAGTTGTTGTTGGTGGCGCTATAGCACCACATCTCCAGGTAGTCGCCCGCGCTAGCGAACATCGAGTTGGTCATACTGGCCTGTTGGAAACCCCCGGTGTTGGATCCGCCTTGCGTGCCGCCGCCGCCCTCGCTCGCCGTAGTGAGATAACAGTAGACCCCGTCGCCGCTTGCAACGTCTAGGAGCGCTGAACCCGTGACGTAATATACGCCCGACTCCTCTACAAACGTGGCCAAGATTAAGCTGGCGGACGAGCCCAACCCGCCAGAAGAGCCTGCGGAAGTAGAGTTGCCGACGGAAACCCCATCCGGTCCTTGTGGCCCTTGTGGCCCTTGTGGGCCTTGTGGTCCCTGGGGTCCTTGTGGACCTTGAGGTCCTTGAGGTCCCTGTTTTCCTTGCGGCCCCTGGGGTCCCTGAGGTCCGGTCGGTCCGGTCTGATCCCAGTGAATCTTGTGCTCTGTCGACTTGCAAGAGGTGGTCTTGGATACGATTCTGATAGCACCGGTGGAATTGTTTACGCAGCCGTAATAAATCGTTGCTGACGGCGGCAACAGGGTCGCGTTAGCCGCTCCTGCCGGAGGCTGGGCAGCCATGGGCAGAACACAGCAGGCAAGCAGAAAGAACGCACATACACAAGCACTGATACGGAACATAGATTCTCCTTTTTGATTTGCTACTTTTTTGAATTTACAGACCTGGTAACGAAGGGAGAGATTTATAGGGCAATGGCCGCACACCAGACAGAAAATTGCTCTCTGATCCGCTAGCTATTACCTGTCGCGCATGCTTGAACCATGCCCTTACTCGTACCCCAAAACAGCAGAGGTGCAGTACCTTCGCCGATTCGGAATGACGGCCCTGGGACCGAAGACCTAGGGCCGTATCGTGTCCGGAAACCAAGCCTCTCCCCCGAGGGCCTGGTTTCTCGGAAAACTGAATGCTTAACTACCTCTTGGCGCGTGCTCGCCGGAGCTATGCGAGCAGTGCATCCAAACAAAGAACTGCTTTCGATCACTCGCCCCTACTTTCGTGTACATAGTGTTGCCGGCCCTAAATTCGTTTCAGTCGTTGTGTGTCGATGTTCGTTAACTCGGTTCGTTAACTCGATCGGATCATGGGTGCGTGACTGAAACGTTCATTCGCATCCCCAGCATCGGAATCAGAATTCTCTGTACCGCGGACGCCGACTCAAACCTCCATATCTCTTGAAGCGTGAAATCTTGGAAGAAAGGGTCAGGACCGCAATGAAAACATCGAAGAACTGAGAACCCGAATACAAATGTCCTGGAAGTTAGCTGTATGTCGGGAATGCTCTGTTCTCCGCGTGCGAACTCTCGCCTATTTCGCGTGACACAAGCAATGCTCTGCTAATAAATTGCAGGTGAATCATGGGTGAGTCGCAAAGTCACTGAAAACAAGGCGAATACATTTCTAGTGCTGCGGTTTCGTTGGAGCGATGGTACAATCCCCCAAGTCAAAAGCCCCACTCCGCGGGGGCCTGCCATGGAGATGTCCCCCTTGATCTTCCGTTTTGGACCGTTTGAGACAAGGACACAGGCCCAGGAATTGTCCAAGAATGGGACAAAGGTCAGGCTTCGCGGCCAACCCTTCTCCATACTCGAATTGCTACTTAGTCGCGCTGGCGAAGTGGTGACCCGGGAGGAAATCCGGCAGAAGCTTTGGCCCGCTGACACGTTCGTCGACTTCGAACACGGGCTCAACACCTCCGTCAAGAAACTGCGGCAAGCGCTCTGTGATTCCGCCACGGAACCTCGTTATGTAGAGACCTTGCCACGACTGGGATACCGCTTCATCGCCCCAGTTGAAGCGATTGCCGAACCCGGACCAAGGAAGCCTGCCGTCGAGGTTAGCGAGACGACTCCCCAGATTGTTACCGCCCCCGAACCGGAAACGCCGGTACGGCCTCTGCGACCGCTTGCCTGGTCTGTGTTCCTGGTACCAGCTATCGTTTTGCTGGCTTGCGTTGGTCTGGCTTTCAATGTGGCGGGAACCCGGGACCGCTTCTCCGCTTTATTTCGTTCAACCAGGAATGCGTCCGTGGCGGTTGCATCCGCTCCCAAACTGCGCTCGATCGCGGTTCTGCCGCTGCAGAATCTTTCCAACGATCCAGCCGAAGACTATTTCGCCGACGGCATGACCGATGAGCTGACGACGGATCTCGCCCAGTTCGGAAGCCTGCGGGTAATTTCTCGGACCTCCTCCATACACTACAAGGGCGCAAGCAAGACCGCCCCGGAGATTGGCCGCGAACTCGGCGTGGATACGCTGATCGAAGGAACAGTCCAACGGGTGGGAAACCGGGTCAGGATTCGGGTGCAGTTGATCGACTCGGCCAGCGATCGTCATCTGTGGGCAAGAAGTTACGATCATGAACTTAAAGATGTGTTGGTGCTGCAAAGCTCAGCTGCCCGTGACATTGCAGAAGAAGTCCAGGGGAAGGTAAGCGCATCAGATGGGGACGTCCCACCAGTCGATCAGCACCCGGTTAACCCCAGCGCGTACGAGGACTATCTTAAGGGCCGTTATTTCTGGAATAAGCGGTCTGAGGAAGGACTCAAGAAAAGCATCGACTACTTCGAGCAGGCCATTTCTAGGGATCCGAAGTTCGCGGCCGCCTATGCCGCCCTGGCTGACAGTTACTCCATCCTCGGCTCAGATGTTTTGCCTGCCCGCGTGGCGAGTTCAAAAGCCCACGCTGCCGCCAGCAAGGCACTGGAATTGGACCCTACAATCGCAGAAGGCCACGCCGAGCTGGCACTGCTGGACTTTTATTACGAGTGGAACTGGACACAATCGGAGCAGGAGTTTCGACGCGCCATTGAGCTGAATCCAAATTACGCAACTGCCCACCAATGGTACAGCTATTACCTGTCGGCAATGGGACGTTTCCCGGAAGCCGTGGAAGAGGCAACACGAGCGCAGCAGATCGACCCTCTATCGCTGTCGATCAACACGACTCTGGCTGGACGCTATCGCGACGTGGGCGATTATTCGCGTGCCATTGACCTGAGCCAGCGAACGCTCGAAATGGACCCAGACTTTGTGCCCGCGCACATCGCGCTGGGCTCGGTATACGAAAACCAAGGAATCTGGCCGCAGGCCATCAGCGAATACCAGAAGGCCGTTGACCTTTCCCAGAACAACCCTGCAGCGCTGGCGGCCCTGGGAACGGCATACGGATATGCGGGGAATCAAGACGAAGCGCGTAAAGTGATGGCCAGATTGCGGGACGCATCCAAGCGCCATTACGTTTCCGCTTTCGATATGGCAACTGTTTTTGCCGGCCTCGGCGACCATGACAGCGCGCTTCACTGGCTGGAGAAAGCTTACGCCGAGCGCGAAAGTCAAATGGCGTTTCTGAATGTCGCCCATCGGCTGGACTCCTTGCGCTCGGACCCACGCTTTGCGGACCTGCTACACCGCATGGGGTTGAACGCCCACGCCCCCAGTTAATCGAGCCGCCTTGACGCGCTTGGTCTTTGTCGCAAAATCTGCTTAAATCGCATCACAGCCAGAAAAGACCAACGTGATCGACATCCACTGCCACATTCTCGCCGAGGTGGACGACGGCCCCAAATCGTGGGACGTGGCGGAAGAGATGTGCCGCATGGCGGTTGCGGATGGTATCGAACACATTGTCGCCACTCCCCACGCAAACGACCGCTATGCTTACGACCGCGAGTTCCTCAGTCGTGTGCTCGACTATCTGCGGCAGCGGATTGGCCAGGCTCCGCGCCTCAGCCTGGGCTGCGACTTCCATCTTTCGTACGAAAACCTGCAGGACGTGATGCTGTTTCCCGATCGCTATACCATTGAAGGCAGCCGCTACTTGCTGGCGGAATTAAGTAACTACAGCGTTCCAGTTCAAATTGAAGAGCACTTCAGCAAGCTCATTGAAAAAGGACTCACGCCCGTGATCACGCATCCGGAACGCAATCCGATTATGCAGAAGACCCCGCAGCGCATCCTGCAGTGGGTGGAACTTGGCTGCGTAATCCAAGTGACCGGGTCGGCATTCACCGGACGTTGGGGTGAGGCGGCGTGGCAAACCGCGCAATGGCTGCTCAAGCGGGACGCGGTCCATGTGCTGGCTTCCGATGGCCATGACACAAAGAATCGTCCTCCGGTGCTTTCTGCGGCGCGCGCCGCAGCCGCGGAAATCTGCGGGAAAGAAATTGCGTTGGCACTAGTCGATGGCAACCCGCGCGCAATCGTCAGCGGACAACCGTTGCCGTATTTTCCTAATCCAGTGATGAAGAGTTAGCTGCAAACGCTCGCCACGGATTTCACAGATCGTCA
>Ga0116219_10001999_pt1 | contig 17951 bp, 13 predicted proteins | sample Sb_taG_4_FD_91019 | JGI IMG/M metagenome (GOLD analysis project Ga0116219, IMG submission 91019) | Peat soil microbial communities from Weissenstadt, Germany - Sb_50d_6_BS metaG | ecosystem: Environmental > Terrestrial > Soil > Wetlands > Peat | place: Germany: Weissenstadt | collected 2010-09-21
CTGAACGTCGGTCTGTGAGCCTCATCACAAGGGTTGCGGAATGAAGCACGACTCTACACGCATGTTAAACTCCTTCGGTCCGAGAACTGCTGGTCGTAAGCTGCTGCAAGCCGATGCCTGGAAGACCGGCGCTCCGGGCACAAAATATGCCCGTACGACCTCTGGCTAAAGACGATATTCCGCAGGTCGCAGATCTTTACTGGACGGTCTTAACGGAGCACAAGGGCGTCACTCCACCTTTCGTACGGTCATTTCTCGAAGAACTGTACTTCACCAACCCCTGGCTCGATCGCTCGCTCCCTTCGCTGGTCTACGACGAAAAAGGTAAGATCGCCGGTTTCCTCGGCGTTGTTCCGCGCAAAATGTTGTTGCGGGGCGAACCCGTTCGCATCGCCTTTGGCGGCAATTTCGTGGTGCATCCGGATTTTCGCAATACGCTGGCGGGCTTGCATCTGTTGCGCACCTACATGTCGGCGGGGCAGGACTTGTCGCAAACCGATTCCGCCAACGACATTTCGCGAGCGCTGCTCGAGCGGCTCGGCTTCACCACTATCCTGCCGTTGAGCGTCCATTGGCTGCGCCTGCTGCGCCCGGCTCACTGTCTGACCCGCGCCGTGTCACTCCTAGCACGGAGCACGTTGTTCACAGCTCTGGAGTTTGCTGCGAAGCCCTTCTGTAGTGCTGCGGACGCTCTGGCCACCAGGCTGTCTTTCAGCCCATTTCGTCAAACCGAGTCCAAACTGCACGCTGCGGCGCTTGACGTGGAAACTCTGCTTTCTTGCCTGGCCGAATTCCGCAGCGGATATTCGCTCTGGCCTGAGTATGACGAGAGATCCCTGACCTGGCTTCTCAGTTTTATGGAAAGGATGAAGGGATACGGCGACACTTTGCGAAGGTCCGTTCTGCGCGACGACACCGGGAAGATCGTGGGTTGGTACATCTACTACGGAACGCCAGGTGGTTTCGGAGAAGTGGCGCAAGTCGGCGGTGCACGGGGACACTTCAAAGGCATTCTGGATCATCTTTTCCATGACGCCTGGAGTCACGGAGCGATTGGCCTGCATGGCATAGTGGATCGGCGGTTGATGGACGTCTTTTCGGATCAGAACTGCTTCTTTACCTGCCGCGGCGGCTGGACCCTGGCTCACTCCCGCAAACCTGAGCTGCTGGCACTGCTCAATAGCGGGGACGCCTTCTTATCGCGTCTCGACGGCGAGTGGTGTCTGGCTCTTGGCGCGTGAGACGCGAACCGGTCTTTAATTAGAACGCAAATTTGCCCGTCGGAATTGCATTGGCTGATGCCGCTCTATCCTTCGGCCGCGCCAAGTGTGCAAGATCTTGCATCCTTAGAAACTCCGGAATCATCGGCGCATGTGACCCGAGTCACAGCAATTTGAAGACCGCTGATAGATGATGAGTATCAAACTTTGGCATCCAGCCGATGCCGGAGAGCCATACGTAGGCCATTGACATTCAGTGGCTCGCGCTTCACCAGTGGCAGTTCCCCTCCCCAGACATTCTTAACCTGCGCCCTTAACGGGCAAGGAAAGGCAACGATTCGGCGGATTCGCTACGACTGGCACCCTGCCGAAATTAAAACCATGGAAGACCTGTTACCCAAAATACGCCTCGCTTTTCAGTCTTCGTTTGATGTTGATCCGCAGACCATCACTATCGACACCGAACCCAGCGACATCCCAGGTTGGGACTCGATGGGGCACGTCACGCTCGTGACCAACCTTGAACAAATCTTTGAGCTGACTTTCGACGTGGATGAGTTGATGGCGATGGAGAACGTGAAGGAGATTTGCCGTGTCGTGGAGTCCAAGCTGGGCAAGGTCGCCAGTGTTTAGCTCGGACAGTGAGAACTTCGCCGGCCTCTTGGTCGAGAGAATGATCCAGCGAATGGGAAACGCTTGCTGCCTGATCGACGCAGCCACGGGCGAAATTATTCCCGGTCGAGATCTTCCCGGTTTGATCGCTGGCTTTGCCGCCGGTTTTCGATCGGCCGGATTACAGCCGGGAGATCCGCTGCTACTCGCGTGCGCTGTGAACCCATCTAGCGCGCTGGCTTATCTTGGCGCCATGTACGCCGGTCTGGTGCCGGTGCTTGCAGAACAGCGCTTGCTTGCGACCTCCGGCGACCGGCTGCTGGCCAAGTCTCAGGCCAAGGCGATATGGTCTGCGAAAGCGCAAGACTGGGATTGGGCGAAGAAAGCCGCAGTTCTTCAGATTGACGGAACCTTCGATGCCCGTCCTCCTGCTTCGTTCCCGCCGGAACCGCGCGCCACGAATGACCTCGCCGCGTTAATGCCAACTTCCGGTTCCACGGGCACACCAAGACTCGTGATGGTGAGCCATGGCAACTTGAAGTCGAACACGGAAGCAATTGTCCGAAGCCAGAATTTGGGGACGGACGAGCGCGCCATGCTCATCATGCCGGTGAGCTACTGCTTCGGCGCCAGCGTGCTGCACACACACCTCTATCAAGGCGGTGGAGTGGTGTTTGATTCCCGGTTCATGTTCCCCGATAAAGCTTTGCGCGCCATCAACACCTACGGCTGTACCACTTTCGCCGGCGTGCCCATGATCTACACCATCCTCCTTCGCCGCTCCAACCTTCGATCGATTCCCCTGCCCGGTCTCCGGCGCTTTCTGCAAGCAGGAGGCGCGCTCGCTCCGGAGAGTATTCGCGCAATACGTGCGATCGTGCCGACGGCGGACTTCCTCGTTATGTATGGGCAGACGGAGGCCACGGCGCGAATCTCCTGTCTGCCTGCGGCGCACTTGCAAGAGAAGCTAGGCAGCGCAGGCGTGCCTCTGGATAACGTTGAGGTATGCATTATTGACAATGATGGGCAGGAAGTTCCCCTCGGCCAGACTGGGGAAATTCAGGTGCGGGGTCCGTCGGTTTGCGCGGGATACCTGGACGATCCCGATGCGACGAAAATCAAATTCGGCGAGGGCTGGCTTAAAACGGGGGACTTCGCAAGCGCTGACGATGATGGATATTTGTGGATCAACGGACGCAGGGAAGAGTTCATCAAGATTCGTGGTGTGCGCGTCAGCGTTGGCGAAGTCGAAGCAAAGGTGGGGTCAGTCGTTGGCGTCAGCGAATGCGCGGCGGTCGGAGTCAGGCATGCGGAAGCTGGGGAAGCGCTGGCGCTCTTGGCGGTGGCGGACGACGTTGCTGGGAAGAGTTGTACTACTGACTTAGGCGATCGAGTCCGGCGCGCGCTCCCGCCCCACTGGACCTGTGTCTCAATCAAGTTCGTGGCTGAATTGCCGCATACAGCGAACGGAAAGATTGCGCGCTCTCAGTTGCAGACACTGCTATGAGCCCATTAACAGACATTGAACAGGCGATCGCGGCGTTGCTCGACGCGCCACCCTACGCTCTTGCTCCCAGGCAGCGGCACGATGCGCTGCTTGCGCTGCTCAAGCAGGAACTACAGTACGCCTGCGACAGGAATCTCCAATTTCGCAACTACGTGCAGCACTGGCCGGTCAACTCGTCGACCGCCAGCGCGATTGCAGATCTTCCGTACTTGCCCGTCAGCGCCTTCAAGACCGATCCTCCACTGAGTCTGGTGGCGGCCAGTGACGTCAAGCGTGTTCTCCGTTCCAGTTCGACCAGCGGCCAGGTCCCCAGTCGTGTAGTCCTGGACGCCGCCACAGCCAGACGGATGACTAGAGGCGTGGTTACGATCATCCGCGACTTTATTGGAGCCGCGCGCAGACCATATCTCGTCGTCGATGTTGCGGAAAACGTCGAGCCGCGCGCGGAACTCGGAGCGCGGGGCGCCGCCATTCAAGGCCTGGGGTCGTTCGCTACGGAGACTGCGTGTTGCCTGCGCCACGATGAAGCTGGAGCTTTGAGTCTCGATCTCGATCAGCTGCTCGCCTGCGTTGACAAGTGGAAGCAGGCCGAAGGCCTGGTTTACGGCTTTACCTACGTGATCTGGACTCATCTCGTCGAGCCACTGCGGCGTCGCGGGATTACCCTCGGCCTGCACAACGTCCACGTGCTGCATAGCGGAGGGTGGAAGAGATTGGAGCAGCAGGCGGTCACGCGAGATGCATTCATTCGCAATGTCGCTGAAGTTTTCGGCTGCCGACCAGAGCGTGTGATCGACTACTACGGCATGGTGGAGAATGTCGGCGTGGTGTATCCCGACTGCGAACAGGGCAACAAGCATGTGCCCGCTTTCGCGGAAGTGATCATCCGGAATCCTCTCACTCTCGCGCCGGTGGAAGCTGGCGAGCAAGGCCTGGTGCAGGTTTGCAGCGTGCTGCCAACAAGCTTCCCTGGATTCCTACTACTGACTGACGACTTGGCGGAGCTAGTTGGCGATGACGGCTGCCGTTGCGGCCGGCGTGGTACGCATTTCCGCTTCAAGCGCAGAGTGCCGAAGGTGGAGGTTCGCGGCTGCGGCAATCTGGAAGCTGCACGCCACCCGCAGGCACAGGAAGAAGTTGCATGGGTGATGTAATTCACACTGTCGTCTCTCCCGGGGAGCTCACTTGCGCGGCGCAGCGCCTGCGGGAGATTGCGCGGCAAAAGAATCTCAACTCTAAAGCAATACTTGAAGTCTTCGAGCGCTGGGCTGCTGCGCTCGATGATCGCAATTTGCGTGACATCCCAGGCGTCGCGTTCCTCCGCTTGTGGCTTAGGCGCGGCACACTCGAACCCATTCTGTTTCGCGAACTCGGCCCTGATTCCCTGCGCGGCGAATGGCAGGATGACGGAAGCATAAGGCTGCGGGCATTCCCTCTCGGGGTGGTGGGACACTGGCCCGCCGGAAACATCGAAATTCAGCCCGTTCTATCTCTGACGTGCGCCTTGCTCGGAGGAAACGGTTGTCTGGTACGTGTGCCGGGCAGGTTGGTCGAGACCACACGGCTGATCATGGAAAAGCTGCATGAGATCGATCGCGGCGGCCTGCTGACCGAGCGGATATTTCTGGCCAGCTTCGATCATTCGCGCACCGATCTGCATCAGGCGATGGCGCAGGCGGTCGATGGCGCCATGATCTGGGGTGGCGCGGAAGCTGTCTCCCAGGTAAAGGCGCTTCCGTTCCCTCACTGGGCCCGCGTGGTCGTTTTTGGCCCACGGCTCTCGGTCGCGGCCATGGACGCCGGCGCGTGGGCTGACACTGACGAACGGGAAAATTGGTGCCGGCGCTTAGCGCGCGATGTATGGCAGTTTGACCAACAGGCGTGTTCATCGCCCCAGACACTGTTTCTCGAGCATGCCGCCGGATGTGATCCCGCCGAGTTCGCCGAAGATATGAGGCGCGCATTTCAGGAAGAAAACCGCGTGCATCCGCGGCGGGAAATCGAGCCCGCCTTAACCTCTGCGATCTGCAGGGCGCGCGCCTCGTGGCTGCTCGATGACGTCGCGAATCGAGCATGCTTCCCCGCCTCGCCCGACTGGACCATCCTCGAGGGCAAGGGCATGGACATGCCAAAGCCCACGCAAGGACGCACGCTTAGCGTGTTGGTAGCCGATGACCTGCGCGAGGTAATTTCCAGATTCGATGGCAATGTGCAGACGCTGGGGCTCGGCATCAAGGAAAGTGCCAGAGAAGAAATGCTGGCTAACGCAGCGGGACGGCACGGAGTCGACCGCGTGGTGCGGCTCGGCCGGATGCACGCCTTCGGATCTCCCTGGGATGGAGTCGACTTGGTGCGCTCGATGGTGCGCTTCGTTCGTCACGCACCGTCGCAAGGCCTCACGAGACGCATCAAGACGAAGCACTCAGATCCATTTCTGGAGGCCCTCGAGCGGCAGGCGAGGATATTCGCTCCCGCGGCGCGAGCAACGTTCGAAGCCAATCGCGAACTATGCTCGTGGCTGTTGCATCCGCTGGCGCGCTGGGCAGAGGCTGCATATGGAAGCGCTGTGTTTGACGCGGCCGCGCGCGGGTACGCCGAATACTGCGTCGGAGTGGCCAAGTCGAAGCAGCTTTATGAACGCAACGGCAAGTACAGTCCGGAAGCGATGCCCGAAATCATGTCCGGAGTCTACGAACATGAGGGCTACATGATCCCGTACATGTGGGCCGCAATTCTGATTTATCCGTTCTGGCCGTCGATGGTCAGCCATATCGCCCTGTTTCGCGATGAGTTCGTGCGCCGGTTGCCGCCCAATGCCAATGTCATGGAACTGGCGGCCGGACATGGTGTCCTCAGCCTGCTCGCCGCTGAAGAGCGGCCTGATATCCAGGTGGAGGGCACTGACATCAGCTCGCCGGCAGTCGCGGTAGCCAACCGCCTGCTGGCTGCATCTGGTCATGCAAGACGCGTTCGCTTCGCGGTCAAGGATGCGTTGCAAACCGAAGACTCGGGAAGTGAAGGAAACTTTCAGGGCGTCATTTCTGGTATGTTGGCCGAGCATCTGGCTGATCCCACGCCACTTTTCGCTGCTATGGCGCGCCGCGTCTCGCGCGACGGATTGGTCTTCTTCAGCACCGCGCTCGAGTCGCCACAGCGCGATCACGTGTTCGAATACAACCAGGAAAGCGAGCCTTTGCGCATGGCTGAAAGTGCGGGGCTGCGCGTGGTCCGTCTTGCGTCCGATGCCAGTGCGGTTTCCGCCGGATCGCGTTTTCTGCCGCGAGCTACGGCCATGATTCTGCGGCCCCGTTGAATTTGAAGCAGCGACATTCGCGCCGGGCCGCAAACGACGGAAAGGGAAATTTCGCGATGGCAATTCCCGTAATGACGTTTGAGGAAGTGCGGGCTACCCTGAAGCAGCGCTTCCCCATGCTCATGGTCGATTGCGTTCTCGCGCTGGAGCTTGGGAAAAGTATTCGCACGATCAAGAATGTGACGGGCAACGAGATCCAGTTCCTGGGCCACTTCCCCGAGCATGCTGTGATGCCGGGAACCCTGATTGTTGAAGCGATCGGCCAATCGGCTTCCATTCTGTTCGCCAAGACGACGGGAACAGGCGCGCGGCCGGGAGAATTCCTGGTGCTGGGCTCGATCAACGAAATGCGATTCCTGAAGCCGGTGATTCCAGGAGACAGAATGGAGATCGCGGTGCAAGTCCTCAAGTTTATTGAGGATTTCGCCGTGGTAAAGGCTGTAGTGACGGTGGATGGCGTAGAAGTGGCGCGAGGAAAACTAGGCTTCGCCAGACTTGTCCTCACTCAACCAAAGTGAATTCCTGATTGGACATCGATGGGTTACACCAGCTCTGCTTGATCGTGCCTCCTCTTCCGGGGTCCTCAAGACATAGCCCGCTGCTCTTCACACGGAATTGAACGCGATCTCTGCCAAGATTTACGGCCTCAAACAGTTGGTCGCTCGAAGGCAAACGATCACTGCAGTTCGACTGAATTAGGTTTCCTGGACCGCCGACATTTTTCCCGTCTCCGGGTGACCGCGAAGCATTCGCAATCGTCAGGCACAGACTGTTCATGCCATTTAGCGTGTGAATCGAATAAAGGCCGTTTCCCTGATCGACAAGGTTGAACTCCTCGTTGCTGAACCCGCCGCACGGATACGGAATGATTCCACCCCCACTCTCAGTTGAGTTCCGAGTAATGTTCATGCACAGCTTCGTACCGTCGGAAACGATCTGATGGATCCCTTCGACGGTGCTCGACCGGAGATTGGGCTGAGGCGAAACGCCGTCGATAACATAGGTTGTAATGGAACGCGGTGGAAGCTGATCAACGAGGCGTTCCTTCGGAGAAAGAGCGATCCGTCCCTCTTGGAGATCGACAGCTTCATCGGCAGTGGTTCGATAGACAACGGCAGACGATGGGATTCCAATGAATGCGCTGAGATCGAGATCATTGGATGTTGGAGAGTCCCAATTCGTGCTGACAAGAACCAGCCGTTTTGAAGCAGGGGAATATGCCGCAAGAGTGTTGTAGGCTCCTCCCGCTGAAATAATCCGGAAACCCGGACGAATGAATCGAGTGTACTGAGCAAGGGCGTAGAACTGCTTCTTCGGATGCGGCACGCCACCATTCGAGTCGAACGCGATCACGTTCCAGTCGGGCTGCCAGAGAATCCAGGCTTCTGCGCCCAGATCCCGAAGTTCCGTTCGCACCGAATCCGCCATGAACAAAGCACCCCACATCTCGGTTCCATCGCCCTGCTGCGGGAAGCAGCATCCGACTTCGCTCATCCAAATCGGTTTCTGAAGCTTCCGAGCCATCGAGTTGTACTCTCTCAGTCCCCCCGGAACGGGATTCGTGTGGTAGCCGTGGGTGTTCAGTCTGCCGAGCGACGAAAGGGCTACAGGGCTGAGCTGGCCGACCGCGCCGACCGCATCGTTGATATTGTTCATATCCACGCCCGAGACGAAGGTGTCGAGGCCATCGCGTTTCAATCGACCTGCCAACCGAGGAATGATTGCCTTCTGCGAGGAATATGAAGCGCTGTTCCCTTCCTGACGCCCGGGAGTGGTCCAGCTTATGTCGGGCTCGTTGAACGCCTCCACGCTCTCAAAGCGGATGCCCTCCGCGTCTCGAAAGTGTTTGACGACTGTCGCCAGGTAGTTGACGAAACTCTCGTACATGTCGGAGCGCAAGTTGTCTTGATGAGCCACCTTGCTGCCAGAGGCGCAGCCGCTAAGCGTCATCCAGTAAGGTGGCGCATTCGAAAATGCCTCAAACAACTGGGCGCCTCGTTTCTTCGCTTCTTGCAGCATCCGCCGTTGCGGCGCATCCCGCGTCCAGTCGAAGGGTGCGTTTGGTCCGCTTTGAAAGCCTTCCATCTGGGCGTCGGCGCGCATGTGCTTGTGTGAGGGATCGTCGCCGCCGCCGATGTTGTAGCGAGCAATGGCGAATCCGAGGGTTAAACGGGCTGCCGGATCACCGTAAAGCAGGTCCATATATTGGGCCTGAATGTTGGGATCCTTGATTCTGGCAGCCTGGCGTCCTCCGCCATAAAGGTCGTTCGCCTCCCAAGCCAGCGACATCCCCCAGCCCCGGAACGTTTGCGCCGCACGTGGAGTAATCCGGCCCGAATCGGCTGATGCGAGCAGCGGCGTCAAAAGAACAAGAGCGCACAGCCCGGCGCATAGTCGAAGATCTGATTGCCAGAAGGCAGGTTTTTTCATTGGCGAACTCGTGGACGGGTCCGGGCGCTCAGCTCCTTCCCTGAAATTTGAACCCCGGCGTCTGCCATATAGTCGTGGAATGAGCAAGAGGATGTCTGCCCCTGTGTACGCACTCGGACCGCAAGCTCGGTGCGGACAAGCCAATCTGATCAACCGCAGACTGGCAAAACTTATTTCCTACTTGTGGGTTTGTGCAGGAAGACGTTGGAATCTTAACAGGAGCGGCCATGAATTTAAGCAACCTCAGAAAGTGCATCGTGGAGAGATGTTCCATATTGGTGGTCGTTCTCAGCGTAGCCGCGGTTGCTTCGGCTGGTCGAACTCCACAAAGGTCAGAACCGGAGCATAAGCCCGCTCCGAGCAGGCCCGCGCAACACGCGGCTCCGGCGCACAAGCCCGCCCCGCACAAGCCCGCGCAACACGCGGCCCCGGCGCACAAACCCGCCCCGCGCAAGCCCGCACAACACGCGGCTCCCGCGCACAAGCCCGCCCCGAGCAAGCCCGCGCAACACGCAGCCCCGGCGCACAAGCCTGCTCCGAGCAAGTCGGTATCACACGCGGTTCCAGCGCATAAGCCCGCGCCGAAGCCCGCGGCACACGCGGCCCCGGCAGAACACCCAGCTGGGCATCCGGCAGCGAGCGAGCCAAAAGCGGCAGGTGAGCACACCTCGCCGGCCGAGCATACGCCGGCAGGTGAACACGCCGCGACCACCGAGCATCCTCCAGCGGGCGAGCACACGGCGACCACCGAGCATTCGCCCACAGGCATCAGAAATGTCTCGCTGAAAGGCGGTGGGTCCGCGAGCGTCCGCTCTAATGGACAGATTCGTTCGGTGAATCGCGACGGCATGCACATTGACCATGGGGTCAACGGCGGGCGCACTGTGGTGAGTGAACACAATGGAGTGCGCGTGGTAAACACGGGACGGAACAGCGGATACGTCCAGCGCTCCTACATGAATGTCGGAGGCCATTCCTATTATTCGCGTACCTACTACTACCATGGTTCCTACCACACCGCGGTTTATCGCGGCTACTACTGGCACGGTCACGCTTACTACGGCTTCCATGCGGGCTTCTGGTTTCACCCAGGATTTTATGCCTGGGGATATCGTCCGTGGGGCGCGCCGGTTTTCTGGAGCGTAGGAGCGTGGGGCTGGGGTGGAGCGCCGTGGTGGGGATTCTATGGCGGATGGTTCACACCTTATCCATCTTATCCCGCGCCAGCGTACTGGCTGACGGACTACCTGATCGCCGCAGAGTTGCAGTCGGCGTATGCGGCCCGGCAGGAGGCAGCTGCCGACGCTGCGGTGGCGACCTACGGTGACGGAGGTGGAACTGCTCCTACGGCATCGGCTTCGAGCACGGTGACGCTATCACCCGAGGTCAAAGAGGCGATCGCCGACGAAGTAAAAGTGCAGTTAGCCATCCAGGAGGCACAGGCACAGAACAGCGCAACGGGCGCGCAAGCAGCTGTGCCGACTCCTCCCACTGCTCAGGCACCGAATGGCATAGCCGACGCGCAGACCTCGGCCAATGCTCCGCAGCAGAACGGCGGATCGGACAACCAAGCAGCGCCAGCTTCCGCCAGCACTCCGGCTAATGCCACCGAAGAAGTTCCGCCGGCCCTGGATCCCGCCAGACGGACCTTTGTCGTTGACGGCGATCTCTCCGTAACGGCGAACGGGCAAGAATGCGGGCTGACGGCGGGCAACGTACTCACGCGGCTCACCGACACTCCGGATGCCGATGACATGGTGAACGCAAGCGTCTCGGCGAGCAAGAAGTCGGACTGTGCAGCCGGATTGACCGTGTCCGTCAAAGTGAACGACTTGCAGGAAATGCAAAACCACTTCGACGAACAACTCGACAACGGTCTGAAGGAGCTGGCGAAGAAACAAGGCACGGACGGTATGCCGAAGGCGCCGGACACCGGTGTCGTGGAATCGGACATCCCGGCCCCGAAGCCCGATACGACGGCAGACAAGACCCTGCAAGACCAGCAACAGGCAGCCGATCAGACCGAAACCCAGGTCAAGCAGGAGGCTGCGGCGCCGGAGGGCGGGCAGCCGAAAACAGGCTCAGATGAGGATCACAACTGAACTGAGCACCGGATAAAAACCGAACAAACAGAGGGAGCGTCGGTAACGACGCTCCTAATTGTTTTTGATTGAAGTTCTCTTGCGATTGCTCTTCTTTGTAAGACGCTTACTGTGATCGCAAGGCAGAGTCCTTTCGAGCGTCAGTCTCTTCTATCTCTCCGGAATGCCGGCAGGATGCCCTCGAATTACACCTGCAGGACATCACCATCTCTGGCCACCATCTCGTAGAGCACAGGATTCACAAAAAAGCCGAGGAATAGCCGGGAAACCAGGCCGGCCACGATGACAATCGCAAACGGCTTCTGCGTGGATGAGCCGATGCCGGTGGACAAAGCTGCCGGCAACAGGCCGAGACAGGCCACCAGGGCAGTCATCATGATCGGGCGCAAGCGCAGTAAAGAAGCTTCGTGGGTCGCGGTGCGAATGTCTTTACCTTCCAAACGCAGCTTGTTGATATAGGAAACAAGTATGACCGCGGTCTCCACCGATACGCCAAGCAGCGCCAGCAAGCCCAGGACGGACGAGACGCTGAATGGTGTATGCGTCAGCTTTAATGCGATGAGGGCGCCGACCGGCTCGGTCATGATTACGCCCAAGGCGATCGTAACCGGGAACTTGAAATTTCCATACAACGCAAACAGGATCATGAAAATCAGCAGAACTGCGATCGGGCCGATGATGGCGAGTTGCTGCTTAGCTGCGAGAAACAGGCTGTACTCGCCGCCCCAGGTCATCCAGTAGCCTTCGGGAAGCTGCACAACTTTGTTGACGGCTTGTTGCCCATCACGAACCGCGCTCTCCAGGTCGCGGTGTTCAATACTGTATTGAACACCGATATAACGCGAATTGTTTTCGCGGTAGATGAATGAGGCGCCATTGTTTTCCTGGATGCTGGCCAATTCTTTCAGTGGAATCTGCTCACCGTCTGGCGCTCCGACCAGCAGATTGCCGATCTGGTCCGGGGTACTGCGAAATTGCGGCTGCATGCGCACGACCAGATCAAAGAGTTTTTCGCCCTGGATCACTTGCGTGGCAGCCTGGCCGCCAACGGAGGCCTGGATCACCGCTTCCACGTCGGAAACATTAATGCCGTAGCGGGCGATCTTCTCGCGGTCAGGGTTGATGATCAAGGTCGGCTGGCCCAGTTCGCGGACAACCGTGAGCTCGGTAAAGCCCGGGACCTGTTCCAATAATTTCTTGATCTGCAGAGCTTTGTCCTGCAGCACGTTCAGATCCGGGCCGTAGACCTTCACCGCCAAAGAACTCTTGAGTCCTGTGAGGGCTTCATCGACGGCATCCTCAGCCGGCTGCGTGTAATTGAAAATAATTCCGGGGAACGTGGTCAGGCGCTTGTTGATCGACTCGATCAGCTCTTCCTTGCTGTGAATGTCGCCACGCCACTCTTTGTCGCCGTAGGGTTTGAGTCCGACATAAAACTCGCAATTGAAAAAGCCGGTAGGATCGGTGCCGTCGTCAGGTCGACCCAATTCTGAGCCGACAATCGTGACCTGGGGATAGGACATCAGGATGTCGCGAATTTGAGGGGCAATCTTGGCCGCTTCGTCCCACGAGATGGTGTAGGGCATAGTGGCACGGACCCAGAGCGCGCCTTCGTCCAGGTGGGGCATAAATTCGCCGCCAATGAACGGGACAAGGATGAGCGTAGCCCCAAAGATAACCCCGGCGGCCGCCATGGTGATCCAGGGGCGGTCCAGGCACCAGGCCAGCTTCGTGCCATACCATCGTTTAATCGTTTCAAACGGGCGATTGACTTTTTCCTTAACGCCGCTTCTGAACCAGTACGACGCCAGCACCGGCACGAACGTCAACGTGAGGATCAAGGCTCCGAGCAGAGCGAATGACATCGTATCGGCCATGGGGTGAAACAGCTTGCCCGACGGGCCGCTCAAAGCATAGATCGGCAGATAGCCTGCGATGATGACGGCCACGGAATAAAAAATAGGGCGATCGACATCGCGCGCGGCGTGCAGGATCACTTCGTGCAGGTTGTACTGCTGACCACTCCTTTCCGCCAACTCGCGGTAGATGTTCTCCATCATCACGACCGTGCCGTCGATGATGATTCCGAAATCGATAGCGCCGATCGACAGCAGATTGGCGGACAGATTCTGCGCGTGCAGCAGGATGAAGCTGAAGAGCAGCGCCAGGGGGATGGTCAGGGCAACGATAATGGCGGCGCGAAAGCTGACCAGGAAAAAGATCAGCACGATCAACACCAGGATCATCCCGCGGAGCAGATTGTCTTCTACGGTGCGGGTAGTCAGGTCAACCAAGTCGCTGCGGTCATAGAAAGGACGGACTTTCACGTCCTTGGGCAGGATCGTCCTGTTAAGCTGTTCGGTCTTGTCTTCAACCCCTTTCAAAACGTCCTGCGCCTGCTCTCCGCGGCGCATAAGGATGACACCTTCGACAGCGTCGTCGTTTTTCTGGAAACCGAACTCGCCGAGCCGGGGAGCATTTCCGATCACGACGCGGCCAATATCGCCAACCCGAACCGGCGTTCCATGATTGCTGCCCACAACAATGTTGGCGATATCCTGGGTATCACGGACCAGGCCAACCCCGCGCACGTAGTAGAACTGTCCGCCTTGCGAATAGAATCCGCCACCCGTATTGGCGTTGTTATTGGCGAGCGCCTGAATCACCTGCGGGACAGTGAGGTGATAGCCATAAATGCGGGCAGGATCGAGCAATACCTGGTATTGCATGACCGTACCGCCGAAGCCGGAATCATCGGCGACCCCGGGAACGGATTTGTAGGCGCGCTCCAGAACCCAATCTTCAATGGTCTTCAATTCCTGGGGAGTGTGGTCGGGGCTCTCGATGACGTAGCGGTAGACCAGGCCGCTGGGGCTGAATAGCGGGGCCAAGCTCGGCGTGACGCCGGTGGGAAGAGTCACATCGGCCAGGCGCTCGAATACGACCTGGCGCGCAAAGTAATCGTCGGTGTCCTCCTCGAAGGTCAGCCGGATATCAGAGAGGCCGTAAAGCGAAATGGAACGCATGACCACCAGGTGAGGCACGCCGTTCATTTCCACTTCCAGGGGCAGCGTGACCAGACGCTCCATCTCTTCAGCGGCGTGGCCCGGCCATTGCGTGATCAACTCCACCATGGGTGGAGAGAGGTCAGGATAGGCATCCACCGGCATGCGTTGGAAGGAAATAGCTCCCCAGGCGGCGATCGCGGCCACAAACATCAGCACCAGGAAGCGCTGCTTCAGGGCAGCTTGAACCGTCCGATGAATCATGCTCGGTCCTCAGGCGGTCGCGATTGAGGCGAGCACGTTGACGGGGGATGGGGCATGGGTGTCATCTCTGCAGTGAATTGGCAAATTGCAGGAACAAGCTTCCGTTGGCGACAACCCGTTCGCCCGGAGCAAGCCCGCTGGTAATCTCGGTGCTCTGCTCCGAGGTCTGTCCAATGCTCACGCTGCGCATGGCAAACTGGTTCTGCCCCGCAAGAGTGTAAACAAAGGGCTCGTTTTCGGCATCGCGCAGCACCGCGGCATTGGGGACGGTGATCGCATTCGCGACTTTTCCCGCCTGAACCTGCGCCATGACGTACATGTTGTTCTTCAGCTTTTCCTGCGGATTCTTCACATCAATGCGAGCTTGCAGAGTGCGGGTCGCGGGATCGAGCGCGGCGGCCACGTAGGAGATCTTTCCGCGGAACTCAGCTCCGGGATAGGAGTCGGTCAGAATGGATACCGGGTCGCCCACGTGCACATACGGGAGGTCCTGCTGGTAAACATTGGCCAGGACCCACACCGTGCTCATGTTGGAAATGGTGAACACCTGGGTGGTGGAGGCTTGAATGACCTGTCCGGGAGCCACCAGGCGTTCGACCACCTCACCGTCAATGGGCGCCAGGACCGGCAATTCGGGAGAGCCACGCGTTTGCACCGCCTGGTCGGGGCTCTTGAATCCGAGGACGTGGAGCGCCTGCTCGCTGGCTTGCAGGTCGGCTTCGGCCTGATTACGGGCTGATTCCGCGGCAATCAAGTCTCTTTCGGCAATGGCGTGGTGATCGTAAAGATCTTTGGAGCGCGTGTATTCGCGGTCCGCGAGTTTGAAGGCATCATTCGCTTTGATGTATGTCGCGCGCAGCTGTGAAAAATCCGGACTGGCAACGTACAACAAGGGCTGGCCGGCTTGCACGACTTCTCCGGGCGCTACAACAATGCGGCTGACCGGTCCGCTGACCTGCGTGATAACCGGAGTAGTGGCGAATCCGTTGTAAGCAACCGCCCCAGTCAACCGCAGAGTGCGCGTCAATGTTGATGGCGCCACTGTGACAATCTGGATATGGGTCATCTGATCGGCAGGGATGGAGAACAACGCCGCCTTATCGGTGCTGTTTCGGCTGGAAATGCCGGGATCACCAGGGGAACTTTGGTGGTCGCTGCAGCCGATGGCTATAGCGAGAGTCGGAAGTATCGCGATTAAGTAAAAGAGACGCAATGTCCCTCGATCCTGCAGTCGGTTGCGTTGCCATTGACCTCCGCGCGGGATGAGCGGTGTGCGCCTGTCTCTACTTCCATTGAGATCTCCGAAGAGTTCGCGTGGGCGATGAATATTGTTTAAGTGTTTAATCATGGTAGTGTTCTGCTTCCTACCGCTTCTTTGAGCTGTTCGACTGCGATCAAATAATTTGCCAGCGCCTGGCGGTAAGCCAGTTGAGTGGACCGGTAACTGCGCTCGGCATCGAGGAAATCCAGGAGACTGGCTGCGCCCCGGTGATAGGCATATTCACTGATATCGCGCGAATCTTTCGCTTGTTTCAGGTAACCGCCGATATAGAGATCGACGACCTGCTGGTTGCCACTGAACGCCTCGTACGCGCTGTCCACGTCCGTGAGCACGGTATCGCTTGCGGCGGAGGCGGTCTCCTGGGCCGCCGTCATGGCGTATCGAGTGCGCGCAATTTCGCCTTGGTTCCGGTCGAATATAGGCAGAGGGAAACTGACAGTTACACCCATCGAGTTCTGGTCGGACACGTGGGTGTAGGTGAGCCCGCCGGTAACGTCCACCTTGCCGTTGGCTTTAGCGAGGGCGTATTGGCTTTCGGCGGCGCGTACACCCTGACGGCTAGCCAGCAGGTCGGGACGGGTCTTAAGAGCCCTCACGACGAGATCGTCACGATTGAGCTGCAGGGGTTGGTAAGACAGGTCTCCCTCCACGTCGTAGTTGGCGGGAACGGCGTCGTAACCAAGGAATTCGCGCAAGCTGGCTAGCGCCTGCGCTTTGGCGACCTTTGCCGCGGAGACGTCTGTCTGGAATTGCAGCAGCTGCACCGTGATCTTCAACAGATCACCTTCGCTGATGGCCCCCGCCTTGTACTGGGCCTGGCCAATTTCCACCGTCTGTTGAAAGCTCGCGAGGTCCTGATTGGCCAGATCCAGATTCGATTCCGCCAACTGCGCCGTGATGAATTGCTGGGCGGTGTTGAAGGTCAGCGTCCGCTCGGCATCGGAGACCTGATAGCGGGTTTGGCCGGTCGCGTCGTGAGCGGCATCGATGCGGCGATGCCGTTTTCCTCCGCGCTCGAAGAGATAGCTCACGGCGGCATCGAATTCAGTCACGTTCGCGATAACGTTGGAATTGAAGTTCTGCGGCTCGATGGGCACAAATAGGGCGTCCGCCGTCAGATTGGGGTTTGGCCTCAGGGCCGCCGTGAGCTCTTGCGCCTGGCTCTGCTGGATTTGGGTTTGGGTAGCCTTAAGCGCGTGATTATGCGCGATGGCTAAATCGATGGCTTGCTCCAGCGTAATGCGTGCAGGAGCCTGGGCGTGCGCGGCGCCGAGCATCGCCAACGAAAACAGAATAGAGGTTACAGCTTGTTTCTCGTGTCGCATATTCCCTTCAACATGAATGCCTGCCTGTGCCGCCCTGGCGGCAACCGAGGTGCCAACGGCGACTTCCGCTAAAAACGGCCTATTGAAATCAGCTGCTTCATCGAGTGCGCCAGGCGCCGCTGCAAGCGCGTAACGCATAACGTATAAGCAGCCTGGATGCGGAAGAGAGTCTTACAGGCTGGGAGGAGGTCGAATGTGAAGGGCGAACATCTGCAGGGCGGAATAAAATGACTGTCCCATCGCACCGCAGACGCTCGTGAAATAGAGGGGTGCCACGACCGAGGTCTTGGGCGCAGCAAAGGATGGCGTGTGGCCGGAGACGCAGATCAGACAAACCGCGGAGGACGCCCGGGTGGACCGCGCCGTACAAAAGTGATGCGCAGTGCGCAGCGGCATCAATTCGCAGCAGTCCAGGGCTTGCGCGAATGTCATCATCAACAGTACGCCGATGCACAGGGAGGTGCACGAAACCAGCAGTCTCCGAGATGCCGCCGGTCGCGATTGGCAGCTAGTCATTAGCCGGGAAATTAGTGAGATGCCCAACCAAGCAATTGTTAAAAATGTATCACTATCCGACCCCAAAAGGCGATTACGGACGTCATCTTGGTCCAGCCGTCAGAATCGGCGCGAGGCAAGGGAGGCCTCGACGGTGGGCGAAGGATGAAGGACCGAAGATTTGCCGCTTGAGAATTTGCCGATCAAGTGGCGAAATCATGCTGGCTGCGGCTTCAGCAAACAGCCGGATCACGCTCGACCCGTATGCCCCAAAGGAAATTGGTGAACCGGAAAGGAAAGGCACTGGCCCATGACGCAAATTGCCAATTCCTTGTAAGTGCTTGAAAGAATTGGCGGGGACGACGGGACTCGAACCCGCGGCCTCTGCCGTGACAG
>Ga0116219_10002000_pt1 | contig 17945 bp, 14 predicted proteins | sample Sb_taG_4_FD_91019 | JGI IMG/M metagenome (GOLD analysis project Ga0116219, IMG submission 91019) | Peat soil microbial communities from Weissenstadt, Germany - Sb_50d_6_BS metaG | ecosystem: Environmental > Terrestrial > Soil > Wetlands > Peat | place: Germany: Weissenstadt | collected 2010-09-21
GCCGATGGTCGAGCGCAACGTTTCCGGATCGCACGGTTTTGACAGGTATTGATGGGCGGTCATCACTGCCTGCATGCGCAGATCCTGGTCCCAGGTGCCGGACAGGATGATCCGGATCATCTGGGGATGTCGATTGGCTACCTCCGCCAGCAGTGCAGCTCCGCTCATGCCCGGCATTCGCATGTCGGTCACGATAATTTCGAACTGTTTCCGCAACAGTATCTCGAGCGCCTCGGGCCCGCTGGAAGCGAACTCCATCTCAAAGTCGTTCCTCAGCGAGCGAAGAGATCTCCGCAATCCATCCAGTAGCTTCGAGTCATCATCCACGAACAGGATGCGTTTCATGGTTTCCCGCCGCTTTCCGTCAGGGGCAAACGGATGATGAACACCGTGCCCACTCCTTCCTCGGTTTCGAAAGTAATGCTGCCCCGGTGCTGCTGCACCACAACGGAATGCGCCAGCGCCAGTCCCTGGCCTGTTCCTTTACCTACCTCCTTCGTCGTGAAGAACGGGTCGAAGACCCTGGCACGGATGGCTGCCGGAATGCCCCCACCCGTGTCCTGGATCCGCATCTCCGCCCACTCTCCGTCGCTCCGAGTAGACACTTTGATGGTGCCTTTACCGCCCCGCTGCTTGACCACGTCGGCGATCGCTTGGGAAGCGTTCACGAGCAGGTTCAGAATCACTTGGTTCATCTCCCCCGGCAGGCACGGCACTACGGGAAGCCCCGCGTCGAACTCCGTCACCATCTCCGCAACGTATTTCCATTCATTGCGGCAGACCAGGATTGTGCTTTCAATCGCACGATTCAGATCCACCGCTGTCAACTCCGCCGACCCCGGATGCGAGAATTCCTTCATGGCTTTGACGATCTGCGCCACACGTGCCACTCCTTCGAGCGACTGTTCAATGGCTTTGGGAATCTCCCCGCGAAGGTACCCCATATCGGCCTTCTCGGATGCCTTATTCATCTTGTCGAGGAGGTCCCGGGTCACTCCGCCGTTCGAAGCCGCTCCGACCACGCCCTCACAGGCTTCAAACAAACCCGCCAGTTCTCCGAAGGCTTCTTCCAGGAACCGGGTATTGTCGCCGACGTACTGGATTGGTGTGTTGATTTCGTGCGCCAGCACCGCCGCCAGTTGGCCGATGGACTCGAGCTTTTGCGCCTGCCGTAACTGAGCCTCCAGCAGCTTGCGCGCGCTCAGATCTGCGTATTCGACCAGGATTCCAGTGACGGCCCCACCTACGCCGCGAAATGGCGCCGCCCACACGCCGACTTCCAGCAGGCTTCCGTCTTTCCGTTTCCGGCGCCCTTCGAACACAAGCGTCTCGCCGGCTTCTAGTCGCCGCATGCGGTCAGCCGGTATGCCATCCGAAAGATCTGGCAAGGGCCGGCCGAGCACCTCGTCGCCGCGCCAGCCGAACATGCGCTCGGCGGCAAGGTTCCAACTTTGGACGATGCCTCCGAGGTCCAACGCAACGATTGCCAGCGGCGAGGTGTCGATCACCGCACGCAGGGCCTGATGCGCCTTCTGAACGGCATCCTCCGCGCGCTTCCGTTCACTGACGTCGCGGATCACAGCGACACCCACCTTCCGGTTATCCTTGGCACGGAACCCCGTCAAGGAAATCTCCAGCAGCATCCCACGGCCGTTCTTATCCAGACCCGCGGACTCGTAGGGCCGCAAAGAGAAAGTGTCTTCGGACTGCGCCGCAACCTTTAGCAGGCGCTCTCCGTGCGATTCCCGCATCCACTCGGGCAGCAGTTGCGTGACGTGCATGCCAACGAGTTCCGCACGCAAGTAGCCGAAAAGCAGGCTGCTCGTCCGGTTGGCGTATAGGATGTGGCCGTCCTCATCCATGGTTAGGACCCCATGGGCCGCGTTCTCGGTGATCGCCCGGTATCGGGCCTCGCTTTCCTTCAGGGCCCTACCGGCCCTCGTTCGCTCGACCACGCGTCCGAGTTGCACGCCGATCGACGTGACGGCGCGGAGGAATGGATCGTCCGCTTCAATCGCCGTGGGTGAAAAGAACTCAAGCAGGCCAACTACCTCGGAGCCGGCCAGAACGGGAGAAGCGAATGCTGCCTTCAGACCGAGATCGGTCGCCAGCTTGCGTCGCGTTATTCCTTCATCAGCTGCGAGGTCCGCCACCCAACACGGCTTTCCGCTTGTCAGAACCCGTCCGGGCAGTCCCAGATACGGAGGCGCCGCGAGTTGCTCGGAGGCGCGGCGGAACTCCTGGAACCGTTGCGGCTCGTCAACGTGCCACAATCCGGCGGAACCCAGAACCGATTCGCCACCCGCCGGCATTAGGAATGCATGGCCGATGGGCCAGCCCGTGTACGAGCAGATCAGGTCCAGGCACCTCTGCAACGCCTCTTCCACCACAACCGCCTGGTTGGCAGCGACAGCGGAAGCCTGTAGCAATTCGAGCAAGCTATTCCGCTTCAACAGCTCTCTTTCCTTCTCTTTGTCCGCCGTAATATCGCGGGCCATGCACACGCATCCGACGGGGTGCCCGGACGGATCGTGTAGCGGATCGAAAGAGAGCGAGACATCCACGAGTTGGCCGCCTTTTCGTAGCCTTTGCGTTGTGAAATTAGTGATTACCTCGCCGCGCAGCACCCGGTCCCGGAGGTCCGTATCTTCAGACAGCCGCTCTTCCGGCGCAATCTCGGCGATTGAATGCCCAAGCATCTCCTCCGCAGAATAACCGTAGATTCGCTCAGCGCCGGCATTCCAGAACTCAACCGTAGTATCGACAATCTTGATCACCGCGTCGTTGCTCGTTTCCACGAGCCTCGCCCACTCCCGCCTTGCTTCCTCGGCCTGCCTCTGCTGAGTAACATCGATCAGCAACCCGCGCAATCCGGCCGGCCCACCCCCGCTCAGGATGGGACTTGTGTACACGGCAGCCGGAAACGTTCTGCCGTCTTTGCGGCACACGGTGCATTCTTGGCTGCCTTGGTCGTGGTGGTGCAACCGCTCCGCGAGGCTGATGCCCGTCTTCCCCTCGTTCTCCGGCACGACCATCTCAAAGACGTTGACCCCCTGCTCCAAGTCCCCGCGGCTGATACCAAACACATGCAGCCCGCTCTGATTCGTGATGGTCAGTTTTCCATCGGCATCACATTCGAAAACCGTTTCGGGCAGCATTTCCGTGAGTTCCCGGTAACGGAGCTCACTGTTCCGCAGCGCCACTGCGGCCTCCATCTTTTCCGTGACATCGAACAGCAGCCCGACCAGTTGCGCCGGTCTGCCGGAGGCGCCGGGCGCGATCTTCCGGTGGTCCTGCAACCAGCGGTATTTTCCATCGCGGTGCAAAAAACGGTACTCGCCGATGTGCTGACCGGAGTGCCGCATCTCCTCCAGCATGGCTTCGGCGCGCGGCCGGTCTTCCGGATGCAAATTGCTTCGGAAGAACTCCGCTTCCGCAAATTGTTCGGGATCGTATCCGAGCACCTCCCGGACGTTGTCGGCCACAAAAGTCATGCGCGGCTGATGCTGGAACTCACAACTGTAGAGCACCGCCGGACTTAGGCTGACCAAAAAGCTCAGCCTCTCTTCAGCCTCAAGGAACTTCGCTTCCGCCCGCTTTTGGCGAAGCTGGAAGTATGCCGCCACCGAGCCTGCCAGAATGATGAGGACCCCGATGGCAGCAGCATACCGCATACTGCTGACGAGCATCGCATGCCGCGCTTGGAGCGACATCCCCAGGCGTATTCGGCCCAATACTGGTTGTGGATCAGATCGGCGGCTGAAAAACTCTCCTTCGGGTTGAGCAACGGCCGGGACGCTTGCCTCTATGCACTCGATATCCGAGTTCGGCCCGATTTTGAGTAGCCGCGTCGCGATCGTCTTGATGCCGCCGGTGCCGCCAGGCACGGTGCGGGCCGTCAGCGGACTCCGGTGTGCCGCGGCAATCGGTTCACCGGAGGCGTCTTCGACCACCATGTAAAGGACGTCTTGGCTGCCGGCCACAGCCACCTCGGCCATTCGCTTCAGGTCCGCCGCATCCCCGACAAGCAACGCGAATTGGCTCTCGCGGGCGATGGCATTGGCCGAGGCTTCGGCCCGCAGTTCGTACTGGCGGTGGATCACCGATTCCTGGCGCAAAAGGAACACCGCGACAAGGCCCAGCACGGATGCACCAACCACGAGGGTAGTGCCAAATAGAACTCTGGTCGGGAGGTCGGGGCGGCGTTGTCTGAGAGCTTGTCGCATCACGTCACCGGATGATCTGAAGGTCCTCTCCGTGCTCCTCAAGGCCGGCAGCCTTTACATCCACCAGCCGCGCGACCCGCTGGTTATAGGCGAAATGAAACCTGCGCGCCTTCAGTTTTGCCGGAACCGGCTCATGCCGCAGAATGCGCAGCGCCACCTCGGCGGTCATGCGGCCGACATCGCGGAAATCCGGTGCTCCGCCGAACAGCGCCCCTGCCTCCACCAACTGCTCTGAATACGCGATGACAGGCAACCGGTTGGTGATGGATGCAACCAGCAACGGCTTCAGCGTTGCGGAGTTGTAGAGCTGCGGGTTGGGGGGGCACCAGACAAAATCGACGTCCGATTTGAACTGCAGAAACCGATTGACGAGGTCCCGCGCCTCCCAGCAAGTCACGACTTTCAGTGTGAGTCCACGCTCGTGGGCAGCTTGTTCCAGGACACTGACGTCGGATTCCGTCTGCATGGGACCGCGAATCGCGCCGAGGCGGGTCCGGGTCGGGAACAGACGCACCAGCTCGTCAACCAGGGTTGCGGGTTGCATGTCCACCGTGATTGCCGTGCCGGAGTGCTTCTGCTCACTCCTGCCTGCCAGGTCCCATTCCAGGAGCACGCTCTTGACGACCGGCAACGCAGGAGGAGCAAAACGGTCGAGCGCAGCGACTGCATCGCTTCCCACCGCAATCGCCAGCACGAGGCCCTGTCCGTTCAAGACATCGCGCAGCCGCTTCTCCTCATGAACGTCCAGAACCTCGCAGTCCACCATTTGCTCGCGAATGCCCGCGATAGCCTGGTCATAAGCCGAGACACCGGCGACCGTGACAATTGCAAAGCTGCCTCTGGGCGTCGGCATGACGCGCGCGAAACAAGATCCGGCAGCCCAGACCAGGAGCCGGTGAGTGAATGATCTCCGACTTAGTCTCGTGTGTGCCACAGGAGCTTGATGAACAGCGACCTCCCGTCCTCGCGGATCGTTTCCATGACGTGCCCAAAGCCTACCGGGTCGTCGTACGCACTGCCAAGAGCGTTTCGCACACCCCCGGCCACTTCCAAGCCTGGCAACAGCTTGGCGGAAATGGTTCCTCCGAGGAGAGAGTTGCCCTCCATCGGCGCGCCGCTCCTGGTTAACCGCTGGTTGACATACTGCCAATCCAGACCGGCGAAGAACCGCCTTCCCAACGGAAACCCGACGCGGGCTTTCCACAACTGTCCGGGCGAGTCCGGTAGGGTCGCTGATGTCGTTGCGTCCGTCGCTCGCTGGATGGCGACCGAAATACTGGCCTCCAACGATCGGTATGGGCGGCCTGCTAACTCGGCTTCAACGCCAGTGGACCGGATGGTGCCAGCGTTCTGGAACTGGACGACCGTATCAGTCACGGGCACGGATATGATCATGTCGTCGAGCCAATACCGGTACACACTGCCAACCGCGGTCAGCCTGCGGCCGATTTTCCGCTCCACCACGGCTTCAAGGGTATTCGCTCTTTCCGGCACCAGGGCATGGTTGGCCATCTGCGAACTCCCGTGGTCGTCGTAAAACTGTTCGAACGCGTTGGGATTCCGAAACGCCCGCCCGTAGAGCCATTTCAGAGTTGTATTGCTGGAATACTCATGAATAATGGCAAGGCGTGGTGAGACAAAGTGGCCGTGGTTGTGCGATGCGTCGAAGCGCAGGCCCGATTGAAGTATGATCCGCTTGCCCAAGCGGTACTCATGCTGGGCAAATATGGCAGCGGAGCGATCGGGCGTGTCCAGGTCCAGATACGTCACGCGCACCGGAGCCACATCGAAGTTCTCCTGCACGGCATGGATCTGGTCGATTACCTCGCCGCCCACCGTAATCGCGCCCCAAGTCCCTGGAAGCTCGCGGCGATAGGTCAACTCAGAGCCGACGAAGGATCCGAGAGCATAATCCCGGTTCTGTTCAACGCCGCCGGGCTGATCCAGATCCCAGTGACCATCGTAACGGTAGCGATCGTAGTAGACGCGCCAGCGCCAGGTGCTATCGCCCGTCTCCCGCAGGTACGCCAGTTCAACAAAGTCGCGCGCGTCCCTGTCGGACGCTGACCGCGCATTGAATACGGTTCCGTACGGAGCATCGGGCACCTGCTTGTACCGCGAGTTAAAGTATGCCGTCAAGCTCCAGTTCCGGTACACGAGGTTGGCAAATGTGTGATAGGCATTTTCGCCGTCCACGTTGACCGCCCGCCCGAAGTTGGTCGTGGGACCATCGAACTCGGGAAAATAAAGATCTTGCCCGCGGGCGTCGTATAGAGATCCCGAAAGAAGCAGGTTGACGCCGTGTCCCAAATCGAGAGATGTGGAAGCGGCCATCTTGCGCTGGCCGAAGCTGCCGACTTCGCCGCTGACGGCCGCCTGCTTCTGTTCGACCGGACTCTTCGTCACGAGGTTGATCGTAGCGAAGATGCCATTGCTGCCATAGAGCGTGGAGGACGGTCCCCGGATGATTTCGATCCGCTTCACAAGGTCGAGATCGAGGCCGAAATCCTGCCCAAAGAAGTTGTTCGAGCCATAGACGTTTTCGGTCATGTTGTGGCCGTTGATCATGACCAGGAAACGGGTGTTGAGATCGCCGGGAATGAGGAAACCGCGAACGCCGACGTAGGTATATTCCCGGTCATAGACCGAGTAAAAACCCCTGACCGACGCCAACACCTCGCCCAAGGTACGGTACCCGTAATGCCGGATTTCCTCGGCCGTCACAATGGTGACGTTAGCGGGAGCGTCTTGCAGACTTTGGGAATGCAGGCTGGCTGCTTCCACCGTGACCGCTGGATCGAATACGCTTGCGTCTCCCGATGCCGCCGATGCGTCCTGATACGCCCGAGCCAGGTGCGGGGGGGCCACCAGTGCGCCAAGCAGCAGAGCACAAGAAACCAGTCTGGTCTTCCTCGCGCTTCCATCATGGCCAAGACCAATTCCGGAGCTGTTTATTCCGTTCGTGCCCAACTCCTGAGCCCGCGCAAGACCTCATCCGTAATAGGACGAAACTGTTGTTCTTCGGGCGCGCCGGTGAGCGTGTCGTCCGGAGTCTCCGTCTCGTCGTCTGATTGCGCAAGATCGATCCGATCCAACGCAGACAGCACATCGGAATTATACTCGGACGCGTTCCGGCGCATTTCAGCCAGAGCCGCGTCGGGCGACCGGCCGGCCAGTGCCAGGCGGTCGAAATCCAACGCCACGCGCAGCACCTGCGCACCTAACGCCACCGCTTGTGTTGCCGGCGACAGGTCGGTGGTGACGCCGAATGACTCATCCTGTCGCTGAATCATCTGAGCCACCGCCTGAAGCCGCGGGACTCCGCGCAACAATTTGGCGCCGATGTGGGCGTGCGACAGGACATGGGCCATTTTGTCTTGCGAGAGCTGTTCCCCCCGGTAATACCTTTTGAGGACCTCGGGGTCCGCCGTGATGCATCCGATCTGCGAGAGCATGGCGGCGGCTTCGAACTGCCACAAGTCCGCAACATGCAACTGCAGCGCGAGCTGCCGGACATATCCTCTGATTCGAGATGCGCGGCCGAAGGCCAGCGGCTGAACAGCGCCGAGGATTTTGACCAGGACAGCCACTGTACCCACCAGTGTTTCCTGCAGCAGATCGGTTTCGGCTGTAATCAGGCGATGCTGCTCAAGGGCGGCATCCAGAGTCTTCGTGAGAACCTCCTGCGGGCAGGGTTTCGTCAGGAAACGATAGATGCTCCCCTGATTTACAGCCGCGATCGCAGCTTCAGCATCGGCGCATCCCGTCAGCAGAACTCTGACGGTCTCGGGAGATGTTTCTTTGACCCTCCTCAAGAACTCGATGCCGTCCATTCCCGGCATCCTCAGGTCAGAGACCACGACGGCATAGGCACCTTCACCCATGGCCTCGAGGGCATCCTTGGCACTCCCGGCAATCTCGATCCGGTACCCCCTGTATAAGCTTCGTTGCAGGGCAGTTAGGATCCGAACTTCATCATCGACGAACAATATAGTGTTATTCATCTGTTGGGCCACCCGAACCAACGCCAATAGAACAATATCCGGGCAAATCCCGGTTCGGGTCAAGGCTCAATCTGGTCAATATTTCCCGTATAACCTTCGATAACGGGGCCATTTGACCCGACAGCGGATCGAAGGTTGCTTGGGCAACGGCCCCGAACAGATGGTGGCGCCGCTCTCTTCGATCGCGGCCTTCAAGTTTCTGGACGCTGATGCCACGGCGGCCTCCGAACTCGTGGTCTGGAACTCACCACCGCGGGTACCGACCCGGGAGTAGCAAATCGTTGATCAGGGCCTGCATGCGCTTGGCGCCATCCACGGCGAATTCGATGAACTCATCGGCGTCCTTTCCAAGGCGCCCCTTGTACCGCTTGGCCAGAAGTTGGGTGTAACTGGAGACCATTCGCAGGGGCTCCTGCAAATCGTGCGAAGCCACGTAAGCGAATTGTTCGAGCTCCACGTTTGAGCGGGCCAGCTCTTCGGTTTTGCGGGCGAGGGCCTCCGCCTTCAGCATGCGATCCGTGACATCGATCAGGTGGCCCCGGATCTCAGTCAGCTCGCCGCGCTCATCAAACGTACCAGTTGCGTTTCGATGACATAGATCGTGCCGCCATCCGTGCGGCGAAGTTCCAGCTCTTTGGATCGGAGTTGGCGCCGCTGGGTCAGCAGATCCAGGAACGCCTGCCGAGCCTCGGGGCGGGGGTAGAGGGACGCCACTGGGCAGGTCCTGGCCTCTTCAGCCGAGTTGAATCCGAACATAGCCAGGAACGCCGGATTGCACGCAAGAAGTCTGCCACCGTGCGTAGCAATGTAGTTCGCCGCGACGTCTTCTTCGAAGAACCGGCGATACTTCTCCTCACTCTGGCGCTGCCCTTCTTCGGCTTTCTCAGCGCGCTTTCGCGAGGTGATGTCGAGCATGGTGGTACGAATTCCAACCACCCGCCCTTCATGGTCCAGAAATGTGATTCTCATGAAAATCGAGCGTAAGGGTGTTCCCATCGCGCTGGACAAACTCGCGTTCAGACGGTGCTATCGGTCCTGGAAAACGCATCTTGCTCCGAATGCGATCCCGGCTGGCGGACTGGTCGTGAGAGGTCAGGAATTCCCAGATCCCATGGCCGAGCATTTCGGCACGCGTGAATCCCAGGAGCTCACACTCGGTGTGGTTTACCCGCCGAACGATGCCATTGGTATCGATCTCGTGGTAGGCAACCGGAGCCTCTTCGAAAAGGCTCTGGTAGTCTTCACCCTGGGACCAGATATTCAGTGGTGCTGCGGTCAAGCTTGGTACCCCCGCCGGCGTGCCGGGCTTCCCTGTAGAAGGCTCGCCGAGATCAGGACTAACAGATTCTTTATTTGAATTAAACGTTGCAATAAGTTAGCCAACTCTCCCTGGATAGCGCCACGACGTATGCGGGTTCGCCTCGCGTTTCGCACATCGCCGGCTTTCCGGCTGGCGGACGGCGACCGCGGTCATCGAACGGCATGCATTCATGATGGATCTCCTGGGCCGACTTCCTGGCACTCGATTCCTGGCGCGCAGGCTGAACAAGATGCAAGCTCCTGAAGCCGCGGTTGACTGTCGACAGGCCAGAGCGCTCGAACCAGAAGGCGCATCCGTCTTTCGGACTGCCGCCGATGCTTGAGCCGGGTCCTCTCGCGGCATGCCAACATGACCGCTAGGCCGAAAAGAACGCCATAAAGAGCAATTGACATGACACCTCACTTGGAATTCGCGTGGAATTCAATGGTGATTCTAATGCGAAACGTGGAAAAAGCAACGGTTTGACATCGGTAAACAAGTACTGGTTTGGAGCCGTTAGTACTGGATAACGTCACAGTAACAAGCGAAGGAAAACTCGACATAGTTATCATGATGCCGAGCGGACAAGTTCCAAATTAGGCAGGCAGTTAGGAAGCCGAGGTATTCGCCGCCTTAAGCTAACTGGGCGAAGCTGAACCAAATCCCTTTGGTGCTACGGCCAGCCCCAAGGAAAAACAAAATGCAGGCCATGGCTATCCGCGACTACCTGGACCTGAGGCGCCCGGATCGGGTACAACTGGTCTTCGACCGCGTGGTAACGAAAAAGACGCCGGAGGAATTTCGGACGCGCGTGATCCAGGACGGCGTGCGCATCCGAGTCTGCACATCCAATACAAGAACTTCGACCTGAAGCAGTATTTCAAAGAAGGCCGCGGCTACCGGACGGAGGGCACGTTTCGGAACCCGAAGGACTTCGGAGTCAATAAAGGCTTGGCCAACCTGCGGTACTTACAGAAGTTGGGACGGCAGATCAATCGACGCCTGCTGGATCGAACGCGTCAGCCACAACAGCGGCCTGAGCGGCGACAGCATCCAACGCGTGCTGCAACCGACCGTCACCGAGGACGGTGAAAAGGCGCCGGCATTGAAGTTCGGCCAACCCCGGGTCATGGCCTTGTTCTTGGCCTTGACCTTGTTCCAGCACCTGATCAATGGCTTCCACAATCGCGATCTGCGGCAACTGGTGGCCGACCTGCTCGGGGTCACCATCAGCGAATATACCAGGAGTCAAATGACCTACGACCTTCGCCGCCTGCGGCTCAAGGACCTCATCTTCCGCCCCGTACCCACCACTACTTCGTCACGCCCTACGGCTGGAAGGTCGCCCGTTTGTTCGTGCGACTGGAGGCTCGCGTCTTTCGGCCCGCTGTCGCCATGTTCACCGGCAACGACGCTGTCCTGCCATTCCCGCTTCGTGCTTCACTCGATCGCGTGGACGCTCAACTCGATGAACTAATCTATCAGGCCTTCCCGCAACCGAAGGCTGGCTGAAACCTCGAGATCCTGTCACGTTCGTTAAGGATCTGATTTAGATTAGACGGTTACTATCGGTTTCAAATTCTCTTCTCCCACGTTGTACTTGCCGAGCGCGGGCGCCGCCGCGATGCTGTGCTTCCGTTCCCGGCGGCAGCGCGGAATTTCGCCGGCGCCTGCCTCTTTCGCGCGAGCTGATGTCAATGAGGAGATACTGATCGCGCGCATGTCCGCCATGACTGGCGGCCTTTTTCGGGCGAGCGGACTTTTCTGCAAGCCGGGTTCGAGAAGCATGAACAGCGGAATGGTGGGGGGCCTCGTTGCCGCCGCTGTCCTTTGCCCGGGCGTACGGCTCTTCGGGCAGGAGCGCGCCACAGCCGCCATGGTTGTCTGGGTTGGGCCGGAAGCCCGCATCCAGCCAGTACAGGTGACGCTCAATTTCCGAGTGGCCGAAGATGGAACGGCCGATGTGGCGAGCGAGAGCGCGCAGATTAGCGCCTGGGTGCGCGCTCTTCCCAACCAGCGCATTCGGATTATGGCGACCTTGGATAGTTTTGGGGGCCGGCCGGCGCCGTTCCCGCCTCGTCAATCGGGTGGAGCGGCACGGTCACACGAGCCAGCTTGGGCGGACAAGCGGCAACCTTGACAAGCGGGTCGTTTGGCGGCGGCATGGAACAGGATCTGATCGCGGGATGGCAGCGTTCCGGCACCCTGGCCTGTGTGGTTACATTCTCGCTGGCGGACCGTCGGGGCCGTGATCTTATTTGTCTTCTGAGCGCGCTGGGTGCACTCTTACTGGCTTTTGCCTCTGCGCTCACCGGCTGCTCGAATCGCCGCATTGATATCGCCCACCCCTTGGAGTACCGCGTAATGTCCGCCGCCGGAACTGTCGCGGAACCACTCGCGCGCCTCACGAGGCGTGCCGACATCACGCGGAATCTAGCCATTCCGCGCACTACGGGTATGCCGCACCGTCCCACGTCTAGCGACGGGCACACTTCGATTTTCGTATCCTCAAACCCTATCGGGCTGCGCTATCGCTTGTCGAAGTGTGCCCGTCGCTGCGCTTGCCTCAGCCTCCCTATCGGAGGCTTCGGTTCGGCTGCCGTTCCTATCGTCCCTCACCGCCGAAGGACGGTGTGGCATGGATTCTACCGAATATGGAACAACACGGGTTCACGCTATCGCGGCGGCATGCCGCACTACCTTGTGCCATGTCTCCTGAACCGAATAATGATGGTCATGACGCCAAGCAGCACGGCATCGCCCCCTGAAGGTGCAAACCTTCCACGCAGCAATCCGACCAAGCAAAGAATTCTTGGGCTTCTTGCGGAGTTTTTCTGCCTCCGCACAAACGACGCGGCTGAGCTCTTGAGGAACCGCGCCATCACGGAGAGCGACGCTCGGTCCGTCCGGCGCACGCTGTCCGTCTTGCATCGGGACGGGTTTCTCTACCGAGCACCCCACTTTGATTCCGGTCACGACCGCGGGGGCGCCGGGTACGTCTACGGCCTCTCCGCGAAGGGCGTCGGTCACGCGTTGCGGAACGGATATTCCACTTCGGCGACGAAGACCCTCGACGAACATTCGGTCCGGACGCTGGACCATGAATTGGAACTGACTGCCTTTCATATCGCTCTCCACCGCCTCTGTTCGGCCACGGGTCTCCGGCATCGGTGGCGGCAGAAAGACCTCAAGCACACGGTCCACCCGGATGCGGTCTTCAACGTCGTCGATCCGGCAAACCCCGGCAAGGCCTTCTGCTATTTCCTCGAGATCGAACGCTCAAAGTTGGGCAATTACCGGAACGGCGAGCCGCAGATCCTCCGCAAGCTCCAGAGATACTACGAGTATTTCAATTCCACCTGTTGCGAAAAGGAATGGGGATTTCGGCAATACCGGGTGATCGTCGTCCAGAGGAGCGACGCCCGGCGGGAGGGGCTCCTCACGGCGTTGCGGGAGAAGTATAACCACCGCATGTTCTGGCTCACGACGGAAACGGCGTACCGCGAGAACATCGACGGCGCGATTTTTGAGACGCCGAAAGATGACGCGCCCGCGGCATTCACCTTCCTTACGCGCTGATTCACGGCGCGGTACGATCCACCCAATCGCCCGAAAGGGCGGGATTACCCGTCCCGTGTCCCGCCGTCTCCCGGAGGTTGATCCTTCCGTCGATGGCGGCGGGGACGCCGGACAACCATGGACATCCCAATCGGAACGTACGGAGATTCGCTCTCCCTCAAAAGGAATCTCGTCATCGACAGCTTCAACCATACTTTCGTGGATGGGGTCTCTGGTGTCGGAAAATCGACGCTTTTGGAGGATGTCGCCATCCAGCTAATCCGGGCCGGCAGGCCGCTCCTCTACATGGACCCACACGGCACGAGCGCCCGCCGCATCCTGGGTCACATCCCGAAGCGGTACGGCCAGCGGGTCGTGTACATCAACCCGCTCGCGAAGAAAGTGCCGGGGATATCGGTCTTCTGCGGAAAGACAAAGGAGGAAAAGGAACTCGACATCGCGTCATTGAGCAGCATGCTCAAATCGACGGCCGGGGACGCGTGGGGGTTCGAGACCGCGAACGTCATTGACGGCGCCGCGACCGCCGCCGTCGAATCGGTGGAGAATCCGACGATGGCCCATGTCTACCTGTTCATCGTGCGCAAGCTCGTGCGGGAGCGGATGATCGCGAAGGCCGACAACCCCTTGCTCTCCGACTTCGCGCTTGAGTACGACGCCGGCCTCCGGGCATCGGAACGCATGTCGAAGTTCGCGCCTTCCATCAACAAGCTGAAACCTTTCGTCCGGCCCATCATCCGGACCATATTCAACCAGACCGCGAATCTCCCCCTGATCGAACTCATGAACGACGCCGTTATCGTCGTTGACCTCGACAAGGGCAAGATCGGCGACGTGAACGCCGCCCTCATCGGCTCCGCGATCCTGAACCACATCGGCATCTACGCCTTCCGCCGCCCCGCGCACCGCCGCCAGGAATTCACCGTCATCGTGGACGAGTTCCAGACGTTCTCGCACGGTATAAACTGGACCACTTTTTTCGCCGAGCTCCGCAAGTTCGGTATCCGCTGCTGGCTCGCCACGCAGTCCGTCACGCAGGTGCCAGAGGTCTGGATGGACTCGATCCTGGGGAACGTGAACAACCTGATCTGCTTCGCCGTGGGCGACAAGGACGCCAAGCGGATCGCAGACGCTTACGGCGACCCGTCCCTCGCGCCAGGCCTCATCTGGCTCGACGACCATGAGTTCTACGCGAAGGTGAAGGTCGGCAAGCAGCGCCACCTCTTCCGGCACGTCCAGGCCCTCGAACCGTTCCAGAAGCAGGGCGACGAGTCGAAATACCGCGACGTGCTGAAAACCTCACGCATGCGATGGGGGAAAAACCGGAAGGACGTGGACGCCGGCATCCTGAAGCTCCTGGAGGGTGGCATGGAAGAAGAGGCGTAACTAGTTGTTAATGCTGGCACCGGTCACGCACATGCATTGCGTCGGGCGATCCACTGGAGGACGTTGCGCCTGCTCTGCGCAGCATCGCTCTCACGCCGGCCAGATGATCGCCAAGAACGCCCGTAGGCCGTCGCTCCGTTTCATATAGTGTTCAACACTTGTCTGCGTGTTTCTTGCGCCGTCACCCCACAGAGCCGCTTGGGCTACTCCGTTATGCTTGCGGTATGCGCCATGCACGCCTGGGATAACCGTGTAGGAGTTGGGTGGAACATTGAGTTCTTTAGTCGCGCTATTGATCGAAGGACCTCCAATTGAGATGATGGGACAGCGTTGCACCTCATTGGCCGCCAGTTTCCAAGTGTCCGACGTCAGCACAATCCCTCTTCGGTACGGATAAGGCTTGCCACGTCTATCAATCTCGTCTCGCAGGCGTTCCGCCACAGGCCGGTCCACCAGCTCGGCAACAACGGTGTTTCCGATAACGAGCACAACAGTCTCCTTATTCAGCACGTCGGCCAGGTTATACTTTCCCTCCAACGTCCGCAAATCAGAAGTATAGTTTGGGTTAGACACAGTTCTCTCCAAGGACTTGAGTTCCTGCTGTCGTTGTTCAATGAGGTCCATAATAGATTTACGAATCCCGCGAGCCACATTCGTGAAGGCTTCATCACGATTTGGCCATAGAGTTACCGCTTTGCCGTCTGTTGGTAATGCGAGCAATTTGCCGAAGGGTGCTGTCTTCCAGTCTACGTCGCGTAGGATAATCGGAATCACTCTGGCCAGACCAAGGTCGTGTCGCTTGAGCGCCCGCTCCATCTCTTTGGTATAACAGTATACCGAAGCCATGAAGTCCGGAGTCACCAGAAGCAGAATAATATCTGCCGTCTCCAAGTGCGAGAGAATCTCCGGATCAAGCTCCAGCCCACCAACAATCCTGCGGTCGTGCCAAGTGCGAATTAACTTCTCCCTCTTTAGGAGACTCAAGTGCTTTTCAAGTTGATCCCGCAACACTTCATCTGTGTGCGCATAGGAGTAAAATAGTTCAAATCTTGGTTTCAAGACGACCATCCTTATCTACCTGTGCCTGTCGAACTTCTGGCGTACCCAACCCCGACGGCGGGAACTAAGGAATCCACGTAACCCTTAGTGTGAAACCCGTTCGATGTATGACCCAGGGCAATCCGCGAGGATGTGGTAACGCCGATATTTCATGCCATCTGACGTCTCTCTCGTGCAGTCGCACCCACCCGCCGTCCGTGAACGTGTAATTCTTCGCCATCCGTCTTCGATGGGCGCCGCCGACGTCGGCGGGTCGGATAGCCAAAGTCAAGCACAACAATGTGATCGTCCTAACGTAATAGCAGTTTATTGGACGAGACTTTTGGCATCGCCGATCAGTTGCCGAACTGTGGCGCTAGCCACGCCGTCTCTTGTATAAGATCGAATGTCCTCACGCCACTCTTGCGCAAGACCCACAATGTCTTCCCGGCTACGGACAGTAGGTCCAGCGACGAGAACGCCATGCCGCCGCAGCCAATCGACTGCGCGACCAACATACTCCTTTCGATGTGGTGGCAAACCCGTCAAGAACGTCGTCACCCTTCGGAATCGCGGCTCGTTATCGGAACCAGTTGGAAAGAACTTAGAGAATACGTGAAGGAGGAGGTCCTCAGCTGGAGTCGAGATGGAATCTTCCGACAAGATTGGCAGATCGTCAATCTTAACGTCTGCCCCAAGGTTATGGAGCCAGACTCTGATTTCCCGATTGTCATACAGGCGCTCGATTTCCCGGTTTTCAACGACCACCGCAACTCCATTCAAGCCCGTGGCAGCGCCGAAGGTACTCCCCTGAAGGATTGTGTCAGAGAACAAAACACCAAAGAAGGTCGCCAGCTCCATTTTGCAGTTCGCAAATTCGCAACAAACTAGCTGACAATCGTTGAAACTACTACTAGCAAAATCCCACCCGGTAAAATGCAAGTTCACTAACCGCAGACCGGATAAATTACCATCGAGACGACTGCCCCCCAATACAATCGCGAGGTTGTCCTCTGCCTCTGATGGAGTGATAATAGCTGCTTCAATAGCCGCCATGAGAATTGCGAGGGCGTTGCGAACTCCATTTTCCCGATCACTCAAAAAGAGCGATAAGATCCTGGTCAATTCTTCGATTCGACTAGCAACGAACTCTGACAGGTCATTCCCAATCGGGCGTCGCGTGACCCACGCAGCACTCTTGTCCCAGCCCGGGCGGCCAAGCATTTCTGATAGCTGTTTTGCGACAAAATAGTCGCGAAACGAGGGGTGCAGAAACTGGATTCCGCCGCGCTCAAGCGCCGCGACATCCGATGTAGCCGAGTCGAACAGTGCATGACACATAAGCTTTGTGCGGAGGCCATCTAAATCCTCCGGCGCATATCCGGCAGACAACAAGGTCTGCGCGCCCTCGGTATCCCAAAACAGCGCGAGAGTGCCAGCGTCATAGTGGTGTGCGTTGTCGGCATACATCGATTTGGCGATGCCAGACAGGAATCTGCGCTGCATTTGTGTGGTGAGATCGTGTTTCTGACGTTCGCGTTCCCGATCACAGAGTACGTCCACATGTCTATCATACAGAAAATAGATTGACGGACTCTCTGGATTGCTTTCGGCAGCCAATTCTGCAACCGTATTGAGCATCAATGGACTTCGGCATAACGAGTGAACGTAAGGTTGAGATTCAATAAGTTCAATAGCCCTATCGATTGTTGCGTCTGCTAGGAAGAGTGAGCGTAAGTAGGCGCGCACTTCCGGCGCACCAAACGGAACAAGATCCAACACCGTGACAGAGTCCTGAGATACGCGGCTGTCCATCATCTCAGCAACCTCAAGACTCGTCGAGAGAAATGCAGACCGGCTCGTCAAGGCGACACGTGCCCGGCCCGCGAGGAGTTCGGCTATGGCGGCCAGATTACTCTTCGCAGATTTCTTCCCAACCTCGGCCATCAGTTCATCAAAACCGTCCAGAATCACTACAGCCTTTCCGTCATGGACCAATTCCAATAGAGCGCGACTGTTAACGCCGTAGAGCTTCAATTCCTCGATTTCGGCCCTAAGAATATCGCGTACACCACCAAACCTACGGTACTTGCTGAACGGTACAAATAGTGGAAATGGGCTAGTCGGCGTGATCTGGTGACGCTTTGCCATAAGATGCGCAATCTGATAGGAGAAAGCGGTTTTGCCATACCCGGCAGGTGCTTGGACGAGGACAAGCAAGGGCGAATCACTTGTGGGTAATAGTATCTGCTCAAAGAATTGGCCTGATACCAAGCCCGTCCAGTTACTACTGCGATCAGTGATGCGCTGGTCGATGTACCCATATCTGCATGCCTTCCGACCGGAGATGCCCTGCATGTGCTCTGAGAGTGTGGCGGCGTAGTGGGCGTAATCCAGTTCGACCTTATCGCAGAA
>Ga0116219_10002006_pt1 | contig 17924 bp, 19 predicted proteins | sample Sb_taG_4_FD_91019 | JGI IMG/M metagenome (GOLD analysis project Ga0116219, IMG submission 91019) | Peat soil microbial communities from Weissenstadt, Germany - Sb_50d_6_BS metaG | ecosystem: Environmental > Terrestrial > Soil > Wetlands > Peat | place: Germany: Weissenstadt | collected 2010-09-21
AAGATCCCGGTCTGTGGGTGGATACCGACAACGCTGGATTCAATATCACGGGGAATTACATCGCCCACAATTCGGCCGAGGGCCTGATCTACGAGATCTCCTACAACGCCTTCATCGCCGACAACACTTTTGTGGACAACGGCTGGGCGAAGGGAGTCAATAAGGGACTCAAGTTCCCCACCACGGCCATCTACATCAGCGAGTCAGGCTCCGACCCCCGAGTGCAGACCCCTTATGACAGCGTGTTTCAGATCACCGGCAACGACTTCATCAATAACTGGGGTGGGGTGATCATGTGGGAGAACGCCAACCGTGCGTGCGGAGTGAGCAACGACGATGCCTGCACGCTCGTCCAGCCGGCTGTGTACACCCTCAAGAGTTGCCGATCGCACATCGCGAACTCGACCCCTGCCCGCCACCCTGACTATTTCGACAACTGTCGTTGGAAGACCCAGAACGTGATGGTGTCTCACAATGTCTTTTCCCTCAACCCAGGGCGCGTCCCACACTGCACTGCCGGGAACGGCTGCGGGTACAACGGGATATTTTCGGAGTACGGCTCCTCTCCGCCCTTCGCCGGGACCGCGGTGGAGAGTCACATCACCTTCGACCAGCACAACCGGTTCTTCGACAACACCTACATCGGACCGTGGAATTTCATGGTCCAGCAGCTGGGATCCAGCGCGTCGTGGAATACCTGGCGCCGAGCCCCCTACCGCCAGGATGCCGGGAGCTCCTGAGACCGCGAAACGGCGGTTCTTTGTCCCGCTCGGGTTGGCGATGGGCCCGATGCACCGGCGCGATCTGAAGGCGGTCCTTGACATCGAGAAGCAAGTGTTCCCCGAGCCGTGGAGCAGCACGATCTTTGCTTCGGAACTCGCCCTGCGCCACGGTCGCAGTTACAAGGTGGTGAAGCTCGGGCGTCGAGTGGTCGGGTACCGGGGGCTGATGTTCAGTCCCGAAGAGGCGCACGTGACGACTTTGGCCGTCGCTCCCGAATACCACCGCCAGGGGGTGGCCACGGTGCTCCTGCTTGACGCGGTGGCGACCTCGCTCGAGATGGGCGCCACCCAGCTGTCGCTCGAGGTCGCCTTCTCCAACCACGGAGCCCAGGCCCTCTACCGCCGATTCGGCTTCGCCCCGGTCGGCGTCCGCAAGGCCTACTACCAGATGACCGGCGAGGACGCGTACGTGATGTTCGCCCACGGCATCGACACGCCCGAGTACGCGGCACGGGTCGCGGCCATCGAGGAGGCGGTGCGGGACCGTCCCGCGCTCCTCAAATGACCTTCGGCCCGCTCGTCCTCGGCATCGAGACCTCGTGCGACGAGACCGCCGCGGCGGTGGTCGCACCCGGCCCTCTGGTCGTCTCCTCGGTGGTGGCCAGCCAGATCGACCTGCACGCGCGCTTCGGCGGGGTCGTACCCGAACTCGCCGGCCGCGCCCACATAGAGCTCCTCACCCCGGTCGTGGCGGAGGCTCTCGATCGGGCGGGCGCCTCGGGATCCCCGCCGGTCGACGCGGTCGCCGTGACGTGCGGCCCGGGACTCATCGGGTCGCTCCTCGTCGGGCTCTCCCACGCCAAGGCGCTGGCCATGGCCTGGGAAGTCCCCTTCGTCGGGGTGAACCACCTGGAGGGGCACCTGTTTGCGGCGCTGCTCGACCACCCCGACCTCGAGTGGCCGCTGGTCGTCCTGCTCGTCTCGGGCGGCCACACGATGCTCGTGCTTGTCGAGGGGCTCGGCCGCTACCGGCTGCTCGGCCAGACTCTCGACGACGCGGCGGGCGAAGCGTTCGACAAGGTGGCCCGCTACCTCGGCCTCGGATACCCCGGCGGGCCGGCGGTCGACCGGATCGCGGCTGAGGGCGACCCGGACGCCTTCGCCTTCCCGCGGGCACTCATGGAGGAGGGCCTCGACTTCTCGTTCTCCGGGCTGAAGACGGCGGTGGTGCGCGCGGTCGAGAAGGCTCCCGACGCGCCGAGCGCCGACGTGGCCGCCGCGTTCCAGGTCGCCGTGGTCGACGTGCTCGTGGCCAAGGCCCGGCGCGCCGTCGGGGCGACCGGCGCGAAGGGGCTGTGCCTCGCCGGCGGGGTGGCGGCCAACTCGCTGCTGCGCCGCCGGGTCGAGGAGGCGTGCCACAAGGACGGGGTCGCCGCCCTCGTGCCGAGCATGGCGATGTGCACCGACAACGCGGCGATGATCGCGGCGGCGGGCCAGTGGCGCCTCGCCCACGGCCCGGCGAGCCCGCTCTCGCTCGGCGCCGACCCGAGCCTGTTCCTCGGGCTCACCGACGGCGCCCCTCGGTAGGGTCGGCCCGTGGACCCGGATGCGCGCCTCGACGAGGGCGACCTCGGCCCGGACCCGTTCGCGCAGTTCACCGTCTGGTTCGACGAGGCCCGCGCGCTCGTGCGGCAGCCCGATGCCATCGCGCTCGCCACCGCGGATGCCCGGGGCGTGCCGTCGGTCCGGATGGTCCTCTTGAAGCTCTGGGACGAGCGCGGCTTCGTCTTCTTCACCAACTTCGACAGCCGCAAGGGGACCGAACTGGCGGCCAACCCGCGTGCCGCGCTGGTGGTCCACTGGGACCCGCTCGGCCGCCAGGTCCGGGCGGAGGGCCCCGTGGCCCCGGTGGACGACGCCGAGTCCGACACGTACTTCGCCACCCGTCCCCGGCCGAGCCAGCTCGCCGCCCATGCCTCGCCCCAGAGCGCGGTGCTCGCCGGGCGGTCCGAGCTCGAGGCGGCGGTCGCCCGCGTCGAGGCCGAGTTCGCGGGGCGGGACGTGCCGCGCCCGTCGTTCTGGGGTGGCTACCGACTCGCCCCCGACGTGGTCGAGTTCTGGCAGCACCGGGAGAACCGCCTGCACGACCGGCTGGCGTACCGCCGCCGGCCGGGCGGCTGGGACCTGGTCCGCCTCGCCCCCTGATCAGGCCAAATCATTCGGGCGGCGAGTTGTCGCGGCAATAAGGAAAGAATAATCTCTGTTTAATAGGGAAACCGGGGGCCCACCCGGAACGGGAGGAGGGGCTCGATGTCCGTCGCCGTGATCACCGGAGGATCGAGGGGGCTCGGCCGGGCGCTCGCCGCCGAGCTGCTCGAGCGGGGCTGGTCGGTTGTCATCGACGCCCGAGACCCCGATGGCCTCAACCAGGCCGAGCTGGGGCTGAAACGGGCGAGCGGCACCCTCGTCGCGCTGGCGGGCGACGTCGCCGACCCCGACCACCGCGGGGCGCTGGTCGAGGCGGCCCGCGGGCTCGGCGGCCTCGACCTCCTCGTCAACAACGCGAGCACACTCGGGGCCACGCCCATGCCGTGGCTGGCCGAGTACCCGATCGACGAGCTGCGCCGCGTCTACGAGGTGAACGTCCTCGCACCGCTCGCCCTCATCCAGGCGGCCCTCCCGCTCCTGCGGGACTCCGACGACCCCCGCGTCCTCAACGTCACCTCGGACGCGTCGGTCGAGGCCTACGAGGGGTGGGGCGGCTACGGCTCCTCCAAGGCCGCGCTCGACCACCTGAGCGCGGTGCTGGCGGTGGAGGAGCCGTGGCTCCGGGTCTGGGCGGTCGACCCCGGCGACATGCGCACCCAGATGCACCAGGACGCGTTCCCGGGCGAGGACATCAGCGACCGACCGCTGCCCGAGGAGGTGGCGCCGGTGCTCGCCTCCCTGGCCGAGCGACCCACCAAATCCGGTCGGCACCGGGCGGCCGAGGTGGTGGCGGGACGATGACCACCGCCCTCGCCCACGCCGCGCCGATCCGGGTGGCCGGGCTCTCCTTCGAGCTGCCGCCCGCGCTGGAGGCGAGCGCACCGCCAGAAGCGCGCGGCCTCACCCGCGACGCGGTGCGCATGATGGTGGGACAGCGCGCCGACGGCTCGATCGTGCACGCGTCCTTCAGCGAACTGCCGCGGTTCCTCGACGAGGGCGACCTGGTCGTGGTGAACACCTCGGGGACGCTGGCGGCCGAGCTCGCGGCGACCGATCCGGACGGTCGCCGGCTGGCCGTCCACCTCTCGACCCAGCTGCCCGCCGACCTGTGGACCGTCGAGCTGCGCCGGGACGGCCAGGCCTACTTCGAGGGGCGGGCCGGCGAGGAGCTCGAGCTCCCGGCCGGCGGCCGGGTCGCGCTCCTCACCCCGTACGCGGAGCACGACGGCGGGGTCCGGCTGTGGGTCGCGGCGCTGTCGCTCCCCGAGCCGCTCCTCGGCTACCTCTCCGCCCACGGGACCCCGATCCGCTACGGCTACGTCCAGGGGGAGTGGCCGATCTCGATGTACCAGAACGTGTACGCGACCGAGCCCGGCTCGGCCGAGATGCCGTCCGCCGGCCGGCCCTTCACCCCCGAGGTGCTGACCCGGTTGATCGCCCGGGGGGTGGGGGTGGCCCCGGTCCTCCTGCACACCGGGGTGGCCTCGCTCGAGGCCGCCGAGGCGCCCTACCCCGAGTACTTCCGGGTGACGCCGGCCACGGCGCGGCGGGTGAACGAGACCCGCGCCACCGGCGGGAAGGTGGTCGCCATCGGGACGACGGTCGTGCGGGCCCTCGAGACCGTGGTCGACGAGCGCGGCGTGGTCAGCCCGGGCCGGGGTTGGACCGAGACCGTCGTCACCCCCGACAAGCCGGTGCGGGCGGTCGACGGGCTGCTCACCGGCTGGCACGAGCCGGAGGCCTCGCACCTCGCGATGCTCGAGGCGATCGCCGGCCGGGAGCTGCTCGAGCGCTGCTACGCCGAGGCGGTGGCCGAGGGGTACCTGTGGCACGAGTTCGGCGACGTGCACCTGGTGCTGCCGTGACCACCGAGCTCGACGCGGCCCCGCTCGCCAACCTGCCCACCACCCGCCGGGCGATCCTGACCGCCCTCAAGCGGGCCGGGTCGGCCACCGCCGCCGAGCTCGCCGGCGGGCTCGGCATCACCGTGGCGGCCGTCCGCCAGCAGCTCCACCGCCTGGCCGCCGACGGCCTCGTCCGCCACCACCCCGATCCCGACGGGCGGGGCCGGCCGGTGCACCGCTACGAGCTGACCGCGGCGGCCGAGGCGCTCTTCCCCAAGCGCTACGGCGATCTCACCGCCGAGCTGCTCGGCTACCTCGGCGGCCCGGGGGGCGGCGAGGTCGACCGGCTGTTCGAGGAGCGCCGGCGTCGGCGGCTCCGGGGGGCCGAGGCCCGGCTGGCCGACCGGTCGCTCGAGGCCCAGGTGGCGGAGCTCACCGCGATCCTGGACGAGGACGGCTACCTCGCCGATGTGGAGGAGCTCGAGGGCGGCGGCTGGCGCATCACCGAACACAACTGCGCCATCCTCACCGTGGCCACCGGCTACCGACAGGCCTGCTCGAGCGAGCTCGAGTTCATCCGGTCCGCCCTGCCGGGCGCCCGGGTGGAGCGGGTCGCCCACCTGATGGACGGCGCGCACGTCTGCGCCTACGAGGTCCGGCCGGCCTGAGCGGACGCCTCGGCGAGGCAGCGACCACCTAATGTCGCTGGTGCACGGCACCGAGGAGACGGCCATGTCCGACCAGCCCACCGACCCCCCCGGCGCGCCCCCGGGCCCGCCCCGCTACCCGGGCACCGCCCCTCCGCCCTATCCCGGAGGCGGCGGAGCGCCGCCCCCGGGGCCCGACCCCTGGTACACGCCGCCCGGCCAGCCCGGCGGCTATTCCCCTCCGGGCTCGCCGCCCGGCTGGTCCCCGAGCCCCCAGGGCTTCGACCCCTACGCGGGCGGCGCCCCCTATGCCGGCTACTGGTCCCGGGTGGGCGGGGCGGTGATCGACAGCATCCTGATCTGGTTGGCGAGCTTGATCTTCCTGCTCCCGACCCACGCCCTCCGGGGCATGCACGACACGAACGGGACGACCCACCACTTCCGCTTCGCCATCTCGACCGGGGGCGTGCTCGTGCTGCTCGTCATCGGCGCGCTCTACGCCGGGTTCATGATCGGGCTCCGGGGCCAGACCCTCGGGATGATGGCGATGCGGATCAAGGCCGTCGACGCCACCACCGGCGGGCTCATCGGGTTCCCCCGGGCGCTCGGCCGGGACCTCTTCGAGCGGCTGCTGGGGGTCCTGTTCGTGATCCCCCTGATCGTCGACCTCCTCTTCCCGGTCTGGGACCCGAGGCGCCAGACGCTCCACGACAAGGTGGTCAACTCCGTCGTCATCCGGGCGTAGGGGGCGGCCGGTTGGGACCGGGTCGCGGTGAGGACCCCGGGCCACTGCGGGCACGCGCGTGCCTCTATTGATCCCGGTGCGGCTCGCCGGGGAGGAGCGTCCGACCGGTGGGCGCCACTGACGGCGTGGCGCCGGGCCGCCGGCGGCTCGTGCGCCGGGGCATCGCGCTGGAGGGGATCACCCTCGGGTGGAACGTCGTCGGCGTCGTCGTGCTCACCGTCGCGGCCATCTCGGCCCGGTCGGTCGCGCTCGGGGGGTTCGGCCTCGACTCGCTGATCGAGATAGGGGCCAGCACCGTCGTGATCTGGGAGCTGTCGGACGCTCACGGGAGCCGACAGGCGGTGGCGCTCCGAGCCATCGGGTGGGCGTTCGCAGCCCTCGCGGTGTACCTGGCGGCCCAGAGCACCCTCGTCCTCGTGTCTCACTTTCACCCCCGGCACAGCCCACTGGGCATCGGGTGGACCGGGGCGACCGGCGTGGTCATGTTCGCGCTGGCGGCGGGCAAGGCCCGCACCGGCCGCCAGCTCGACAACCGGGTCCTGCGGACGGAGGGCAAGGTGACGCTGGTCGACGCCGTGTTGGCGACCGCCGTCCTGGTCGGCCTCCTTCTCAATGCCGCCGAGGGGTGGTGGTGGGCCGACCCGTTGGCCGGCTACGTGATCCTCGCCTACGGCCTGAAAGAGGCGATCGGGGTGCTGCGGCCGACCGATCCGAACTGACCGAAACGACCGGTTGCCGCCGCCCTCCGGGACCGCTATCGTTGGCACTCACAAGGTTCGAGTGCTAACGAGCGCCAAGGAGGCCCTCCCCGATGAATCTGCAACCCCTCGAGGACCGCATCGTCGTTCGCCCCGGCGAGTCCGAGGAGACCACCGCCTCTGGCCTGGTCATCCCCGACACGGCCAAGGAGAAGCCCCAGCAGGGCGAAGTCCTGGCGGTCGGCCCGGGCCGGCGCGCCGAGAACACCGGCGAGGTGATCCCCCTCGACGTGGCGGTGGGCGACACGGTCGTCTACTCGAAGTACGGCGGCACCGAGATCACGGTCGAGGGTGAGGACCTGCTCATCCTGTCGGGCCGCGACGTGCTGGCCAAGGTCGGCAAGAAGAAGAAGTAGTGCCGGCGGGCCACCGCCCGCGTCGGCTCCCGACCACCCCTTGACGCAGTAGCTAAGGAGACCGTCCCCCCATGCCCAAGATCCTGAAGTTCGACGAGGCCGCTCGCCGCGGGCTCGAGGCCGGCGTCAACAAGCTGGCCGACACGGTGAAGGTCACCCTCGGCCCGAAGGGCCGCAACGTGGTGATCGAGAAGAAGTTCGGCGCCCCCACCATCACCAACGACGGCGTGTCGATCGCCCGCGAGGTCGAGCTCGAGGACCCCTTCGAGAACATGGGCGCGCAGCTGGTGAAGGAGGTGGCCACCAAGACCAACGACGTGGCCGGCGACGGCACCACCACCGCCACCGTCCTCGCCCAGACCCTGATCAGCGAGGGGCTGCGGAACGTGGCCGCCGGCGCGGTGCCCTCCGCCCTCAAGCGGGGCATGGAGAAGGCGGTGGCCGCGGCGGTCGAGTCCATCGCGGGCCAGGCGAAGGAGATCGACTCGAAGACCGAGATCGCCCAGGTGGCCGCCATCTCGGCGGCCGACGAAGCGATCGGCGAGGTGATCGCCGAGGCGATCGACAAGGTCGGCAAGGACGGCACGGTGACCGTCGAGGAGTCCAACACCTTCGGAATCGAGCTCGAGCTCACCGAGGGGATGCAGTTCGACAAGGGCTACCTGTCGCCGTACTTCGTGAGCGACCCGGAGCGCCAGGAGACGGTGCTCGACGAGCCGTTGATCATGTTCCTCAACGGCAAGATCTCGGCCGTCCACGACCTCGTGCCGGTCCTCGAGAAGGTGATGGGCACGGGTAAGCCGCTCCTGATCGTGGCCGAGGACGTGGAGGGCGAGGCCCTGGCCACCCTGGTGGTGAACAAGATCCGCGGCACCTTCACCTCCGCGGCGGTGAAGGCCCCCGGGTTCGGCGACCGTCGCAAGGCGATGCTCGAGGACATGGCCATCCTGACCGGTGCCCAAGTGATCTCCGAGGAGATCGGTCTCAAGCTGGAGAACGCCACCCTCGACCTGCTCGGTCGGGCCCGCCGGGTGATCATCACGAAGGACGACACGACCATCGTGGAGGGGGCCGGCGACGCCACCGCGGTGAAGGGCCGGATCGCCCAGATCAAGCGGGAGATCGACGACTCCGACTCGGACTGGGACCGCGAGAAGCTCCAGGAGCGCCTGGCCAAGCTGGCCGGCGGCGTGGCGGTGGTGAAGGTCGGCGCGGCCACCGAGGTCGAGCTCAAGGAGAAGAAGCACCGCATCGAGGACGCGCTCAGCGCGACCCGGGCCGCGGTGGAGGAGGGCATCGTCTCGGGTGGCGGCACCGCGCTCATCCGCAGTCGCGCCGCGGTCGAGAAGATCGCCTCCTCGCTCGAGGGTGACGAGGCGACCGGCGCGAACATCGTGGCCAAGGCGCTCGAGGCCCCGCTGCGCTGGATCGCCTCCAATGCCGGCTACGAGGGCGCGGTCATGGTCCAGAGGGTCGAGGCTGCCACCGGCAACATCGGGCTCAACGCGTTGAACGGCGAGCTCGAGGACCTGGTGAAGGCCGGGATCATCGACCCGGCCAAGGTGACCCGGTCCGCCCTGCAGAACGCCGCCTCGGTGGCCGGCCTGCTCCTCACGACCGAGGTGCTCGTGGCCGACAAGCCCGAGCCGCCCGCTCCCATGCCCGCCGGTGGCGGAGGGATGGGCGGCATGGGCGGCATGGGGATGATGTAGGGGCCCGTTCGCCCGGGGCCGTAGGTTGACCCCACTGATGTCGACTGCCGAACCCGGCCCGCCGTTCGATCCGTTGCGCCGGCTGCTCGCTGGCCCCGCCCCGTGGGCGACGCTGCCGGCGGCCCGCCGCCGGCCGATACCGCTCGAGTCCGTGATGGCCGCGCTCGACGCCGCCGGCCAGCTCGGGCCCGTGCCCGCGCCGACCGCCGGAGCCGACGGCCCCCTCGACGGCTGGCGGTCGGTGCTGCCCGACCGAGACCTCCCGGTGACGGCCGCCTCGGCGGTGCTTGTCGCGCTGTTCGAGGACGGCGGCGAGGCGCGGGTGATCCTCACCCGTCGCTCCGCCGAGCTGCGGACCCACCGGGGACAGGTCTCCTTCCCGGGCGGCCGGCTCGACGAGGGCGAGGACGCCGCCGGCGCGGCGCTGCGCGAGGCGGAAGAGGAGATCGGGCTCGACCCGACGTTGGTGCGGGTCGTGGGGTGGCTGCACCCGCTCTACACGCTGAACGCCACCCTGATCCTGCCGGTGGTCGGCGCGCTGGTGGAGCGCCCGGTCGCGGCGCCCAACCCCGCCGAGGTGGCCCGCGTGTTCGACGTCGAGCTGGCCGAGCTCGTCGCCGACGGCGTCTACCGGGCGGACACCTGGGACCCCTACGAGCAGTGGTCGGCCATCGGGCCCCAGCGGCGGGAGCTGTGGTTCTTCGACGTGGAGGGCGAGCGGGTCTGGGGGGCGACCGCCCGGATGCTGCACGAGCTCGCCCTCGTCAGCCTCGGGATCCCCGTGCCCGGCTGAGCCCGTACGGCTCCCGGCCCACGGTGGCCGGTGCCGATTGAACCGGGGGGCTCCCCTCGCTACGGTCGTGGCGTCGGTCGTCGGGACCGGCCCCGGTTCGGGAGGAAAACGAATGCTCTACGTGACCAACTACCGGCTCCGGCCGCACATGGCCAAGGGCGAAGTGAAGAAGCTGATGGACATCTTCGGGACCCGGCCGCGGCCCCAGGGAGAGCTCGCCCACTACGTGCGGGTCGACGGGGGCGGCGGCACAACGGTGATCGAGACCGACGACATCGCGGCCAGCTACGCGGATGTCCTCGCGTTCAGCGAGTTCATCCAGTTCGACGTCGTCCCGGTGCTCAAGGTCGAGGACGCGCTGGCCCCGATCGCCGAGTACCTGGGATAGGCCGAGTACCTGGGATAGGGAGACGGCGGCGCCCGGGGCGCACGCCGACGCCCGGGATGGCACGATGGGTCGGACACGACCCCTGGCGCGGCGCGCCTGATCAACAGGGGAGGGCACGATGCCATACGTCGAGGGGCGAGTGGTCCACGACGCCGACTCCCACATCTTCGAGCCGCCCGGCTACGCGGAGTCCTACGCCGACCCGAAGATGCGCGACGCCCTCGCCGGGGCGCTCGGAAGGGGAGAGGCCGGCAAGTTCATCACCTCGGCGCTGGCCAAGCAGAAGGACCCCGAGTTCCGGGCCAAGGACGCCGAGGAGATCATGCTCCGCAAGAACCACGTGGCCCTCGGCGCCATGATCCGGGAGGACCGGCCGTCCGCCCTCGACCACCTGGGCTTCACCAGCCAGCTCGTCTTCACCACGACCTACCTGGCGCCGCTGCGCAAGCTCGACCTCGGCGAGGACGTCGAGCTCTCCTATGCGATGGCCCGGGCCCACAACCGCGGCATCGTCGACTTCTGCTCGGTCGACCCGCGCCTGTTGGCGGTCTGTTACGTGCCGTTCACCGACATCGACCGGGCCGCGGCGATGGCCGGCGAGGCGATCGAGCTCGGCGCGAAGGCGCTCATGATCGCGTCGAACCCGCCCAAGCAGCACTCCCAGAGCCACGTCGGCTTCGACCGGGTGTGGGCCCAGGCGGAGGAGGCGGGCCGGCCGATCCTGTTCCACGTGGGTGGCGAGCAGCCGATGAACCCGGTGTACAAGAAGAACGGCCTCCCGCCGGTGCCCGACTTCCACGGCGGCGATTCCAACTTCACCTCGGTTTCGTACATGGCCATCCCCTACGCGCCGATGCAGACCCTCGCCACCCTCATCTTCGACGGGGTGTTCGACCGGTTCCCCGAGCTCAAGTTCGGGGCGATCGAGCTCGGGGCGAGCTGGCTGCCGGGTTGGATGCGCTCGATGGATTCGGCGGCCGGCGCGTTCGTGAAGAACGAGGAGCGGCTGCAGCGGGCGAGCCTCACCCCGAGCGAGTTCGTGCGGCGCCAGCTCCGGGTCACCCCCTACCCGCACGAGGACGCGGGCTGGATCATCGAGCACTCCGGGCCCGAGGTGGCGATGTTCTCCTCGGACTACCCCCACGTCGAGGGCGGCCGGAACCCGATGAAGCGGTTCGAGGCCTCGCTCGCGGGCCGCAGCGACGACGAGTGCGAGCGGTTCTTCCGGGCCAACTTCGAGGACCTCATGGGCCCGGCCCTCGACGGGCTGGAGGTCGCCGCCTGAGCGCGCCCTAGAGGGGGCGCCACATGTGGATGTGCTCCACGTCGTCGGTGACGAACAGCTCGCCCTCGGTCTCGAACCCGGCGCGGGCGTAGAAGTTGGTCGCGCCGAGGCGCGCCGCGCACCACACCAGCCGACCGTCCCGGTCCCGGGCGTGCCGCAGCAGCCCGGCGAGCACGGCCTCGCCGTAGCCGCGGCTGCGATGCCCCTCGCGGGTCGCCATGCCCCGGACCCGCCACGCGCCCTCCGCGTCGGGCTCCCACGGCGGCGCCCCGGGGAGGATGCTCCCGACCGACACCACCTCGTCGTCCATAAAGACGGCCAGATGCCGGGAGTCCTCGTGGTCGTCGAGCGGCATGACGCTTGCGTGGAGGGGGCGGCCGGCCCGCAGCACCTCGCCCCGCACCGGCCGCACCACGCTCACGTCGACTGGCCGGGCCACCGGGCCGCCCTCGGCGGTCACGGCGCGCCCCGGCGGGCCCGGCCCTTGGTCGCCCGCCGGGTGGCCGCCACCGCGGCGGCGCCGTCGCCGAGCGCGAGGAACAGCGCGGTGGTGTCGTCGACCAGCTGGGAGCGGGAGATCCGGACCCGTCCCGAGAGCCAGTCCACGAGCAGCTGGTTGAAGCCGCCCACCAGCACCGAGGTGGTCACCCGGCCGACGACGTCTTCGACCTCGCCGTCCGGACGGCCCGCCGCCGCGTAGTCCTCGACGAACGCGAGGACCATCGACGCGGTCTCCATCCGGCGCCGGTTGAGCGTCTCGTTCCCCAGCCCCTCGACGTAGAGGACCCGGCCGCGGCGGCGGTCCTCGTCGACGAACGCCACGATGCAGTCCACGACCGCGCCGACCTGCCCGGCCGGCTCGGCCCCGGCGTCGGCCAGCGCCGACCACACGGCCGCGCCGAGCTCTGCCACCACCCGGTCGTAGACGGCCACCGCCAGCTGGTCGAGGTCCTCGAAGCTCTCGTAGAAGTAGCGCGGGTTGAGCCGGGCCCGCTCGAGCACCGCCCGCACGGTCATCGCCGACCAGCCGCCGGTGCCCAGCAGGTCGTAGGCGGCGTCGAGGAGGAGGATCCGGCGCTCCCCGCGGCGGGCCTCGGCGGAGAGGCCGGTGAAGCGCCGGCGGGCGGGGGCCAGGTCAAGATTTGGCAACGTGTGTTACCTTAATCGACCGGTGGCACGGGGACGGGTGGTCGTGGCCGGCGGCGGGGTCGGCGGGCTCGGGGCCGCGCTGGCGCTCGCCCGGGCCGGCACCGAGGTGGTGCTCCTCGAGCGGGACCCGCTCCCCGAGCTCGGCTCGGCCGACGACGCCTTCGCCGTGGAGCGCCCGGGCGCGACGCAGGTGCACCAGACCCACGGGTTCCTGGCCCGGATCGTGGTGCTGCTGCGCGAGCACTTCCCCGACCTGCTCGACGCGCTCTATGCCACCGGCTGCACGACCATGTCGGGCACCGCCGCGCTCGGCCAGCCGCGCCCCGGTGACGAGGACCTCGCCATCCTGCTCGTGCGGCGGAGCACCTTCGAATGGGTGCTCCGCCGGGCCGCCCTGGCCGAGCCGGGCGTGGAGCTGCGCAGCGGCACGGGCGTGGCCGGTCTCGTCCCGGGCTCGGAGCGCCCCGACGCGCCGGTCGTGCGCGGGGTGGTCCTCGAGGACGGGCGCGAGGTGCTCGCCGACGCGGTGGTCGCCGCGACCGGCCGACGCGGCGACCTGGCCGGCTGGCTAAAGCCGCTCGGGGTGCCTCTGGAAGAGACCGTGCACGAGAGCGGGCTCATGTACTTCACGCGTTGGTACCGCAGCGCCGACGAGGTGGCGGTGCCGCTGGCGCCGAAGGCCGGTGGCGACCTCGAGTTCCTGAAGTACCTCATCGTCCCGGGCGACGGTGGGATGTTGTCGGCGACCCTGGCCGTGCCGACCGCCGACCGCGACCTGCGGCGCGCCCTCGTCGACCCGCACGCGTTCGACCGGGCCTGCCGGGCGCTGCCGGGTCCCGACGAGTGGTTCGCCGGGCTCGAGCTCGAGCCGGTCGGCGGGGTGCGGCCGATGGGCGGGCTCCTCAACCGCATCCGGCGGTTCACCGACGACGACGGGCGGCCCCTCGTGCGCGGCTTCCACGCCCTCGGGGACGCGCACACCTGCACCAACCCGCTCTACGGCCGCGGCTGTTCGCTGGCGCTGGTCCAAGCGGTGCTGCTGGCCGAGGCGTTCGACGCGACCGAGGACCCGGTCGAGCGCGGCGCGCGCTACGAGGCGGCCTGCGCCGAGCAGGTGGCGCCGTGGTGGCGCCACGCGGTCGAGCTCGACCGCTCCGGCGCCGACCCGGGCCTCGACGAGGGCGACCGGGTGCTGCGGGAGCGCTTCGGGGCACTGATGGCGGCGAGCCAGACCGACCCGGTGGTCGGGCGGGCGATGGCCCGGCTGTGGAACCTGCTCGTGTTGCCGGCCGAACTGAACGCCGACCCCGAGTTCACGGCCCGCGCCGCGGCCATCATGGGGGACCCGGTGGGCTATCCGGCCCCCGAGCGGCCGGGGCTGTCGCGCCACCAGCTGCTCGAGACGCTGGCCGCCTAGGAAGAGGAGGAGCGATGGCAGAGACCACCACCCGCACCGTCGAGCGCGACGGGGTCCGGCTGGCCGTCGACGTGGGCGGGGAGGGCCCGCTCGTGCTGCTCGCCCACGGCTTCCCGGAGCTGGCCTACTCGTGGCGCCACCAGGTGCCCGCGCTGATCGACGCCGGGTACTCGGTGGCGGTCCCCGACCAGCGCGGGTACGGCCGTTCCGACCGGCCCGGGGCGGTCGAGGCCTACGACATCGAGCAGCTGACCGCGGACCTGGTGGCGATCCTCGACGACCTCGACCGTGAGCGGGCCGTCGTCGTCGGGCACGACTGGGGGTCGATCGTCGCCTGGCAGATGCCGCTGCTCCACCCGGACCGCGTCGTCGCGACGGTGGGGATGAGCGTGCCGTTCCTGCCCCGCGGCCCGATGCCGACGGTCGAGCTGATGCGCCAGATGTTCGCCGACGGGTTCTTCTACATCGTCTACTTCCAGGACGAGGGGGTTGCCGACGCCGAGCTGGCCGCCGACCCCGCGCGGACCATGCGGCGCTTCCTCGCCGGGCCCAAGCCCAACGAGTTCACCGACGCCGAGCGGGTGACTCTCGTCGCGAAGGGGGACGCCGGGTTCACAGACCGACTGCCCGAGCCGCGCGCGGGCCTGCCCGACTGGCTCAGCCAGGCCGAGCTCGACCACTACGTCGCCGAGTTCACCCGGACCGGCTTCACCGGCGGGCTCAACTGGTACCGCAACCTCGACCGCAACTGGCACCTGACCGAGGCGCAGGCCGGGGCCCACATCACCTGCCCCACCATGTTCCTCACCGGGAGCCTCGACCCGGTCGCGTCCTTCGCGTCGGTTGAGCCCGGGCTCGCCTTCCTCGACGACCACCGGGGCAACGTGGTGGTCGAGGGGGCCGGCCACTGGGTGCAGCAGGAGCGGCCCGAAGAGGTGAACGCCGCGCTGCTCGAGTTCCTTTACGACGTGACCGAAAGGAAGATCCCATGACCACCCCGCTCCGCTTCGGCGTCTTCTACGCGCCGTTCCACCCGCTCGGTCAGGATCCGACGCTGGCCCTCGAGTACGACCTCGACCGGGTGATCGCCCTCGACCACCTGGGCTACGACGAGGCCTGGTTCGGCGAGCACCACTCGGGCGGCTACGAGCTGATCGGCTGCCCCGAGATCTTCGTGGCGGTGGCGGCCGAGCGGACCAAGCACATCAAGCTCGGCACCGGCGTCGTGTCCCTCCCGTACCACCACCCCTGGCTGGTGGCCGACCGGATGGTGCTGCTCGACCACCTGACCCGGGGCCGGGTGCTCTTCGGCACCGGGCCGGGGGCGCTGCCGAGCGATGCCTTCGTCATGGGGATCGACCCGGTCGACCAGCGCCGGCGGATGGAGGAGTCCCTCGAGGCGATCCTGGCGCTGCTCCGCTCCGACGAACCGGTGAGCCGGGAGACCGACTGGTTCACCATGAAGGAGGCCCGCCTTCAGATGCGGCCGTTCACCCACCCCCACTTCGAGGTGGCGGTGGCGGCCATGATCTCGCCGTCGGGCCCCCGCCTCGCCGGCCGCTACTCGACCTCGTTGCTGTCGCTGTCGATGCAGGTGATCGAGGGCGGCTTCGCCGCCATCGGCGCGGCCTGGGGCGTCGTCGAGGAGCAGGCGGCGGCGGCCGGGCACCCGGCGCCCGAGCGGGACAGCTGGCGGATCCTCGGGGCCATGCACATCGCCGAGACCCGCGAGCAGGCGATCGCGGACTGCACGTACGGGCTCGAGGACTTCTCCAAGTACTTCGGGACCGCCGGGTTCGTCCCGCTCGGCTACGAGGTCGAGTCGGACAGCAAGGACCCGCGCGCGTTCGTCGAGAGCTACGCGCAGGGCGGAAACATCGTGATCGGGACCCCCGACGACGCGATCGCCTACATCGAGGGACTGCTCGAGCAGTCGGGCGGGTTCGGCACGTTCCTCATGCTCGGCCACGACTGGGCATCGCCGGAGGCGACCATCCGCGGCTACGAGCTGTTCGCCCGCAAGGTCATCCCGCACTTCAAGCACAAGCTGGCGGCGCCGCGCGCCACCCACGACTGGGCGGCGTCCAAACGCAACGAGCTGTTCGGGCGGGCCGGCCAGGCGATCATGAACGCCATCACCAGCCACGTCGAGGAGAAGGCCGCCACCTCGACCAACGGCGGGAACTGATGCGCGCCGCGGTGCTCCGCGACGGGCACATGCTCGTGCGCGACGACGTCCCCGAGCCGGTCCCCGGCCTCGGCCAGGTGCTCGTCGACGTGAAGGCCTGCGGCATCTGCGGCTCGGACCTGCACTTCGCCAAGCACGGCGCCACCCTCGTCGGGCTCATCGAGTCGATGCGGGGGACCCAGTACCTGGGGGGCGCCGCCGTCGACGTCGGCCGGGACGTCTTCATGGGACACGAGTTCGCGGCCGAGGTGCTGGAGGTCGGCCCGGGCACCGAGGGCCCGCCCCCCGGCACCCTCGTGACCTCGGTCCCGGTCATGGTCACCCTGGAGGGGGTGAAGGACCTCGCCTACTCGAACGACCTGCCGTCGGGCTACAGCGAGCGGATGCTCCTGTCGGCGCCGCTCGTGCTCAGCGTGCCGAACGGCCTCGAGGCGCGTCGGGCGGCCCTGACCGAGCCGATGGCGGTCGGGCTGCACGCGGTCAACAAGTCGGGGATCACGACGGGCGAGGGCGCAGTGGTGATCGGCTGCGGCCCCGTCGGCATCGCGGTGATCGCGGCGCTCGCCCGAAAGGGGATCGAGCCCATCGTCGCCGGTGACTACTCGCCGATGCGCCGCTCGCTCGCCACCGGCATGGGCGCCCACCACGTCGTCGACCCGGCCGACGCCGACCTGTTCGAGACGTGGAGCCAGCACGGCGGGGCGCGACCGCTGGTCGTGATCGAGGCCGTCGGGGTGCCCGGGGTGATCGACTCGGCGCTGCGCGACGCGCCACCCAAGACCCGTATCGCGGTCGTCGGCGTGTGCATGGGCGGCGACACGATCACCCCGTTCTGGGGAATCGCGAAGGAGCTGTCGGTGCAGTTCTGCTTCGGCTATGAGCTCGACGAGTTCGCCGGGACCCTGCGCAGCCTGGCCGAGGGGGAGATCGACGTCACCCCGATGATCACCGGCGAGGTCGGCATCGACGGCGTGGCCGGCGCCTTCGACGACCTGGCCAACCCCGACCGGCACTGCAAGATCCTGGTCACCGGCTGAGAGGCGGGCCTGACCGGCCCATGGGAAGGTGAGATCGCGCGGCGGCGGGCCGCGGCGTGGACAGAGGAGCGCGAGATGAGCAAGGCCCTGGTGCTGAGCGGAGGCGGGTCGGTGGGCATCGCCTGGCAGACCGGGCTGGCGGCCGGCCTGGCCGAGAAGGGGATCGACCTCACCGAGGCGGACTTCATCCTCGGGACCTCGGCGGGCTCGGCCGTCGGCGCCCAGCTGGCGCTCGGCCGGGACATGGGCGAGCAGGTGGAGCGGTACCGGAGGTCGGACCCGGCCATCGGCAACCCGCCGCCCCGCGACGAGCGCCCGGGCGAGTCGATGGCCGACCGGATGGCCAGGTTCATGGCGGTCATGGCCGACACCGCCGACGACAGCCCCGAGGAGCGGCGGGCCCGCATTGGGAAGTTCGCCCTCGAGGCCGATGCGCTCCCCGAGGACGACTTCGTGCGGGTGTTCGGCTACCTGAAGGGCGAGGCCTGGCCGCCCCGCTACTTCTGCACGGCCGTCGACGCGGGGTCCGGTGAGTTCAAAGTGTGGGACGCGGATGCCGGTGTGGAGCTCGACCGGGCGGTCGCGTCGAGCTGTTGCGTGCCCGGGCTCTTCTCGCCCATCACGATCCACGGCCGTCGCTACATGGACGGCGGGATGCGGTCGGGCGCGAGCGTC